>Ga0210051_1006467_pt1 | contig 11044 bp, 10 predicted proteins | sample CryGey092014_all_FD_185464 | JGI IMG/M metagenome (GOLD analysis project Ga0210051, IMG submission 185464) | Groundwater microbial communities from aquifer - Crystal Geyser CG23_combo_of_CG06-09_8/20/14_all (SPAdes) (version 2) | ecosystem: Environmental > Aquatic > Deep subsurface > Groundwater...
ACCTTTAAATCATCTATTGATCGGATATGTTTTATGTCCATAAATACATCCATATATACTGATTATCACATATCTTCAAGAACCATCATCCTCTTTCACTCCGATTTTTCATCTGGCAATCGGACTATTTTCAGTCCGAAAATTGATTGGATAATACTCTATTTATGTCAAATACCATGAATGTGGTATAATAGAGATACGTTTAATACTTTTGTTAAATTAAATAAGAGGATATGCTGAATATAGAAGCGCTACAGAACAAAAATCTAATGCGTCATGAAATGTCCAGACGTTTTGCCGTTGATGACTATGAACAATTCATTGATTCTTACGAAAGATTAGCAGATAATGGCAGCATTGATGCGCATAAATTAGTGGATTTAGCCCGTAACGTTACACTTGATAATCTACGAGACGGTATCAAAAGAGGCGACCATATATTTACCTTAGTAGGTAAATATTTAAGACTCCCCAATATTGCGGCCCCTGAAGTACCAACGGGAGAAAACGGAAAAGACGATGTTGTCATGTTTGTTTCTGATCACGTACCCGCAAAATTTTCAAAAAATCCCAAAACTTATATTGACGTAGGGACAAGATTAGGAATATTTGACCCGAGAAAAAGCCCAATGGTAGCCGCTACCGGTTTTCCTTTTCTCTTCGGAGCCGGGGCATCATTAGACAGAGCTTTGACTAATCTAATGCTTGACGTACATGTTAAAAATGGTTACGGTGAAGTACTGGCTCCAACTCTGGTTAATGAGAGATCTTTATTTACCACTGGTGCTTTCCCCTTATATGGCGATAAAAGTTTCCATATAGAAGGAACTGATTTGTATTTAAATCCTACAATCGAGGTCCAACAAACTAATCTACTTAAAAACAAAGATTTTGGGACTTCCTTAAAACAACCTCTTCGTATGGTAGGATACTCCCGTTCATTTAGGATTGAAGATAAACCGATGACAGTTTATACCAGACTGCATGAGTTTGGTAAAACAGAGATTTTTGTGGCAACCCGTGATGAAGACTGGAGAAAAGAACATCAAAGAGCTCTTCAAAGCGTTGAGGAAGTCTTGAATAAACTTGAATTACCTTATAGGAGAATTATGCTTTGTACCGGAAGTATGGGTCTTAGTTATCATTTGACCTTCGATTATGAAGTTTTAGCACCGGGGTCCGGAGAATGGTGGGAAGTTGCCAGCTGTTCGTCACACTCTGATTATTCCTCACGTTATATGAATGCAACTTACGAAGATGATAACGGCAAGTCTTCATTTGTACACACGCTTCATGTTACATCCGTATCGTTACCCAGAGTTGTCAGTGCGGTTTTGGAAAACTACCAAGATGATAGTAGTGATGTCAAAATCCCGGATGCATTGCAGCCTTATATGCAAAATCTCTCTGAAATTACACCGTCAAATAAATTAAACCTATAAGGATATTTAATTTAAAATGAGTAAAGAAATTCTTTTTACTTTTGCTCAAGATCCATCTTATACTACTACAAATCTCGCAGAAAAACTCGATGGTATACGAAAAAAGGGGTTTGAACAGTATTATGATACTAAATTCCTTAATGATTTTATTGAAGCGAGAAGAAAACAAGATGGTGACAATTTTTCATTCAGTTGGAATTCACGCAACCCTGCCGGTGAATGGATGAGCAAAAATGTCAAAGCGGCAAGCAAAGTTGTTGATGAACCGATAAACGTGGAAAGAATTCAAGCTGAGTTGGAAAAAGATAGATTTGGTTACATTGTAGTTGCAACCCACCTAAGCGGCTATAGTGATTTTAGGAATGTTGCAAAATATATTCATAAAGCCCATCCTAACGTAAAAGTTATTGCCTCATCCGCAGGATCATTTGTAGACGAAACTGCTCAATTGGCAGACTTTACTTTAAGAGGAGATCAAGTTCACGATCTTAGAGAGATTATTGGAGAAACAACAAATGATCCACTTAAAATTGTCACAGTTCGGTCGGATACGAAAACACAATTCCATGGTGTCACTAAAAAAGGTAGTTATGCTCTTTTGGTCAGCAGTTTGGGATGTATGTATGGTTGCGATTACTGTGTTTCAACTGCTCAATTTGGAACAGATTTTAAAAACCCTTTTTCCGCTCAACAAATAAAAGATGCTATTATTTCAGCCCACGACACGATTGCCCCTGATAGCAAAATCTTTACTGTAAGTCTTGCCGAACCTCAAGGATTGGGTAACGTTAGGCTATGGAAGGAAGTATTTAAGCTCTGCAGGGACATGCCATTTCAATGCGAGCTTGTAAGTACTACATCTTCAAAAGTAATGGAGCGTTATGATTTGGATGAACTGACTTTAGGAGCGCTGCGGTTGGGAACGGTCAATATAGGCGTCGAGTCTCTTCTGCAAGGATATAAAAAAAATGAGGCGGTTGATCTAATGGCGCTTAATACTCGTCTTCGCGAAGCCGGAGTTAATGTCGTATCAACTTTTATTATCGGTTTTGACTGGCATACTAAAGCAAATATCGGAAACGAAATAAGACTTCTGAAAGATTTGGGATCATCCGGATATATTGCCGCCAATTTGGAAATGAAACCGGGCACTCCACTTTACAAAGCTTTCAAAAATAGTGGAAGGCTACTGGATGTACCGCCTGAACTTTTAAGTTTTTATGGTTATCAGGCTTATAAACATCCCGAATTCGCGACCGGTTTTAATGATATACTACCCTTACTGGAAGAAGTGGGGACGGAACTTAGTGCCGGAAATCAGGCATTAAGTCCATATCTTTCTGTTTTTTTAAAAAGAAGAAATGCTGGTGAAGCTCAACAACGCCGTGTCATTCAAGGAATGATCGATGATTTTGCAAGCGGTATAGATCCGGCAGCTTATGAAGGTGATATAACAAAGATCGTTGATCAATTTTCGGCCGACCTGTATTATAACCTTGCTTTTCGACACATGGATTTATTTCATCCATTCGTAATAATATGATCAGTGAATCTAATATGAGAAACGTCTAAAGCAGAGTAGTTAACTAATACTAGGAAAACTGAATTAGGAATATTTTTTAGCCAAAATTACGCGGTAGTTTGAGATAAATTCAAATCCGCCTGTTTTCTATCCTTAAGAGTAAAACCGGCTTTTTCGTGTGCTCTAATAGAGCGGGGATTATCCAGATTAATTAAAGCGGTTATCCGTTTTATTTTATTTTTTTTAGCTTTATTTATTAAATTTTTGTATAAAAGCATGCTAATACCTTTTCCTTGGTATTTAGGATCAATTCCAATATATCTTATATAGAGTTTTTTTAAAAAAGGTTGAGTTTCGTATGCAAGGATAAAGCCGATTACTTTATTGTTAAATTTCGCAACAAAACAATAGCCGGAATTAAGATTAATACTAAATTCGCTTTTGCGAGAAACTAAATGTTCTTCTTTTTCTTTATCTGATAATTTTTCCCATTTTTCCTTAAGATATTGTTTCTGGGTTAAAATATCCACTTGGCGGATTTTACGATAGTCGCTTTCAGTAAGTTGTCTTATAATAATATTATTCATATTGAATATTGTAACATAAGTCAGTCAGAATAGGGCAATCCTGTTATCTCTCCAATGTCTTGTTTGATTTGTTGTGTTAATTCTTCGTTTCTTTTCCATCCCCATACCCAAAAAAATAAAGATTCAAACGATCTATAAAATTCGACCTGCTCTAATAAATTGTCTATACTTGTTCCAACATTTTCCGCATAAGATTTCACAAAAACATCAGCTAGTCGAGGGTTATTTGGATAGGCAACTTGCTTGCATCTGGTTATGTCCCACTCCGGTATCCAAAATCTAGCAAGTTCAAAATCGATAATTCCGGCTATATTACCGAGATTTATATCAACCAGTATGTTTCCAGAATGAAAATCTCCATGTTGAAGAGTAGGGGTGCGTAAGCTGGTGTGGTCAAAATTTCTTATTCTTTGTATAAAAAAATCCGCATGGGGAGCAGTAAATATTCTATTTCTGATCCCAATTTCCAACTGTTGAGTTACGTAAGAGCCGAAACAATCTCCCCAGGTTTTAAAATGACTACCACTCTTAATAACATCTCCAAAATTTTCAGCTTTAATATTATGAATCTGTGCTAAAACGGCCGCGGATTGTTCTACAAAAGGTCGCACAGTATTTTCTTCATCAGTTTGAAGTAATCTTTTTATAGTGATGCCTGGAATCTTTGGCTGAATAATAGAATATAATCCAGCCTGATGATTAACCATGGCCAAAGAAACTAAAACAGGAACATCTGTATTTCTTCGAATCAGTTCCTCTACGGTTAGTTGTGTTTCTATTACTTCAGCCGCATTAGATCTACCGGAATAATCTTTGAGAATAAATTGCTGACGAAAAGAGTCGTTATCAAGCATTAGCATATAAAGGTCATTTGCCTGACTGCGCTTTAAAACAGATATATCAAAATTTTTAAATTGAGGATATTGTTCCGTTAGCGAAGATAATAAAAACTCTTTATTCATAACTTAACACTAAAATTAGGAATTCAACTGTTTAGATACTAAGTAAAATGGCGATTAGAATTCTAATTTGGGAGTTGTCTAATTTTGAAAAACGCAATCCCCTTATGTCTTCAGGCAACATAAGGTCAGGTCTTTTTGACAGTTGTCTTTCCCCACTTTTAGCGTAAACCTCTAAAGACAAATCTTTTCTTAATTGCCGTCTCTCGTGTCGATGGGTTCTTCTTTTGTCAATGAATTTACCAGTTGGTTTATATTCTTGAGATTGTATTGCTTGTCGAACAGCTTGCTCAACCGTCATTCTGTTCTCGTTTTCAAGTAAATATCTAATTACTTGATGTACCGGTGATAGTTTATCCAGAGAATCAGCTGGGACTAGTTGTACAATTGACGCATCAGTACGAGGAGGCGGGTAAAATACATCTCGACTGAGATCGCACATTTTTTCTACTTCATAATAAGCCATTGCTACCGCCGAATTTTTTGTAAATGCTAAACTTTGAGGAGATTGGGTTAATAAAGATTCAGCTGATGTATCTCCTATCGTTAGAACTATACTACTTACAGGTAGTCCTGCAATTATTCTTAAAAAAGGTTCTGTTATATTAAATGGCAAATTAGCAATAATCTGCCAATCACTATTATCTCTTTCATTTCTTCTTTGAGATCTTATGAATCCTTTATAGTCGAATTTTAAGGCATCCTGAAAAAAAACATCCACATTTGGATTCTCATTGCTTACTTCGGCAAGAACTTCTCTAAATTTTTGGTCCACTTCAATACCGTAAACTTTTCTTGCTCGTTTGGCTAACCGCGTTGTTAGATTTCCTATCCCCGAACCGACTTCAATAACATTGCTACCTTGCATTACTTGCACTCCTATAAAATCGAGTACTCCATCATCAATGAGGAAGTGTTGTCCTAGTTTTTCAGTAGAAGTAATACCATAGTCTTCTATCTTTTTTAGTATTTCGTTCATGTGTTAAATTCAATAAATATAATTATGGGGTAATTTGCTTGGTCAGATTTTGCTCTCCCACACAAAGTTTCATAGAATATTCTTCAAGCAAGTGCTTAAGATTTTCGTCTCGTTCTCTACAATTAGCGCACTCATGACATGCAACAACGACATCTCCGTCTTTTTTCGCATTCCAACAGGATACTGTCAACTGAAGGGCGTTTTTTTTTAAAAGATAGTTCAAAACATCCTCTTTTGACATTGACATAAGCGGTGTAAAAACCTGCATCGGTCTGGATAAGCTTTGGGTAAGTAAAAGCTCCACGAGCTTGTGATGAATCAAGCTAGAATCACCAAAAACTCCCTGATCATCCGCTATAAATCCAACGGCGATTCCGTCGGCATCAATCTGATAGGCATATGTACCGGCCAATAACATAAAAATTGTGTTTCGTGCAGGAACCCATGCTTGTGTATCGTCTCTCGCTTCTCCTCCCAGTAATGCACTTTGTGAAAGGGAAAGCATTAAATCCGCCAGTCGTATGATATGGAGATTTTGAAAGTCGAATTGTTCAGAACCCTGATTAGCCAAAAATTCTTCTGCCTTAGAAGCCGTTTGGCCGTAATCAATAAAAATCGGATGTATAGAAAAACCATCCTCCCTAAGTTTCAATCCTGTTGCTGTGCTATCTGCTCCAGCTGAATAAAGTAAAACGATTTTATTGGTGGGTTGTCTTCTCATTCCTTCAAGTAAAGCGGTTTGTTCTGTAAGTTTCGGCTGTAAATTTTCGCGCAACATATTATTTTATTGAAAACGCTAACAGTATAATCCAAAGTCCGTAAAAAAGCAATCGTATTATAGCAACTTTGTAGGGATAAAATATTAAAAAGTGATAAAATATCGATATATCACTTTTCAAATTTAGAAAAACATTAAGGAAATTTTAATTAAAAATAGAATTTAATAATGAGTATTTTTTTAGAAGGCAAGCTAGACAATCAAGAAATACATAAAAAACTTACTGAACATAAGTTTCCTTCAGGATTTGATCCCTCTGAAGAGTTGATCAGTAGTATTATCGAGCAGTTTTGGTTTCATGATTTTTATAACAGTTTTTTATCTGATCCATTTTTCCTCAATTATCTTATTCAATATCTGGATAAAAATCACCAAAACGAGTTTAACCGTTATGACTTTTATACTTTTTTATTTGATCAAATAATTAACAATAAAAAGACCAGAATTGTTTTACAAGATTTTTCTTTAATCTTTGAAAAACTTCAAACAGACACAATTTTAATGTCTGAATTAAATAATTTATTAAAATTATCAAAATTTCTAAAAGACTTATTTCCTATCTCGTGGTTCAAAAAAAACAACCTAATAAAACTCGAAATAAAAGAAAATAAAGAATATTTTATTTGGACCAATCATACATTAACGGAATATTTAGTAGCGGAAAACTTACTTAAAAAGAAAAACTTCCTGGACGAATTCCAAAAACTCGCAATCCTAAAACAAGAAGGAATCGTTGCCTTTAAGCCTTCGTGGTCTGGCGTTCTCCGTTTTCTAATGGAATCTGAAAAAGGAACAGAAGTGATTATTTGGCTAATTGATTTCTTGGAAGAGAATAACGATAACATTGACGATAATCTATCAGAACTTCTTGTTTTTGTAACAAAAAATACAAGTAAAAAGATTAATAAAAATATATTCAATCTAATTTATAAAACTTACTTTAAACGCGTTGTTTGGCTACCTATATGGTCTCGTCGCAGATTATCTAATTTTATAGATGTAGATATTTATAAAAAATTAAAATATGACATTAAAAAATGGCCTGATCAAACAGAAACTTTTGTCAAAAGAGGAAACGTAATTACAATTATTGAAGGGTTTTTGGAGAAAAAAGATAAACTTCTAACAAAAGATGAAAAGGTTTTTTGGCGTAAAACTCTTATTAATTTTGCAAATAATCCTGAAGACGGTGGTAATGGTGCGCTACAAAGGAACTGCCTTTCTGCTCTTGCTAATTATAAAGATGAAAACATCATCTTTGAAGTAGCAGATAGTTGTTTTGAAAAAACACAAGATTCATTAGTAAGGGACGAATTTATTCAACTCTGCTACAACTCCGTTCCAAATTCTAAATATACAATTGACTATCTCATAAAAGGCATTAAAAAAGGCTCCACTATTTATGCAAGGCATGGCCTTTATAAAATCAGTGAAAAAGAGGCAATAAAATATTTTCTTACAAAAGTCTCTGAAGATGACCAATTTTGGAAATCATTCTTAAAGCATGAAAGTATTTTTAATAAAGAAAATGGTGACAAACAACTTATAAACAAGATTAGAAATAATTCAGACAAAGAAGTAATCAAACTCCTTAAAAAAATAATTTTCAGAATTTTCAAAATTCCTGATCTTTATCAGGAAGAAAAATCTAATTTTATCACGCAAATCGTTTTAATCATAAAAAAAGATAATCCAAATTTTCTATTTGAAATTTTGGATGAAATAAAAAAGCAACAGAACGAAACAAAAACTTCACATTTATTTATTAATTATGAGGAGATTCTTGCAATCTTACTAACACCAGAAAATGTTAAACAATATTTTGATAAAGCAAAAAATATATCTGAAAATCGTGCAAATTTTGCGATTTATACAGCTAAACGAAAAAATAATAAGATTGGAAAATCTGTTTTTGAAAAAGCAGTAAAACTTAAATTATTTACCCCAGTTGATGAAAAAGCAGTAAATATAAATCAGGATAAAGAAGAAGAAAATCGTACGCAAAAAAGAATTAATGAATTTTTACGTTTACTTGAACCTGCTCCTGGTAAATTTTTTCCTGAAGTTTTCGAATACTATAAACAAAATCAGAAAGAATTCGACGAATATTTTAAAACTAAAAATGGGATAAAAGCAAAAGATCGACTTATTAAACTTGCAGTTGACGAAGGTATAAAGAAAATTGATCCAAGCAAATTTAAAGTCACAATATCAAACAAGGAAGAAGGAAATCGGCATTTTACATGGAGTGCTCCCGCTGCTTATTTTGGAGACATGCTTTCAATAGTAAAAATATTTGCTCCTAATAAAATAAAAAAACATAAGCAACAAATAATAGATTTTATCCCTTATGCCTTTTCAGATGACATGAGTCAAATTATGGATTTAATTCCAGATATTAACGACAAAGATTTTGAATTTGTTAATAAAGTGATGAGTGATCCAACAGACGATAGGCGTTACCTTATCCCAGGTACGTATATTTATTTAGTTGGACATTATGCAAAAAAAGGTTACAAAATAACAAATGCCAAGAAGATTTTGAAATCATTCATTCATGACAAGTATGTCCCTGATTACGAACAGCGATCATCTCTTGAAAATCTTGCATTTTTTATCGACAAAGCCGACACAGAGACAGAATTTTTTCTTCAGAATATTTTTAATAAAAGAGAGATTGATAATAGCCACAAACAACTTGCTAATATTGCTAATTCCTTACTCATCACTATTTATAAAGATGAAGTAGCTATCAACTGGCGATTTGATCAAATAAAAACGCCATTAAAGTTTAATCAAAGAGACATCGAAGGGATTGTGCATTCAGTTGGACCTGAAGAAGAAGAATTAGATTCTCTTACCTTTGCAAAACCTCTCTTAGAACTTCGAGACGAAAAATATTTAAAAACATTTCTTAAGCTTTTAGATTTCTCTTTTATTATTTTAAGAGAAAAGGAAACAGAACAAGAAAAAAAAGAATATTGGAAATATGTGAATTATCTATGGAGAATTGTGATCGCGTTTGTAGAAAATCTCAAAGAAAAAAACTCATTCAAACCTCTTTTAAAACTTGAAGAATATGTTCTTAAATACTCCAATTACGAAAATTCAAATTGGCTGATGTCCAGAATTAGGGAATTGAGAAAAGTCTATATCGATAGCATTGGAAGAATTTATATTAAACCATGAGCACAATTACTAAAACAATATCCGCAAAAGTATCTATTGTTAATTCTAACAATACGCCAGATCCTACAAGGGCAGAAGACTTATCTATTTCAAAATTAAATCCGAATTCAGAATATTCGAAAATTGCAGAACAACTTATCACTGAACTAACTCAGTGTCGTTTAGGGAAAGAGGGGTGGAGAGATTTTGAAAAAATATGTAATAAAATTATTTTGTTTGTATTCGAACCATGCTTCGCACCTTTTGGGAATATTGAAGAACAAAGTTATTCATTAAGCGGAATTGACAGAATAGATTATAGAATACCAAACAATACGCGAAATGATAGAACGAGCACGTTTTGGCAAGAAGTTAAACAACAATATTATTGTCACAATATTGTAGTCGAATGCAAAAACCTAACAAATTTCTTACAAAAAGATGAAATTCAACAAACCGCTGGATATTCATGGTATACGAATGGTACATTTAGAATTATTTTTTCTAGAAAAGGTGTTGATGAACATGGTTTAATTATTTTACGTAATTATTTTACTACTAGTGAAAAAAAATTAATTTTAGTTTTTTCCCAAGATGATTTAATTGAATTAATTAAAACAAGGACAAATTCTACAGAACCTGAAGACATTTTATGTAGATTAAGAAGCAGAATATTTAAGGGAATTTAATGTGCAAATAGAAGCATTACAAAAATATTTCACCTTTTCCAAATTCCCAACTTTAATTCCTTTGCTTTTTGCTCCGCTTGAAGCAGTTCATCCTGATATTTTATCTTGGCCCTTTTTTCATACAATACAACTCTGGCCAATCCATTTCTTACCAACTCCAGATTAAGATTAACTCCATTGACAAATACATATCCTAAAATCCTGCCAAACTTATCCTCCTTGTATTTCTCTTCCTGCTCAAAACTGACTTCTTTATTCAACACCAAATTTTGAGAAAATGCTTTTGCTTCTGCGTAGTATGGTTCCTTAACTTCCGGAGCATTAACACCATAGAGCCTGAAGGTTTTGCCACTGCTTAACTTTAATGTATCACCATCTGTGACTTCAACGACTGTTAGGTTTTGGATTGGGGGGTTTGAGGGAGTTGAGGGATTTGGCCCGCCTTCGTTGAAACTTCGGCGGGTAAAGGTATTTTGGATTGAAGCTTCTTTTTTAACTCTTTGTCTTTCAAAGAAACGACCTCCAAAGAAAACCGAAACCACCAGAACTAAAACAAGAAAACCCAGAAGTATTTTATTTTTCATTTTCCTTTTGAATCCTTAACAATAATCCTCTTTCCCACTTCATCCAACTCCAACTCCAAATTCTGATTTTGTCTCCATGAAAGAGCTCTCAAGAATTCCCGTGGAATAACAATCACCTTTGAATATTTTCCTGATGAAGTGATTTTACGAATAAGCTTCATACCATTAATAATACCCAAGAATATTTCAAAAAACAAATAAACACAAAAAAAGTAAGAGTTCACTCTCCTTGACAAAACCATATCAAAACCTATAAAGTTTAAGAATATGGTAAGAATAAGTGAGGATCAGCTCCGATTACTTTCAAAGGACGAACTCATAGTTTTAATTATGAAA
>Ga0210051_1006485_pt1 | contig 11024 bp, 10 predicted proteins | sample CryGey092014_all_FD_185464 | JGI IMG/M metagenome (GOLD analysis project Ga0210051, IMG submission 185464) | Groundwater microbial communities from aquifer - Crystal Geyser CG23_combo_of_CG06-09_8/20/14_all (SPAdes) (version 2) | ecosystem: Environmental > Aquatic > Deep subsurface > Groundwater...
ACAGTCCCCAGAAAACAGAGTGTCGGAACTCAATCTCAGCAAGGCTTCGCAGCCAATTTTTAAAAATGGCACGGAATTTGCCGCGCCTTTTGGGTGCCTCGGCCACTGGGAAATTCAGCTCACTGCGTTCGTCCCTGTCCAGTTCAGCTCCTTTCAGTCGCGAACTGGCCGCGACCTGCGGGTCGCCCCGCCGCCTGCGGGCTGCCTTGATTTTTAATTTTATTTTGCTATAATAAAAACATGGCAATGGTAAATAAAATTAGAGAAGAAAGATTAAAAAAAGTGAAAAAGTTTGGGAAAACTATTGAGTTTTATCCAGAGAAAACAAAAAGAACCTATTCAATTAAAGAGGCGTTGAAAAATTTTTCTTCTTTATTAAAAAGAAAAGAGGAAATTGTTTTAATTGGCAGAATTAAAGCAATTCGTTCCCATGGCGGAATGACCTTTTTTGATATTGATGACGGTTCTTCTAAAATCCAAGTTGCTTTGCGGATTGATAAAGTAGGAGAAAAAACTTATCAGCTTTTTTCTAACCTTTTTGATATCGGAGATTTTATTGAAGTTAAAGGGATATTATTTAAAACAAAAAGAGGAGAAAAAACAATTGAAACCTCTGATTTTGAGATTCTTGGTAAATCTCTTCTTCCTTTGCCTGAAAAATGGCATGGCTTGAAAGATGTAGAAGAAAGATATAGAAAGCGATATTTAGATTTGATTTTTAATCCAGAAGTGAGAGAAAAATTTATTTTGCGTTCAAGAGTGATTAGAGAAATAACAAATTTTTTAGAAAAAGAAGGTTTTATTGAAGTGGAAACGCCAATACTTCAACCGCTGTATGGAGGAGCAAAAGCAAAACCATTTAAAACCCATTTAAACGCCTTTAAGATGGATATGTATTTAAGAATTTCACCTGAACTTTATCTTAAAAGACTTATAATTGGCGGGTTTGAAAAAATTTATGAAATCGGAAAGTGTTTTAGAAACGAAGGAGTTGACAGATTTCATAATCCAGATTTCACAATACTCGAATTTTACTGGGCTTATGCTGATTATAAAGATTTAATGAAATTAACTGAAAAATTGTTCGAATATCTTTTAAAAAAGGTTTTTGGAAAATTGGAAATTTCTTACGGAGGTAAAAAAATCAATTTTAAAGTTCCCTGGCCAAGGGTTGAATTTTCCCAATTAATTAGAAAATATACTGATATTAATATTGAAGAAATTAATTTAGAGGGTCTAGAGAAAAAAGCAAAAGAGATGAATTTAAAATTGGAAAAGGGAGTAGGCAAAGCTGAAATTTTAGATGAAATTTATAAAAAAATCTGTTTGCCCAAAATCTGGCAGCCGACTTTTATTATTCATCATCCTCGAAGTAAATCCCCATTAGCTAAAAGTCTTAAGCAAAATCCTGAAAAACTATCTAGTTTCCAATTAGTAGGAGGAGGTTGGGAGTTAGTTTGGGCTTATTCTGAACTTAATAATCCAATAGAACAACGAAAAAGATTTAAAGAGCAAGAGGAAAAATATAAAAAAGGTTTTAAAGAAGCGCAAAGAATGGATGAAGAATTTTTAGAAGCGTTAGAATATGGGATGCCGCCAGCAGCTGGATTCGGAATGGGCATTGATAGATTAGTGGCCTTATTGACCGACTCCCATTCCTTGAGAGAGGTGATACTTTTCCCGACGATGAAACCAAAAGAAAAATAAAATGTTAGATATAAATTTCATCAGAAAAAATCCTAATTTAGTAAAAGAGGGTTGCCGAAAAAAACAACTTGATGTTGATATTGATAAACTTTTAGAAGTTGATAATGAGAGAATAAAGTTGCTCAGAGAGATTGAAAGTTTGAAGGCAGAGCAAAATCAAATTACCAAAGGTTCTTTAACTCCAGAGCTTATCCAAAAAGCCAAATCATTAAAAGAAAAAATAAAAGAAATTGAACCAAATTTAGAAGCAATCCAAAAAGAATTTGCTCACTTAATGCTTCTAATTCCGAATTTACCTTTAGAAGAAGTACCAGTAGGGAAAAGCGAAAAAGATAATATTGTTTTAGAAGAAATAGGAGTGGCCTCCCCGAAGCCAAAATTTAGTTTTCAACCAAAAGATTATCTTGAGCTTGCCGAAAATCTTAATTTAATTGATGTTAAAAGAGCAGCTAAAGTTTCTGGTTCCAGATTTGGCTATTTTAAAAATGAAGCAGTTTTACTTGAGTTTGCTTTAATAAATTTTACTTTTGACACATTAGTTAAAAAAGGTTTTATGCCAGTGATTCCACCAGTAATGATAAAGCCAGAAATGATGCAGGGGATGGGATATTTAATAAAAGCTCCGGAGGAAGGATATTTTCTTGATAAAGATAACTTAATTTTAGTTGGTACTGCCGAGCACTCAATAGGGCCAATGCACAGTGGAGAAATTTTTAAAGAAGAAGAACTACCAAAAAGATATCTTGGTTTTTCTACTTGTTTTCGTCGAGAAGCTGGCAGTTATGGCAAAGATACAAAAGGAATCCTGCGGGTTCATCAATTTGATAAAATAGAAATGTTTAGTTTCACTGAACCAACTGAGTCAAAAAAAGAACATCAATTTTTTCTAGAAAATGAAAAAGAATTAGTAAAGGCGTTAGAACTTCCCTTTCAAGTAGTTCAGATATGCTCAGTCGATATGGCTTTTCCTACTGCCGCTCAATATGATATTGAAACTTGGATTCCTAGTGAAAACAATTATCGGGAGACTCACTCTACTTCAAATTGTACTGATTTCCAGGCAAGACGGCTAAATATCCGATATTCTGACAAAGCTGGAAAATTAAATTTTGTTCATACTGTCAATGGAACTGCTTTTGCTATTGGTAGAATTATAATTGCTATTTTAGAAAATTATCAGAGAAAAGATGGGAAAATTAATGTTCCTAAAGTTTTACAAAAATATTTAAATTTTAAAACTATTCCTCAAAAATAATATAAAATGAGAACCTTAGTTATTTTACATGGTTGGCAAAGCTCAAAAGAAAAATGGGAAAAAGTTAAAACTGAATTAGAAAAATTGGGGATAAAAGTAATTATTCCTGATTTACCGGGATTCAAACCGGAAACGAAACTTTTAAGACCTTGGAATTTAGATGATTATATTAGTTGGTTTAATAATTTTTTAGAGAATACTAAAAGAACGTGTCCTGAATTTGTCGAAAGGTTTTTTTTATTAGGTTATTCTTTTGGTGGAAGAGTTGCGATAAAATTTACAGCTAACAATTTTGAGAAAATTCAAGGTTTAATTTTAGTATCCGCTGCCGGCATTAAAAGAAAAAAAAGCCGGATTTTTCATTTAGGGATAAAATTTAGTAATTGGTTATTAAGTTTGCCAGGTTTAAATAAACTTAAACCAAATTTAAGAGAAATTTTTTATCGTTATATTTTAAGACGGACTGATTATTTAGAGACAAAAGGATTTCTTAGAGAAACTTTTAAAAATATAATAGAAGAGGATTTAACTTCTTATTTGTCTAAGATAAAAGTACCAACTTTAATTCTTTGGGGGGAAAGAGACAAAACAACACCTCTTTCAGATGCCTATTTAATGAAAAATAAAATAGAAAATTCAAAATTAGAGATTTTAAAAGATATCGGTCACGTACCTTATTTAGAAAATCCAGAGTTTTTAGTTAAAAAAATTAAAGAATCAATAATATGAAGTTAATAATCGCTACCTTTTGGTTTTTAATTTTTACCAAATTGCTTCTTTTTTGGACTTGGTTATGGCAACTTAAAGAATACCATTTTGGCAGATTTAAAGCCCATTTCGAAACCTATAAACTAAACAAAATATTTTCGAGTTTTTGGTCAATTAAAGTTCCCAAACTTACTAAAAAAACAATCATTATTTTATTAACAGGAATATTATTAGAAATTTTAATTTTGTTTTATATTTTCCCTTTCTCTGATAAAAAATTTTATTTTTCTCTTCTCATTTTAATTATTTTCGCTCCGCTCATTCTCTCTCTTTTAATTTTACTTTTTCAGATTCCTACTGTTATTTTAAGAAATCAAATTCTAAAAAAAGCAAAAAAGAAAAGATTACAATTTAAAAGTCTATTAGTAATTGGTATTACTGGTTCCTATGGCAAAACTTCAACCAAGGAATTTTTAGCCGAAATTTTGTCTTCTAAATTTAATGTTTTAAAAACCAAAGAACATATTAATGCGGAAATTGGCATTGCCGAGACGATTTTAAATGAACTAAGAGATGAACACGAAATTTTTATCTGCGAAATGGGCGCTTATGAAAGAGGAAAAATAAAAGAGGTTTGTGAAATGATAAAACCAACTATCGGAATTTTAACCGGAATAAATGAACAACATCTTTCAACTTTCGGGTCATTAGAAAATATCATTAAAGCAAAATTTGAGTTAATTGAAAGTCTGCCAGCAGATGGTATTGCTTTTTTTAATGCAAAAAACAAGTATTGTTTAAAGCTCTATCAAATGACTAAAATTAAAAAATTTCTTTATGGCGAAAATGTTAAATTAGCAGGTTTAGAAAATATTGAAGGAGCAAAAGCGGTTGCCAGAGAGTTGGGAATGAGCGAAGAAGAAATTGAAAGAGTTTGCCAAAAAAATGAAAATAAATTTCCCGGCATCAAAATAAAAAAAGGAATAAATGGATTAAATATTATTGACGCTACTTTTTCGGCTAATCCTTATGGAGTTATTTCTCACTTGGATTATTTAAGAGTTTGGGAGGGCCCCGAAGGAAAGCCCTCGGCTTCCTACGGGGTAAACAAAAAAGTAATCATAATGCCTTGTCTGATTGAATTAGGTTCCGCTTCAAAAGAAATTCATAAAAGAATTGGAGAGAAAATCGGCGAGATTTGCGATTTAGCCATAATAACCACTAAAGATAGATTTAAAGAATTGGAGGAAGGCGCTAAAAGAGCAGAAATGTCGGCTCAGAGGATTTTATTACTTCAGAATCCTCAAGAAATTTTTGAAAAGATAAAAGCATTTTCTCAACCAGGAGATGTTATCCTTTTAGAAAGTAGAGTACCAAGCGAATTAAAAAATCTTTTATGGAAATTAGAGAAATAACAAACAAAGAAATATGGGAGAATTTTCTTGCTGAATGCGAAGAAAAAACTTTTTTGAGTTCTTGGAATTGGGGAGAATTTCAAAAAATAATGGGGAATAAAATTTGGAGATTGGGAGTGTATGACAATGAACAATTAATTTCAATGGCTTTGGTAATAAAAGTCAAAGCTAGAAGGGGAACGTTTCTGTTTGTGCCTCACGGGCCGAATATAAAATCAAAAATCAAAAATCAAAAATCAAAAATATTAGAAATTTTATTAGAGAAGCTAAAAGAAATTACTAAAGAGGAAAAAGTAAGTTTTATTAGAATTGCGCCGATTTTAGAAAAAAACGAGGAAAATATTAAAATTTTCAAAAAATTAAGTTTTAGAAATGCGCCGATTCACATGCATCCAGAATTAACTTGGGAGTTAAATATTAATAAATCCGAAGAGGAACTTTTAAGGGAGATGCGAAAAACAACCCGCTATTTAATAAAACAAGGTTTAAAGAATCCGGAGCTTAAAATAGAAAAATCAGAAGATTTAAAAGATGTTGAAATTTTTAATGATTTATATCAAAAAACAGTAAATCGCCACCATTTTGTTCCCTTTTCTTTAAATTATTTAAAAAATGAATTTTCAGCGTTTTCGTCCGAATTTCGAGCGAAGCGAGGAATCAAGGTTCCGACGAGCGAAGCGAGGAGTGGTTCTTATAATCAAATTTTAATTTTTTTAGCAAGATATAAAGGAGAATATTTAGCTTCAGCTATGATTATTTTTTGGCAAAATATAGCTTTTTACCATCAGGGTGCTTCTTTATTTTCGAAAATTCCTGCCTCTTATCTTTTACAGTGGGAAACAATAAAAGAAGCAAAAAGAAGGGGTTGTCACACTTATAATTTCTGGGGAATCGCCCCCATAATTGAAAATTTAAAAACTCATCCTTGGGCAGGTTTAACCTTGTTTAAAATGGGATTTGGAGGTTATAAGAAAGAATATGTAAAGACTCAAGATTTGCCGCTTTCTTTTAAATATTGGTTTAACTATTTAGTTGAAAAATTTAGAAAAACAAAAAGGGGATTGTGAAAAATTTAAAACGTTATCAAAAACTTTATAGCGCTAGAAAAAGAAAATTATTTTTGAAAAGTCGTTTATTTTGGAGTTTAATTATTATTTTAATTTTAGTTTCTTTCAGTATTTATTTTCTCATTTTTTCAAAACAGGAAATTTTTGGTTTTAATTTTCAAATAAAAAAAATAGAAATAAAAGGGGTTGACGATTTTTTGAGAAAGGAAATAGAAAATAGTATTGGTAGTGAAGTTGAGACAACTCTGTTTAAAAATAAATTTTCCCAAGGATTTACATCTCGAAGTATCTTTTTAGTTAAATTAAATAAAATAAAAGAAAAAATTTTAAATAACTTTCTTGAAATCGCTCATTGTGAGTTAAAAAGACAATTTCCTCAGACCTTATTGGTTTTACTTAAAAAAAGAGAGCCAGTCGGGCTTTATTGTAGTTTGAATGATTGTTTTTTCTTTGATAAAGAAGGAGTAATTTTTAAAAAAACTGAAACTGAAAATAATTTAGAAAATTTAATACTTGTCTCGTCAGAAAAAATACCCAATCTTGGAGAGAAATTTATTTCAAAAGAAAAAATAAATTTATTTTTAGAAATTTATAATTCTTTAAAAAATTTAACAATTCCCGTTAAAGATTTTAAGATGAGCACGGAAAAAAAGTTAGAAGTGAAAACAGTTGAAGAGTGGGATATTTACTTTAATTTAGAAAGCGATATTAAGATTCAATTAACCAAACTTTCTCTTTTACTAAAAGAGATTTCTCCCCAAGAAAGAGAAAAACTTAATTATATTGATTTAAGGTTTAGTAAAGTTTATTACAAATGACAAGTGTTATGGAATGTAATAAATGAAGATGGAATTGCCGGCTCGGGCAATGGGAGTATATTGATTGAGCCAATTATAATATCCAGTTGGTTGATTAAACCCCTTTACTGGTTTGCCCTTTCCTACTTGAAGTAAATCAGCTGAAACAGCTAAATAACTGCCTTTTTCTAATTCGTTTTCCGACTTATCTCCCTGCCAGGGGAGATATTTTTCTCTTAAATAATAAGGAGCATCGGCGCCGCCAAAATAATCAAGGTAAATTTTTGAAACATTATTTTTTTTGAGCCAATTATTTAATCTTTTTAAATCCTGTCCCCAATCGTAATTTGAATCAACTACAAATTTATAACCATTTTTAGAGCCACCGGCTATTTCATTAAAATAAGTTAAATAATGAGGGAAAGTACTAAGTGAAGAAAAGATATACCAGCCCAAAAGAACCAAGACAAGAGCAAAAGCAAATCTTTTAAAGGAAATACTTTCTAACCATTTTTTTATTCCTAAACTTACCAAAATATAGGTAAAAGGAAAAGTTGGCAGGATATGACGGATTCCGATATTAAGATTGCCTTTTATTGAAATGAACCAATAAATTGCTAAAAATAGCAACATCGAGAATTCGATAAAATGATTTTTTAACCAATCTTTTTTTATTGCCTTAATTGCAAAAATTAAAACAATTAAAGTCAAAATATGAAAAGCTAAAGGAACTTTTAAAAAATACACAACTGGGAAATAATACCACCAACCACTAGCTGAAATTTCACCTAAAAAGTAGACAGTGTTGCCACCAGCGGCTCGTTGGGTTACCATTAGTAATCCTAAAAGATAATGGGCGAATGGCCTGAGACCGGGTTTATCCGCCATAAATAAACAAAGATTTTTTAAAAAACCAGATGGTGACGATTCTAAAATAATTTTCGTATCTTCTATTTGTTTTTCTGGAGGATAATTTAAAATATGGAATTGATAAACCACCCCAATTAATAAAAGCGCAATAATTGCTATAATTAAACCTTTCCCAATAAATTTGAATGCTGCGCTATATTTGTCAGTTTCTTTTAAAAGAACAAAAATAAAAGTAATAATTATAAAAAAGGGAATTAATAAGGCAAGGGAAAATTTTGAAAGAAGAGCAACTCCCAAGGTTAAACCACTAAAAATTATATTTTTAAACGACGGATTTTTTAAAAATTTCAACCAAAAATAAGTAGTCAAAATTACTCCCAAACTTGCTCCAATATCGGTAGTAACGAGTCGGCCGTGAGCTAAAAAAGTAGGGCAGAAAGAAAAGAGCGTTAAAGCTGTTAAACCAACAAAATTCCCGCCGAGTTCTCTGGCAAATTTAAAAATCAGCCAGCCCAAAAGAATTAAAATAAGAATCATTGAAATTCTCGAGAAAAAAATAATTTTGTCAGGGTCATTGCCGGAATGAAACAGAAATTGATTGCCAAACCACCATTGATTATTAACGCCTTCTTTCCAAGAAGAATGATTTTCTGGAAAATTAATCTTTAAAAACAAAAGAGGGATTGCTGATAAATCTTTTATTAAAGGAGGATGTTCAGGATTAAGTCGGAAATCAGCTTTGGTTAAATAAGAATAACCAGCAGGAATATGAGCTAATTCATCCATTGTTAAAGAATCTCCTTTCATACCAAAAAAAGACAAAATAAATATTATCGTTAAAAGAATAATCGCTATTAAGTTGGTAAGACGATTAGACATAAATCAAAATTCGTAACTACAGATATTATTTTTTTCTTGAATTTTTCCAAAGGGAAAATTTTTAGAAAGTTCGATGAGTAAATTTTCATCGCATTTCATTAGGATAATTGCTGTTTTTCCTTCTATTTTAATTTTACCAATTTCTTCGGGTAGTAAATAAATGGCTTGGGGTTCTTTAAATTTTGTTCTTTCAATAAACATTGGCGTTTGAGCCGGCATAGGCAGAGGGCTAACAATTACATATTTTTTTGTTTCCGGAGAGAAAGAATTTAAATAATTGCCAATTTCAACATAATGAGTTGTAAAAGCGCCTTTTACTTCCGGATTTTTTCCCCAAATTACAAAATAACGATAATATTCGCCAAAAACCAGAGTAATTAACATTAAAACTGTTGAGAAGATAATTATTTGTCGCCCAAATTTTCCTTTTAATTTAAATATCTCTTTGGTTTTTTCCCAACTGATTACCGCACCCAAGCCGGCAAAAATAAAAATAGGAGGAATAGCGCCGATAGTCCTTAAAGAATGGGGGATACCTTCACTTGTTAAGATGCCAGGTAAAAGCATTATAAAGAACCAGATGATTAATAACCAATAACCAATGATCAATGACCAATTTCTGTGTTTAAAGAATTTCAGAATTTTCCAAATAGAATAGATTAGACCGATTAAAAAGAAAATACCGATTGGCCAGAAGAGAACTGGTTGGTCACTAATGTTATGGCGCCAATTGGAATCGCCGTAAAAATTAAACATTCCGAGGTGTAAAATTAAAGACTTTCCAAATTCTTTGAAAGAATTTTCGGCGTCAAAAACTGAAACTTGAGTAGCTCGACTCGCAAAATCATGGGGATTTTGAAGAAAATAAAGACCGATAGGTAAAGCGAAAATTCCAGCAACTATTAAACAATAAATAGTAAATAGGAAAAATTTTTTTATTTCTTTTTCTTTGCGATAAATAAAATACCAACAAAGTAAAATCAGAGGAAGCAAAAGAACAATAAATCGATAGGAAATGTAAGTGTAAAAACCAAGAGCGAAAAAAATTCCAGAAATTATGAGATTATAAATTTTCTTAGTTCTAAATCCTCTAAACAGAAAATAAAAACCAAAGACCAAAATAAAAGGAACTAAAATCGCTCTAAAACCAATACGGGAAAAATTAGTGTGCCAGAAGGAAATAGCCAAAAAGAAACTGGAAAGTAAAGCAACTATTTGACCATTTGACTGTTTGACTATTTGACTGAATAATTCTTTGGTTAATAAATATAAGCCGAAAACAGTTAGAATGCCGATAATGGCAGCGACAATTTTAATTGACCAGATGGAAACTCCAAAAATTGAAAAAGAAAGAGTTATTAACCACATCATCAAACCCTCGCGACCATTATTTTCCGGATAAAAAATCTTTCCCGGTTCAGCAATTGCCTGATTGCCATTGAGTGCCACATCAGGATAAAGTCCGGGCGGTATTTCGTTAAGTTTCCACAATCTAAAAAAAGAGGCAATAACTAAAACGAGTATTAAAAATATTAATGTTTTATTTTTGAAAAGTTTCTTCATATAAGAACGCTCCTTTGCTTCGCTATTTAAGATTATAGCAGATTTAAAATTGATTTCACCAAATTCTGGATTTAGGAGATTAGAAATAAAAAAACCCCATCGTAATAGATGAATTTAAAAATTCTTAAAAATAGAATATTGATTATTGTCTTTGATTTAGTTTTGTTTCCAGCATACTGACTCTTTTCTCTAAGACAGCAAATTCATCTCGATTAACTTTCTGTTTGAGTTCGTTTTTGATAAATTCAATATCAATTTTGATAGTTTCTATATCAACTTTCATTACTCCCATATCTCCTTTTATTGTATTCACATCCTTTTGCACATTTTCAATTCTTTCAGTATTCAAAGATACTTCTTCTGCTACTTGTTTTATTTCGCCTTTCAAATTTTCAGCCACCACATCAAAATGCCGATTGGTTTCCTCTTTATAATCTTCTAAAACTTTTTTGATATTTTTTTCAGCCATATTTTAATTTTAGTTTATCATTTTGAAATTCAATGTCAATATTCACTCCAAGTTCAAAATCATATATGTCTCAGGTTTGTCCTATTGACTATTGCCAAACTTCTTGGGGGGGTATTATAGAATTGATTATTAATTTATTGATTTATTACGAGTTATTTATTACGAGTTGTTTAAACTCGTTAACTTATAACTCGCTAACTCGTAATAAAAAAATAAATGAATAAATAAAATGAATAAATCTTTTACCTTATTGGAACTCCTCATTGTCATCGCTATCATTGCTGTTTTATCAAC
>Ga0210051_1006486_pt1 | contig 11023 bp, 11 predicted proteins | sample CryGey092014_all_FD_185464 | JGI IMG/M metagenome (GOLD analysis project Ga0210051, IMG submission 185464) | Groundwater microbial communities from aquifer - Crystal Geyser CG23_combo_of_CG06-09_8/20/14_all (SPAdes) (version 2) | ecosystem: Environmental > Aquatic > Deep subsurface > Groundwater...
CGTTTCATTGAAAGACTGTCATTTCGACCGCAGGGAGAAATCTTTTTAGCTCATTGACATGGCAAGATTTCTCGTTTCACTCGAAATGACATAAGTGTAAATGTTTTAATGAAACCATGTACTAGCCAGCGGAACCGCAGCCCGGCAACGCTTAAATGCCAACACAAGCTGGATAGTTACCAAGAAATAACAATGAGGTGCAATGGTGTTTGATCTGCGGGGGAAAGTGGCACTGGTCACCGGCAGTTCGCGCGGGATCGGCCAGGCAATCGCCATGCGGCTGGCTGAAAACGGCGTCAACATCGTGGTCAACTACGTCCGCCATCGGCAGGACGCCGAGAAGACCGCCGCGGCCATCGCGGCCAAGGGGGCGCGTTGCCTGGTGGTCAAGGCTAACGTGGCCAGCGAGGAAGACGTGGCCGCCATGTTCGCCCGCATCCGGGATGATTACGGCCGGCTGGACATCCTGGTTTCCAACGCCGCCTCCGGCGTGCTCAAGCCGGTCATGGAGCTTTCCACCCGGCATTGGAACTGGGCCATGGAGATCAATGCCCGGGCGCTTTTGACCCTAACCCAGCAGGCCGTGCCGCTCATGGCGCCGGGCGGCCGCATCCTGGCGGTTTCCAGCCTGGGTGCGGTGCGGGCCATCGAGAACTACACGGCAGTGGGGGCCTCCAAGGCGGCCCTGGAATCGTTGGTGCGCCATCTGGCCGTGGAGCTGGGGCCCATGGGCATCAACGTCAACACCATCAGCGCCGGCGCCGTGGACACCGAGGCCCTGAAGAAGTTCCCCAACCGGAGCGAGATTCTCGACGGGGCCAGGGCGCGCACCCCGCTGGGCCGGCTCACCACCCCCGAGGACGTGGCCGACGTGGCCCTGCTTTTGTGCTCTGATCTGGCCCGGATGATTCAGGGGCAGACGGTCGTGGTCGACGGCGGTTACTCCATCCGGGCCTGATCATGGTAGGTCGGGTTAGGCATTTTTATGCCGTAACCAGACGTGATCCGGTTGGCTTTCCCCGGAATAACTCAAGGGGGTACTGCCCAAAGCGCGATGGCGATGCTAACCCAACCTGCAAAAAAAATATTGCGTTACACGGTATCAGTATGCGCGGCGCCTTTCAGACTGACAAACCTTTGATTCTGGCCTCGGCCTCACCCCGGCGCCGGGATTTTTTTCGCGCCCTGGGCCTGGACTGTACGTTGCTAGCGGCCGACGTGGATGAAACGCTTCGGCCTGGCGAACTGCCGGAGGCCTTTGTCCTGCGCCTGGCCGAGGCCAAGGCCAGGATGGTGGCCGAACAGGAGCCAGCCGCCTGGGTGATGGCGGCCGACACGGTGGTGGATATCGCGGGCGACATCCTGGGCAAGCCCGTGGATCAGGCGGAGGCCATGGCCATGCTCCGGCGTCTGAACGGCCAGTGGCACGAGGTGTGGACCGGTGTCTGCATCGGCCGGGCCCGGGACAACGTCTGGGACCGGCGGGCGGTGAAGACGGCGGTGAAGTTCGCCGCATTTAGCGACGAGGTTTTGGCCGCCTACCTGGCCACCGGCGAGCCCTTGGACAAGGCCGGCGCCTACGGCATTCAGGGCCGCGGTGCTTTTCTGGTGGAACGCATCGACGGCTCCTGGAGCAACGTGGTTGGCCTGCCCCTGGCCGAGGTGGTGGCTGAACTGCTGCAGTTGGGGGTCATCTCGCCGCTGGCCGGGTGAGTTTGGACATCCTCAACTCGTAAGACCTGTGCCGCTGGACAAGATGTTAAATCACTAAAGCAGCAACGTTTGAGGTCTCCTTAACTTGCAAAATAATCTGACAGGTTGGATGCCCGGCGTCGACGGCAAAGTCGCAACCCAGGTGAAGCGAGGCTGACCCTTCTTTATGATGGGATGATATACAGATCCGCAGAATATTAATGGGAAGGTTGGTTACTCGACACACGCACGCTCTATCGTGTTGTAAATTCGTAAAATTAACCAACGCAATGTCGGGTGGTCAGCGAACTTATAGTAACTTGTTAACCAGAAGAAAAGATAAAAATTAACCATTGCCAAGACCTAAATTAAGACCTATAATAAAATTATATTAAGGTCAAAAATTAGATCGAGGTGTTGTCATGGAAACAGTATTTGCAAGCTGCTCTGCCAGTATTTCTGAATTAAAAAAAAATCCCTCTTCCCTCATTGAAAAGTCGGGAGGAGAGCCAATCGCCATTCTCAACCACAATAAACCAACAGCCTATCTTATTCCCGCTGCAACCTACGAGATGTTTTTGGAAAAAATCGAAGACTATCAATTAGGCCTTATAGTTAAAGAACGCCAAAGCGAGAAAATTTTTGCCGTGGAAGTTGATCTCAATGAAATATAAATTGAAATTCCTCCCCACTGCCCTGAAGGAATGGAAGAAACTTGACAACACAATTCAGGCCCAATTTAAGAAGAAATTAACAGAACGGCTGGAAAATCCTCACATGCCTGCGAGTCAATTGTCAGGTTTTGAGAATCATTACAAAATCAAACTAAGGGCCACCGGCTACAGGCTTGTATACGAAGTGGTTGATAAAGAAATATTTATTATCGTCATAGCAGTTGGGAAAAGAGACAAGGGCGCCGTGTATAAAACTGCCCAAAAAAGAAAGGGGAAGAATGGTTAGCAAGAGTGTAATTGGGCAAGCAGGCCAGGGTCGTCGCTCATGATGCCGTCGACGCCGAGTTCCAGTAGATCGCGCATCACGCGGGCATCGTTTACGGTCCAGACGTGCATTTCCAGACCCAGGTCGTGGGCAGCGGCAATGGCCGCGGGGTAGATCAGATTTTTCCCCTTGTAAAACCGCGGGATCTGCAGAGCCTTGCCGGGCGGATGATAGTCGGCCGTACTTCCCCTTGCCAGCATCGTGTAAAACTCTTTCACCTCCTGAAAACTGAAGCTCGTGGGCAGGCCGGGGCAGGCCTGGCGCAGGGCGGTCAGCACGGGGTGGTTGAACGCGGCGAGCAGCACCCGGTCGGCGCTGTTGGTGTCGCGGAGGAGGTTGGCCAGCAGGGCGGTGATTGGCGGTGTTTGCTGTTTCACCTCCACGGTAAGCATGGCCTCGGGAAAGCTGGTCAGCACCTCGGCCAGGGTGGGGATGGAGATGCCCTGGTCGCGGAAGGGGTGGGTGCGGTCCGGGGCAATGAAGCCGTGGCCGGCGTCCAGTTGTCGGCAGTTTGCCAGGGTGATATCCGAAATATTACAGTCTTTCCCGCAGGTCCGCCTGCTGGACTGATCGTGATGGCAGACGAGGTGGCCATCCTCTGTGGCCCAGATGTCCAGTTCGAAATAACGGCTGCCCGCGTCCCAGGCGGACTGGAAGGCTGGCAGGGTGTTCTCGGGAAACCAGCGCGAGTCGCCGCGGTGGGCGAAGAGCCGTGGTTTGGCCGGAGCAAAGAAGCGGCTGGTCATGGATTTGCCTGTCTGGCGGCCAACCGGCCGCGGGCAACGTCGACCCGGGTCAGCAGCAGCATGCCGATGATAAAGAAGGCGGCCAGGGCGAGAATGGAGGTGCGGGTCGAACCGGTGATGTCGGTAAGGAGCGCGAAGACCAGGGGGCCGAGGATGGCGGCAAACTTGTTGCTGATGGCGTAGAAGCCGAAGAACTCAGCGTTTCTGCCGGCCGGGATGAGTTTGGCATACAGGGAACGGCTGATCGATTGGCTGCCGCCCAGCACCACGGCCACGGCCGCGCCCAGCAGCCAGAATTGCCAGGCCTGATTGATGAACCAGGCGTAGACGACTACGCTGATGAAGCCGACCAGCGACAGGGCGATGGCCTTTTGGGCGCCGATCCTTGCCGCCAGGCGGCCGAAAAGCAGGGCGCCGGGCATGGCCACGAACTGGATCATGAGAAAGCAGCCGAGGATGGTGGCCTGGGAAAGGCCCAACTCATCCTTGGCAAAGACGGCGGCCACGACGATTAACGTCTGGATGCCGTCATTGTAAAAGAGAAAGGCGATCAGGAAACGGAGCAGATCCTGGTAGTCTCGTAGCGCTCGGAAGGTGGCGAGGTAGCCGGTGTGCGTAGTGGCTGCCGCAGTAACGGTGGTTGGCGCGGTTCGTCCTTTTAGGGCGCGGAAGACCGGAATGCTGAACAGCGCCCACCACAGGCCGGTGAAGAGCAGGCCGAAGCGGGTGGCCATGCCTCGGTCGGCCAGGCCCAGGGTCTGATAGCCCTGGATCATCACAAAGACCACCAGCAGGCAGAGGCCGCCGCCGATGTAGCCCAGGGCGAAGCCGCGGGCGGACAGGGTGTCCATGCCGTCTTCGCCGCCGAGATCCGGCAGAAAGGCGTTGTAGAAGATGTTACTCGCCGCGAAACCGAAGTTGGCCAGGCTGAAGAGAACGATGGCCAGCAGCAGTTGCCCGGTCCCAACCAGCACCATGAGGCTGGTGGCCAAGGCCCCAGTCAGGCAGAAGAACATGAGCAGGCCCCGGCGCCACTGGCGGCGGTCGGCCAGCCGGCCGAGCTGGGGGGCGGAGAGGGCGACGGCCAAGAGCGACAGGGAAACCACATAGCCCCAGAGGGCCGGCCCAGCCACCTGGCGCGACCAGCCGAAGATGGAGATCTGGGCGCCACCGGCCGGCACCAGGGCCAGGAAGTAAACCGGGAACACCGCCGACAGCACCACGGTGGCGAAGCCGGAGTTGGCCCAGTCGTACATGCACCAACCAGCCCAGCCCTGCTCCCGCTCCGTTTTAGATTTTTTCATGCCCTTCTCGTCATACCTTAAGGGAACCTTGAAAAATTCATTTATCGTCATTCCCGCGAAAGCGGGAATCCAGTCAAATCACACAGATGGATTCCGGGTCAAGCCCGGAATGACGAATTATTCAAGGTTGCCTTAAGCTTTGAGCTTTCAGCTTAATCAATACATATCATACCGAGCAAGCACCCCTTCCAGGCCGCCATTGTTCAAGGGCTTTTTCCAGGTGGTCTTGAGCCCCACCTTCTTGATGAGCGCCCGCTGGCCAAGATAGAGCAGGGCGCTGGAGCCGGTGCATTTTTGTTTCAGGAAATCGCCGAACTCCTTGATGCGGGCGGCAGCCTCCTCTTCCTGGCCAAGCCTTACGCCGTAGGGCGGGTTGCAGACGATGAGGCAATCGGCCAGGGTCTCGATCGCCGAGAAAGGCCGCGTGTGGAGGCTCACCCTGTCGCCCGAGGGCAGCAGGTCGAGGTTGACGCGGGCTGCGGCCACGGCCGCGGCCGAGATATCGCTGCCGCTGATCAGCCCGGCCGGTAGCTCCCGGATGTGCCGGTTCTCCTCTTTTTTCACCTGGTGCCAGGCATTGGCGTCAAAGTCCGGCAGCCGCTCAAAGCCGAAGCGGCTGCGCAGAAAGCCGGCCGGAATGCGGCAGACGTGCATGAGCGCCTCGCAGAGCAGGGTGCCGGAGCCGCACATGGGGTCGGCGAGCGGCCGCTCGCCGTTCCAGTCGGCCAGGCGGATGATGGCGGCGGCCAGGGTTTCCTGCATGGGGGCGGCCACGGTTTCCGCGCGGTAGCCGCGGCGGTGCAGGGACTCGCCAGCCACGTCGAAACTGATGGTGGCATGGTTGTCCTCGACGCGCAGGGCCAGGCGAAGGTCCGGATTTTTCGTGTTCACATTGGGGCGGGCACCGGTTTGCTCGCGCAGGGCATCGACCAGGGCGTCCTTCACCACCAGGGCGGCGTGCTGGGAATGGCTGATGGTGCTGTTGGCCACGGTGGCGTAAACCGCAAAGGTGGTCTCTACCCCCAGCAGCTCATGCCAGGGCAACTTTACCGCGGTCTGGTAAAGGTATTTAGTACTGTGGCAGTCGAAGGAGATGAGCGGCGCCAGGATCCGGGAACAGAGTCGCGACCCGTAGGTGATCCGGTAGAGGGCGGCCGGCTCGGCGGAAAAATGGAGGCCCCGGAAGGCAGTCTTCACCTCCTGGCCGCCCAGATCCTCGATCTCGGCCGCGCCCAGTTCCTCCAGGCCATCGGCGATCTGGGCGAAGTAACGGTTATTTTTCTGATAGGCGAACATGGGACTCCTGGGGCTGGGCGGTTGTCGTAGACTGCGGTTGCCTCTGTGTACGCCAAGTCGGCCCAAAAAACCAGGGAAATTGCCGGGTAAGGCAGGCCGGCCGCCGCTGGGGTGGACTTTGGCCGCGGCTGGCGGTACTATGAAAACGACAGCGATTGTTTAATGGGCGGCAGCCCACCAAGCCGCGAGGCCGATCCATGGGGATCTTCATCGTCGTATTGCTCAGCATGCTCGCCGGCGGGCTTACCTTGTTTTTCCTGCTTCGCTGGCAGAGCGATTTTTGCACGCCCTGAGTGCTCATATACGGGGCCCTCGGGGCAGGGCTCTTCGTCTTCTGGCTGCTCAACAGATTCCTGTAGGCCCGGCCGTCTAGCCAAGTGGCGGATTGAAGTAGCCGAAGCGCAGGGCCGGGAATCGTTTTTTTAGTTCCGCCAGCCAGTGCCGGATGCCCATGGGTTTGACAATGGGATGATGGCCCATCTCCTCCAGGTACCAGTCCGGATCCATGTTCAGGTTGCGGAGCTGGATGAGGTCCGGTTTGCGGGCCGCCACCAGGTCGCACAGGGCCGCGAACTCCTCGGGGTCATCGGTGAAGCCGGGCAGGATGAAGTAGTTCAGCGACACCCATTTTCCCTGTTTCTTCATAATGCTTATGGACTCCATGACCTCGGTGAAACCGAAGCCCGTGGGCCGGTAGTAGAGGCGGTGCTTTTCCGGCCGGGCGCTGTTCATGCTCACCCGGATGGAGTCGAGGCCGGCGGCGGCCAGGAGCGCGACCGCCTCGGGCCGGCTGGCGTTGCTGTTCAGGTTGATGGTGCCGCGGCTGGTTTGCTTACGAATGGCGCGGATGGCCGCCCCAATGGTCTCGGCCTGCAGCAGGGGCTCGCCCTCGCAGCCCTGGCCAAAGCTGACCACCGGCCGCTTGGCCTGTTGCAGATGCGGCACGGCCACCTCGGTGATTTCCGCGGCCGAGGGCACGAAGCGGATGCGGTCCTGGGTGGCCGGACAGCAGCCCGAGGGTTGCAGGGAGATGCAGCCAAGGCAGGCGGCATTGCAGGCCGGCGAGGTGGGCAGCGGCGCCTCGAAGCGGCCGAGGAAATAGTTTTTGGCAGCCGGGCAGCCGTAGGTCAGGCTGCATTTGCCCAGGTGCTGGATGAGCCGGTTGTCGGGACACTCCTGCATGCGTTGGCGGGTGCGCTGCTCGATTGTGTCAGGATTGACATGGGCGAACTCCTGGCGGGTGTCCGGGTCGCTGCGGAAACCGGCGGCCCAGAAGCGCCCGCGGTGCCAGCCTACGGCGGCGTAGGCAAAGAGGGGCAGGGGGGCCAACTCGACCTGGTCTTTCTTAAAGGCGGCGGTGAGGGTCACGGTGTGGGCCGGCGCCATGAAGGCCGCCACCGCCTGGATGCCAGCCCGCGGCGCCAAGGGATTCTTCTCCAGGGTCACGAGCTTGCCGGTGCGCGGTTGGATGCCCATGGGTTTGCGTTGCGGCAGCAGGAAGAGCTCGCTGCCCTCGGGCAGGGGGATGAGATCCGCCAGGTCTGGCACCCCGCAGAAGGCGCCGCCCCGGCCGGCCATGTTCAGGTCGGGAAAATCGATGATTTCGCCCCGGTCGTTGGCATAGACCAGGCAGGGGATGGTGTCGGGATGTCGTGAGGCCTTGGGCGGCATGGTTTTTCCTGGCAGAAGTGGAGTGCACTATACCCGGTCGCGCCTGAAGAATCCAGAAAGAGAGTGGAAAATATGGGGTTTGGGTGTATAAAATATGCTTTTCTTGCTGTAACTATCCAGCTTGATGACGGAATGGAACGAAAATCACAGTATGTAACTGTTCAGCGGTGCCGCTGATGCCAGGAAGAGGTCTGCGAAGTGTGCTATTGCACATGAGCAGGCCGATGACGACGCAGATGTGGTGCTGCTAAACAGTTACTTCTTGCTTACTGATGGCGGACCGGGGGCGCGGCAGAGGATGGAGAAAACCTGGACGATTGATAAGGCGCGGGAACTGTATGGTATCTCCCGCTGGGGCGTAGGCTATTTCGATATAAATCAGCATGGCCTGGTCACGGTAAGCCCCTTGAAGGACGCCGGCCCGGCCATCGCCATTGTCGATGTGATGCGCGAGGCCATTGGCCAGGGCTTGCATTTTCCCATGCTCATCCGTTTTCAGGATTTGCTCCGTAACCGGGTGGAGCGCGTTAATGCCGCCTTTGCCGACGCCATGGCCGAGTATGGCTATCGTTCCTATTTTCGGGGGGTCTACCCGGTCAAGGTCAATCAGTTGCGCGAGGTGGTGGAGGAGATCATCGACGCTGGCCGGCCCTTTCACCTGGGCCTGGAGGTCGGCTCCAAGCCGGAGCTGTTCGCCGCCCTGGCCATCCACGAGGACCAGGAGAGCCTGATCATCTGCAACGGTTACAAGGATCGGCAGTACATCAGCACGGCCCTGATCGGCAACAAGCTCGGCAAAAAGCTCGTCCTGGTTGCGGAAAAGGTGGAGGAGATCCGCACTATCATCAGCCTGTCCCGGGAGATGGCCGTTGAACCGATGATCGGCCTCAGGGTGCGGCTCATGACCCCCGGGGTCGGCAAGTGGCGGAATAGTACGGGCGAGGACGCCAAGTTCGGCCTTACCACCAGCGAGATCCTCGACGCCTCGGCACTGCTTAAGGAGGCGGGCATGGCCCACTGCCTGCGGCTGGTCCATTTTCACATCGGTTCCCAAGTCCCCGACATCATTACCATCAAGAAGGCGGTGCGGGAAGGGGCCATGTTCTACGCCAAGCTGCGGAAGACTGGCCATCCCCTGGGCTTTCTCGACGTGGGCGGCGGCCTGGGGGTCGACTACGACGGCAGCCGCACCACCTTCCACTCCTCCATCAACTATTCCTTGAACGAGTATGCCCGGGACATCGTCTACAACATCATGGACGTGTGCGATTCTGAAAAGGTGGACCACCCGGTGATGATCTCGGAGAGCGGCCGTGCCCTGGTCGCCCACCACACGGTTCTGGTGGTGGAGAGCTTCGGTCATATCGGCAAGGTGCCGGCGGGACCTGCCGTGGCGCCGTCGGCCGGCTGTCACAAGTTGGTGGAAGACGCCTGGGATACCTTTCAGACCATCAGCCCTTCCAACCCGTTGGAGGCCTATCATGAGGTTATGCACCTGTATCAGGAAGCCCAGACCCATTTCGGACTGGGGCTTATCGACCTGGAGGTGAAGGCCCAGGTGGAAAAACTTTTCTGGTGGACCAGCTACGAGGTGCTGCAGCGCTTTCAGGGCGCCGACTACAAGCCGGATGAGATTCTTGATCTGGAGAGCCGTCTGGGCGATCAGTACCTCTGCAACTTCAGCGTCTTTCAGTCGCTCTTGGATCACTGGGGCTTCGGGCAGCTCTTTCCGATCATGCCCCTGCACCGGCTCGACGAGGAGCCTACCCGGCGCGGTACCCTGGCCGATATTACCTGCGATTCCGACGGCCGGGTCTCCAAGTTCATCAACCTCTACGAGGAGGGGGTCGATGTCCTGCCCCTGCACCGCGTCACCGGCGAGCCCTATTATCTGGGCATCTTCCTTACCGGCGCCTACCAGGATATCATGGGCGATCTGCACAACCTCTTCGGCCGGGTCAACGAGGCCCATGTCTTCCTGGACGAGGATGAGGAGGCTGGTTATTACATCGAGGAGACCATCGAGGGCACAACCATGGAAAAGGTGCTCGCCCTGGTGCAGTATTCGGAGAACGATCTGGGACGGAAGATGAAGGCCCAGTTCGACCTGGCCATCAAGGAGGATCGCCTGCGGCCCAATGAGGCCATGCGGCTCTTGAGCGATTATGAGAAGGGGCTGAAGGGCTATACCTACCTGAAGTTCTGAGGCGCTGCTCAGGCGGGCTGACGCAGGGCGCCGAGCACGGAGTTGACGGTCTTGTAGATTTCCAGGTCGTCGCCAAACACATCCTGGATGTTTTTATTTTCGACCAGATCCTCGATGATGAACTGGGTGAAGTAAAGGCTCATGAAGTTGGCGTCCGGAGCCAGGGAGCGCAGCGGGGCAATCTTGAACTGCAGGTCGAAATCCTCGATGTCGCCCAGCCGTTTCAGGTGATCGGCGAACAACTCGCGGATGGCGGACTCCGAGGTGGTCTCGATGATGTGATTGTCGAGCAAACGCTGGACCAGCCGGGTAGCCAGTTCGTCGGCATTCTTGAAGGCCGTGTTGATCATGGCGTGCCGTTCCCGCTCACGTTTGCGGTCAATGGCATTGCTGGCCCGGTCATCGGCACTGTACGGATTGTTGGCGTGATGGCCCATGCGCGGTTCTCCTGATTATAAATGCTCGGCCCAAGTCCGAGGCGATTTTGAAAAAAACAAAAAAACATTGTACCTGGATGAATTAATTCAGCCAGGGAAAACTGCTGGTCGTGTAAAAAAAACAAAGAAAGCGCCAGCGCCACCAGGAATGAAAACAGGTGGTCGGCGGTCGATGCGGCGGCCTCGGCCTTTTTACGTCCCGCACGAGGGAAGCCAGCTTGCAGGGGATAAATTTCGACTCCCAGTACCCTTGGGGTGCGCTTCCTAAAACACCTCAATACCATTGAAAGAAAATCCCGGCAATGATTTTTGCCAAGAATGCTTATCGATCAGAAGTCGGGAGTTGTAATGAACGAGCATGGTACCGTGGCAACGAAGAGCGCCACCATCCTGCCGCCAGCCGGCTATCCCTTTTTTCTAAATTTTTTTTGTAACTACTCAGGTCCATAGGCTGTAGGCATTTAGACTGTTAGCAACAGCGAAACACGAGATATAAAGCTGAGTTGAGCAGCTCGTCTGCTCATACGAAACTTATGCCCTTGCGGTATAAAGCTGAGTTGAGCAGCTCGTCTGCTCATACGAAACTTATGCCCTTGCGGTATAAAGCTGAGTTGAGCAGCTCGTCTGCTCATACGAAACTTATGCCCTTGCGGTATAAAGCTGAGTTGAGCA
>Ga0210051_1006489_pt1 | contig 11021 bp, 6 predicted proteins | sample CryGey092014_all_FD_185464 | JGI IMG/M metagenome (GOLD analysis project Ga0210051, IMG submission 185464) | Groundwater microbial communities from aquifer - Crystal Geyser CG23_combo_of_CG06-09_8/20/14_all (SPAdes) (version 2) | ecosystem: Environmental > Aquatic > Deep subsurface > Groundwater ...
AAAAAGGTTCTATCTGCACTTAAAAGAAATGGAATTTAGATTCAACCACCGAAATGGCTATAATTTACCGAACCTTATTGAAAAAATACTAACTAAGTATTAGCGGTGCTATACAAGCCCCAAAATATTTATATATTTCTACCTCTTAATTATAAATTACTGCTCACCGCCATTAAACCAGGGACAATTCCCGCCGTTCGCTCGCTTCTTGCAAACGGGCGATAAAATCCTTTTTGTTGATGTTTTCCGACTTTTCCGCGCCACGCCGGCGCACGGCCAATTCGTTGCTCGCGATTTCCTTATCGCCCAGCACGACCAAATACGGAATCTTCTGGCCGATGGCGCGACGGATCTTGTTGCCCACGGTTTCATTCGCGCTGTCCGTTTCCGCGCGCAAGCCGGTCGCGCGCATCTCATTTTTCAAATCCAAAGCCGCCTGGATATGCGCGGCTCCGACCGGAATGACCGCGATCTGCACCGGCGCGAGCCACAAAGGAAAGGCGCCGCCGAAATGCTCAATCAAAATGCCGATAAACCGCTCAATCGCGCCGTAAATGACGCGATGGAGCATAACCGGTTCGTGTTCTTGGCCATCCGCGCCCGTGTATGACAATTTGAATCTTTGCGGCATCACGAAGTCCAGCTGGATCGTGCCGCATTGCCACGTCCGGCCCAATGCGTCAGTCACGTGAAAATCTATCTTGGGGCCGTAAAACGCGCCATCGCCGGGATTTAATTGGTAGTCCCGGCCCAAGTTGGCCAGAGCGTCTTTCAGAGCCTGCTCCGAAGCCGTCCAAATCGCGTCCGAACCGGTTGAATTCAGCGGCCGGGTGGAAAGTTCCATGCGATAACTCAAGCCAAATGTCCCATAGATCCGGTCAATCAGACGGACAATGCCGGCGACCTCGTCTTTGATCTGCTCCGGCGTGCAATAGATGTGAGCGTCGTCCTGATGGAAAGAGCGCACGCGCAACAAGCCATTGAGCACGCCGGATAATTCATGCCGATGCACCAGCCCGATCTCCGCGATTTTCAAAGGTAATTCGCGATAGCTGTGGCCGGACGTCTGATAATAAATAATCCCACCCGGACAATTCATCGGTTTCACCGCGTAATCCACTTCGTCAATTTTGGTAAAATACATATTTTCCCGATAATGGTCCCAATGCCCGCTTTGCTCCCATAAGGCTTTTTTTAAAATGATCGGCGTCTTGATCTCCTGGTAGCCTTCCCGGTCATGCTCTTCCTTCCAATACCTGAGCAGTTCTTGCCAGACGATCAAGCCGCGCGGATGAAAAAAAGGAAAACCCGGCCCTTCTTCATGCAAGGTAAAAAGATCCAACTCGCGGCCAAGTTTGACATGATTTCTTTTTTCCGCTTCGGCAATCCTGGCCTCATACGCGTCCAAACCTTCGCGAGTCGGAAAAGCCAAGCCGTAAATCCGCGTGAGCATGCGGTTTTTTTCACTGCCCCGCCAATAGGCGCCGGCCAGATTTTTCAGGCGCCAGCCCGCGCCGGCCAGCGCGCCGCTCGTGGCCAAATGCGGTCCGCGGCAAAGATCAAGAAAGTCCCCCAGCTGATAAAAGCTCACTGTTTTTTCGCCCTGCGCGTGCAAATCCCGAATCATTTCCGCCTTATAAATCTGCCCGTCCTTTTCCGCCCGCTCAAGCGCTTCAGCCACGCCTGTTTCAGTGCGGAGAAAAGGCAAATCAGCCGCGATGATCTCGCGCATGATTTTTTCCAATTTGGCCAGATCGCCTTCGCTGATTTTGTCGGCGCCAAAATCAATGTCATAATAAAAACCGCTGTCAATGGCCGGGCCGATCGCGAATTTCGCTTCCGGCCAAAGGCGCTTGATCGCGGCGGCCAAGACATGAGACAGTGAATGGCGGATGATTTCCACCGGCCATTGGTGATTTTCAGCTTGAGGCATAAAATTATTTTTAATTTTTTAAATCCGGTAAAATGACGAAAAAAATTTATTATTCAAAAAAACTCCGTCTCAAGGCGTTATCAGTAAAAAAATAACGCGCTGGGACGGAGTTCGGCTCCGCGGTTCCACCCAGTTTTCCGGACTACTTCAAGCCCGGACACTTGTGTCTTTAAACAAGCTTAGTTTCCGCGAGGAAAACAGTTGAAACTGCCCGGATTCGGTGGATCCGGCAATCGCTTATTGATAAATATAGCAAAAAATGATTTTTTGTCAATCAAGGCCGGCCATCTTTAATAAACATTCATTTTTTCAGCTGAAGCTTGATCTTATCGCTTAAAAGGGGCATCCGCTTGAAAAAGGCGGGAGAATATTTTATTTCAAAACCGGCCAGCCCGTCCAAGCCGGAGAGATATTGCCTGGCGCGTTCATCACTCTGATTAGTCAGGCTGTTCAGATTGATCATGTCGTCCGCGGTCTTGATAATCACTTTGCCGGTAAAAGCGGCGTTCACCGTTATGGCTTTCTCTCCCAAATCCACGGCTTGCAGGACATAACTGATGCCCTGGTCGTCAAAATTAATCAATTCTTTTGTCGCGCCAATGGAATCCAGAAGGCGATTTTTTGCCAAAACCGCGACTTCCTCTTTGTTAAAAGCGCCGGCGACGGCCTTCACAGAGGCGCTAATGGTAAATTCTTCTTTTTCTTCTTTGGCTTCGCCCTGGACATCGTAATCCAGGGTATTTTCATCAATTTTGAAGACAAACTGGCTGAAATCCGCGAATTTTTCCTTAATTTCCTGCTCAATCTGATTATTCAATTTCTGCTTGATATCCCTAAGGCCGGCGTCAATGTCATTTTGCAGAATGAATTTTTTTTCTTTTTTCTGGAAAATAAAACTGTTTTTACTTTCCGCGTAAATTTTATCCTGCAAACCGGCCCACAAACCGGGTAGCACGAAAGTTGTCGGTCCGATCGCCATTTCTTCTCCGGGTTGATCCGCGTAAACGGCGGCCGAGATTGAAGCGCCGGCGGGCAAATTAACCGTTTCTTTCAAACGAAAAAGCTTGCCGTCCGGCGACTCCAGTCTGGTGGTGGCCACTAAAGGCTGATTTTTATTGTAGTTATTATGCAAGATGACTTCGCCGATTGTTTCTTGCCCCAGCACTTCGCGGCCTGTGGCCGGATAGATCGCGGTAAAAGAGATTTCCATTTCTTCCACCGCGCCTTTCAAAGCACCAGCCGGTATTTCACTTTTAGACTGGTCAACAATGTCAAAAATGAGATTATTGCTGACTCGCTCCTGATTCGGAACCAAAATGATCTCGGCTCGCACAAAGAAAATATAGGCCACGGCCATGGCTAAAAGCACGGTCGCGGTCATTAAGCTCAAGACGATCTTGCGGTAAAATCCGACTGCATGGATTTTCAACTCTTGGTTTTCCGGCTGTCCGGAAACCGGATTCAAAAAATCATCAGCCGCGGGTGCGGCCGGCGCCGGCGGCGTGGAAGAACTGGGCAGTAAGGGCTGACGAGCGCTTTCCTGGTCGGCCAAACCTTCTTGGATGCTGATTTTTTTCGGTTGTTCCGGAATTATAACTTGTTCTTTTCCGGCGGACTCTGTCTTAGCCGCATCCAAACTTTTTTCCAATGTCAAATCCAGCGCCGAAGAGGCCAAATCAGCCAAAGCCGGCTCAATTTCCGCGGCCGCGGCTTTCTGATTGCGCGGCGCACGCGTCGTTTTTTTCTTCACGGTTTGACGCCGACCGCGCCCGACTGGGCGAGATATTTCTCCATTTTCCGAATTACGGACTGAATTACGGACAGAACGTTTGACCGCGCCCTTTTTTGGCGTTTTTTCCCCGTCTGCATCAGCCCCTGAATCAATAATGGTAATTTTTTTTGCCCCGGGCATATTTTTTTCTAATTTTATGAGAAAAATTTATTATTTATTTCTTTTATAAACGATTTATCAACAGGATTAATAATAAATATACTATAACAAAAATTCGCTTTCCTGTCTATTTATTTTTTACCAAATATTTTCTGCTAAATGCTGGCCAGGTGCTTGGCCGTCGCCCGCGCCAGATGTCAATCTGACACAACAATTATATTATATATTTATATTATACATTAAAATCAGACAATTTTTTCCAATTTGCCACTTCAAACCTTTCCGCCAGATTACATGATTTTTTCCAATTTGCCCTTGAAAATCAAGGATAAATTTTGAAAAAAATCATCATCCGCTTTCACCTGAAAATCCGTCTTAATAATCCTGGCCAACGACTGGGCCGACTGGACGCGGAAAAAAACGCCGGTTTGGCCGGGAAAAGCAACGAATAATTTCTTCAAATCAGACATTGTTTCTTCGTCGGGCGGAATCAGAGCCAGATCCAATACCACCGCCTTTAAACCGGTCCGGACCGGATGGCTGGGCACGCCTGGTTTGGCCGGCGGATAAAATGCCGGACGAAAACGGCCATTCTGGTCCGAATTTTTTTTCAAAGCCGCGATGATCTCAACCAGTTTTTCAGACTCCAGGCGCGCCGCCCGATTGGTCAATAATTTAATTTCCTGATCTTTGTCGGAAATTTTTCCCTGGCAGACAAGCAAGCCGCCTTCCTGCCACAGATCCGGGCCGTTCTTCAAAGTGCTGGGAAAAACCAGCGCCTCCACCACGCCGCTTTCGTCCTCCAGTTTGGCAAAAAGCATAGCCTCGTTGCTGCGGGTGATGATTTTCTTGATCTTGGTGATGACGCCAGCCACGATGACCGCCTCATCCCGCCGGGCAGTGGCAAGCGAGGCGATGGTCCGGATTTCCGCCCCCAAGCGGACGCGGAATTGGACAAGCGGATGTTCGGACAAATAAAGGCCGAGTAATTCCCTTTCCCAGCCGAGTTTTTCCATCAAGCCGACCTGGCCGCCAGCCGCGAGCTTGACCTTCTGGTTCAAACCAGCCGCCGGCGCGTCCGCGAACAAGGAGCTTTGCCGGCTGCTCCGGTCCTTGCTGATCTGCTTGTTGAACTGCAAAAGACTGTCCGTGTTGGCCAACAATTGGCCGCGATCCCCGAAAGAATCCAAGGCGCCGCTCTTGATCAGGCTTTCCAGTGATTTTTTATTCATATCCTTATCATCAATCCGCGTGAAAAAATCGCTCAAATCCAGGAAACGGCCGTTCTGCTTCCGTTCCGCGATGATGGTGTCGGCGATATGCTCGCCGATATTCTTAATCGCCTTGATGCCGAAACGGATATGCTCGCGGCTTTCTCCGTCTTGTTCGGCCGCTACGGCCGTGAACGAACCGAAGGATTCCTGGATATCCGGAGCCAGCACCGGAATGCCCATATGCCGGCATTCTTCAATCTCAATCGCGATCCGATCGGTATCCTGCTGATCGGACGAAAGGAGGGCGGCCATAAACTCGGTCGGGTAATGCGCTTTTAGATAAGCGGTTTGATAAGCGATCATCGCGTAACAGACGGCATGCGAGCGATTAAAACCATAACCGGCAAAAGGTTCAATGAAGGAAAAAATCTTCTCCGCCAGGCCGGAAGAGATCTTGTTTTGGACACAGCCGGCAATGAATTTTTCTTTCTGTTCGGCCAGTAATTTGGCAATTTTCTTGCCCACGGCTTTGCGCAAGACATCCGCTTCGGCCATGGAAAAGCCGGCCAGGTCGCGCGCCATCTGCATGACCTGCTCTTGGTAGATGGCGACGCCGTATGTCTTTTTCAAGATCGGCTCCAGTTTGGGATGGAGATAGGCGGGTTTTTTCTGGCCGTGTTTGCCGGCGATGTAATCCTTGATCCATTCCATCGGTCCGGGTCGGTACAAGGCGACCATGGCGATAATATCTTCAAATTCCGTAGGCTTCAATTCTTTGAGGTAGCGCTTCATGCCGCTGGATTCAAATTGGAAAACGCCGGTGGTCTCGCCGGCTTGAAAAAGGCGGAAAGTTTCCGGATCCTCCAGGGGAATCTTCTCAATATCAATAATAATTTTTTTCGTGTTCTTAATGATCTTGACCGCGGATTCAATGATGGTCAGGTTCTTCAGACCCAAAAAATCCATTTTCAGGAGGCCGAGATCTTCCACCGGATGTAGGGAATATTGGGAAACGATACTGCGGTCCGTGGAAGAAGCATGTTGCAGGGGGACATTTTCCACCAGCGCGTCCTTGGTGATCAGGACGCCGCAAGCGTGGGTGGAAGCGTGCCGGGCCACTCCTTCCAGCCGTTTGGCGAAATCCAGGATCTTGCGGGCCGTCTCTTCTTTCTGATAGATCTCCCGCAATTCATCCACGGATTTCAGCGCTTCTTCCAGCTTCTGAAACATCGGGATCATTTTTGCCAGCCGATCGCAATAGTCGTAGGATACGCCCAACACCCGTCCGACATCGCGCACGGCCGCGCGGGCGGCCATGGTGCCGAAAGTGATGATTTGCGAAACATGGTCATGTCCGTATTTTTCCTCCACATAACGGATCACGTCGTCGCGCCGCGTATCAGCGAAATCCATGTCAATATCCGGCATGGACACCCGGTCCGGGTTCAGGAATCTTTCAAACAAGAGATCGTATTTCAAGGGATCAATATTGGTAATACCGGTCAGATAGCAGACCAAAGAACCGGCCGCGCTGCCGCGGCCCGGCCCCACGACAATGCCGTTATTTTTCGCCCAATTGACGAAATCCGCCACAATCAAAAAATACGACGGCCATCCCATCTTTTGGATGACGGATAATTCATAATCCAAGCGCTCCCGGATTTTTTGGTCAACTCGCGCCTCTGTCTGCCCATATCTTTTCTCCAAACCAGACAAGGCCAGGCGCCGTAAATAATCCATTTCCCCGCCCCCGCCGGGTACGGAAAAAAAAGGCAATTGGATCTTTCCTAACGGCAATTGCAAATCGCAAGCGGCGGCGATGGCCAAGGTATTTTCTACCGCGCCCGGAAAATCCGCGCAGGCCTCCCGCATTTCCCGGGCGCTTTTGAAATAATAATCCTCGCCGTGCATCATCATGCGCGCCGTATCATCCAACTTGTTTTTGGTTTGCAAACAGAGCAGGACATCCTGGACATCATGATCTTCTTTTTTGATATAATGAACATCATTAGCCGCGACCAAAGGCATGCCCAACGCCGCGCCGATTTCCTTTAAAGCAATATTGGCCCGGTTCTGGTCCGGCAAATCAGCATGCGGCTGGACTTCCAGATAAAAATTTTCCGCCCCGAAAAGCGCCTGATATTCCCTAATCCTCTTTTCCGCCTGCTCGGCTTTGCCCGCCAGGAGCAAACGGGGAATTTCGCCGGTCAGACAGGCGGAAGTGGCGATGATGCCCTCGTGATGAGCGCGCAAAACTTCCCAATCAATCCTGGGTTTGTAGTAATAGCCTTCCAAATGGCCGATGGTGGTCAGACGGATCAAGTTCCGGTAGCCGGCCAGATTTTTGGCCAGCAGAAGGAGATGATAATTCCTTTCATCCGCTTTGGCGATTTTGTCCAGTCGCGAATTGGGAGCCAGATAGGCTTCCACGCCGACGATCGGCTTCAAGCCCGCTTTCAAGCATTTCTGGTAGAACTCAATCGCGCCGTACATTACGCCGTGATCGGTCAGGGCGACCGCTTGGGCCCCATCCGCCAAGGCGGCGGCGATCAGATCGTCAATTTTTGCCAAACCATCCAAAAGCGAATAATGGGAATGGACATGGAGATGGACAAACTTCATAATAAATTGCGCGCCCGTGTTTAGCTTTTCTTAATCTTGGCCATGATCCCGTCCAGTTCTTCGTCGTCGTAATAATAAACGATGATCAGCCCTCCCCGGCCCTTTCTTTTTATTTCCGCCCGCGTGCCGAAAAATTCGCGCAAGGCGAATTCCTTGTCTTTATCGCCGTAATTGATTTTTATGCGCGCGCTTTTCGTGCCGCCGATTTTCCTGGTTTCTTCATATAAACCGGCCACGGTGATGTTTTTCTCCATGATCTTGTTCAACAGCGCCATTTGCTTTTCTTCGGTATCAAGACCGACCAGCAGTTTAGCGTGCCCTTCGCTGATGGATCCTTCAATCAGCGCGTTTTGGATTTTCATCGGCAGATTGACCAAGCGCAAGGTATTGGTGATGACCGGCCGCGACTTGCCCAGACGGCGCGCCAATTCCTCCTGGGTCAGATTGAATTCATCAATCAGTTTGCGATAGGCAATGGCCAGTTCAATCGGATTGAGGTCTTGGCGCTGGATATTCTCCACCAAGGCCATTTCCAGCTTCATCTGCTCGCTCACTTCACGGATGATGGCCGGGACGGTTTTCAGACCGATAATCTTGGCCGCGCGCCAGCGCCGTTCGCCGGCGATCAGCTCATAGCCGATACCGGCGCGTGTGACGATCAATGGCTGGATAATTCCATAAGACTTGATCGATTCCACCAAATCATCCATATCCGCCGGCGCGAAACGGCGGCGCGGCTGGAGTGGATTGGGCGAGATTTCCCCGACCGGAATTTCGACCACCCGATTCTTTTCAAATGGCGACGTAATATCCACCACTGCCTCGCCGTTTTTAATCTGGCCGCCTTTCTGCGCCTTTTGCGGAATCAGAGAAGAGAGGCCTCGGCCCAATGTATTGGCCATATACTTTTGTGAATTATTCGCCAACGACGCGTTTTTTAGAGATGGCCGCCGGCTGATTAATAAAAAAATTATCTTTCCAGGTTGATGACTTCCCGCGCCAAGCGCTCGTACGATTTCCCGCCCTTGGAGCGCGGATCATAATGCAGGATCGTCCGGCCGAAACTGGGCGCTTCCGCCAACCGCACGCTCCGAGGAATGACGGAACGAAAAACGCGATTGGGAAAATACTGATAAAGCTCGCGCATCACGGAGCCGGACAGACGGTTTCGCTGGTCAAACATGGTGATGACCGCGCCCATGATGGACAAAGCGGGCTTCAGATTATTCTGCACCAGACTGATGGTTTCCAAAAGCTGGCCGACGCCTTCCAAGGCGAAATATTCGCTCTGGATGGGGATGAGGACTTCATCGGCGGCGACCAGAGAGTTGACAGTCAGCAGGCCGAGCGAAGGCGGCCCGTCAATGATGATGTAATCATATTCGTCTTTAATCGCCTGCAAGTTGACGGACAAGCGGAATTCGCGGTTGTCCATATCCACCAGCTCAATGCCGGCGCCGGCCAAGGCCATGGTGGCGGGCGCGACCTGCAAACGGTCATGCAGCGTCCTTTTAATGACTTCGTAAATCGGCTTCGCGCCGATCAACGCTTCGTATACGCCATATTCAAGCTGGCGATGGTCGATGCCGATGCCGGACGTGGCATTCGCCTGCGGATCAATGTCCACGAGCAATACCTGCCGGCCCAGATGGGCGAGATACGCGCCCAAATTGATAGCGGTCGTGGTCTTGCCCACGCCGCCTTTCTGGTTGACGATAGCGATGATTTTACCCATATCCCTTTAATCCTAAAAATGACAAAACAGCGCTCTTGTCCCCGGCTGTTCCACTTGGCTCGCTGTTAATTATAACTTATTTGGCGCCAGAGAGCAAATTCGCCAATTTTAAATAAATTTATCCTTAGATATAGATTTAATCAGTTGATTATTTTTGACAAGCGCGGAAACATTACTTATAATAACAAAGATAACCGCTTATTTCTTGCGGTTTGTGGTTTTATTTTTCCAGCCCTGTTGCCAAAGGGGCATGTGGCGGAACTGGCAGACGCGTACGACTCAAAATCGTATGGGAGCAATCTCATGTGGGTTCGATTCCCACCATGCCCACCAAAAAAAGCGCGCGGAAACGTTGCGCTTTTTTTGTTTGCCAGCCAAACATTGCCTAACTTTATTCCTTGCCTGTCGTTCAACAGCCGAGATATTAATAAATTATCTTATCTGGCCAAGTCGCTCAGACTGGAACCAAAAAAATCCGATCATTTTTTATGATCTTATTTTTCTATAATAAATCTTTGATTTCTCGAAGATTATTCGCCGCCACCTGGGTATAAATCTGCGTGGTTTCCAGCCGGGCGTGCCCGAGCAAACTTTGAATGTAGCGCAGGTTCACATTATTTTCCAAAAGATGCGTGGCAAAGCTATGGCGCAAAGTATGGGCGGAAACATTCTTTCGGATACCGCTTTTTAAGGCCGCACCAGTGACGATCTTCTGCAAACTGCGAATTGACATCTTTCTTTCCGGCGCAAAGCTTTCAAAAAGATATCGCAGCGGCTGATAGGCAAGCAGATACTTGCCGATATTTTCCAGGACGGTTTGCGCGATGATGGTGATTCTGTCTTTTCGGCCTTTGCCGGCCTTCACGAATACGGACTTGCGTTCAAAATCAATCTGATCAATTTCAAGATTCCGCAGTTCATCCACGCGCAGGCCGGTGCTATATAATACTTGGATAACGAGTTTATGTTTGAGGTTATCAGTGGAATTAATCATGCGGACAATTTCGGATTTAGCCAAAACCGTTGGCAGACTTTTCTCTTTTTTCGGCCGATGGATTTTATAGATCATTTTCCGCTCCAGGATAGCGCCGTAATAAAATTTTAACGCGTTTATTGCCACATCAACGGTCGCGCGCGCTTTATTCCCGGAGATTAAAAAATCAAGGCAATCCTTAATGTCTTGGCTGTTTATTCCTAAGGGTGATTTATAGTTTGCAAATCTTAGCAATTCTTTGTTATAATAAAGGTATGAGGAAATAGTCCTGGCGCTAAAATTCCTTAGCCGCATTTCCTGCTCAAGCCGAAATTCCCAATTCCTTTCTGACCGCGTATTATTATGCTTTTGAAATTGTGTATACATATCCCTCCTTATTTACACGTTTTACATTTTTATTTTACCTAATATCTAATATTAAATCAATAGGTTCATATATAAGTTTGATTCCAGAATCTAACGCAACATATTTGGCGCGAAGCGCCAATAATGCTAAGTTAGATTTCTATGAAAAATTATAAAAGATTAAGTGAGATGGAGCGGGAAGAAATCAGCCAGATGCTCGCCCAAGATTGTTCTTTTCAAGACATCGCCAGACGATTGGGCCGCTATGCCAGTACCGTTAGTCGAGA
>Ga0210051_1006492_pt1 | contig 11019 bp, 11 predicted proteins | sample CryGey092014_all_FD_185464 | JGI IMG/M metagenome (GOLD analysis project Ga0210051, IMG submission 185464) | Groundwater microbial communities from aquifer - Crystal Geyser CG23_combo_of_CG06-09_8/20/14_all (SPAdes) (version 2) | ecosystem: Environmental > Aquatic > Deep subsurface > Groundwater...
CGGTAGCTTCAGAAAACGTTTCCATACTACATAGTACGATTTAAACCTCCGCCATATTTCAACGGGCAGACTTTGCCAGAGTGTGTTTCCATACTACATAGTACGATTTAAACTGAATGAATTACGTGCCATGTTTCCGCAGTCTGATTTAGTTTCCATACTACATAGTACGATTTAAACGAGATGGAAAAAATATTACCCCGCGGGGCTAAAAATTGTTTCCATACTACATAGTACGATTTAAACAATGGGAAACTCTTTGCGATCGTATAGAAGCATGTTGTTTCCATACTACATAGTACGATTTAAACCTTCGTTGTCCTCTCGAGGTATTTCACTCTCATCGAGTTTCCATACTACATAGTACGATTTAAACTTTCGTATTCTTTTTCTTTATCGTATATATATTTTAGTTTCCATACTACATAGTACGATTTAAACTGACCGATACAAAGGCGAAGCAATGGCTGACGCTCGGGTTTCCATACTACATAGTACGATTTAAACAACCGAAAAAACTGAACCAAAAAAAAGATTTGTGTACGTTTCCATACTACATAGTACGATTTAAACAAGATATTGCACGAACTAAACGTATTAGAGCACCAGAGTTTCCATACTACATAGTACGATTTAAACCTTCCTTTTTTTCCTCATCAGGTGGGTCAACTATTCGTTTCCATACTACATAGTACGATTTAAACCGGCAGTTTTCCACCACATACTATCCCCCCCTGATATCGTTTCCATACTACATAGTACGATTTAAACCAGCGGATATTCGATATTCGGGAGCTTCTTCAAGAGTTTCCATACTACATAGTACGATTTAAACAAGAAAAAAGAAGAACTGTCGTGAGGTTGACATTCGGTTTCCATACTACATAGTACGATTTAAACCTTTGCTATGTATTATTTTTATAGGAAGGAGAACATAGGTTTCCATACTACATAGTACGATTTAAACTTCACTACCTACTTGTGCAGATGTTTCTACACTCTTGTTTCCATACTACATAGTACGATTTAAACGTATAGAATAACACACTATATCTTTCAGATATTTTAGTTTCCATACTACATAGTACGATTTAAACCAGATATCGACCCAATCGCATCACTTTGTTTTTTGAGTTTCCATACTACATAGTACGATTTAAACACTTTTATCCCTTGCTATGTCTCGGCCAGTTTCTTGTTTCCATACTACATAGTACGATTTAAACTGTATTCTTCACCGTCTTCGTCTTTGACGCATAGACGTTTCCATACTACATAGTACGATTTAAACTTTCACCGCGGGAATTTTCACGCCACTTGCCCAATGGTTTCCATACTACATAGTACGATTTAAACGTTTCTTGATATTGAAACTGGAAAAATTGTGATTGGTTTCCATACTACATAGTACGATTTAAACCGAACTGCCTGTTTACGGTCGTGCCAGTATTCACCGGTTTCCATACTACATAGTACGATTTAAACACGAAAAAAAATATGAAATACACCCAATTTAAAAATAGTTTCCATACTACATAGTACGATTTAAACATTTCGGCCGAGGTGAGGTCGGTAGCGCCCACAGCCGTTTCCATACTACATAGTACGATTTAAACATGTATGTGCTGGTGAAATCGCCCGTCATTCGCTTGAGGTTTCCATACTACATAGTACGATTTAAACTTTCTTCCCAGACATAGCACACCGACGGTATGATGAGTTTCCATACTACATAGTACGATTTAAACTTAACAGTCATCTGTATTATAGTAATAAAATATTTGTTTCCATACTACATAGTACGATTTAAACTTGATCATTGAACCACACCTGGATATAATTCGTGTCCGGTTTCCATACTACATAGTACGATTTAAACACGATGAAAGAGATATGATGGTGAGAGAAAAAAACAGTAGTTTCCATACTACATAGTACGATTTAAACGGTATTTCCCCTACATCGTTCACAGCAGAATAAAAATAGTTTCCATACTACATAGTACGATTTAAACGATTTTATGTGTTATTTGAAGCGTCTGTTAAAAAAAGTTTCCATACTACATAGTACGATTTAAACGTGGTCATCGGCGCTTTCACCGACACAAACTATATGTTTCCATACTACATAGTACGATTTAAACTGGCTTGTTCGGAATTGTTGACCCGCCGGATGAAAAGTTTCCATACTACATAGTACGATTTAAACAGAAATACGAAATTCGATAATCCAAGATATATATACGGTTTCCATACTACATAGTACGATTTAAACTTCCGTTATTTTGTTTTTCTTACATTTCATTATATCGTTTCCATACTACATAGTACGATTTAAACTACGCTCGAATTACGCACAACGGTGCCACTTCAAAATGGTTTCCATACTACATAGTACGATTTAAACTTAGTTCAACATACTTCATAGCTGCGGTCCAATCTTGTTTCCATACTACATAGTACGATTTAAACCCCCGAGCATTTTTGTGCCATTCCGCCCCAGCGCACAGTTTCCATACTACATAGTACGATTTAAACTTTTCAGTACATATTTCCTTTGACGACCCCAAATTCGGTTTCCATACTACATAGTACGATTTAAACTTTTCATCATTCTTCATTTTCGGAGATTTTTAAATATTGTTTCCATACTACATAGTACGATTTAAACATTTTCAGCGAAACAAAAGCTCGAAGGGCTGAAAAAGTTTCCATACTACATAGTACGATTTAAACCATAGTAGCGTGGGCGGATGCGTCCTTTACAGCACAGTTTCCATACTACATAGTACGATTTAAACTTACAGCACATATTTCATTTGACGACCCGAAATGTGGTTTCCATACTACATAGTACGATTTAAACAACATCATACACCTTGCCTAGCGGCGATCCGAATAGGTTTCCATACTACATAGTACGATTTAAACACCCACAGCATCCATTTTTTGTTATTCACCTCTCTTCGTTTCCATACTACATAGTACGATTTAAACCCTTCAAGATGTGTTTGCAAAAAATCCCAACATTAGTTTCCATACTACATAGTACGATTTAAACTGAAACACCTATTTCAGGAAGTTGTTATGTAGAATGGTTTCCATACTACATAGTACGATTTAAACGGGGCAGAAATCTTGTTCATACAGGCGCAGCAAAAAAGTTTCCATACTACATAGTACGATTTAAACCCAGAAAAGGGAAAACGATTTTTTTTGGGAGTATGTCGTTTCCATACTACATAGTACGATTTAAACGAAGAAAGTGCAGGATATTCAAACATCAGAGAAAGCGTTTCCATACTACATAGTACGATTTAAACGATAGGCACAGCACTTGCACGCTTCGTCGCAGAAAATCGTTTCCATACTACATAGTACGATTTAAACTATGTTTCTACCGCCAAAGAGAAACTCAAAGGACTTCGTTTCCATACTACATAGTACGATTTAAACCGGTACTGAACAAAAAAAACAGTATAACAAATATGAGTTTCCATACTACATAGTACGATTTAAACTGCTTATTTGCTTGTCTCTCTTACTGAAATCCTTCATGTTTCCATACTACATAGTACGATTTAAACTCGTCCACAATAGTTTGGCGCAGGCTTATGAAGAGCGTTTCCATACTACATAGTACGATTTAAACTGGAAAAAAATAACGAATAGCCAATACATTCATTTGTTTCCATACTACATAGTACGATTTAAACTGATAGCCATCCTGGCGCTGTGTCTACTTTCTTAATGTTTCCATACTACATAGTACGATTTAAACCCTTAGCTTCAAAATATTTTCCAGGCCCGTTGAGAAGTTTCCATACTACATAGTACGATTTAAACCGAATGACACACTGAAACATCCCCCACACGCATATCGTTTCCATACTACATAGTACGATTTAAACATGTTCTACACCAACCATACATGCATATACACTCTGGGTTTCCATACTACATAGTACGATTTAAACCCGGGACAGCATGTTAGGGCGGCTTTCTCTGAGTGAAAGTTTCCATACTACATAGTACGATTTAAACTTTTTTCCTGCGTGAGGACTGCGCCCACGCTCGCTCCGTTTCCATACTACATAGTACGATTTAAACTTTCTATGTTCGCTTCCCCCAATTATCCTCAAGCATAGTTTCCATACTACATAGTACGATTTAAACCCACACATCCCCCTGAAAAATTCCCTCACCGTTCGCTTGTTTCCATACTACATAGTACGATTTAAACTTTCTTTGCCCGTGCGTCCGTCATCGCTTCAATTTTGGTTTCCATACTACATAGTACGATTTAAACTCATTTGACGACCCAGGCTTCAATTCTTTTTTCTCCCTGTTTCCATACTACATAGTACGATTTAAACAAAGCAAAAGCGAGCGTGGGACCGAACCGTGCACTCGTTTCCATACTACATAGTACGATTTAAACTTTCTGAAGGTATGCGACAGGTGGAAGCCACGCAGGTTTCCATACTACATAGTACGATTTAAACGTAGGAGTCTTATTGCGGTTCAAGTCTGGCACTCAACGTTTCCATACTACATAGTACGATTTAAACTCTCTGGTGTCTGATGTTACGGGGCAGGAATACTAGTTTCCATACTACATAGTACGATTTAAACCGAAATAATACTGCTGATGAAAAAGAGATAATAGAAAGTTTCCATACTACATAGTACGATTTAAACCCGCCAGATGAAAAAAAGGAAGAATACATAGGATATTCGTTTCCATACTACATAGTACGATTTAAACACAGCGGATATTTGATATTCAGGGGCTTCTTCGAGGGTTTCCATACTACATAGTACGATTTAAACCATCGGAGATGTCTGTTTTTTTTTCTTTATTCTTTTGGTTTCCATACTACATAGTACGATTTAAACGCTTTTACTATTATGATTTTTCCAGTTTCCTTATCGAGTTTCCATACTACATAGTACGATTTAAACTTTTGCAACCCTTTGAGTTTCTGTTCAGTTGCATGCACAGTTTCCATACTACATAGTACGATTTAAACCTTCAATCTGATTGAGGTGCCTTCTTTGAAAAACAGCTGTTTCCATACTACATAGTACGATTTAAACACACTTTATACATTAGGAGAATTATGTTCTATTGCGTGGTTTCCATACTACATAGTACGATTTAAACGCAGCACGAAAAGCGGCAGTACGAAAAGCAGCAGCAGTTTCCATACTACATAGTACGATTTAAACCTTCTGTCTGAAGGTATGCAACAGGCGGAAGCCAGGGTTTCCATACTACATAGTACGATTTAAACTTAGTTTTTTTGTTTTACTTTTTTTTCAAAAAAAAGGTTTCCATACTACATAGTACGATTTAAACCGGGTCGTCAAATGATACCTTCGACTGATACCACGTGTTTCCATACTACATAGTACGATTTAAACTTTCCAGCGCCCTAAAATGTCATCAGAGGCAGTTTTCGTTTCCATACTACATAGTACGATTTAAACTCCCTTATCGCCCAATCTATTTCGTCTTTACTTTCGTGTTTCCATACTACATAGTACGATTTAAACTTTCAGGGAGACATATGGGTTATAAATGCTTCGTCAGGTTTCCATACTACATAGTACGATTTAAACTCAGTGTGGCTTATTTCGTGTTGGGTCTTTGTTTTGCGTTTCCATACTACATAGTACGATTTAAACTACAACGGTTGCGCCTAACCAATAAACAGATAGCTTGTTTCCATACTACATAGTACGATTTAAACTGAGGTGCCTTCTTTGAAAAACAGCCTAATAATCTCGTTTCCATACTACATAGTACGATTTAAACAACGCCTAATAATGTTAATAACTTAATGTCTTATTATGTTTCCATACTACATAGTACGATTTAAACTACATGTATGGTTGGTGTAGAACATGATCAGTATGCGTTTCCATACTACATAGTACGATTTAAACCAACAAACATTATATACGGAAGAATTATGTTCTATTGTTTCCATACTACATAGTACGATTTAAACAACCTTTTGATATTATATCCGGAGAAATCGTATTTTGTTTCCATACTACATAGTACGATTTAAACCTGTATATAGATTTGTTATATATTTTCCTGTTATGCTGTTTCCATACTACATAGTACGATTTAAACTTGAAATATACTTTTGCCTTTACTTTCAAAATATTTGGTTTCCATACTACATAGTACGATTTAAACTATTTTTGCGTGGCTTCCGCCTGCTGTTGCGCTTCAGACAGTTTCCATACTACATAGTACGATTTAAACATAGCAACTCCCTCCAGATATATATTTGTTTTTGGGTTTCCATACTACATAGTACGATTTAAACAACACTATACCCCATAGAATTATGTTCTATTTTGAAGTTTCCATACTACATAGTACGATTTAAACTCCGAAAATAGTTCAAAAACTATTAAAAAATATATAAGTTTCCATACTACATAGTACGATTTAAACTCTGTAACAGGAAAATATATAACAAATCTATACACTGGTTTCCATACTACATAGTACGATTTAAACCATTTCTTCTACCTTCGTGCGTGTGAGAAGACGATCAGTTTCCATACTACATAGTACGATTTAAACGAAGCAATGCCTCAGGCGGAAGCCAGGCAAAAAATGGTTTCCATACTACATAGTACGATTTAAACGAAATAAAAATACCGAAAAAACATGGCTCAAACATGTTTCCATACTACATAGTACGATTTAAACATAAAACATATGAAATATACGGTCTGCCCGGAAAATAGTTTCCATACTACATAGTACGATTTAAACCGCCCTCAAAAACCTTCGCAAATAAAGGGGTTGGTAGTTTCCATACTACATAGTACGATTTAAACCGTGTGTGATATTTTTAGGGTGTGTTACGAGTATAATATGTTTCCATACTACATAGTACGATTTAAACAATATACGGAACACCGAAATGAGATGTATTTCTACCGTTTCCATACTACATAGTACGATTTAAACAGAATTCTTATAGAATTATGTGAAAAAGTGAAAAAGTTTCCATACTACATAGTACGATTTAAACCGAGTGCCCCGCAAGAAGAAATGGAAAGGTATTATCGGGTTTCCATACTACATAGTACGATTTAAACAATAGGAATAGGCACAGCACTTGCACGCTTTGTAGCGTTTCCATACTACATAGTACGATTTAAACAAATTACGGCAAACCCGAACATGTCAATACAAGAAAGTTTCCATACTACATAGTACGATTTAAACATAGGGAAAACGGTAGCAGAAAAGATATGGCAAATAAGTTTCCATACTACATAGTACGATTTAAACACCACGTCCGTCCCTCCCTCAACACTCTCATAGTATCGTTTCCATACTACATAGTACGATTTAAACAAAAAATTCGTTTTAAAACTCGTGGTTTTTCAATGAGTTTCCATACTACATAGTACGATTTAAACTTTCAAATAGTGAAAGCGATATCATTGAATCGGATCCAGTTTCCATACTACATAGTACGATTTAAACGTAGAACACAACTCCTATCAACTTCATTATAAACAAGTTTCCATACTACATAGTACGATTTAAACGTAAGACGGCGCATAAACAAGGCGAAAAGGACATACGGTTTCCATACTACATAGTACGATTTAAACGATGTAATCCGAGTTTTCTGCGTGAGAAATTGTAAGGTTTCCATACTACATAGTACGATTTAAACCTCCCTCTGTAATAATAATAATAAACATAGCAAAAAGTTTCCATACTACATAGTACGATTTAAACAGATAGCGAAACAAGAAATAATACCGTTCCAGACCAGGTTTCCATACTACATAGTACGATTTAAACCAGGTGGCACAATATCCGTCCAAGCCATATCCACAGGTTTCCATACTACATAGTACGATTTAAACATTCGGTCGTGCCCATACCGTTCGTATGCTCGTTCGCAGTTTCCATACTACATAGTACGATTTAAACGGGACAGCATGTTAGGGCGGCTTTCGAATGAAGAAAGTTTCCATACTACATAGTACGATTTAAACCGAGGCGAAGCAATGGCTGACGCTCGTGTACGGAAAAAAGTTTCCATACTACATAGTACGATTTAAACGATGTTGTGGTTCTCGGCGTCAACACAGGTGCAACCGGTTTCCATACTACATAGTACGATTTAAACAAAATCCACTATTTATCGGTGCGATAGCAGGAATATTGTTTCCATACTACATAGTACGATTTAAACTTCAAAACCGCAAAAAAAGAAAGATTTGTCGGTTCTGTTTCCATACTACATAGTACGATTTAAACAAACCCTGGAGAAAATGGAGAAAGTGCGGGATATTCGTTTCCATACTACATAGTACGATTTAAACTTTTTTTATATTACTTTTTTTTTCAAAAAAAAGTAATGTTTCCATACTACATAGTACGATTTAAACGGTGTCGGGTATTTGCCGAAAAAAACAGTCGCGCTTTGTTTCCATACTACATAGTACGATTTAAACCAGGCGGAAGCCACGCAGAAAAGACAGGAAGAGAGACGAGTTTCCATACTACATAGTACGATTTAAACTCTTTACACCGCCAGTGATGTTGCGGGCGAGGATTTGGTTTCCATACTACATAGTACGATTTAAACACAAAATTGAGGCGATGACAGACGCACGGGCAAGAAGTTTCCATACTACATAGTACGATTTAAACTTATGACCCTGCTTCGCTCACCTTTTTCTTTTCATTGTTTCCATACTACATAGTACGATTTAAACCCTGTGAGAATGTGAAGGAAATACGTATCGGCATCTCGTTTCCATACTACATAGTACGATTTAAACAGATTACCCAGAATGTCTTATTTTTTGTTTTTTAGGTTTCCATACTACATAGTACGATTTAAACATTGCTGGGGCAATAGCAATAGGATTGTATCTTTTTTCGTTTCCATACTACATAGTACGATTTAAACATGGAAACGTACTACAGAGAAAAAAGGCACAAGCGAAAGTTTCCATACTACATAGTACGATTTAAACACGGCCCCGAAACCTCCGGCAAATAGTCTGTCACGAGTTTCCATACTACATAGTACGATTTAAACGCAGTCAGAGCAGGCACAGCACTTGCCCGCTTCGTCGGTTTCCATACTACATAGTACGATTTAAACATTTTCTCAAAAATAAAAATACCGCCGACGAAAAAGGTTTCCATACTACATAGTACGATTTAAACTCAAGGAGATATATGGGGGAGAAATGTGTCGTCTGAGGTTTCCATACTACATAGTACGATTTAAACTTTTTTCACCACAAACAATCCGCCGAAGGTCACGGAGGTTTCCATACTACATAGTACGATTTAAACTGTATTCCCGGTGTTCTTGACCCAAACTTTTATCAGTTTCCATACTACATAGTACGATTTAAACGTAGTCAGAGCAGGCACAGCACTTGCACGATTCCTCGGTTTCCATACTACATAGTACGATTTAAACTATTTTGAGGAGTATGAAGGGGATGTTTGTGATGTCAGGTTTCCATACTACATAGTACGATTTAAACCGCCAACAGTCAAATATTTGGAGATTTGGCTCAACGAGTTTCCATACTACATAGTACGATTTAAACTGGGCTCAGCACTTTCAAGATTTGTAGCGAAAAATCGTTTCCATACTACATAGTACGATTTAAACACAAACAAGATGAAAAACATAGGGGCGAGCGTGAGCGGTTTCCATACTACATAGTACGATTTAAACTTTGTTACGAAAAAAAATATGAGATACATCCGATAGTTTCCATACTACATAGTACGATTTAAACAATAATAAAATGGCTCTTCCGATAGTTTTTCTGATGGTTTCCATACTACATAGTACGATTTAAACTTAACTATTTCTCACGCAGAAAACTCGGATTATATTGTTTCCATACTACATAGTACGATTTAAACTACCCCTGTCCTTATTTCTCGGTATTTTCTATACTATTGTTTCCATACTACATAGTACGATTTAAACCATCGATATCCAGAAAATAATCGCCGAAATCACGACGTTTCCATACTACATAGTACGATTTAAACTGTGCTTCGCAAAAGACTTGTTTGCCTGTGCGATATTGTTTCCATACTACATAGTACGATTTAAACTCGATACGACCTGTTCAAAAATGTATTTTCTCCCGACAAGTTTCCATACTACATAGTACGATTTAAACAGAAAATGCAGATTATATCAAAAAATACAGGTTGCTGTTTCCATACTACATAGTACGATTTAAACGCGGAAGCCACAGAAAAAAAGCAGAAAGAAGCGCAAGTTTCCATACTACATAGTACGATTTAAACGTGGGTGAGGTCGATACATATTTCTGCCACATACGCGTTTCCATACTACATAGTACGATTTAAACATCTGGAGGGAGTTGCTATGTTCTCCCCCCGCTTTTGGTTTCCATACTACATAGTACGATTTAAACTGTACGGTCGGCGTCGAACATGATTACTACGCACAAGAGTTTCCATACTACATAGTACGATTTAAACAATATCATCAGCAATCCAATCGTATGTTTCAACTGAGGTTTCCATACTACATAGTACGATTTAAACCGTAGTCTTTGGCACATTCACTGACACGAAATATGCGTTTCCATACTACATAGTACGATTTAAACAGGTATGCGACAGGCGGAAGCCACGCAGAAAAAGCAGGTTTCCATACTACATAGTACGATTTAAACAGAATTTTCGCTTTGAAGTCTGAATATATTGCTCGGGTTTCCATACTACATAGTACGATTTAAACTGTTTTTTTCGGCAAATATCCAACCCCGATCACAAGTTTCCATACTACATAGTACGATTTAAACCTCGACCACAATATGGGAAACTCTCTGCGAGCGCATAGGTTTCCATACTACATAGTACGATTTAAACATATATCATTGGCGAAGGGACCCCGATAAAATTCAAAGTTTCCATACTACATAGTACGATTTAAACAATGTAAAT
>Ga0210051_1006493_pt1 | contig 11019 bp, 9 predicted proteins | sample CryGey092014_all_FD_185464 | JGI IMG/M metagenome (GOLD analysis project Ga0210051, IMG submission 185464) | Groundwater microbial communities from aquifer - Crystal Geyser CG23_combo_of_CG06-09_8/20/14_all (SPAdes) (version 2) | ecosystem: Environmental > Aquatic > Deep subsurface > Groundwater ...
TTGCTTCTCTAACACGCTTTACATCTATATAAATATTATCTTCCGCAGGAGTGGACTTTAATATTTCTTTTGCATTATTTAAATATCTTAATGCTTCTCTCATTTACTCTCCTCCGCTGGGATAGCCCCTGATTAAACCCCGTATTTAATACGGGGTAAACCTGTTCCTGACAGGCCTGGCCTGACGCCAGGCCAGGGTTCAGGAATCAGGGGTTGCCTCAGATTTCTCTCTGATGGCTAAAGTGTTACAGAAAAAGTTGCGGGCAAAAGAAGTAAAATCAAACTTTATAAAAGTTTCTTATCGTAATCCTAATGCCAAATGCAGTCTTTTCTCTAATTCCTGCATTAGGTCCTTAGTGTCTTTAGTATTCCATCCCTCCTCCATAGCCCCCTGGGGGCATAGCAGGTGTCTTTTCCTTCTCCGGCTTGTCAGCTACTAAGGTTTCAGTAGTTAGAAGCATCCCGGCAATGCTAGCCGCATTTTCCAGAGCGGACCTGGTCACTTTAACCGGGTCAACAATCCCGGCCTTAACCATATCTACATACTTTTCAGTAAGAGCATCAAGTCCGATACCTTCCTTTTCTCCTTTTACCTTCTCCACTACTACTGACCCTTCCATCCCGGTATTGTCAGCAATCTGGCGCAGAGGCTCTTCCAGGGCTCGTTTGGTTATCTGCACTCCTAATTTTTCTTCTCCTTCGGCTTTAATCGCATCTAAGGCCGGAATTATATTAACATAAGTTACTCCTCCCCCGGGAACAATGCCTTCCTCTACGGCGGCTCGGGTAGCTGAAAGGGCATCTTCAAGGCGGTGCTTCTTTTCCTTTAGTTCGGTCTCGGTAGCTGCTCCTACTTGAATCTGGGCTACTCCTCCAGCTAATTTAGCCAGGCGCTCCTGCAGCTTCTCCTTATCATAGTCAGAATCACTCTCCTCAATCTCCCGCTTTATCTGAGCTACTCTTCCCTTAATTGCTTCTTCACTCCCTACTCCTTCTACGATAGTAGTCTCCTCCTTGGTTACCTTTACCTTCTTGGCTTGTCCAAGCATCTTTAGGTCGAGATTTTCCATCTTTATCCCTAAGTCCTCAGTGATGGCTTTACCATTGGTTAGAATAGCAATGTCTTCTAACATAGCTTTTCTGCTATCCCCAAAACCAGGAGCCTTTACTGCTACACTGGTAAAAGTTCCCCTTAATTTATTTACTACTAAGGTAGCCAAAGCTTCTCCTTCTACTTCTTCAGCAATAATTAAGAGAGGTTTCCCTAATTTTACCACCTTTTCTAAAAGGGGTAAGATGTCAGCTACGGCAGAGATTTTTTTCTCCTGGATTAAGATATAAGGGTCTTCTAAGACTGCCTCCATTCTTTCACTGTCAGTAACCATATAGGGAGAGACATAGCCTTTATCAAATTGCATTCCTTCCACTACCTCCACGCTGGTGGTAGTGCCTTTAGATTCTTCTACTGTAATTACTCCTTCTTTTCCTACCTTCTCCATAGATTCAGAAATTAGTTTACCAATCTCCGGGTCATTGCCGGCGATAGCAGCTACATTAGCAATTGATTCTTTAGTCTCTACCGGAATACTTCTCTTCTTAATCTCCCCTACCACTACCTCTACAGCTTTTTCTATCCCTTTTTTAAGAAGCATCGGGTTAGAGCCAGCGGCCACATTTCTTAAGCCCTCACTAACCATAGATTGAGCCAAGATAACGGCGGTAGTAGTTCCATCTCCAGCTATATCATTAGTCTTGGAAGCTACCTCCTTGCCCAGCTCGGCGCCCATATTTTCATAAGGATCTTCCAATTCAATCTCCTTAGCAATAGTTACTCCATCATTAGTAACTGTTGGTGAGCCCCACTTTTTTTCCAAAACTACATTCCGCCCTTTTGGACCCAGGGTTATTTTCACGGCATCAGCTACCTGGTCTATTCCTCGCTGAAGAGCTCGCCTTGCTTCCTCATCAAAGCATAACATTTTAGCCATTCTTCTTTTACCTCCTTTTTATCAAAATTACCTCAGATTAATAAACCCCGAGGGAAACAGGGGCAGAGGCAGGACTCCTGAGCCTGTCAGGAGCAGGCTTTAGTCCTGCTCTGTTTTAGCGACTTTGTAGAGGCAGGACTTTAGTCCTGCTCTGTTTTAGCGACTCTAAAGAGTCGCCTCTACAGGAATCGCCTCTACCTTTCCCCCTTTTCCCTTATATAGTCTGTATTAATCGGGGTTAATCTGTGGTTAATGCCTTACTTGAGATTACTTTATTACTGCTAAGATATCTTTTTCTTCCAGGATTAGGTATTCCTCGTGTTCAAATTTAGCTTCGCTACCGCCATATTTGGAGTAAATTACCTTATCTCCTACCTTGACCTCAGGAGGAATTCTTTTCCCTGAATCGGAAAGTCTTCCTGAACCCACAGCCACTACTTCCCCCTTCTGTGGCTTTTCCTTAGCTGTATCCGGCAGGACAATTCCTCCCTTAGTCTTCTCCTCCTCTTCAGCTGGTTTAACTACTACTCGTTCTCCCAAGGGTTTAATCATCTATCTCATCCCTCCTTTCCATCGCAGAGTTCCATTGGAATCAGAGTGTCAGACTTCTTTGGAGTGCATTGACCATGTCAATGCATGCAACAACATGGTTGTTGCACTCCATACCTTGACACCCTGATACCTCTTTTTGTCTTCAATTAAATATACTCATTATTAAAGTAGATGTCAAGTCCCAAAGTTTTTGATTTTTAGGCAAAAAAGATGATTAGACTAAATTATGTTTCATATCCTCTCATTTTCACACAAATCCTCTTCTTTAAAGGTAAAGATGCGACTTGACAAAACTACACTCATATTATATAATATGTCTGCAAGCAGGTTTTTATAGATCTTCACCATAGACAGAGGACGGAGGACAGAAGACGGAAGACAGAGGACAGAAGACGGAAGACAGAAGACGGACGACAGAAGACGGAAGACAGAGGACGGACGACAGAAGACAGAGGACTTCTGACATCTGACTTCTGATTGATACTTTGACACTTTGACACTCCTACACCTAACACCCACCACCTGGACCATGGACTAAACAAAGAGGAGAGAAGAGTTATGTTAAGATTTGATAAGTTTACCCTTAAAGCTCAAGAAGCAGTAAAGATGGCTGAGGAATTAGCCGAAAGACATCACCATCAACAGATAGATGCAGAGCATTTACTGCTTGGTCTCCTGGAGCAAAAGGAGGGGGTAGTGGTTCCTCTTTTGCAAAAATTAGGAGTGAGTGAGGGGATAATTAAAAGAGAATTAGAAGAAGAGATAAATAAATTTCCCCAGGTTGAGGGAGGAGGGACACTTCAGATTTATATTACTCATCAGCTAAAGAAGGTCTTTGACCTTGCCGGGAGAGAGGCTGAACATCTCGGGGATGAATATATAAGCACTGAGCATCTCTTTCTGACTTTGCTTGAAGGGGAAGGAAAAGCAGCTGAGACCTTAAAAAGAGTGGGAGTCAGCCGGGAGAATGTTCTTCAAGCCTTAAAGAGTGTTCGCGGCTCGCAAAGAGTTACCGACGACAGTCCCGAGGATAAATATCAGGCTCTTTCTCGCTATAGTCGGGACTTAACTGAGCTAGCCCGCCGAGGAAGACTGGACCCGGTGATTGGTCGGGATAAAGAGATAAGGAGAGTCATTCAGGTGCTTGCTCGGCGGACAAAAAATAATCCGGTCTTAATTGGTGAGGCCGGCGTTGGTAAGACTGCTATTGTCGAAGGACTGGCTCAGCGGATTGTCAGTGGTGATATGCCTGAAAACCTTAAGAATAAAAGGGTAGTTGCTCTTGACCTGGGAGCTTTGATTGCTGGCTCAAAGTATCGGGGTGAATTTGAAGAGAGGCTCAAAGCCCTGCTTAAAGAGATATCTCAGGCTCAAGGAGAGATTATCCTCTTTATTGATGAGCTCCATACTCTGGTGGGAGCAGGCTCAGCCGAGGGAGCGGTAGATGCCTCCAATATGTTAAAACCAGCCCTGGCTCGCGGGGACCTGCGCTGTGTGGGGGCCACTACCTTAGACGAATACCGGAAAGGGATTGAGAAGGACGCCGCCCTGGAGCGCAGATTCCAGCCCATCTTTGTTAGCGAGCCTTCGGTAGAAGATACTATTACCATCTTGAGGGGGTTGAAAGAACGTTATGAAGTGTATCACGGGGTAAGAATTAAAGACGCGGCCTTAATTGCTGCTTCTACTTTATCCTCACGCTATATAACTGACCGCTTCCTTCCGGATAAAGCAGTAGACTTAATTGATGAGGCAACTTCCCGACTGCGGATTGAGGCTGATAGTATGCCTAGCGAGATTGATGAAGTGGAAAGAAGGATAAAGCAGTTGGAGATTGAGCGGCAGGCAATGAAGAAGGAGACTGATAGAGCTTCTCAGGAAAGATTAAAGGGGATTGAGCAGGGATTAACTGAGGAGAAAGAAAAGAGTAAAGAGATGAAGACCCATTGGCAAGAGGAAAAGAAGATAATTCAGAGGATAAGACAGATAAAGGAAAAGATAGAAAAGGCTAAGATGGAAGAGGCAGTAGCGGAAAGGGAAGTTGATTTAGGGAAGGTTGCTGAGATAAGATATGGGGTCTTAACTGCTCTTCAGAAGGAGCAGGAAGAGCAAAGTCTAAAACTAAAGGCTTGGCAAAAAGAGAGGAAGATGCTTAAGGAGGAAGTGGATGAAGAGGATATCGCTGAGGTAGTCTCTTCCTGGACGGGCATCCCGGTATCCCGGATGGTAGAAGGAGAGACAGAAAGACTTCTGAAGATGGAAGAGAGACTAAGAAAGAGAGTAGTGGGTCAAAAAGAGGCAATTGAGGTTGTATCCTCGGCTATAAGACGCTCAAGAGCCGGGCTATCTGACCCCAACCGTCCGATTGGCTCATTTATCTTTATGGGACCTACCGGAGTGGGAAAGACTGAGCTCTGCCGGGCTTTAGCTGAGTTTCTCTTTGATGATGAGAAAGCTTTAGTAAGATTAGATATGTCCGAGTTTATGGAGAAACACTCAGTCTCAAGATTGATTGGTGCTCCCCCTGGCTATGTGGGTTATGAGGAAGGGGGACACTTAGCTGAGCAGATTCGTCGTCGTCCTTATTCAGTAATCCTCTTTGATGAAATTGAGAAAGCTCATAAAGATGTCTTTAATATCCTCCTTCAGATTCTTGATGAGGGACGCTTAACTGATGGGAAGGGAAGGACAGTTAACTTTAAAAACACAGTAACAATTATGACCTCTAATATTGGGAGCCAATACTTAGCCGATAATGCGGGCAATTTAAGTGAGGAGACAGGAAGGCTGGTTGAGGAGGAGCTGCGCAGGACTTTTAAGCCTGAATTTTTAAACCGAATTGATGAGGTGGTCGTCTTTAATTCCTTAGGGTTAGAGGAGATTAAGAAGATAGTTAATCTTCAGATAACTTACCTAAAGAAGAGATTAGAGATACGAAAGCTGCAGATTAATCTTACTGATTATGCCCGGGAGTTCTTAGCCCGGGAAGGATATGATCCGGTCTTTGGTGCCCGTCCCTTAAAAAGAGTCCTGCAAAAGAAGGTTGAGGACCCCCTATCTCGTAAGATACTGGAAGGGGAATTTAAAGAAGGAGACCTAATTGAGATTGATGGTGACAAGGCATTCATAGAAAAGACTCTCTCGCCAACTTTCAGCAAAGAAGGGAACTTGGTTGAAGTTGGTGGTGACAAAGGGAAAGGATTGCTCTTTAGAAAAGTTGACAGGAAAGGGGGGAAGAAGGTATAATAGGATTAGAAGATTGGAATTTAAAACTTGTCCCTGCGAAAGCAGGGAAGGGAGGTGTTAGGGCGTGAGTAAAGTAATCGGAATTGATTTAGGAACTACCAATTCAGTAGTCTCGGTTATGGAAGGAGGCGAGCCTACCGTCATTACTAACTCTGAAGGTAGCCGCTTAACTCCTTCAGTAATAGGTTTTTCTAAGACTGGAGAAAAATTAGTAGGGCAGATTGCTAAAAGGCAGGCTATTGTTAATCCCGAAAAGACAATTGCCTCAATTAAGAGACACATGGGAGAAAGGGATTACAAGATTAAGATTGATAGTAAAGAGTATACTCCTCAGGAAATCTCAGCCATGATTTTGCAAAAGTTAAAACAAGATGCCGAGAGCTACCTGGGAGAAAAGGTAACCAGGGCGGTAATTACTGTTCCAGCTTACTTTGATGACAGTCAGAGACAGGCAACTAAGGAGGCTGGACAGATTGCCGGATTAGAGGTCTTAAGAATTATCAATGAGCCTACTGCTTCCTCTTTAGCCTATGGGTTAGATAAGAAAAAAGATGAGACGATCTTAGTCTATGACCTGGGAGGCGGAACTTTTGATGTCTCTTTGTTAGAAGTAGGAGATGGAGTGTTTGAGGTTAAGTCTACTTCCGGGAATACTCATTTAGGTGGGGATGACTGGGATGAAAGGATTATGGATTATTTAGCCGCTGAGTTTAAGAAGCAGACTGGCGCTGACTTAAGGAAAGATAAGCAAGCTATGCAAAGATTAAAAGAAGCCGCTGAGAAGGCAAAGATTGAGCTTTCTACCGTAGTTACTACTAATATAAACTTGCCCTTTATCACTGTTGATTCCGAAAGAACTCCTCTGCATTTAGATCTGAACTTAACCCGGGCAAAACTGGAAGAGTTATGTTCCGATTTATTGGAAAAGACGATAGCTCCCTTTAAGCAAGCTATCGCTGATGCTAAGATTGAGCCCAAGGATATTGATGAAATAGTCTTGGTGGGAGGACTTACCCGGATGCCCTCAGTTCAGAAATTGGTTAAAGAACTAGCGGGTAAAGAAGCTCACAAAGGAGTTAATCCCGATGAAGTAGTAGCTGTAGGAGCGGCTATTCAAGCTGGGGTCTTAGCCGGGGAGGTTAAAGATATCGTCCTCTTAGATGTTACTCCTCTAACCTTGGGAATTGAGACTCTGGGAGGAGTATTTACTAAACTGATTGAACGTAATACTACTATCCCTACCAAGAAGGGAGAAATTTTCTCTACGGCTGAGGATGGGCAAACAGCAGTAGATGTGCACATCCTTCAAGGTGAGCGGGAAATGGCTGCTTATAATAAGAGTATTGGACGCTTTCGTCTGGAAGGAATCCCTCCTGCTCCCCGGGGTGTGCCTCAGATTGAGGTTACCTTTGATATTGATGCCAACGGAATTGTCAATGTTTCAGCTAAGGATTTAGCTACCGGTAAGGAGCAAAGAATTACTATTACTGCTTCCAGCGGCCTGAGCAAAGAGGAAGTAGAAAGAATGGTTAAAGAAGCTGAAGCTCATGCGGCTGAGGATAAGAAGAAAAGAGAAGAGGCCGAGATTAGGAATAAAGCTGATACTCTTATTTACACTACCAAGAAGACCTTAAAGGAACACGGGGATAAGGTTAGCTCAGCTGATAAGGAGAAGATTGAAAGTGCCCTCAAGGAGGCAGAGTCAGCTTTAGCCTCAGAGGATATAGAAAGAATAAAGAAGACTTCTGATGAGCTCCAGCAGGCTTCTTACAAATTAGCTGAGGTAATGTATAAAGAAGCACAAGCAAAACAAGCCAAACCAGAAGGAGAAGCTGGTCCCCAGGGCCCAGGTGGACCAACCCCTCAGGAAAAGACTCAAGAGCAGTCTAAGGATGAAAATGTGGTTGACGGAGAGTTTAAAGAGAAAAAAGATTAAGCCTGTTCCCTGAATCAAGTTCAGGGCAAGCTCTGACAGGCTCAGGAGAGGGGTGAGGCAAATGGATAAGAATCAGCCTCTTTATGTAATTAGTATTGCCGCTGAGCTGGTGGGAATGCATCCTCAGACCCTCAGGCTTTATGAGCGGATAGGTTTGATTAAGCCCCGTCGTTCAGAAAGAAAGACCAGACTTTATTCAGATGAAGATATTGAGCGCCTAAGAAAGATCCAGCATCTTACTCAAGACCTGGGGGTAAATCTGGCTGGAGCAGAAGTAATCTTAGGGATGATTGGGAAGCTGGATACAATGCGTCAGGAGATGGAGCAGGAGATGGAGCAGATGCGGGAAGAGATGGAAGAAGAAGTAAGGCGAATAAAGCAAAGGTTTGAGGGTGAAAGTGTTGAAGAGATTTAAAAAATAACTTGACCTTTTTTGAAATTAGTGTATAATAAAGTTGTGGATTATGGACTATGGACTAAAAGAGGAGGGGGCTTATGGCTGAAAAGAAAAAAGCAAGTGTGTTGGTAGTAGATGACTCTTCATTTATGCTGGACTTAATTAGCACCTTTTTGGAGGGTAGCCGTTTTCAGTTAGCCGGGACAGCAAAGGATGGGAAGGAGGCTTTAAAAAAGTATGAGGAGCTAAAGCCAGGTGTTGTTCTTCTTGACATCGTAATGCCGGGAGAGAGTGGAACCAAGACCCTGGAGAGAATATTAAATCTTGACCCTCAGGCCCGGGTAATTATGGTGAGTTCCTTAGGCACTGAAGATGCAGTGGTTGAATGTCTTAAAAAGGGAGCAAAGACCTTTTTGCAAAAGCCCTTCGAGCCAGATGGGTTAATCTCGGTCTTGGAAAATACCTTAAAGGAAGAAAAATGACCGGGCCTTTAAGACTATCAACCATAAATTAACCTGGCAGAGGTTAAATTAAAGATGAGAGGTGAGAGATGGGTGTAAAATTTTTTGGTCAATATCTCTTAGAAAAAGGAAAGATTACCTCCGAGCAGTTACTGGAAGCAGTAGAGCATCAGAAAGGGATTAATATCTCAATCGGGACTGTTGCTCTGGAGAAAGAACTTCTTAGGCCGGAACAGATTGAAAAGGTTCATCGGGAGCAGTACCGCACTGATAAGAAGTTCGGGGAGATTGCTGTAGATATGGGATATCTCACTCCCTTGCAACTGGACCATCTCCTAAAAGCTCAGATGAGTCGGAGAGTCTTCTTGGGAGAGGCTTTAGTCCAAAAAAAGTTCTTGACTCTGGAGGAGCTTGAGGAGGAACTAAGAGCTTATCGGGAGGAGCAGGAAAAAGATGAGACCGAGGTATTAGGCTTATTAACCCAGGTAAAGCAAGCTAATGTAGTTGAAGCTTTTGTTGACTTGGTGATAAAGATGTTCCTCCGCCTATCCCGGGAGTTTGTTAAGATCGGGGGGTGTCATACTAATAAAGATAACCTTCTTGCCTCCGATTGGACTATTTCCCAGAGTGTAGGAGGAGATACTAATTTTATCTTCTTGCTTACCCTCCCCCGTGAGCTTCTTTTAAGAACAGCAAGTAGAATGATGCAAAAGGGAGTGGATGAACCCACTGAGTATGCCCTGGATGCAGTTAAAGAATTTTGTAATATTATCACTGGAAATGCTTGCTCTAAGTTAAGTGCTCAGGGTCTAAAACTTAAGCCCCAACCTCCAGTTGCTTATGATAATTCTTCTCCTAAAAAGTATGTGGTTGCCAAAGAGCATGAGATTGTAGCTGTTCCTTTAGCCTCTACGGTAGGAGAACTGGAAGTAGTCCTTGAATTCTAAAGATAAAGAGAGGAAATGCCGATAATTATATAAAAAGGTTTTAGTAGGGGGTTGATTAATGTGGCTGATGCTTTGGGAGTGATGGGAGTAATAAGTCAATGCTTAGCCATAAGGGATGCCAATTCCCGAGGGAAGGTAGAGACTACTGTCCTGAAAAGAGCATTAGAGATTCAAGCAGAACCCCTAAGGTTAATTCAGGAAGTGCTTAAGGGGCTCAATCAAACTGGCAGTAAGGTTAATTTAAGAGCGTAATGGGTCTGACCCCACCGTAGAGACGATCCGACGGGTCGTCTCTACCGACCGTGCGGGGTCTGACCCCGAGAGGAAGACAATGAACCTCGGTATTTCAATAGCCTCATTAAAAGACTATGCCCGGAGTCTAAATAATCTTGCTGAGAGCTTCTCCGGACCCTTAGAGAAAGTTGATCTAATGAAAGATATTCCCCAGATGATGGTTATAAAGCATGGCATAAGGGCTAACCTAAAAGTAATAAAAACAGAAGATGAAATGTTAGGAGCATTATTAGACCTCAAGGGATAGCCAAGGTAGCGCACCGTTTTAGAGGGTGCGTGTTATTGCCTTTTCTGTCCGCTGATCAAAGAAGTGGAGCTTCTTCAGGTCAAAGAGAACCTCTAATCCTTTCCCACTCTTAGCCTGGGTAAGCGGGTCTACTCGGGCTACCAAGGACTGATTACCAATCTTTAAGTAAAGGACCGCATCAGAACCCATAGGCTCAACAACCTCTACCAGGACTCTTAAGGGCTCACTGGCAGTAGTCTCACCAGGTAAGGCTCGGTCGTAAATATCCTCGGGTCTGATTCCTAAGATTACCTCCTTGCTTGAGTGATTCTCAAGAAGAGGGAAGTGCTCAGGAAGTAATTTTATCTGAAAGTCTTCTGCTTTTAGGATTAGCCTCAAGTCCTCTTTGCTTACCCTACAATCAATGAAATTCATTGCTGGACTACCAATAAATCCAGCAGTAAAGACATTAGCCGGATGCCCATATAGTCCCATCGGAGTATCTACCTGCTGGACTACTCCATCCTTGAGCACTACCAGTCTATCCCCCATAGTCATTGCCTCTACCTGGTCATGGGTGACATAAATGGTAGTAATTCCCAATCGTTGGTGAAGCTTGCTCAACTCAGCTCGGGTCTGCACCCGAAGTTTCGCATCTAAATTGCTTAAGGGCTCATCCATCAAAAAGACTTTTGGCTCCCGGACAATTGCCCTGCCCAGAGCTACTCTCTGCCTTTGCCCTCCAGAAAGTTCCTTGGGTTTCCTCAGGAGGAGCTTCTCTATCCCTAACATCTGGGCTGATTCTTTTACTCTTATTTCCACCTCTGCTTTGGGAGTCTTCCTTAGCTTCAAACCAAAAGCCATATTATCGTAAACACTCATATGAGGATACAGAGCATAGTTCTGAAAGACCATGGCAATATCGCGGTCCTTAGGTGGAACATCGTTAACTAACCTCTCCCCGATAAAAAT
>Ga0210051_1006494_pt1 | contig 11019 bp, 8 predicted proteins | sample CryGey092014_all_FD_185464 | JGI IMG/M metagenome (GOLD analysis project Ga0210051, IMG submission 185464) | Groundwater microbial communities from aquifer - Crystal Geyser CG23_combo_of_CG06-09_8/20/14_all (SPAdes) (version 2) | ecosystem: Environmental > Aquatic > Deep subsurface > Groundwater ...
ATACAAAATCAAAAAGGTTTTTTTGGAAATTGGAAATTGGAAATTGGAAATTAAATTATCTATCGCTCTTTTCATCGCCAATTTTGTTGCCTCCAAAATATTAATTCTATCAATCACTTTTTCTGAAACCCTACCTATCCCCCATTCAATATATGGACTCTGGATTATAAGTTTGTAAAACTCTTCACGCTGCTTTTGGGAAAGTTTTTTAGAATCCCGGAGTCTTGAAATCCTAAATCCGAAATACGAAATCCGAAACGAATTTTTTATCATCACTGCCGCCGCCACAACCGGTCCGCTCAATGCTCCGCGACCTGCCTCGTCTAATCCAACTATTCTTTTGTATCCTAATTTCTGTAATTTTCTTTCTTCAGAAAAATTTGGATATTTCATATAAAAAGTTTAGATATTTTATATTATACCCTACTTACTACTACTTGAATTTTTCTGCCCCTGCTGATTTTTTCAAGTTGGTAAAATTAAAGTTTAAAAATCTCTCTAAGAGAAGCATCCTTTTCTATTTCTCCTGCAACTAATTTTAGTTCTTTTTGATTTAAGCCAAAAAATTGACGTAATAATTCTATTTCTTTCCGACAATCATAAGGATAAATCCAAACACTTTGTTGAAGTTTATAAAATCCTAGTTCCTTTAATTTCCCTCTAAATGCTTCTCTCTTAATTTTAGTGAGGTTGGGAATATCAAAAACGACTATCCGCCACTTTTTATCCCAAATTTTTGGCTTCTTAATTTCTAAATTATCTACTGAATATTTTCCTGCTTTTTTTCTTCCCTCCTTAGTTAAGGATATATAAATTTGTTTCCCTTTTTTTCTAATATCTAAATATCCTTTTCTTCTTAGGTAATAAAATGCATTATTAAATCTTTGATTCTCTTCTTTTTCTTGAATATTTTTTTTCTTTCTAAATGTTGAAATAAGTTTTCTAATCACATATACGGGAAAATGGGGAGAATAAGGAGAAGACGCAGGAAAATAAACGCAGCCACTCTTTGAGAGTTCCTTCAAAATTTCTCTGGTCATTGCTCTTTTCATTATTTGAATTTTATTGCCCCTGCTGAAAAAGTCAAGAGGAAAAATTAGTTGACTTCTCTTGATGGAAAACTTAAAATAATATAATTTAAAACGTTTTGTCTAAATTTTCGACCCCGTTAGATAGCCCCGTGAGATGGCGGCTACGCCTATCTCACGGGGGGGACGCTCATCTAATGGGGTCGCCCTTAACAATTTCTAACATGAAGTTTTCTCACCTTCATTTTCATTCTGAATACTCTTTGTTAGACGGTTTGGCAAAAATTGATGAAATTTTAGATTATGTAAAGGAATTAGGAATGGATTCAATTGCTTTAACTGACCACGGAAATTTATATGGAGCAGTAGAATTTTATGAAAAAGCTAAAAAAAGAGGAATAAAGTCCATAATTGGCGCAGAAATGTACTTAGCTCTGGAAAAGATGACTCAGCAAAGGCCGAATATTGATAACAAAAGATATCATTTAGTTTTATTAGTTAAAAATGAAGAAGGTTATAAGAATTTAGTGAAATTAGTCACCGCCTCCCACTTGGAGGGTTTTTATTATAGACCAAGAATTGATGAAGAACTTTTATTTAAGCATTCTTCGGGCTTAATATGTTTATCGGGATGTATCTTAGGAAAAATTCCCCAGTTAATTTTAGCAAAAAAAATTGAGGAAGCGAAAAAAACAGCTTTAAAATATCAAGAAGTTTTTGAAAAAGAAAATTTTTATTTAGAAATTCAAGACCATCCGAATATCCCTGAACAAAAAAAGGTAAATGAGACCCTGATTAAAATTTCAAAGGAATTAAAGATTCCTTTAGTGGCAACCAATGACTGCCATTACCTAAAAAAAGAAGACGCCGATATTCAAGATATCTTAATGTTGATTAACACCGGAGCAAAACCTGATGATCCAGAAAGATTAACAATGAAAATGGATGATTTCTCAATGAGAAGCCCCAAGGAGATGATAGATTCTTTTAAAGACATTCCAGAAGCTATTGAAAACACCCAAAAAATCGCAAATATCTGCGATTTTAAATTCAAATTAGGGAAAATAAAGCTTCCTTATTTTGATATTCCAAACGGAAAATCTCCTGATGAATATTTAAGAGAACTTTGCTACCAAGGATTAGAAAGCCACAAGTCACGGATTAAAGATCAAAAAGAAGCAATTGACCGTTTAGAATATGAACTTTCAGTTATAAAACAAACTGGATTTGCTTCTTATTTTTTAATTGTCCAAGATTTCGTCAATTGGGCAAAACAAAATCGAATTGTAGTTGGTCCGGGACGTGGGAGCGCCGGCGGGTCTCTGGTTGCCTATCTTTTAGATATCACTGAAGTGAACCCTTTAAAATACAATCTTTTGTTCGAACGTTTCATCAGTCCCGACCGTATCTCTCCTCCTGATATTGATCTTGATTTCACAGACAGAAGACGAGATGAAGTAATAGATTATCTCCGCCAAAAATATGGCAGAGCCAGGGTAGCTCAAATTATTACCTTTGGCCGAATGGCAGCCAGAGCGGTAGTAAGAGATGTGGGAAGGGCCTTAAAATATCCTTATAGCTATTGTGATAAAATTGCTAAATTAATTCCTTTTGGTTCCACTCTCGATGAAACCCTAAAAAAAGTTTCTGAATTCAGAGAGATTTATGAAACAGATTTTAAAGCAAGGAAATTAATTGATTTTGCAAAAAGACTTGAAGGAGTAGCCCGTCATGCTTCAACTCATGCCTGTGGAATAGTAATTTCACCCGAGCCCTTGGAAGATTTGGTTCCTTTACAATATTCTCCCCAATCGGAAAATATCATCATCACCCAATATGAAATGCATGCCATTGAAGATTTAGGGCTTTTGAAAATAGATTTATTAGGATTAAAAAATTTAACTATTATTGAAGACACAATATCAAGAATTTACGCTATTTCTGGCAAAAAAATTGACATTGAAAACATTCCCTTGAATGATAGAGCTGTTTATAAACTTTTACAACAAAGTCAAACTACAGGTGTCTTTCAATTAGAATCGGAGGGTTTTAAAAGATACTTAAAACAACTTAAACCAACCGAATTTGAAGATATTGTTGCTATGGTTGCTCTCTACCGACCAGGGCCTATCCAGTTTATAGATGATTATATTGCTGGAAAACATAAAAAAAGAAGAGTTGAATATTTGCATCCAAAACTAAAACCAATTTTAGAATCAACTTATGGAATTTGTATTTTTCAGGAACAACTGATGCAAATTGCCAGAGATTTAGCCGGTTTTACTCTTTCAGAGGCTGACGTGTTAAGAAAAGCAGTTGGCAAAAAAATAAAATCACTTTTAATCTCCCAGAAAGAAAAATTCATTCAAGGAATGCTAAAAAATCAAATAAGAAAAGAAATAGCCCAAAAAATCTGGGATTGGATTTTGCCCTTCGCCCGCTATGGATTCGTCAAATCCCATGCAACAGCTTACGCAATGATTGCTTATCAAACCGCTTACTTAAAAACTCATTATCCGGTGGAATTTATGTCTGCTCTCCTAACTTCTGAAAAATCTAATGTTGAAAGAATTGCTGTTTTAATTTCCGAGTGCGAAAAAATGGGAATTAAAGTTTTACCACCTGATATTAATGAAAGTTTTAGGAATTTCTCGGTTGTACCAAAAGAAAAGAAGATAAGATTTGGACTTTTGGCCATTAAAAATGTTGGTCATAATGTGGTAGAGGCGATAATTTCCGAAAGAAAAGAAAGGGGTCCTTTTCAATCGTTTTCCGATTTCATCTCCAGAATTGAATCAAAAGATTTAAATAAAAGGTCTTTGGAAAGTTTAATTAAAGCCGGTGTTTTTGATAAGTTCGAACAAAGAAATAAATTATTAGACAATATTGAAAACATCTTAAATTTTAATCGAGAGATTAGAAAAAATAAAAGTAATGGACAAAAAAGTTTATTTGATGGAATTTCAAATTTCAATCCAAATTTGAAATTAAAAATAGTTAAACCAATGGACACCGGGCAAAAATTGTTATGGGAGAAAGAACTTTTAGGTCTTTATGTTTCTTCTCATCCTTTAGAAAATTTTAGAAAAATTTTAGAAAAGAAAACGACCAAAGTTTCTGAATTGACTTTTTACTCAAAAAATCATCGAATTAGAATTGGTGGAATTATCTCAAAAATAAAAAGAATCCTAACCAAAACGGGCAAACCCATGCTTTTTATAAATTTAGAAGACTTAACTGGTAAAATTGAAGTTGTTGTTTTTCCTGCTATAATTGAAAGAAACCCAGCTGCCTTTCAAGAAAATAAAATTGTGTTAGTCTCGGGCCGGGTTGATAATCGTGATGATGTTACAAAAGTAATCGCTGAAAACGTCGAAGAAATAATATATGAAAATTGAAACCATTCGTCATTCACTCGCTCATATTTTGGCTTATGCAGTTCAGGAATTGTATCCGGGAACCAAATTTGGCATTGGGCCAACAATTGAAAATGGCTTCTACTACGATTTTGACTTTTCCGAAGTCAAAATCGCAAATCCTAAATCCAAAATCCTAAATCTCAAACAAATTCCAAATTCCAAATTCCAAATTCCAAAACTTGAAGATCTCTCCAAGATTGAAGCAAAAATGAGAGAGTTAATAAAGAAAAACATTAAATTCGAAAAGAAAATTGTTTCAAAAAAAGAGGCTAAAGAAATATTTAAAGAACAACCCTACAAATTAGAACTCATAAAAGAATTGTCCGAGGTCGGACCTCGGGCAGTTTCGAAAATTTCAATATATCGGTGTGGTGATTTTGTTGATTTGTGTAAAGGGCCTCATGTTAAATCAACTACGGAAATAAATCCGGATGCTTTTAAATTAACGAAAATCGCCGGCGCTTACTGGCGAGGTTCGGAAAAAAATCCGATGCTAACGCGCATTTACGGCGTAGCATTTGCGACAAAAAAAGAATCAGACGATTATCTTTTCAAACTTGAAGAAGCTGAAAAAAGAGACCACAGAGTTTTGGGGCAAAAACTAGAACTTTTTATGTTTGACGAGGAAGTTGGAGCAGGATTACCTCTTTGGCTGCCAAAAGGAGCTATCTTAAGGCATGTTATTGAAGATTACTTATATAAAGAGTTGATCTCTCATGGTTATCAGTGGGTAACCAGCCCTCATATAGCCAATCTAAACATTTGGAAAACCTCTGGCCACTGGGAATTATACCGGGAAAATATGTACTCCCCTATCAAAATTGACGAAGAAGAGTATTTAATAAAGCCGATGAACTGTCCATTTCATGTGAAAATGTATAACTTAAAAATCAGAAGCTATAAAGAATTACCCTTGCGTTTTGCGGAATTAGGAACAGTTTATCGATACGAAAAATCTGGGGTATTGCATGGATTAACAAGGGTCCGCGGATTCACCCAAGATGACGCCCATATTATTTGCGGCCAAGAACAATTAAGCGATGAGTTAACAAAGATTTTGAAACAGGGTCTAAAAATACTTAAGACTTTTGGTTTTAAAAATTATAACATTTATCTTTCAACAAGGCCGGAAGAATATGCCGGCACCCTTCAGGGTTGGGAAAAAGCCACAAATTCTTTAAAATATGTTCTCGGAAAATTAAAGCTTAAATATCAAACTGATCCTGGAGGCGGCGTCTTCTATGGTCCGAAAATTGATATTAAAATAAAAGATTCTTTGCAAAGAGAGTGGCAATGTACAACAATTCAAGTTGATTTCAACCTGCCAGAAAAATTCAAAATGACTTACATTGACGAAAAAGGAAAAAAGCGAGAACCGTTTATGATTCACCGAGCTCTTTTAGGTTCTTTGGAAAGATTTATTGGGATACTAATTGAACATTATGGAGGAGCTTTACCATTATGGCTATCCCCTGTTCAAGTTTGGGTAATTCCGGTTGGTTCTACTCATCGAAAATACGCGGACTTGACCAACAAACAACTAACAGCTAATAATTTACGAACAGAATTAAAGGAAGAAAAAGAAACTGTTTCAAAGAAAATAAGAGAGGGAGAACTTCAAAAAATCCCTTATCTTTTAGTAGTTGGCGACAAAGAAACGAAAACAAAATCAGTAAGAGTACGTCAAAGAGGAAAAGGCGATATTGGCGAAATGGAACTGACAAAATTTTTAGAAAAAGTTAAAATAGAAATAGAGAAACAAAAATAATCCAAAGTTTGCGGAGGTCGGACCTCCGCAAACTTAAAAGGTCGGTATCTAGTCAAAATTCAAAATTAAATCAATATGAAAAATTTAAAGATTTTGCTCATAAGTTTTGCTTTACTGTTTGCTTTCGGAGTAATTTTAGCTCAAGAAGGAATGCCAGCTGCTGAAGAAGTAAATTTAGATGAGAATATTCAGCCAGAGGATTTAGAAATTTCTGAACCCAAACTGTTACCCGACAATCCCTTTTATTTCTTAAAAAATTGGGCAAGAGGAATTCAGAGTTTCTTTACTTTTAATCCAGTAGCCAAAGCTGAGTTAAGGTCAAAATTTGCTAACGAAAAATTAATGGAAGCAAAAAAGATAGTCCAAAAGACAGAAAAACCAGAGATTATTAATAAAGCGGTTGAGAACTACCAACAAGAGGCTGAAAAAATAAAGAACCAAGTTGAGAAAATAAAAGAGAAGGTGAAAGAAAGTCCTCAAGTGGAAAGTTTTCTTGATAAATTTATTCATCAGCAAACCTTGCATCAGAAACTTTTACAAAAGCTTGAAACCCAAGTTCCGACCGAAACCCTTGAAAAAATAAAAGAAGTAAGAGAAGTACATTTAGAGAACTTTCAAGGCGTTATGCTGAAACTTGAAGATAGAGAAGAAAAAATCACTGAAAAATTAGATAAAATTCTTGAAGAACAAAAGGGTAATCAATTTAAAGAATTCAAGAATTTAGAAATTCTGAAAAATTTAGAAGAGAAAGTGCCCGAAGAAGCAAAAGAAGTAATTCAAAAAGCTGAAAAAAATGCTTTAAAAAGATTACGAGGTAATTTGGAAAAGATAAGCCCAGAAGACCAAGAAAAATTTGAAGAATATGTTGAGAAAATCTCGGGAGATAAAGAAAAACATCTTGAAATTTTAGAGAATTTGAAATTGGAAATAAGAACGGTGCCTGAAACACCAAAAGTTCTTGAACTAAAAGAAAAATTAGAAGCCGGGAAAGAAAAAATTATAGAAAGGATTAAGAAGGAAAAAGCAAAAGAAATCTTTCTAGAATATGAGTAAGAGAGAAAGGTAAGATTTTAAGAAAAACGGCTTGAAAAAGCCGTTTTTTTATTGTAAATATAAAATATGCATTATTTCCTTATTACTTATGGTTGCCAAATGAATAAAGCCATTTCTGAAAGAATTGCGACTATTTTAGAGAAACAAAAATACAAACCTGCTTCAACTATAAATGAAGCTGATTTAATTTTAGTTAATATGTGTTCAGTTAGACAATCGGCGGTAGATAGGGTCTACGGATTAACTCCCAAATTTAAAAAATTGCGAGAGAAAAGGGCGGTGGGTGGGTGGCGTCCAAAACTTAAAACTATATTAACCGGTTGTATTTTAAAAGAAGATAGAAAGAAATTTAGGAATAAATTTGATTTAATTTTAAATATTAAAGATTTGCCAAAATGGCCCAAATACTTATACTTAAAACTCAAAAACGCCAAACCATTGCCATGGCAGTTATTTGGCGTGAATGATGATTATCATTTAAAGATTAAACCAAAATATTCAAATAATTTTTCGGCTTTTGTTCCTATTTCTAATGGTTGCAATAATTTTTGTTCCTATTGCGTTGTTCCTTATGTTCGAGGACCTTTGGTTTGCCGCAACCATCAAGAGATTTTGAAAGAAGTAAAAAATGTAATTAAAAAGGGATTCAAAGAGATTTGGCTTTTAGGCCAAAATGTAAATGATTACCAATCCTCCACCGACCCTACAATTAATTTTCCAAAACTTTTGAAAATGATCGATAAAATCGGAGGTGATTTTAAGATTTTTTTTACCTCGCCCCATCCTGCTGATTTCACAAAGGAGTTAATTGATACTATGGCAAGATGTAAAAAAGTGGCGCATTATTTGAATTTGCCAGTTCAATCTGGAGACAATACAATTTTAAAGAAAATGAATCGGCCTTATACCATCGAACAATACAAAAACTTAGTTAAAAAAATTAGAAAAAAAATATCAGAAATTAGATTATCAACCGATGTTATTGTTGGTTTTCCTGGAGAAACCGAAAAACAGTTTCAAAATACGGTTAAATTATTTAAGGAAATCAAATTTGATTACGGTTACATTGCTAAATATTCACCTCGGCCTGGGACAGCCGCTTTTAAATTAAAAGATGACGTTCCTTTAGAAGAAAAAAAGCGAAGGGAAAAAATTTTAAGAGAACTTATTAAAAAAGATGAATAAAAAACTTATCGTAATTTTAGGACCGACAGCTTCGGGAAAATCGGAATTAGCAATAAAATTGGCTAAAAAATTGAACGGCGAAGTAGTTTCCGCTGATTCAAGGCAAGTTTATAAAGGAATGGATATTGGTACGGGTAAAATCACAAAAAAAGAAATGAAAGGTATCCCCCATTATCTTTTGGATGTTGCCTTACCAAAAAAAAGATTTACTGTTGTTCAATATCGGAAATTAACGGTTAAAGCTATAAATAAAATCTTTAAAAAAAAGAAAGTTCCGGTTCTTTGCGGAGGAACCGGATTTTATATTCAGGCCGTAGTTGATGGAATAATAATTCCCGAAGTTTCTCCTGATTGGCGGTTGAGGTTAAACCTCAACAAATTTCAAACGGAAGCGCTTTTTAATAAATTAAAGAAACTAGACCCAAAAAGAGCAAAGATAATTGATAAAAATAACAGAAGAAGACTAATTAGAGCTTTAGAAATTGTAATTAAAACAAAAAAGCCGGTTCCGACACTTAAGAAAAATCCTCTCCCTTATCCCGTTTTAATGATAGGAATTAAAAAAGAGCCTGAAGTTTTAAAAAAAATAATTGAAAAGAGATTATTAAAAAGATTTAGACAAGGAATGATTAAAGAAGTGAAAAAACTTCATAAATCTGGAATTTCTTGGAAAAGATTGGAAGAATTTGGCTTAGAATACAAATGGATTGCCAGATATTTACAAAAGAAAGTAAATTACGAAGAAATGGTTGAAAAATTAAAAAAAGATATTGAACATTTCGCTAAAAGACAAATGACATGGTTTAAAAGAGATAAAAGAATTAAATGGGTAAAAAATTACCAAGAAGCAGAAAAATTAATAAAAAAATTTCTGTAAAAGAGTTTTATTTTTTTCTTTTTTTACTTCTTTTAAATGCTTCCATCATTTTAACTCCTGAACTTGTCCCTATAATATCAGCCCCGGCTTTAACCATCATTTTTAAATCTTTATAGGTTTGAATTTTGCCGGAAGCTTTAATTTTAAGACCGGGGGCAAATTCCCTCATTATTTTTAAATGTCTAGCTTTTTCTTTTAATTCAATGTGCTCTAAAGGGTCTCCTTCAGTGGCTGTTTTAACACAAAAAGCTCCGGACTCTTTGACTAATTGAGAAGCTTTTTTAATTTCATCATTAGTTAAATAGCCTGATCCAATTATTACCTTGGTTGGCAAAATTTTTGTAATTTCAGATAAATCTTTCAAAATTCCATCATATCTTTCATATTTCAAATCAATGATATTGAGCACAATATCAATTTCATCAGCTCCATCTTTTTTGGCTGTTAATGCTTTTTTAAACCTTGCCTCAGGAGAGGAAATTCCCATCGGTGGGTCAATCAAAACTACTACTTTTGTTTTTTTATCTCTTAGTTCTTGCTTTGCTAACTTTACCCATTCAGGATTAACGCAAACTCCTCGAAAACCGTATTTTTTGGCTTCCTCGCAGGTTTTTTTTATATCCTCGGCAGTAGCAGTAGTTTTGATATTAGTATGGTCAATGATTTTAGCAATATTTGCCATAGTTGTTTGCGAAGGCAACCCAGCCCTCTATGCTCATCGCGAAAGCTAGAATTGGGTTATTTTTTCTTTTAAAGTTAATTTTTGTTCATAGTTGTAAATTAGCTTAGAGGGCTGGGGTAGCCTGAGCAACTACAACTATGAGCACCCTGTTAAATAGCGCTTCGCGCTAATTTCGCCAAAGGCGAAATTATTTAACAGGGTAAAGGTTTGGTTACGAAAAGTTCTTCGCCTTTGGCTCGAATTTTTCGACCAAACACTTTACTTCTCTAAAAACTTCTTTAATTGGTTTCTCTCCATTTATAATTTTAACATTGGGAAACTCTTTTGCAATTTTTTGATAATTTCTATAAACCTTTTCTAATTTTTCTTTTTCTTCAAAAAGAGTTCTTGTTTTTCTCCTTTTTCTAATTCTCTCAAGACAAATCTTTGGCTTCACATCAAGAAAAAAAGTTATATCCGGTAATAAAAACTTATTGTTTATCTTAATTAACCAATTTAAATCAAGACCGGAAGCTTGCCCATAAGCAAAAGAAGAAAAAAAGTATCTATCTGAAATAACTATCTTGCCTTGCTGTAAAGCGGGAATGATAAGATTTTTTAAATGTTCTTTTCTATCTTCGGCAAATAACTCTTGTAGTTTTTTAGGAGAGATTTTTCTCTTTTTGTTTAAAATTTGTTTAATTTCCTTACCTGCTTGAGAATTCAAAGTAGGTTCTTTAGTTTTCAAAACTTTATCTCCTCTTTTTCTTAAAAATTCTGTCAAAAGCTCTGCTTCAGTACTTTGTCCCGAACCATCTAATCCCTCAATGACAATAAATTTTCCAGGATAGGGATTTTTTTTCATAAATAAAATCTAATTATATTTTAATCTATTTTTGACAAATAAAAAGGGTCTTGTGATTAAGCTACAAGACCCCTTCTTTTACAAATCTCATTCTTCCCATTCTTTGGGATAGGGAAAGTTTTTAGCGTCTAATTCTGGTAAAATAACTCCTTTGCCAGAACCC
>Ga0210051_1006495_pt1 | contig 11019 bp, 8 predicted proteins | sample CryGey092014_all_FD_185464 | JGI IMG/M metagenome (GOLD analysis project Ga0210051, IMG submission 185464) | Groundwater microbial communities from aquifer - Crystal Geyser CG23_combo_of_CG06-09_8/20/14_all (SPAdes) (version 2) | ecosystem: Environmental > Aquatic > Deep subsurface > Groundwater ...
CGATCGGGCCATGCCCGACGCGGTCGATTGCGGGTGTTGTAGATACTTGGGATTCATCCCGACAGACTCCTAGCAAGCGCGACTTACCAGCCGAATACCGAAAACTTGACCGGCCGGCTCTCGCCGCTACGCGCATTGTCCTCGCCCAGGGCGACGACTCGTAGCCAGTATTGGCCAGGTTCGGGCGCCGACAGATGGACGGCATGGCCATCTTGGCGGTGGTTGAACAAGGGCACCTTGAAACCGGGGTCGCGGGCGAATTCCAGCCGGTAGGCGCGGGCTGTGCCTTGCCAGTTGATGTGGAGGATGCCGTCCGCGACGTTGACCTGAACATTGCCGGGCGTTTCTGGGGGCATGACGAATAATGGTTCGGGTTTGCTCCATTCGCCGGCCTGGGCATCGGTCTCGACACCCCGAATCCGCCATAAATGTCGGCCCGGTTTTAGACTCGCCGTGGCCTTGGTATCGGTCAGGTGCTGCTGGACCTCGGGTGCCGCGAAATCGGCCTTGCGGGCGACTTCGAGGTCATAGCTCGTCACCCCAACCATGGCCGGCCAGGCAAAGCCGACCTGGCCATTATCTATCTTGATTGTGGTTTTGGCCTCTCCCTGCGGCATGGCCGGCAGGGGTTGCACCCGGAACGAGCGAACCGCGCTCCAGCCATGTGGACCTTTGTCGTCAATGCTGGCCATGCGCCAGAAATGGGTGCCGGTCGCTAGTTTGACGGTCTCCGGAGCGACACTGTCCAGTTTGCGCTCAATGGTCGTGGTGGCCGGGAAATCGGCGGTCGGCGCGATCTGCAAGCGATAGCCCTGGGCATCCTGAGCGGCGGCCCAGACGAACTTGACACTTTCTCGATAGGCGCGGCCACCCGGCGCCGGATCGGATAGGTTAGGCGGCAGCGGGTGGGCATCCAGTTCGAAGGGGTGGTCGCTGTTAAGGCCCTCCAAACCGGCGCCGTCGATGGCCCGGATGCGCAGGAAATAACGGCCATCGGGCAACGTCGGCTCCCAGGCGACCTTGGGCGAGTCGCTGGCGCTGTCGAGCAGGATGTCGCGGAAATCGGCATCGGCTGCGACCTGGGCGCGCCAGCCCTTGGCATTGGCCATGGCCGGCCAGGCGAAGGCCAGCGGCAGATCGACCACCCGCTCCGGCAGACCTTCGGTCGAGGGCGCCGGCAGCAGCGGGCGGGGCGGCTCGGGCGGCTTGCCCTGTTCGGCGACGGTGCCTTGCGCCTTGGCCACCAGGACTTCCTGGCCTTGCGCCGAGACCCCGACCGCGCCTTGCAATACCTCGTTGCGCAGGGTCTTGCCATCCTCGCTGACGTTGAGCCGGAAGGCGGTGCCGCGCAGTCCAGCCACCGCCACCGGGGTGACGACCCGGAAGCCGCCGGCCGGACCGACCTGCTTGCTGGCGCCGGCCTCCAGACGACCGCCTTCGAGATTGAGTTCGGTCGAGACCATGCCGGTCTTGCCATAGGCGGCTAGGCGGCCGAACTTGAGTTTCGACGAAGCCTGCTCCGACAGCATCGAGCCGTCGGCCAGCTTGAAGCCGACGAAGCTGCTCGGGCCGGTCAGCACGGTCTCGCCGCCGCCGAGTTTGTCGCCTACGACCAGGGTGCGAAAGACACCGCCCTCGGGTTTGACCCTGACGTTGCCGGTGATATGAGTGACCAGAACCGGGGCCGGCGTCACCTTGAGCAGCTCGACCGGGATACGGATGCGGCTGTTGACCGGCAGCACCCTGGGATTGGCGACGTGGTTGAGCTTGAGAATCTTCGGCCAGTCGGTTGGGTTTTTCAGGTAATCGCGGCCGATCCCGAGCGGCGTGTCGCCGGGGTAGGTGAGATAGAGCCAATCCGCCGCTACGGCGGTCTGGCTCAGGGCAACGAGTAGGAATAGTGACTGGCAGCGCATGGTCGATCCTTGTCTCGAATAGATGGCGTTGGTTTTTTTATCAACGCATTAAACATTGTAAAGGCACAAGCGCGCGCCGGCAGTGGTATAGGCATATCAACGCCTTGCTATCGCCTTGGCGTGCCAAATAAACCATCGACCATCAAGTCCGTAACCGGTCTGAAAGGTGCGGCGTGCTAAAATGCCGCCCTTTTAGCAGCTTCTGGTAAATCTATGTCTCGCGCGCTCCGCAATATTGCCATCATCGCCCACGTCGATCACGGCAAGACCACCCTGGTGGACAAACTACTACAACAATCCGGCACCTTCGCCGCCTACCAGCAAGTTACCGAACGGGTGATGGACTCCAACGACCTGGAGAAGGAGCGGGGCATCACCATCCTGGCCAAGAATACGGCCATCGATTACCACGGCACCCGCATCAATATCGTCGATACCCCCGGCCACGCCGACTTCGGCGGCGAAGTGGAACGGGTACTGGGCATGGTGGACGGTTGCCTGTTGCTGATCGATGCGGTCGAAGGCCCGATGCCGCAGACCCGCTTCGTTACCCGCAAGGCATTGCAGCATGGTCTCAAGCCTATCGTCGTTATTAACAAGGTTGATCGTCCCGGCAGCCGTCCGGACTGGGTCATCGATCAAACCTTTGATCTATTCGACAAGCTCGGTGCGACCGAGGAACAGCTTGATTTCACGGTGGTCTATGCCTCGGCCCTACAGGGTTGGGCGACCATGGACCTGGCCCAGCCCACCGACAACATGACGGCGATCTACGAGGCCATTCTGGCCCATGTGACCGCGCCCAAGGATAATAGCGACGAACCGTTGCAGATGCAGATCGCGGCGCTCGACTATTCCAATTATCTGGGCCGTCTGGGCGTCGGTCGTATCAGCCGTGGCCGCATGAAGACCGGCCAGGAAGTCATGGTCATGGTCGGCGACGAGTTCAGGGAAAAGGCCAGGATTGGCCAGATACTTGGCTTCAAGGGCCTGGACCGGGTGCCGGTCGAAGAGGCCCTGGCCGGCGACATCGTCATCATCAGCGGCGTCGACCATGTGGCCATCGGCGCCACCATTGCTGACGCCGAGCAACCCGATGCGCTGCCGATGATCGTCGTCGACGAGCCGACCTTGAGCATGAATTTCCAGGTCAACACCTCGCCATTCGCCGGCCGTGAGGGCAAGTACGTCACCAGCCGCAACATCCGCGACCGTCTGCAAAAGGAACTCAACGTCAACGTCGCACTGCGCGTCGAGGACACCAAGGATGCCGATGTCTTTAAGGTCTCCGGACGTGGCGAATTGCACCTGACCATCCTGCTCGAAACCATGCGTCGCGAAGGCTACGAGCTGGCCGTCTCGCGGCCCCAGGTCGTGACCCGCGAGCGCGACGGCGAGCGCCAGGAGCCTTACGAACTGCTGACCATCGACGTGGAAGAGACCAACCAGGGCGCGGTCATGGAAGAGATCGGCCTCAGGCGGGGCGATCTGCTCGACATGGTGCCCGACGGTCATGGCCGGGTGCGCCTGGAATACCGCATACCGGCGCGTGGCCTGATCGGTTTTCAGGGTGAGTTCATGACCATGACCCGGGGCACTGGTCTGATAAGCCATGTCTTCGACGATTGGGGGCCGGCTCGTCCCGATATGCCGGGACGGCGCAACGGCGTGCTGATCTCGGCCGAGGGCGGCGAGGCCGTGGCCTACGCCTTATGGAAGTTGCAGGACCGCGGCCGGATGTTCGTCAAGCATGGCGACCCGCTGTACGAGGGCATGATTATCGGCGTCCATAGCCGCGACAACGACCTGGTCGTCAACCCAATCAAGGGCAAACAACTCACCAACGTCCGCGCCTCCGGCACCGACGAAGCGGTGCGCCTGGTGCCGGCGGTCGAGATGAACCTGGAGCGGGCGGTGGAATTCATCGCCGACGATGAGTTGGTCGAGATCACGCCAAAGTCGATCCGCATCCGCAAGCGTTATCTCACCGAGAACGACCGCAAGCGGTCCTTGCGCGGGTTGTAAACGGCGCTTGCGCCGAGCGCACGGTGGCTGGCCTACTGACCTCACTGTTTGGCCGACCGGCGCCGTTGACCCTGGACCCGGTGGCGTGGGCCGAAGCCCTTGCGCTGCCGGTATTCGCCGGCCTCAGCGGCGACGAGGCGGCCCGGCTGGAAGACCTGGCCAGACGACTCATCGCCGACAAGACCTGCACCGGTGTCGCCGGTCACGAGGTCGATGCCGCCATGGCCACCCGCATCGCCGCCTTCGCGGCCTTACCAATATTGAATCTCGGTTATGAGCGCTACAAGGGCTGGAACGAGATCGTCGTTTACCCGGCCGAGTTCGTGCCCGAGCGCGAGGTGATGGACGACTTCGGCGTCGTCCACCGGGTGCGCCAGCCATTGAGCGGCGAGGCCTGGCCCGGCGGCCCGCTGGTGCTGTCCTGGGATGACGTGCTGCATTCCGGCGGGGGCCAGGGCTATAACGTCGTTATCCATGAATTCGCCCACAAGCTGGACATGCAAAACGGCGCCGTCGATGGCCTGCCGCCGCTCCATTCCGGCCTTACCGTGGGCGTATGGGCGGCGGCATTCAACCGGGCCTATGACGACTTCTGCCGGCGCGTCGATGGCGGCGAGGAGACCGTCATTGATCCCTATGCGGCGGACAGTCCGGCCGAATTTTTCGCCGTGTTGTCAGAATACTTTTTCGAGCAGCCGGAGGTCCTGAACGGTGACTATCCGGCGGTGTATGAACAGATGAGGTGGTTCTACAAGCAAGACCCGCTGAGACGTTTGGAGCACACGAATGACCATGCAGCTTCATGACCGCGGCCGCCGCGACGCGGCCTGCGAGCAGTGCATCTTCGCCACCGACACCGCTCATTTCGACCATGACGTCATCGCTGCATCGAAGGACCGTCTGGTCCTGGTTGACCTGTGGGCCGACTGGTGCGGCCCCTGTCATACCATCTCGCCGGTGCTGACCAAGTTGATTGCGGAATACGGCGGCAGGGTAGTGCTGGCCAAGGTCGAAGTGGATGAGGACGACAACATGAAGATCGCCGGTCGCTACGGCGCGCGGGGTTTTCCGACGGTGCTGCTGTTCGCCAATGGCGAGCTGCTGGACCGCTTCCACGGCGCCAAGCCCGAACACTACGTGCGCGAATTCATTGCCCGCCACCTGGCGATTTGAATGTCAGGGTGCCAGGCTGGCCATGTATTCGGCGAGAGCCTTGATTTCCGCTTCGGTCAGCCGTTTTGCTACGCTACGCATGATCTTCTTGCCCGACTTGCGGTCGTCGTGAGCATATTGGTTGAATTGATCGATGGAATAATCGACGCCCTGGGCCGCTACTCGCGGAAAGATCGACCGACCATGGCCGTCGCCGCCATGGCAGATGTCACACGCCGGTACGCCGCTGGCGGGATTACCTTGCAGATATAGCTTGCCACCGAGCTTCAACAGGTCGGGGTTGCCGACCGTGCCGGGGGTGGGTTTTTGCTTGGCGAAGAACAGCGCGATATTAATCAGGTCCTGATCGGTGAGGCCTTCCAGCGGCGGGGTCATCATGTCGTTGCTGCGCCGTAGCGACTTGTAGGCCTGCATTTCTTGCAGCAGATAGTTGGCGTTCTGGCCGGCCAGGCTCGGGAAATTCGGCGCCGGGCTGTTGCCGTCCGGGCCGTGGCAGCCGGCGCATTTTTCCTCAACCATAGGCGCAGCCTTGGCTGGATCGCCCTTGAGCGGCGCGGCAGCCACCGAGGCGGCTACCGCGCCGAGGCACAATGCCAGACCGAGGCTGGCGATTAGTCTGGTGGATTTCATGGTATTTCCTCGTTTAAGGTGAGTTTGTTGATGTTCAGTCCGACGGGGTCGTGTGTTGTAGGTCGGGATTTATCCCGACGATGCGGGTTCCATGGGCGGTGGTAGGTCGGGTTGAAACCCGACCTACATGAGGGCGAATCACAACCCCCATTTCTCGACCTTCCGATACAGGGTGCGCAAGCCGATTCCAAGGGCCTTTGCCGCCTCCGTTTTGTTGCCTTTGGCCTTGTCCATGGCATTGACGATGGCTAGTCGTTCCATGTCGGCTAGGGCGCCGGCATCCGACGATTCCAGTTGCACGGAATCGAAGGTCGCCAGCAGATGGTCTGGTATATCGTCCATGGTTATCAGGCTGCCTTTGGCCATGACCACCATACTCTCGATACAGTTGATGAGTTCCCGCACGTTGCCCGGCCAGGTATGGGTCTTCAGCATCGAGTGGACCTCCGGGCTGACGGCCTCCGCCGGGCGGTGGTGGATCAGGCTGAAGCGCTTGAGAAAATGATCGATCAATGGGTCGATGTCCTCGGGCCGCTCCCTGAGCGGCGGGATGACGATATGCACCACCCGCAGGCGGTAATAGAGGTCTTCGCGAAAGGCACCGGTCTTGATCCGTTGCGGCAGGTTCCGGTTGGTGGCGGCGATAAGCCGGATATTGACCTTGATGGTCTCGTTGCCGCCCACCCGCTCGAAGGTGCGCTCCTGAAGGAAACGCAGCAGCTTGACCTGGGTTGGCGGCGGCAGGTCGCCAATCTCGTCCAGAAACAGGGTGCCGCCATCGGCCATCTCGAAGCGTCCCTTGCGGCTGGCGAGCGCGCCGGTGAAGGCGCCTTTTTCGTGGCCGAACAGTTCGGATTCCAGCACCCCCTCAGAAAAGGCGGCGCAGTTCACCTTGATGAACGGCCTGGCGGCGCGCGGGCTGTTGTAGTGGATGAGGTTGGCGATCAACTCCTTGCCGGTGCCGCTCTCGCCATTGATTAGCACGCTGGCGTCGGTGCCGGAGACCTGCAAGGCCAGGTCGATCACCTTCTTCATGGCGGGCGAGTTCTGGATCAGTTCGGCGGAGGTATTGGACTCGCGCAAGCTGTTCTTGAGCTCGGCGTTTTCGGCCCGAAGGTTGCGCGTCTCCAGGGTCTTTTCCAGCACTAGGTCGAGGTGTCCCAGGTTGACCGGTTTGGTGATGTAGTCTTGTGCGCCCAGCTTCATGGCCTGCACGGCCGTCTCCACTGTGGCGTTGCCGGTGATGAAGATCAGTGCCGGCTTGTCTTCCAGGGAGTTGATCGCTTCGAGCAGGCCTAGGCCATTCAAACCGGGCATGGTCATATCGGACAGGACGATATCGACCCGTTTCCGCTCCAGAACGGCCAGCGCCTCGTGGCCGTCACCCGCCGTCAGGACGTTATAGGTCTCGTCCAGGGCGCTGGCGAGGGTTTCCCGCGTCAGTCTGTCGTCATCGACGACCAGTAGGGTCGATTTCATGTTTGCGCGTCGCCGGTGGGGGCATCGATGCGCGGCAGGCGGATGGTGAACACGGTGCCCTCGCCGAGCTTGCTTTGACAGTCGATCTTGCCGCCGTGACCCTCAACGATGCGCTGCACGATGGCCAGGCCGAAGCCAAGGCCGGATGGCTTGGTGGTAAAGAAGGGCTGGAATATCTTTTCCAGGTTTTCCGCAGCGATGCCCGTGCCGGTATCGGCCACGGCGATCTCGACCTGGTCGCCCGGCGCCCTTACCGACAGCTTCAAGGCGCCGCCTTCAGGCATGGCATGCATCGCGTTCATGCCCAGGTTCATCAGGGTCTGGATCAGCTTCTTCTCGTCGGCCAGGATATAAGGCGCCGGCTCGGCCAGGTCCAGGCCCAGCGTGACGCCGGATTGCGTCGCTTTTTCATTGAGCAAGTCGGCCACATAGCGGATCAGCTTGTCGACATCGACCGGCTTCATCTCCGGCGGCGCAAGGCGGGCGTAATGGACAAACTCCTCCAGCATGCTGCTGATCCTCATCACTTCCTGCTCCACCTGATCGATGCGATCCAGGGTGTGTCGCTGTTGCAGGCGGCGGTCGGGAACCGTGGCATTACTACCGCCGCTGATTTCCTTACGGATCAATTGCACGTTCATATACAGGGCATTGAGCGGGGTGCGAATTTCATGGTTCACGCTGGTGGCGATCTGGCCCAGCATGGCCATCTTTTCCATACCCATCATCTTGTTGTGGGCGGCATTAAGCTCGCGGCTACGCTCCTCGACCTTGAGCGACAAATCGCGATTGAAGGCGAGTATTTCCTCCTTGTTGGACTGAAGCTGTTCGACCATGGCGTTGAAGCTGCGGTAGAGCAGTCCGATCTCGGTCTTGGATTTGTCGTTAAGTCGCAGGCTCAGATCACCTTGCGATATTCGCTCGGTGGCCTTGGCTAGATTGACGACTGGTTTGACGATAAACCGGGAATGCAGGCGATAACCGATATAGACCAAGACGATGCCGACTAGCGAGAACAGTATGTAGAGAAAAAATACCAGGGCTACGGCGTCGCCCGACTGCGTCACTTTACGGCTGATGATCTTGAAATGGATCTGGTTGATGTCGGAAATGATCGCATGCACCCGATAGGCGTGCTGCTCCATCACTTCCTCCCAGTAGGCCTGGGTGTCTGAACCCGCGTTGCTGGAGCCTGGCAAGCGTTGTATCCGATTCGTGGTCTCGCTCAGCAGCGGCAGTTCCGCCTGCAGATTGTTGAGTAGTTGTATCTCCGCCGTCTTTTCTTGGTTGCGCGATTCAGTTTCGTGCTCAAGGTAATGCCTGATATCGGTATCGATCTCGACGGTCAGATGCGCGGCCTCGACTCTATATTCGTCGCCGGAGTGATCGATCCATTCATGCAGCAGCAGGATCAGCTTGGAAATCTTGTTTTGCAACTGGTTGACGAAATTCACATCGCGGCTCTCCTCCGCGATGGCATGGGTTTGCCCCAACATCCGCCAAGCCAGGAACACGGACGCGCCGCCGACCGCCAACACCCCGGTAAAGACCAGGATGAACACCGACAGTACGATGCTGCTGATGCTTTTCCTTATGTGTGCTCTCATGTCCGGTTTGATCTGTCGCTGACCTGGCGATGACTCTTTAGATCGCCTTGTCGATGACCAGATGCACGCCTTGGGCGCCGACCTTGACGGCTGCCACGCTGCCTTCGATATCGCCCGGCTGTGGCTGGGCATTGCCGGATTTGGATATCCGCGCCACCAGAGTCACTTGCTTGTGCCCCGACAATAGGTCACCTGGGGTCATGGCCGCGCTGTCGCTGAGTTCGAAATCCATCGGGAAGCGCGTTGCCGGACCGCGCACCACGGCCACCGGCGGCCCGCCCTCGGCCGCGCGGGCGAACAGAAAGATCGTATCCTGGGCGCCGATCCTGGGCTTGAGCGCAGCGGCGACATCGATGCTGCCGCGAATCAGCGCGGCGGTCGAAGGCGGCGGCGTGGCGGCCGGCTGGCTCAGGTTATCCAGGCCACCGCCTTGGGCCAGTTGCTCGGCCCGCGCCAATGCGGTTTTCACCTTCTGGCTATACGGGTCGCTGGGCGGTAATTGCTCGCCCAAACGCTTGAGAAAGACCGCAGCCTGGGCGTAATTCTTTTCCTGGAATGCGCTGGCGGCCGCCAGTTCCAGTGCCTTAAAATCGTTGGCATCGATCATCAGCGCCTTTTCCACCAGCTTCATTGGCTCGCCTTGCAGCGCGCCGCCCTTGATGATCGCCAGCGCCTCGGCCTGGCCAGACAGCAACGAGGCATCCTCAGGCAGCCGGTCGGCCGCGAACTGATACGCCTTCCAGGCCTCCGGCCAGCGTTGCATAGCGGCATAGCTGCGGCCCAGCATCGCCCAACTCTCACCGTCCGCCGGATTAGCCTTGACCTTGGCCTCGGCCTGCTCGACCATCTTCTCGATATCATGCCCGCTGGGCATGGCTTCAACCGTGGGTGGCGCCACGGCCGCCGGGTTCAACAGCGCCGGACTGCCCGAAAAATAATACAAACCAAAGGCCGCGACCGGCAGCACAACAGCGATGACATAGCCCAGCGTGCGGCTGCCAGCGTGGGCGACCTGGGGAGCGTTTTCCTGGCCCAGGGCATCCTCGGCCAGCCGGTTCTCAAGCTCCAGCTTGGCGATCTCGAACTGCTCATTTGACAGCAGGCCATTGGCGCGGTCCGCCTCCATCTCCTGCAACTGATCGCGGCACACGGCGATATTGACCGCCCGGCGGTCGGCATTGACCCGCGTCGACTTTTTGCGGCTCAATAAGGGGAATAAAACAAAGGCCATGGCGACCAGCACGAACAGCGCAGCCACAACCCAGAACAGCGATACAGACGAGGAGGGATTCATCGGTTTTCATCCAATGCGTTGATCGGCGACAGAGGAGGGTATCAACCTCTCAGTACCTAACTTGGTGGCAATACTGGCGGCGGCAGACCCCGCAGCCAAGCGGATAGGGAAGGCATCGTACCAGACATAATCGTCGAACCAAAGTTCATTTCCGGCCAGAACCATGGCCCGCAAAACGGCCTAAGGTCGGGATTCATCCCGACGACGCCGGTTCCACGGGCGGCGGTGGTTGGTCGGGTTGAAACCCGACCTACGTGTGACGTGTCCGGGTGTTGTGGGTCGGGATTCATCCCGACGACGCCGGTTCCACGGGCGGCGGTGGTTGGTCGGGTTGAAACCCGACCTACGTGTGACGTGTCCGGGTGTTGTGGGTCGGGATTCATCCCGACGACGCCGGTTCCACGGGCGGCGGTGGTTGGTCGGGTTGAAACCCGACCTACGTGTGACGTGTCCGGGTGTTGTGGGTCGGGATTCATCCCGACGACGCCGGTTCCACGGGCGGCGGTGGTTGGTCGGGTTGAAACCCAACCTACGTGTGACGTAGCCGTATGTTGTAGGTCGGGATTCATCCCGACGACGCCGGTTCCACGGGCGGCGGTGGTTGGTCGGGTTGAAACCCGACCTACGTATGGCGTGTCCGGGTGTTGTAGGTCGGGATTCATCCCGACAATGTCTCATCCAGCCAAACTGCGTCCCATAACGGGTAATCGCCTATCTGGGCTACCAATTTTGCCCGCAGTGGGTTAGCGACGATATAGCGTGCTATTTTCCGCAAGTCTTCGTCATGGCGTAGCCCATGGTCGTAGTAATTCGGTTGCCAGATGGCAGCGCCAATCGCCCGAGCGGAACGCCCTTTCAGTAATTTCACGGCATCGGACAATTTGCCTTTATGCAA
>Ga0210051_1006498_pt1 | contig 11015 bp, 21 predicted proteins | sample CryGey092014_all_FD_185464 | JGI IMG/M metagenome (GOLD analysis project Ga0210051, IMG submission 185464) | Groundwater microbial communities from aquifer - Crystal Geyser CG23_combo_of_CG06-09_8/20/14_all (SPAdes) (version 2) | ecosystem: Environmental > Aquatic > Deep subsurface > Groundwater...
TCCCAATCTGGCTGCTGGCGCTGGTGGCGCTGGTGGCGCTGGTGGCGTTGGTCCCGATGGCGATGCAGGTGGCGGTGCAGGCAGGGGTATCGGCGCACGCGGCGGTGAGGCACGGGGCGGCGGCGAGCGAGGCACAGGCGTGCAAGCAGGAGGGAGCGAGTGTGACGATGTTTTATAACGCGGCGACGGGCAGAACGGGGCTGGTGTGCCAGGTGAACGGTCATTGGGCGGTGGTGATCCTGGACGAGGCAGGGCGGGAGGTGACGAGTTTTGTGAAGGAGAAGATGCGCACATTCCAGCAGGTATTGAAGTACATGCGGAACGTGGGATATGAGTTGGTGCAATGATGAGAAATATTTCTTTTCCGGTGTTCGAGGGGATAAAGCGGGTGTTGTTGATGGCGGTGTGTGTAGTGTTGTTTCTGGTGATCTGCCTGGCGATCTCGGCGGTGGCGGGCAGGTATGCGTATCACACGTACCAGCCGATGGGGATGGGGTACACGTTGTACATGGGGGGGAGGTTGATCGGGTCGCATTGATAGTTTGCCAAAAGGCAGGTCGGATAAGTGCCTGCGCTCAGTGAGCGAGGACGCAAGTAAGACGACCATCCGCTGGTGAACAGATGTGGCAGTGCCACGAAGCAAGGGGCTGGCGAATTGTCCAGCGAGGAGCCAGCCCGCCAATCTAAAGTTCGGCGGCTTCCTTGCCAGCCGAGAATTTTATGGTATTGCGTGGCGGTGGTTCTACTCCGCCCCCCGCTCACGCAAACCGAAGGAGAGCGCTATGGTGACAGAGTCTAAAACGACCGGCCAGTATGAGCGGGTGATGGAGAGGGTATTCCGCGTGATCGAGACGGTGGAGCGGATGGAGACGCCGCGGGGGTATCGGTTGTGGATGTTGATCCCCACCCATGACGGGGGAGTTGTGCCTGTGTTTGTGTACCTATCCCCGACCCTTCCCTGCCAGGGAAGGGAGAATGTAAACCAGGAGATGTGAGATGAATACCACTGCGATTCAAACGTTCGAGAATATCCGCCCGATCGAGTCTCTGTTGAAGAACAGGGACGTGATGGCGCGATTTGCGGAGGCGCTGGGGATGGAGAAGGCGCAACCCTACATTGCATCGGTGTTGATGACGGTGATGAAAAGCCGCGACCTGATGCAGTGCGAACCCGAGTCTATTTTATTTGCGGCACTGGATGCGGCGCAATTGCGGCTGAGTGTTGCGCCACAGTTGGGCCACGCGTACATCATCCCGTTTGCGCGCAAGGCGACGATGATCGTGGGCTATAAGGGGATGAAGTTCATGGCGATCCGCACGGGGTTGTATGCGGCGCTGGACTCGATCCCGATCTTCCAGGGGGAGCGGGTGGAGGTGGACCGCATGGGCGGATGGGCGGAGCCGACGGGGGACAAGGCCACGGATCTGACGAAGATCATTGGGCGGCTGGCGTATTTCAAGATGAACGATGGGTACAAGAAGGCGCTGTATATGACGCGGGAGGAAATCCACGCGCACGCCAGGCAGTTCTCGAAGGGGTATAACTCTCCCGATAGCGCGTGGAGGAAGCCGTGGATGGTGGGGACGATGGAAGCGAAGACTCCGTTCCGTTTGCTGATGGAGCATGACGGGTATATGGACCCGTTCGAGTTGGCGGTATCAAAGAGGGAGGAGGAGAGTCAGATCGTGGTGGGGAGCGCGGTGGATGTGACCCCACCCCCTGCCCCCTCCCCATTTTCAAAGAGCGAAAATGGAGAGGGGGGAATACGTACACCCGAGGAAGTGAAGGCGTGGCTGGTGGGGAAGGTGGGGGAGTTGGCGATGAGGAACCGGGTAGAGGCGACGGCGGCGCAACGGGCGAAGGTGATGAAGGCGTTGAACGATTGTTTTGCGCCCGACCCGATGGCGGATAAGAAGCGCGCGGATGTGTGCAAGTGGTTGACGGGGTACGCGACGCTGGAACGGATGCCCGGCGCGACGGTGCTGGCGCTCGGCCTGTGGTTGATCCGCATGAATGACGGTCAGGCGTTTCTCGACCCGCAGACGCGGGAAGAGGCGAGGTTAGTCTGGTCGTCGGTTGGTCAGGTAGTCGGGTAGTCGGGTAGTCGAGGAGGCAGGCATGGAGGATGTGTGGAAGCCAGGGATTGTGAGTATAGGACACGAACGCTTCGGGGTGGGATATGCGCCGAAGTTTTATCGCGGGATGTTCAGGGTCCGCAACCTATCGCGCTATACGTTGAAAAGTTTCAGGACGGCGACGGCGGCGGAGCAGTATGCGGTGGCGGTGATGGTGAGGTATGGGAGGTTGCTGGCGGCAACCCCACCCTCGTCCCCTCCCCGTTTGGGTGGGGGAGATGAATGAGTTGGCTTTATTTGCCGGGGCAGGCGGGGGACTGCTCGCCAGTAAGTGGTTGCTCGGATGGCGAACCGTGTGCTACGTTGAATGGGAAGCGTATGCGGTCGAGGTCCTCAAGGCGCGCATTCGAGATGGGTGGCTCGACGACGCGCCGATCTGGGACGACGCGTTCACGTTCGACGGGCGACCCTGGCGTGGATGCGTGGATATTGTCACTGCGGGGTTCCCGTGCCAGCCGTTCAGCATCGCAGGCAAAGGCCTCGCGGAAGCCGACCCGCGCAACGGATGGCCTGCCGTCATCCGCATCCTTCGGGAGGTACGACCGCGCTTTGCGCTGTTGGAGAATGTGCCAGGTCTCCTTGCCAAACCATACGCCAGAGTTATTTTCGGGGAGTTGGCCGAAGCGGGGTTCGATGCGGAATGGGATTGCATCACGGCGGAAGAGGTTGGCGCGAACCATCGGCGGGAACGGCTTTGGATGCTTGCCTACGCCGCTGGCGGGGCGGAGTACGTGGCAGAACAGCCACGGGAGGAAGGTGCATACGCTGAGGGGGATGGCGTTGCACAACAAATGGCCGACGCCCGCGGCGATGGGATGGGGAAACGAGGGTTCGAGAAAGATGTTAGATCGTCTGATGGACACGGGCAAGATCAGCGCGGAAGAAAATCGAAGGATCAGGATCGGGAACAAATGGCCGACGCCGACGACGCCGCGTCCGCACGACAACGAGAAGACGGCAGGGAAATACATGCCGTCGCAGAAGCAGAAAGATTTAACGTGGGCGGTGGAACATTATCCGACGCTTACGGCGCGGGATTATCGAAGCCCGAACAGGAACGGGAATTTCAAGGATCAATTGCCGAATGCAGTTGGTGGACAATTGAACCCCGATTGGGTCGAGTGGCTGATGGGGTGGCCGATCGGGTGGAGCGCCTTAGAGCCATTGGGAACGGACAGGTTCCAAGAGTGGCTGAGGAAGCATGGAAGAGGTTAGTTAGTCGGAAGCGTTCCGCTTCGCAGTGATAGCGGAGCGTGTCTCCTGGTGGCGGCGCTGTGTGAGCGCTTGGCTTCTCGCACAGCGCCCACCGAGGGAGAACAGCGAGAAAAATGGAGAGTGGTGAATGGCTGAGAGAACTGGTATTGGGTGGTGCGACCATACGTTCAACCCGTGGATCGGATGCACGAAGATATCCGAGGGATGCGCGCGGTGTTATGCGGAAGCGCAGAATAAACGTTACCACTGGGTGGATGCGTGGGGGCCTGCGGGGACGCGGCGGAGGACAGGAGCGCAGACGTGGAAGGACGTGGAGAAGTGGAATAAAGAGACGTGGCGCGAGTGCATGAAGTGCGGTTTTCGCGGCAAGGTGGGCGCGGGGTATTACCTATGCCGTTGCGGTAGCCGCGAAACCAAGCCGACGCGCCAGCGGGTGTTCGTGGGGAGTCTGATGGATGTGTTCGAGGATCGTCCCGAGCTGGCGGAGTGGCGGGACGATCTGCTTGACCTGGTGGAACGATGCGCGAACCTGGACTTCTTATTCCTGACGAAACGGCCTGAGAATGCCATGCCGATGACGGGCGAGCGATGGTGGGCATGGCCGAGGAATGTTTGGATGGGGACGACGGTGGAGAACCAGGAGCAGGTGAAGCGGCTGATCCCGTTGTTGAAGACGCCCGCGCCTATGCATTTCATCTCGGTTGGTCCGATGCTGGAGAAGATATATCTCGGTTTGTCACCATGGCCGACAGGGCAGAAGATATGGGTGATCTGTGAGGGGGAGAGCGGGGCGGGGTGTCGAACGATGAATGTGGAAGATGCGCTCGACCTGCTGGCGCAGTGCCGACTGGCGAATGTGCCGTTCTTTATGAAGCAGATGGGGGGGCATCCGAGGAAGCGGCACAACCTGGCGGACCTGCCCGAGGATTTGAGGGTGAGGGAGTTTCCCGACTTATCGGTGACTAATGGATAAGGTTATCAAGTTCAAGTCGTTGATCGAACTGTGCTTGTATATCAAGTTGCACGGGTTGACGGTGACGGGTGGTGTGATCGTGGCGAAACGTGAGGAGCGTGAAGCGAAGGATACGGAGTCTTTGAAAGAGAAGGAGATGAAGGAATGAATTTTTTTCAATCGGATAAGGGACTTTACGAAGCAGACGTTCGGGAAGTTTTTCGTGAAGCCGACGCCGCCGAAGCCAACGCGGACGGTGATCGAGGCGCCATACGTGCCTGAGCCTGAGCCGACGCGGGTGGAGTTCAAGAAGACGAAGGCTTATGCGGATGAGCGGCAGAAGATGAAGAAGAATCGCAAGCGGCATCCGTCGAAGGCGATGCAGAATACGTATAAGTCACTGGTGAGGTGAGAGATGTGGATTCTATTGTGCCTGGTGGGTTGGGTGGTGGCGCCGCTGGTGTTCATTTTGGTATGCCGCGTGGGAATAAGGGAGATTCTTGGATGAGAAATATTTTGACGATCACGCTGCCGGAGGGGAGGCTGGTGGTGGAGTTCGATGACGAGAAGACGGTGACTTGCAAAGAGGGGGAGGCGCGGTTTATGTTCGTGGACGAGGAGGCGATCCTGGTGAGCGACTTCACGCCGAAAGCGCGGGTGACGCCTGGGGTTTTGTGCGGTCACCGTAAGGTGAGGGTGGGGCGAGGGTTGACGGAGGAGGAGGTGGAGGGGATGATCGGCATCGGTGGTGTCCCCCGTCGCAATAGTAAAAGAGAGTCCCTCAATTAGAGAGTGTGTGAGTGTGTGTAAGAGAATGTGTGTGTGTGAGTGTGTGTGTTCACCAGGAGACAACATGAAAGAGACAACCGAGACACTGCAAGAGACAAAGAAAAGCAAGGTGAGGGGGAAGATGAAACCGATCGGGAATACGGTGCTGGTTACTCCTGTGGAACGGAAGCCAAAAGGGAAGGCGGGGCCGAGTACGGCTACTCGACCACCGACGAAGCGCGGCAGGAATTATCAGGACGAGAAGCACACGGACATTTTGAGTTTCAATGCGGGTGCGGAGGAGGCGTTCCTGCGAGGGGTAAAGAAGATGATAAGAAATAATGAAGGAAAACCTGTGGAGGTGGGACGGGTGATCCAGAAGGCGGCGTTCAAGTTACAGATTTCAACGATGACGGCCAAACGTTATTTGACGAAGCACAGCGACGATGAAGCGGAGTTGTGTATCCGCGGTAAGTTGATATCGTTGAACCCAGATTTTGTCGAGGGCGGGGATGATGACTGGTTGTAAAACTGGTACGGAGGTGAGTGATGAAGGTTGAGTTGAAATATCAGGAAGGTAAGAAGGTGTTGCTTGTGACAACTGAGAGCGATGTGGAGAGCATGGCGCTGATGGCATGGAACAAAGATTATGAGAAAACAATTCAGAAGGCGAGAGAAGAATCCATTTTGTTATTACAGTGCAATAATGAGAGAGCGGAACATCGTAGCGAATAGGTTGGTAGGACACGTACCATGACTAAGAAAAGCGCAGTGGCGAGAGACGATGAATGTATCGGACGGGCACAGAGGCGGCTTCTGCGTGCGTATAAACGACTCCGTAAGTTGGGGGGGTGGCGGGCGGTGGGGGCGGAGTGCGGGTGTGGGCATGGGAATGTGGTGGCGCTGGTGAAGCATGGGAGGGTGCCGAGAACGATTGAGTTGCGGCTGGCGCTGGGACTGCCTGCTGTGTTGGCGAGCGAGAGAGAGCAGAGGAAGAAGGTCAAGATGGAGACGATGACGATCAAGCAGTACCGCGAGTTGCTGGCGAGAAGCGGGAGGGAGAGTAAGTACAAGAATGTGCGGACGGAGGTGGATGGGTTCGTGTTTGCGAGCGGGTTGGAGGCGCGCAGGTATGGGGAGTTGAAGATGCTGGAGCAGGCGGGGGAGATACATGATTTGCAGTTGCAGGTGCCGTTCCACCTGGACGTGAATGGGGAGCATGTCTGTGATTATGTGGCGGACTTTGTGTACATGAAACCGTATGCGGAGCGAGTAGTGGAGGATGCGAAGGGGAAGCGAACGGCGGTGTATCAGTTGAAGAAGAAGCTGATGCTGGCGATCCATGGGATCGAGATTATCGAGATTTTGGAGACGAGATGATCCAGGGCAGGTATCGGTTGTTGTTGGGAGATGTGCGCGAGCAGTTGCGCGGCCTGGCGGAGGGTTCGGTGCAGGTGATCTTTACGTCGCCGCCGTATTGGAATCTGCGGGATTATGGAACTGCGAGTTGGGACGGGGGTGATCTGAATTGTGAGCATGTGGTAGGGAACCAAGTTCAAGACAAGAAAGCGCCTGGCGCAATTGTTTCGGGTGTTCGCCCTGGCGCTGATGCTTCGCAATGTCGCAAGTGTGGGGGAAAACGAATTGATATGCAGATCGGGCTGGAAAGCAATCCCGATTGTTTGGGGTGGGCGACGGGGGAGGAATGTGGGGAGTGTTATGTGTGTCATATTGTGGAGGTGTTCCGCGAGTGCAGGCGCGTGTTGAGGGAGGATGGGACGCTGTGGGTAAACATGGGGGATTCGTATGTTGGGAGTGGAGGTCCCGGTAACAAGGTGACGAAGGATTTTACAGGTTTGAAGCCGAAGGACTTGTGTGGGATCCCGTGGCGGGTGGCGTTGGCATTGCAGGCGGACGGGTGGTATTTGCGGAGCGATTGTATTTGGAGCAAGCCGAACCCGATGCCCGAGAGTGTGCGCGACCGACCGACGAAGAGTCACGAGTATGTGTTTTTGTTCTCGAAGAACAGGAAATATTATTACGACCAGGATGCGATCCGCGAACCGTATGCGGAGGGGAGTTTGCCGCGGGCGATGCGGGGGATGAGCGATGAGAATAAATGGGCGGAGGGTGCGCCGGGGAGTACGGCGCACAGTCTCAGCCAGGGGAGGGCGAATGTGAGGAAGGAATTTTCACAGAGAAATTTGCGTAAGGAATTCGAGGGTGGGCAGGCGGGAGGGGGGACGGGGGTGAAGGGTTACAGCGGGTACGTGGATGGGAATGGTCGGTTGTTGGTGAATCCGAGTGGGAGGAATAAGTGGAGCGTGTGGACGGTGCCGACTCAGGGTTATACTGAGGCGCACTTTGCGACGTTCCCTGAGCGGTTGCCAGAGATCGGGATCAAGGCGGGGAGTTCGGAGCGCGGGTGTTGTCCACGGTGCGGGGCGGGGTGGGTGAGGGTGGTGGTGGCAAGCGGGGGCACCATTGGAGAAAATTGGCATGATAATACTCATGCGTTTGATCTCACGAAAGGGATGAGGCAAACAAAAAACGGTATATCTAGTGGAACGCATATCCACCGAAAAGAAAAAGAGAATCCATACACCAGGACAATGACTGGTTGGGAACCGTCCTGCATGTGCGATGCAGGGGAGCCTGTGGCGTGTGTGGCACTGGACCCGTTCAACGGGAGCGGGACGACGGGCGCGGTTGCGGTGCGGCTGGGACGGGATTATATTGGGATTGATTTGAATGCGGAGTATTTGAAGTTGGCGGAGGAACGGATCGGGAAGGAAGTGTTGCCGATGTTTGCGGAGATAAATTATGAATGATGAATTAGGAATTAGGAAAACAGAAGAAGCGCCGCGGATTGAGATGTTGTTGAAATTGTTGAATTGGATGACGCTGGAGCAGTTGCAATTTTTCGAGAAGGAGATCGAGCAGGTAGTGCGACTGTCGGGCTATGCGCGGATTGAGATTGAGTTCAAGAATGGTCACGCCGATACGTTGTATCCAGCGGCGGGGTTAAAGTTTCCGAGTGAGAGGAAGCAAACCGAAGACGAGGATTGACCTGACGGATTACCGCGTGTATCTGGACGCTCTGGTGAACCGACTGAACGAGGATGCTTTTTATAAGATGTCCATGACGGACGTGGTGAAGTTGTTGGTCGAGAAGGCAATGAAAAATTATTGCCCGGATGTCATTGTGAATCCGAAGCGGAAGAAGTATATTAGATTAGAGATTTGATGTACATTCCGCTGACAACATAGTTCGGCGGCTCGCCGATGGAGTTGAAATGAGCATTATCGAAGTGTACGAAAAACACAAGCATCTTGACCGTGTTTTGTCCGACCCGCAATTTTGCGAGGGTAGCGCGATGGCTCATGTAGCACATGAGTTATGGCTCGCCATCAAAGAAGCCGCCGAACAAAACGTGCAGCCGACTTTGCTAGAGTCGGGGCAAATTTTACATACTCAATGTCATTGTCCATCCTGCTATCGGTCTACCACTACGTTACCGCAAAGCGGGTAACACAAACCGTTAGCCCGCTCTGGCTGTTCAAATGAGCAAAGGGAGACAAAATGGTAAATTATTACACAATTGAAAAAGATGGCGATACAGAATGGGTGTATCATACCACGCCCGATGGTCAGGATGTTGTGATTATGCACAATCAATGGCAGAGCGAGAGCATCGAAGAGGCTATTAAGCGCATTGACGGAATCTCTGGATCTGGAGGCGCAGAAGGCGAAGTTAATTATGAAGCGGGCTAACACAGCTGGGCGGAATCAAAACCGGCAGGTTCTCGCCTGCCGATTTTTTGTTGCACCGATTTGTTTTTCTACTTTTTATTGAATGAGTCATACACGCCACTGGTGGTCAATCCAAGCACCAAGCCAAAAACAACCACCGCGAACCAATCAGCAAACGCGATGGGCGAGGCTAGGCTGAATTGATAACCGATGCCGAGCAAAACGCCAATGGCCATTGAGACGACGCGCAAGGCGTTTCCGGTCAGGCTTAAGTAACCTACTCCATTCGACCAAACCTAGGACGACCAGGAATAGGGAGATCCCCGCCACAATCAGGTTTTCAAAAACTCCAGACATGCCGTTCTCCTTTTCTAAATCCTGCTCACGCGGGTGAATCGAATTTGGCAGTGAAATTATATCACTTGGCAATAATTTGCCAAATGGATGTCGCGATTAATCCAATGCCAATAAGGGATAGACTCCACTCCCTAGCATTGCGAATTTTTGCCAACTCTGTTAAGCGAGCAACCTCAATTTGTGTTTGCACCACTTTGAAAACCAGTCCACTTTCGGGATCGCCGTTTCCAATGAGAATAAAGGAAAGTTTTTTTGACAATTCTGCAATTTCGTTGATTTTATTTGCTTCTAATTTGCAAATAGGCAATTCGCTATTAATTAAAATATCCGTGATCGTCTCACGAACCGCATTTACAATTTCGTCTTGTTTTTTTGTTGTCATGTTATCCTTGTTAGTTCCTTAGTCGGATTCTACCATCCCAATTCTTTGACTGTGTTTTGAAATATCTCAAATAACTGGTCAGACATTTCAAAACGTTTCTGATTTATTTCAAGGCTTTGCATAATATCTCCGCTGGCATGACGCATACTAGCGGCCTTCCAGTCGGCCAACATCTCAACAAGATCAAGCAACGACATTCCGTTGACTCCGTTCTTGAAATGTTCGGGGTGATGGCTATTTATCTGATAATGGTGTTGCAAAGCCACGCCCATATCTTTTAGGAATCCCTTGTATTCATCGCTTCCGTAAATGGAGTTTTTTAATTTTGACGTGAACTCATTGTACATAGATTTTTCTGGTTCTTCGAGTTTACTGCTGTCGTGAATCAGAATGCGTGCGGAGATATTTCCTTGAACGTCTCCGAGGAAACCGCAAACGGTTTCAATGTGCTTTTTAGTATCTTGTGTACTATCGTAGGTCATGTTAGCCTCGATACGCGTACCAGTTTAATAAAATTTTCACGGCACGAAAAACCGTCAACAGTTGCCTGTCTGCCGGTAGATGTTAAAAGTGGGGGAGGGGGAAAATCACAGTCAAGATTAGTAACCAGAAAAATCCCATTCGGCGCACCAGTAATCGGATTACCAATTTTGATCGGCCATACAATTCTCGCAATATGAACCAGCCAGTTGGGGAGGGTTGCGGCAAACGCTCGCGCCGCATTGTCAACGCTCATTCCTGGCGGTACAACAGGTGGACGTGTAAAATCCAAATTCCAAATCGGGACGAGAGTTTCGTTGCTGATTATTTCACGCGTAGCACGGAATAAATTATTTCCGGGACAAATCGTTTCTTCGATTCGCATCGCCTCTGCGTCTGGATTCAGGTCAAGAACCCAGGAATGTTTACCATTATTCCACCCGTGTTTGTTGGTCGCAAACGCGTTGCCACGTGTATATTTTTTAAAAATTCCTTTAGCCTCTTCTAGAGTCGTCGAAGAATGCGCAATTTTCCATCGTCCATAGAACGACCAGAACCAAGTCCATTCCCAAAATTCAGTGAGCCGATTTTGCGTCCCGTTTTCCATTCGTCCGACTTCTGGAATTTGTTGACCCATATTTGGTGGTGTCCAGTTGCGCGGGAAGTACCCCTCCGAGTTATATGGAGGATCAAATCGGAAAGCAGATTCGTAATCAAATAGACCACGCCAATAGACTGCGGGAGGAATGGCGGAAATGGTAAATCGCAAATCAATTGTCATAGCGGGTTTAGGTCAAACGCTTTTGTTTCATATCCATCTGCACCAGCGGTCAGATGTAAAACAGGCAGGTCGCCAGTGGGCGGGACATCCGAGTCTGTGCGAATATAATTCTGAGTCGCACCTTCATACGACCAGTTTTCACCAATGGTTGCCTCGCCGCGAATCATAGTCAAATGCCACCAACCATTTT
>Ga0210051_1006499_pt1 | contig 11015 bp, 9 predicted proteins | sample CryGey092014_all_FD_185464 | JGI IMG/M metagenome (GOLD analysis project Ga0210051, IMG submission 185464) | Groundwater microbial communities from aquifer - Crystal Geyser CG23_combo_of_CG06-09_8/20/14_all (SPAdes) (version 2) | ecosystem: Environmental > Aquatic > Deep subsurface > Groundwater ...
ATTGCGCCTCACTGCGTTCTCTCCGGTTTAAATAAACATTTCTTGAACTCATGGCCAAGCCGTCTTTTTCGCGCACTATAGGCATGACCTTTATTTCTACGCCCATATTAAGGTCTTCCGCCATTCTCTTGATTACAATTGCCTGCTGAGCGTCTTTCTGGCCGAAATACGCAATATCCGGCGTTATAATATTAAAAAATTTCGCAACGACCGTACTCACTCCCCGGAAATGGCCGGGCCTGGAAGCGCCGCATAATGTATCTGTGATTTTTTCCACATTTACATATGTGCTATAACCGCGGGGATACATCTTTTTTGATTCCGGAGCAAAAATTATATCAACGCCTTCTTTTTCACAAAGCACAAGATCTTTCTTTAGGGCCCTTGGATATTTTTTAAAGTCCTCTCCCGGACCGAACTGGGCAGGATTTACGAAAATGCTCACAATAACGCAATCCGTATCTTTTCTGGCCTTCCTTACAAGGCTCATATGGCCTTCATGAAGAAATCCCATTGTCGGAACAAGGCCTATTTTATATCCCTGCTTTTTTATTTCCCTGACTTTTTTTATCAAAGAGCTTGGATCTCTATATACCTTCACCCAACTTTCCCTTTCTGATTACATATCCCGCCCCGCCCTTTCTACTTTAAGGTATTACTTTCCAATAGAAAGGGCGGGGTTCACCCAGCTCTTCCTCCCTATATGTATCACATCCATAAGGAAGAGCTGGGTTCATATATCTCTTTTAACGGCTTCATCACAAATTCGCGTTCGCGCATATTCGGATGGGGGATTTTTAAATCAGGCTCGTCTATCTTATTGTCTCCATACAATAATATGTCCAGATCTATCGTGCGCGGCCCGTTTTTAACCGTTTTCTTTCTGCCCAACTCCTTCTCTATATCTTGTAATTTTCCAAGAAACTCCCTTGGCCCAAGGCCGGTCTCAATCTCTATAGCGCCGTTTAGATATTTGCCCTGTTTCGGCCCGCCCACCGGCTCTGTTTCATAGATGCTGGAAACTCTTTTTACCTCAACGCCTTCTATGTTTTTTAATTTTTCAATCGCATCTTCTATATGCTTCTTCCTGTCTCCCAAATTAGAACCAACGCCAATATAACACAGCATAAAAACTAATATTGTTCGAGCGAGGCATCGAAGATGCCGAGTCGAGAACTTCTCGACTCGCTTCGCTCGCTCGAAGAATACAATATCATAATACCTTCTTCATCCTCTCCACTGCTTCCTGTATTCTTTCCTTAGAAACAGTGAGTGCAAATCTTACATAGCCCTCTCCGTTTTCTCCGAAACCTACGCCGGGGGTTATTATAACATCCGCTTTATCTAGAACCGACCCTGCAAATTCAATGGATGACTTATGCCTTTTGGGCAGCCTGGCCCATACATAAAAAGTGGCCTTTGGTTTTCTTATAACCCACCCTAATTTATTCAATCCGTCCACCAGGATGTCTCTTCTCTCACGGTACACCCTGTTCATCTTTTTAAGATGCTTATCCGCGATATCCAGAGCGGTAATGCCTGCCATCTGTATCGCATTAAATACCCCTGAATCTATGTTTGATTTTACCTTGGCTATACCCGCTATAATTTTTTCGTTGCCGCACGCAAAACCTATGCGCCACCCGGTCATGTTGCAGGTTTTTGAAAGAGAATGAAATTCCACCCCTGTCTCTTTGCCGCCTTGGGCTTTTAAAAAACTGGCAGCTTTATAACCGTCAAACGCTATTTCAGAATATGCAGCATCGCTGGCTACAATAAGGTTGTATTTTTTCGCAAATACAGCGACATCTTCAAAAAAATCTTTTTCGCAAATGCCGGCTGTCGGATTATTGGGATAATTAATATAAATAATTTTCGCTTTTTTTAGCTCTGTCTTTTTTATCTTATTCAAATCCGGCAGGAAATTATTTTCTTCTATTAAAGGCATCAGGCAGGGAGTACCTCCGGCCAGTATAGTCCCGCCTTTATAGGGGGGATAACACGGGTCAGGGATCAGCGAAACATCTCCTGGATTAATGAATGCGAGCGGCAAATGACTTATACCTTCTTTTGAACCTATAAGAGGAAGGATTTCCTTTTCAGGATCCAGGGTGACATTGAATCTTTCCCTGTACCACTTCGCAATCCTGTCTCTAAAAATAGAGCTCCCCTGGTCCAAAGGATAATGATGATTTTTTGAATCCTGGACAGCTTTATAAAAAGATTCTATTATCTCTTCCGGCGTAGGTTCGTCAGGGTCTCCTATACCAAGATCAATAATATCGCGGCCTTCGGCGGCCGCTTTTCTTTTCGCCTTATCTATCTCGACAAATAAATAAGGGGGCAATTTCTTTAACCTCTCAGTAAATTCGAATCCCATCTTACTTCGCTCCTATAACATCTGCCATTGTATACAGCCCCGGTTTTTTGCCGGCTAAAAATTTCGCCGCATCCAACGCGCCTTTTGCAAACGCATCTCTGGAATGAGCCCTGTGCGTGAGCTCTATTCTTTCCCCATTGCCCGCAAATATAACTGTGTGGTCGCCGACTATATCGCCCAGCCTCACAGAATGCATCGGAGGCATCTTGCCTTTTACCTTGGATATGGCCTCGCCCAATTTTTTAGCGGTCCCGCTTGGGGCGTCTTTTTTCTGGTCATGATGAGCTTCTATTATCTCTGCCTCATAATCTCCGCCTAACGCCCTGGCTACCTGCTCGGTGACTTTAAACAGCAGATTCGCGCCTATGCTCATGTTCGGAGAAAATATAACAGGTATACTGCCGGATGCTTTTTTAATTTTTTCGGTTTCGTCTTTGGAAAACCCGGTAGTGCCTATTACCACGGCTTTTTTATTTTTAACCGCAGCTTCAAGATGCCCCAGCGTAGCGGCAGGGCATGTAAATTCTATTAAAACATCACCAAGAGATACAATCTTATTAAAATCAGCTTCGATCTTTTTATTCATCTTCTTGGCCCCGATAAATTCTCCTATATCCCTGCCGATCGCAGGGCTGGATAAAGCCTCAAGAGCGCCTGCTATTTCAATATTTTTATCCTGGCTGGCAAGCGCCCCGATTCTTGTACCCATCCTGCCCGATATCCCGCTTATAACAATCTTAATCATTATGTTTTCTCCTCATATTTAAATCAAAGTTGACACTCAGACTGTGTCGTAATCCCCTCTGCTGAATTATAATACACAATATATTGTAGTTGCCCAATTTACCTGTCCCGAGCGAAGTCGAGGGATTGGGCAACCTATTTTGTGCCTGATAAATCAGGCGACTACATTATGACACAGTCTCACTGTGACATTGTCACAGTGTCAACTTATTTAGAGTAAGCCATAGTCTTTAAGGACCTCTTTGAGTTTTTCCAAGTTTGCCTCAGACATCGAGCATAAAGGCAGCCTCAGATCCGGCTCTATCATACCCATAAGGCTCATCGCTGTTTTAACGGGTATCGGATTTGTTTCTATAAATATTGCTTTTATTAAAGGTAAAAGCTTATAGTGCAGTTTTCTTGCGCCTTCTAAGTCGCCTTTTTTGAATTTTGCCACCATATCCGCAACATCCCTGGGCACTATATTATTTACAACTGAAATAACCCCTGTCCCTCCGATCGCAAGCAATGGCAGTGTAAGGGCATCGTCTCCTGATATAAGATTAAACTTATCACCGCATAAATAACGTATCCTGGACATCTGCTCCAAGCTTCCGCTTGACTCCTTGACTCCGGCTATATTTTTTACTTTGCTTATCCTGGCCATTGTTTCAGGCTCAATATTCACGCCTGTTCTTGAGGCAATATTATATACAATCATAGGAAGATCAACTTCTTCCGCAATTGTCTTAAAATGCCGATAAAGACCTTCCTGAGTAGGCCTGTTATAATACGGAGAGACCTGCAGCGAAGCGTCTGCGCCTGCTTTTTTTGCGTGCCTCGTAAGCATCAATGCCTCAGCTGTGCTATTTGAACCGGTTCCAGCTATAACAGGTATCTTTTTATCCGCCGCCTCTATCACGACCTCTATGACCCGCTCATGCTCCTCATAAGAAAGAGTTGCGGATTCGCCTGTTGTACCGCAAGGTATGATACCGCTTGTCCCGTTTTTTATATGAAATCCTACGAGTTCCGCTAATTTTTTATCGTCGACTTTTCCTTTTTTGAATGGCGTAACTAATGCCACCATCGAGCCTTCAAACATAAATACCTCCCTCAAATACAACTTTGGCTTCTCCTTCTAAATAAACATCTCTGACTTCGCTGACAACCCTTTTAAACTCCACTTTCAAAACCCCTCCCTGTGTATGAACATTTATTTTTGAATCCGTGATCTGTTTGCCCCTGGACCAGTCAAAGGGTGATTTGTAATTTGCTATTACTGCCGAAGCCACAGAGCCTGTCCCGCACGAAAGTGTCTCGCCTTCTACGCCTCTTTCGTACGTCCGTATCTTTATATTATCTTCATCTATTATTTCTACAAAATTTACATTAGCGCCTTTCGGTTTAAATTCATCATGATGCCTTATTGCCGAACCTATTATATCTACCGCTATCTTATCAAGCCCTTCCACAAATACTACTGTATGAGGCACGCCTGTATTTACAAAATTCACCTTTATTCTGCGGCCATTCACTTTCAAAGGAAAATTTAATTTCATGTCTTTCGGTTCTTCCATTTTTACTTTAACCCTGCCTTCGCCTGTTATCTCACCCTCATATATCCCTGCTTTTGTTTCTACTTTCATTTTTTGTTTGATCCCGGAGAACAAAACAGCACAGCGCAACCCGTTGCCGCACATCTCTGCTTCGCTGCCGTCCGCATTAAATACGCGCATCCTGAAATCTGCCGTCTTGGATTTTTCAATCACCAAAACCCCATCAGCTCCTATTCCAGTTTTCCTCTCACAAAGAAATTGTGCTATTTTGGATAACGAGCCACGAGCCACTAACAACGACCGACGATCCAATATTATAAAGTCATTCCCCGTGCCTACCATTTTCGTAAAATTCATTTTTTCCATGAATCCGCCGTTATGCAAGGTTACACTCTGACAATGTCAGAGTGTAACCTTAAGTTTAAATTTCGGTGCGTATTAAGTCTTCATACGTTTCCCTGCGCCTTATGAGCTTTGTTTTAGACCCCTCTACCATGACCTCTGCGGGCCGAGGCCGCGAATTATAATTACTGGACATGCTGAAGCCGTATGCGCCTGCGCCCATAACGCTCAATAAATCCCCTTCTCTAAGGCTTATGAATTTTCTGTCTTTGCCTAAAAAATCTCCGCTCTCGCATATAGGCCCGACCACGTCAAAAACCCTGATCTCCTTTGAACAGGAATAAGAGCTCGACTTCACCGGCAATATCTCATGATATGCCTCGTAAAGGCTCGGCCTTATAAGGTCGTTCATCCCTGCGTCCACTATCGCAAAATTCTTGCTCGGGGTTTCTTTGATATACTGAATTCTTGTGACAAGGACACCGGCATTGCCCACGATGAATCTTCCCGGTTCAAGGATTATACTGGCTTTCACTTTCTTAAGGACAGGCAAAACTGCCTTTGCGTATTCTTTGGCAGTTTGAGGCCTTTCCCTGGAATATATTATTCCAAGCCCGCCGCCTATATTAAGCCATCTTATAGCCACTCCATGGTTTTCCAGATCTTTTATAAAACCCGCTATCCTCTCTATGGCCCTGACAAAAGGCCCGGCATCCACTATCTGCGAACCGATATGTATATGAATACCGGATATGTTAAGGTCTTTATACCTGCTTTTTCTCAAAAATATTTTCTTTGCCGTTTTAAAATCAATACCGAATTTATTCTCGCCGTGTCCTGTCGTAATATATTTATGCGTCCCGGCTTTTATATCAGGGTTAATGCGTATTGCTGCTTTTTGCCGTATCCCCAATCTTCCCGCCGCTCTATTTATCAGTTCCAGCTCAGGGATTGATTCTACGTTAAAGAAAAATATATGATGCCTTATGGCTATTTCTATTTCTTTTTCAGTTTTTCCGACGCCGGCATATACAATTTTTCTAGAAGACACGCCTGTTTTGAATGCCCTGTAAAGTTCTCCTCCTGAAACAACATCCAAACCAGCGCCTTCTCTTACCAGGGCTTTGCATATAGCCAGGTTTGAATTGGCCTTCATCGAGAAACATATCATAGGATTAATCGGGCTAAAAGCCTCTTTTATTTTTCTGTAATGGCTTATAAGCGTATTGCGGCTATAGACATAAAGCGGCGTGCCGTATTTTCCGGCAAGCCCCTCGATATTTACTGACTCGCAATAAAGATTATTATGCCTGTAATTAAAATCATGCATTTTATAATTGTCTCCTGACCTGTTTAAGGCTTGTTCCTCCAAAAGAATTCTTCAGGTTCACTGATCTTTTAGCGTCCAAAAGCTCGTAAACGTCTTTATTAAATTTCGGGCTGAAGAACCTGTATTCCCTCAATGAGATCTCTGATAATTTTAATTTCCTCTCGAGGCTGTACGCCACGATCCTGCCCACGATATCATGGCTTTCCTTCAGCGGAACGCCCTTTTTTACAAGATACTCCATTATATCCGTTGCGTAAATGGCTTCGTCATTTAAAAGTTCATCCGCCTTTTCTTTATCAACTTTCAAACATTTGAACAGGGCTATTAAAATCTTCAGGGAACCCCCTATGGTCTCCACTGATTTAAACAAAGGTTCCTTGTCCAGCTGCATATCCCTGTTGTATGTAAGCGGAAGCCCTTTCATCATAGTCATGACCTCTACAAGACTGCCGTAAAGCGTCCCGCATTTTCCCCTGATAAGCTCCAGCACGTCCGGATTTTTTTTCTGCGGCATCATGCTCGAGCCCGTAGAGAATTCATCCCCTATGTCCAAAAAGCCGAAACCCTGGGAATTCCATATAATAAAGTCCTCTGAAAGCCTTGAAAGATGCATTCCTATAATCGCGAGGCCTGCGATAATTTCTATGACAAAATCCCTGTCGCTCACGGCATCCATACTATTTGAAGATATCTTTGAAAAGCCAAGCTGTTTAGCGACAAAATTCCTGTCTATCGGCAAGCTGGTGCCGCTTATCGCGCATGAACCAAGAGGCAGGACATCAACCCTTTTCTTGCAATCATTAAGCCTGTCCATGTCCCTTGCCAGCATCTGGCAATAAGCCAGCATCTGATGGCTCAATAATACAGGCTGGGCATTCTGAAGATGGGTAAACCCCGGCACTATAACATCTATATTCTTTTTTGAAAATTCCTTTATAGATGCCCTGAACCCGGCTAAAAGAGCCAGGATAGAATTTATCTCTTCTTTGCAGTACATCCTGGTATCAAGAGACACCTGGTCATTCCTGCTCCTTGCGGTATGAAGCATAGCGCTGGATTTTCCTATCTTTTTATCCAACGCATTCTGTATCGCGGTATGTATGTCCTCTGCGGAATTATCCACTTTAAATGAGCCCTTTTTAATCTGATTTAAAATTGAATTCAGGCCAAAGACAATCTTAACCGCGTCCTTTTTAGGTATGATATTGCACTTAGCCAGCATCCTGGCGTGCGCGATGCTGCCCACGCAGTCATACTCGGCTAACTTTTTATCAAATTGTATTGACCTTGTAAATTCTTCCACTAAAGGGTTTGTCTTTTTGCTAAACCTTCCGCCCCATAATTTATTTTGCATAAATATCCTTTTGGCATATTGTAGGGGAGGGTTTAAAACCCTCCCCTACACTTTATTTCTTATACGGCATGCCCCACACATTTATGAATCCCTCTGCTATGGATCTATCAAATTTATCGCCCTTGTCATATGTTGCCATTTCTTTTTTATACAATGAATAAGGCGAAGCCCTGCCCACAACGCTTGCGACGCCTTTTAATAATTTCACTTTTACAGCGCCCGACACATGTTTCTGTGTATTGTTTATAAATGCGTCTAATGCCTTTTTTAAAGGCGTGAACCATAAACCGTAATAAACAAGCTCCGCATATTTCAAAGCGATGATTTCCTTGAAATGCAAAAGTTCCCTGTCAAGCACAAGGCTTTCCATATCTTTATGGCTATGATATAAAATCCATGCTCCAGGGGCTTCATAAATCTCCCTTGATTTTATTCCAACAAGCCTGTTTTCCACCAAATCTGTCCTGCCAATTCCGTTCTTGCCGCCTATTTCATTTAATTTCAATATCAGATCAACCGGATTGCGCTTCTTCCCGTTAATCTTAACAGGCACGCCTTTTTCAAATTCTATTTCTACGTACGTCGGTTTTGAAGGTGCCTTGTCCGGATCTATCGACATCTGATAAGCGTCTTCAGGCGGTTCGTTCCACGGATCCTCCAGGATGCCGCACTCTATGCTCATACCCCATATATTTTTATCCAAGCTGTAAGGGCTTTTCTTCGTGGCATCTATTTGTATATTATTCTCTTTGGCGTATTCTATCTCTTCTTCCCTTGAATACATGTGCCACTCCCTGAGAGGAGCGATTATCTTTAATTCAGGGGCGAGGGCCATGACCGTAACCTCAAACCTCACCTGGTCATTTCCTTTGCCCGTGCAGCCATGAGCAACAGAATCAGCATTTTCCCTTTTCGCGGCTTCCACAAGGCCTTTTGCGATAATGGGCCTGGAGAGGGCAGTCGCTAGAAGGTATTTAGACTCATAAACCGCGCCTGCCTTTAAAGACATGAATACGAAATCTTTTGCGAATTCCTCTTTAAGGTCTTCAATGATAACCTTTGAAGCGCCTGCTGTTATCGCCCTTTTCTTTAATTTATCATAATCTCCGCCTTGGCCCACATCAGACATGTAAGCAATTACATCATAGCCCTTGTCGGCAAGCCACGCCACTGCGCAAGATGTATCCAGCCCCCCCGAATACGCTAATATAACCTTTTTATTCATCGCGTCTCCTTGCTATCGTTGTTAATCGCGGAAATACGCGGAAATAAAACGCCGGTTTCCGCGTCTTTCCGCGTCCCGCCAAAGAAACAGTGGCGGGCTTCTGCGTAGTTCAGCGATTTAAAATTTTAACAATTTAATTAATATCGCCTTTTGCACGTGAAGCCTGTTTTCTGCCTGGTCCAATACCACAGACGCAGCGCTGTCTATTACTTCATCCGTGATCTCCTGGCCCCTGTGCGCGGGCAGACAATGCATGACTATGGCATCTTTATTCGCAAGTCTCATGAGTTCTGAATTCACCTGATATTTTTTAAATATCTTTAACCTTTTCCTGTATTCTTTTTCCTGCCCCATGCTTGTCCAAACGTCTGTATAGATTACGTCTGCGCCTTTTACGGCATCAGCCGGAGAACTAAATATTGACGCGGAGACTGCTGTGTCTTTCAGTATATCCTTGCCTGGCTCGTATCCTTTGGGGCACGCGGCGTGAATCTTTATACCTATCTTATGACAGATATATAAAAGCGAATTCAACACGTTGTTGCCGTCTCCGATAAAAGCCACTGTAATGCCGTCCAGGCCTTTTTTTTCCTTTATGGTAAACAAATCGCTCAACGCCTGGCAGGGATGCTGATAATCAGTCAACCCGTTTATTACAGGTATTGAAGAATATTTCGCGAGCTCCACAACTGTCTTATGAGAAAAGGTCCTGGCAATGATGCCATGTAAATACCTCGAAAGAACCCTTGCCACATCTTTTGTAGATTCGCGTTTCCCAAGGTCTATTTCATACGAGCCGAGATATATCGCATGGCCTCCCAGCTCTGTTATGCCTACCTCAAAAGAAACCCTGGTCCTATTAGACGGTTTTTCAAATATGAGGCCCACTGTCTTTTCTTTAAGGGGCTCGCCAAAACCCTGCCTCTTTTCTTTTAACTCGCCTGCCAGCTTGAATATTTCGCGTATCTCGCTTAAGTTCAAATCATTAATTTCCAGTAAATCCTTTTTCATAAAATTGTCCTTCCGCGGGCGCCATAAATGGCGCCCCTACATAATTTGTAGGGGTTTAATTTATCAAACCCGTTAGGTTCAAATCACCTTATCCAAAATCTCAGTTGCTTTATCAATCTGTTTCTTTGTAACTATCATGCCTGGCATTATCCTCAGCACCTTATCATGCGTGCAGTTTATCAAAAGCCCTTCTTTGAAACATTTTTCCACAATCTCTTTTCCCGGGATAGTCAGTTCCACGCCCAGCATAAGGCCTTTACCCCTTATCTCCTTTATAATAGACTTTTTATTTTTCAATTCACCAAGCTTCCCTGCAAGATATTCTCCCATCTTAACCGTATTTGAAAGCAGGCCTTCTTTTTGAATAGCTTCAAAAACAGCCAGCGCCGCGCTGCAGGCGATAGGGCTCCCTCCGAACGTAGACGCGTGCATGCCTGGTTTTAAAACATCCGCGAATTTTTTGGCCGCGGCCATCGCGCCTATGGGCAATCCTCCGCCCAGGGCCTTGGCGAGGGTCATGACATCGGGTATTATCCCATAATGCTCAAAGCAAAACATCTTTCCCGTCCTGCCCATGCCGGTCTGCACTTCGTCAAAAATCAAAACCAAATCTTTTTTGTCGCAAATATCCCTGAGCGCTTTTATATAGCTCTCGTCCGCAACATTTACACCGCCTTCTCCCTGGATCGGCTCCAGCATTATAGCCGCTGTTTTATCGGTAATGGCGGCTTCAATTGCTTTTAAATCATTAAAATCCGCATATTTAAAACCTAACGGCAATGGCTCAAAACCTTTCTGATATTTTGGCTGAGCAGTAGCTGTTATGGCGGCCAGCGTCCTTCCATGAAACGAATTTTCCATTGTAATGATTTCGTACCTGCCGCCCATGGCGTTACCGTAAGCCCTTGCTAATTTTATCGCGCCTTCGTTCGCCTCTGCGCCGCTATTGCAGAAAAAAACCTTTCCTTCAAAAGAGTTTTCTATTATTTTCCGCGCCAGCTTAGCCTGAAGCATGTTGTAATAATTATTCGACACATGAATTATCTTTTTAAGATAATTTCTAACGGCGTTTACCACCTTTGGGTGGCAAT
>Ga0210051_1006502_pt1 | contig 11012 bp, 10 predicted proteins | sample CryGey092014_all_FD_185464 | JGI IMG/M metagenome (GOLD analysis project Ga0210051, IMG submission 185464) | Groundwater microbial communities from aquifer - Crystal Geyser CG23_combo_of_CG06-09_8/20/14_all (SPAdes) (version 2) | ecosystem: Environmental > Aquatic > Deep subsurface > Groundwater...
AGGAACATTAACTCCAACTTTTATGTATAGGGATCTTTTGGGCTTTCCTGAAAATACAGTTGAGAAATCATACAAAAGCCCTTTTCCAGTCAAGAACAGGCTTAACATAGTAATCCCTGAAACAAGCACAAAATATTCCTTGAGAAATGAGAAGCAGTTTAGAAGGATTGCAAAAATATGCGCTGATATTGTAAATGAAGTTCCTGGAAATAGTGCATTGTTTTTTCCAAGCTATGCTATTAAGGATTCTGTTAATTATTTCTTCACTAAATTATGCAAGAAAACAACATTTCTTGAAACACCCAATCTAAGGAAAGAGGAGAAAAAAGAGCTTTTGGATAAGTTCAAGTCTTACAAAAACACTGGTGCTGTACTTTTGTGTGTTGCATCAGGCTCTTTTGGAGAGGGAATTGACTTGCCTGGAATCTTAAAATGTGTTGTTGTTATTGGAATTCCATTGCAAAAACCAGATCTTGAAGCAAGGGCATTAATAGATTATTATGACATGAAATTTGGCAGGGGCTTTGATTATGGCTATAGGTTTCCAGGCTTTAATAAATCCTTGCAAAGCGCTGGACGCTGTATAAGGTCATCAACTGACCGAGGAGTAATAGTTTTCTTGGATCAAAGGTATTGCTGGCCAACATATTTTAAATGCTTTCCCATTGACCTTAACATTAAGATTACTAAAGACTATCTCAAGGAGATTAAAGACTTTTTTTCTAAAAAAATAAAGCTATAAAAACTACTCCAGTATACAAAATAGTAATATTTATATATTAGTATAACTTATTATATTAAAATGGTTATTTTGTTTGATTTATTCAATATTCCAGATGATATATTTGATATAATCTTTGCTACCAAGCAGCAGAAGATAGTTGCAAAGCTGTTGATAAATCACATCAAGGAAAATGGAGGTGAGATAAGCAAGACTGAGATGTCTGTGTTTGCCACAAGGCTTCATGAAGGCAATTTAGTTGCAGAGATTGAGGAGCCATCATACAAAGGCAAGAAAGTAAAGCTCTCATACAACAAAAGGCAGTTTTATGACAGGATACTAACCCCAATGAAGAGCATGGGTATTATTAATTTCAACCTTTACAAGAAAACATACAAGCTATCAGACAATTTCAACAATGAGATGATGAGAATAGGCATGATGTGGCTTGATGAGCTAAAAAAGCCGGCAAAAAAATCAAAGAAAATCACATTTACCTAAGGCTCCCTGCCGAATTCTTATTACCCCCAAACCCAAGAATAGGGAGCCTTTATTTTTTTAGAAAGTTTTTTATTAAAGCATTGTTTGTATTCTTTCATGAGAGCTATAACTGAAAAAGAGGCAGTTGAATTATTGAGGAAATATTCTAATAATAGGAAAAACTTTAATGCAGTGTTAAATCACTCAAGAGCTGTCCAGAAGCTTGCCTTGGAAATAGCAGGTGATATTAAAGAAAATCATGATGTTAATATTGGTATTGTTAGAATAGGCTCATTATTGCATGACATTGGAAGATTTAAATGCTATAAGGAAAACTCAATAAGGCACGGCTTTGTTGGCGGAGAAATACTAAATAAGGAAGGTCTTGCAAAATATGCAAAAATTGCTGAAACACATATTGGAGTTGGAATAACAAAAAAAGATATAGAAAAACAAGGCCTTAATCTTCCATTAAGGGATTTTGTTCCTAAAACAGTAGAGGAAAAAATAATAGCTTATGCAGACAATCTTATTTTTGGCAGTAAAAGAGTTAAAATAAGCAGGGTCATTGAAAGGTTCAGAAAGGAACTAGGAGAAAAACACATAGAAAGAGTTATAAAGCTGCATAATGAAATAGAAAAATTACGTGGCAAAAATAATTTTTTATGATTGGGCCCATGGTCTAGTGGCTATGACATCACCTTCACAGGGTGGGAGTCCCCGGTTCGAAACAAATGGTTACGCGCATTTGATACGCAAAGGAGGGCATTGCCTAACGGCAAGCCCGCCGTGCTCACTACGTTCGCAACATTTGGTGAAAGTCCGGGTGGGCCCACTAAAAATGAATTACAGGGTAAAAATTTTTTCTAAAGAAAATGAAAGAATAAGAAAAGCCTTAGCTAGTTATTATTCTATTTTAGAGGGTAAATCTAAGCCTAGATTCAAGGTTTTAAGCTATTCTAAACTAAATGAGAAAATAAAAAATGCTTATGATATATTGAAAAGCTGTGAACTCTGTGAACATAAATGCAAGGTAAATAGACTTGATAACAAGTTAGGATTATGCCAGCTAGGAGATAAGATGTGGATAAGCTCATATTTTACCCATTTTGGAGAAGAGCCAATGATCTCTCCGAGCTTTACAGTATTTTTTATGTCATGCAATTTTTCCTGCCAATACTGCCAGAACTGGACAATAAGCCAGAGAATAGAAAAAGGAGAGTTTATTGAGGAAAAGGAACTAGCAGAAATAATTGATAAGCATTCGGATTGCAAAAATGTTAATTTTGTTGGTGGCTCTCCAACACCACAGCTTCCATTTATTCTAAAAACACTAAGCTATCTCAAGGCAGATATTCCTGTAGTCTGGAACTCAAACTTTTTTATGTCAGAGAAATCAATGGATTTATTGAAAAATACAATAGATGTTTATTTAACTGATTTCAAATATGGCAATGACAAATGTGCAAAAAGACTAAGCAAAATAGATAATTACTTAGCTATTGTTAAGAGAAACCATCTGCTTGCTTTTAAAGACTCTGAGTTAATTATCAGGCATTTGGTTTTGCCAAATCATTTTAGTTGTTGCACAAAACCAATACTGGATTTTATTGCTGAGAACTTTAGGAATAGGGTTGTAGTTAATCTAATGGACCAGTATAGGCCAGAATATATGGCCAGAGAATATCCTGATATAAACAGGGCCTTAACAAGAGAGGAATTTAATAAAGTAGTGGAATATGCTGAAAAACTAGGATTAAATTTTATCACCTAAAGCAGAGAAAAAAGAAAAGATTTATAAGCTTAAAAATATATATTATCATAGGGGAGATTATGTACGATAGGTGTGAGTCCTGCGGAAAGCTTATTGTTTCTGCAAAAGACTGTAAGCTGCAGCTTGGCAATGATAATAATATTCATACATACTGCCTTGGATGCAGCTCAAAACACATTGGAAAGCCGTAGTTTACTGCTTATTAGAATCTGCTTAAATTATCTGGCTGATTAATATGATAGACTCTTACTCTTTTGGTTCTTATATTATAGATGGAGAAGAGCATAAATGGGATATAAAGCTAATAAATAATAAGGTTCTTAGCTGGGTTGGCAGAAAGGGCCATAATATAACTATTGATGACATAAAAGACCTTATAGCTGAAAACCCTGAAGTCCTTATTATTGGAACAGGGGCATCTGGCCTTGTTAATGTTAGTGATAAAATAAAGGAATTTATTAAAACTAAAGGAATAAAACTAATCATAGAGAAAACAGGAGCTGCATGTAAAGAATATAATAATGCCCTGAAAAGCAATAAAAAGGTCTGCGCAATTATGCACGGCACATGCTAGTTCTGCTTTAATATAAAAAAGTTTAAATAATATATAATAAAATAGCTTAATATGCTAACAGACAAAGAGGCAAAAAAGATATTTAAGGAAAAGGCAAGCAGAGAGCCAGATAAATATTATGCCACGTCTGTGTTAAAGCAGGAGGGCTTTAGCAGGAAAAAGTGCATTCATTGCGGAAAATTCTTTTGGGCTATAAATCCTGAGCAAGAAACATGCGATGATCCAGCATGCTCTGGGGGCTTTAGGTTTATTGGCAATACTCCTGTAAAAGAAAGCATGAGCTATATTGAGACATGGAAGAAATTCTCCTCTTTATTTAAAAAACTTGGATATACACCAATAAAAAGATACCCAGTTGTTGCAAGATGGAGGCCGGATGTTTATTGGGTAGGGGCTTCAATTTATGATTTCCAGCCATATGTTGTCAGCGGCGAGGTTGAGCCTCCTGCAAACCCCTTGGTTGTTCCTCAGGTCTGTTTAAGGTTTAATGATATTGATAATGTTGGCATAACAGGAGCGCATTATACAGGCTTTGTAATGGTTGGCCAGCATGCATTCCAGCCACCTGAAAAATACGACCAAGATCAATATTTCAGGGATATTCACTCCTGGCTGAAAAAAGGTCTTGGCATAAAAAATAATGAGATAACTTTTCATGAGGATGCATGGGCTGGCGGCGGAAATTTTGGCCCTTGCATGGAGTTTTTTTCTAGGGGCTTAGAGCTTGGAAACCAGGTTTATATGCTTTTTGAGCAGACACCAAGCTCATATAGAGAGCTTAATATAAAAGTGCTTGATATGGGTATGGGCCTTGAGAGAAATGCATGGTTTAGTAATGGGACAAGCACAAGCTATGAAACAACCTTTCCAACTGCTGCAAAAAAGCTCTATAATATCGCAGGAATAAAGATTGACTCTGGTTTAATGAGAAAATTCTTGCCTTATTCCTCTTATTTAAATGTTGATGAAGTTGATAACATAGACAAAGCATGGCTTTATGTTGCGTCAAAGATAAACATAGATGTAAAGGAACTAAAGCAAAAGATAATTCCCCTTTCAGCATTATATTCAATAGCAGAGCACTCAAGGTCGTTATTGTTTGCACTCTCAGACGGTGCACTGCCCTCTAATATTGGTGGCGGCTATAACCTGAGGGTTATTTTAAGAAGAGCATTGTCATTTATTGACAAGTATGGATGGGATATTTCGCTTACTGATATCTGTAATGAGCATGCTAGCTATTTAAAGCCGCTGTTTCCAGAGCTTTCAGAAAACCTTGATATAATTGCCAAAATAATTGATGTTGAAAAGCAGAAATATAATGCAACAAAGCAAAAATCAAGACAGATAATTGGAAAACTGATTAAAGAAAAAATATCTAAAGATAGGCTATTACAGCTATATGACAGCCATGGAATTGATCCTGAGATTATAAAGCAAGAAGCATTGAAGCTTGGAAAAGCAGTCGAGGTTCCAAAGAATTTCTATGCAGAAGTCTCTGAGCTCCACAGCAGGGAGAAAAAAGAAACTTTTGAGGAAAAAGAAAAGCTTGATTTAAATGATTTAAATGAAACAAAGGCACTTTATTATGATGACTACAAAAAAGAAAGGTTTAGTGCAAAGGTATTAAAAATAATTAAAAATAATGTTGTTTTAGACCAGACTATATTTTATCCCAGCTCAGGCGGCCAGGATCATGATACAGGAAGTATAAATAACCAGAAGGTTGTTGATGTTTTTAAACAGGGAAATATCATTGTTCATGTTCTTGACGATAAACCCAGATTTAAGGAAAGAGATGAGGTTGAGGGGGTAATAGACCTTAACAAAAGACTGCAGCTAACACAGCACCATACTGCAACACATATAATAAATGCAAGCGCGAGAAAGGTTTTGGGTTCTCATATAAACCAGGCAGGTGCAAAAAAAACCATGGATAAAGCTCATCTTGATGTTACGCATTACCAGAGCATTACAAATGAGGAGCTTGAAAAAATTGAAAAGCTTGCAAATAAAATAATCAATGATAAAATTCCAATCTACTTAAATTTCATGCCGAGAAATGATGCTGAGAAGAAATACGGAATGAATATCTATCAAGGGGGGGCTGTTCCTGGAAAAAACATAAGGATTGTTGAAATTAAAAACATAGATGTTGAGGCCTGCGGTGGAACACATCTGAAAAATACTTTAGAGGTTGGAAAAATAAAGATATTAAGAGCTGTAAAAATCCAGGACGGTGTTGTAAGAATTGAGTTTGTTGCAGGCGAGAAAGCTAAAGAAGAAATTGACAAGAAAAAAATAACCTTAAATGAACTTTCAAAGATTTTGAATGTTGATGAAGCACAAATTCCCGTAAGAGTAGAGGAATTATTCACTAAATGGAAAAAAGCAAGAAAGGCCTTAAAAAAAGCAAAGCAAATCCCTAAACAAGAGCTTGAGCTAAAATCAAAAGAAAAGTTTCAAGGGGATATTCTGACAAAAACAGCTGAAATATTAAAAACCCAGCCAGAGCATCTTGTAAAAACAGTAAAGAGATTCATGGATGAGTTAGAGTCTTTTAAGAAAAAGTAACTAATTCTTATTAATTGCCATAAATTTTTTATCTTTTGAGCATTTGTTGATAATCAACATTTAAACCTTTAATATTAATATTTGTTGATAATCAACAATCTTACTTAAGAAACGTGTTAAGCTTTGTCTGGTGCTTTATGTTCCTGAGGATTATGCTATTTTTTAGAAGATTATTAACATCATAGCCGAATTTCTTTTTTACCAGAGCAGAAGCATAGTTTAACATCAGATCTTTTGAGGCAAACTCAATTGGCCTGTTCTTCATTGTTTTTCTTACTGCCTCCCTTACAACCCATACACCCAAAGGAACAGCATATTCCCCTGTTATAAACCTTAATGTTAAAACAGAGGCCTGTTTTTTCATTTTTTCAAGTTTTTCAGCTATTGAAAGCCTTGTTGCATAATAGCCACCTGCACAGTTCTCAGCATAATTTTTTCTTCCATAATATGGCTCATAATCAGTTGTATAATTTATGTTTTCATCAACATTCCAGCTTGTCTTTGGCATATAAGTTTCAAACAATTCATAGCTCCATGGCTCTGGGAATAATAAGATTAAGTAATAGTTCCCAAGATAAGAGCCAAAAAAAGCAAGGTAATCTGCCTGCTTGTAATCCTTGATTTTTTCTATAAGCTCTTTTGCAATCATGTCATCTGTTGCAGTTATGCTCCATCTTGTTGGAACCAGCTTTCTATTTTTCTTAAGCCCGAGATTTCCAACACTCAATAGTTTTGTAAGAAAATTTTCATCAAAATCCTTTTTATGGAGATATAAAATTGCATTTTTTGCCTTTAGGTCAATATCATCAACAACCTTTTCAACATAACGTGATATTTTTGGGTTTGAGGTTATTTTTGCATTTTTTAGCTTTGCATTTGGGCCCATTGGGGCATTATATGAATCAACTTTTAGCTTGAATCTTGGCTTTTCATCTAATGACAGCTCAACATCAACTGGCTTTGAGGCCATTCCAACCTCTTTGCTTATATCCAAAAACTTGTTTTGTTTTTTTATCTCTATCTTGAATCTTGAGTTTATTAATGATGATCTCAAATCAACTATTTTTGGTATCTCAAAGTTATGCTCTGCCCAATATTTAGGAGCATCATAAAGCTCTGCTTTTTCATCAAGCCTTGCAGGGCTTAGTATCCCAACATTTACATTTGGATAGCCATAATGGCCAACAAATGGGGCAGGGCTTGAGCTAGAGAAATCACTCTTGTCAAGCATCTTCTCAATCTTAAAGATTGCCTGGCTTTTTGCATAAATAGGGCAGAAGCTTCTTCCGCAAAAGCCTCTTCCTTTGCATTTAAGGCATAATGGCTGCATAATGGCTTAGAAATAAACAAATGATTTAAAGGTTTCGAATAAAAAGTTTTATAAACAAAATATAGTTATTCTGCATTGCAGCCCTGTGGTGTAGTGGCCAATCATTCAAGCCTTTGGAGCTTGAGACCGCGGTTCGAATCCGCGCAGGGCTATTCTGCGAAAGCTTTTTAAATGAGGCCTGTTTTCTTTTTTATATCAAGAGATAATCCGGTCAAGGCTGGGTTATGCTGGAGACAAGATTCTTTTTCTTGGTCTCTTAGGAGGAAATAAAATGGCAAGAATGTATTCAGGAAGAAAGGGAAAATCAGGCTCAACAAAGCCATCAAAAATAACAAGGCTGAGCTGGGTAAGATACAAACCAAATGAGATAGAGCTGTTGATAGCAAAGCTCGCAAAAGAGGGAAAAACATCAAGCCAGATTGGCTTATTCTTAAGAGACGTTTATGGTATACCTAATATAAAACAGGTTATTGGAAAGAATGTAACAACAATACTAAAAGAAAAAAACATCCTGTCAAAAATACCAGAAGACTTAATGGCTTTGATAAAGAGGAGCATTACACTAAAAAAACATCTGGAATCAAACAAGCATGATGTTCCTGCAAAGCGGGGACTTGAGCTGACAGAGTCTAAAATAAGGAAGCTGGTTAAATATTACAAAAAAACAAAAAAGCTTGAGAAGGATTGGAAGTATGATCCTGATAAGATAAAGATTCTTATATAGTGACTGTGATAAAATTGGACAAGTATGAAAGATTCAAAGAGTCTGTAAAGCAGGCAGCTGAAGGATTCAGGAAACTAGACAAAAAAGAGAAGATAAGGATTGTTTCTCATCTTGATTCTGATGGCATTAGTGCATGCTCTATATTGATTAATGCCTTAAACCTTGAAAACAGAAAATATTCTGTTTCGATTGTCCAGCAGCTTAACAAAAGTATTATATCGGAGATTTCAAAGGAAAACTATAACTATTTTTTCTTTACTGATATTGGCTCTGGGAAATTGAATGACATAAAGAGCTTGCTTTCCGGCAAAAAGGTTTTTGTTCTTGACCACCATGATCCAGAGAAAGTTAATATTGATGAAAGCATTGTCCACGTTAATCCTCACTTGTTTGAAATTGATGGAACCAGGGAAATTTCAGGAGCAGGGGTTGTTTATTTCTTTACAAAATATTTAAACAATAAAAATGAGGACATGGCACATATTGCGGTTATTGGTGCAATAGGTGATGTACAGGAAAACAATGGCTTTTCAAGGCTTAACAATGAGATTCTTGAGACAGCCAAGGCAAAAGGAAAGATAAAAGTGATAAAGGGATTAAGGGTTTTTGGGGCTCAGACAAAGCCATTGTATAAAATACTGCAGTATTGCACAAACCCCTACATACCCAATGTCACAGGCTCTGAGAGCAATGCAATCCATTTTTTGCAGCAAATGGGCATAGACCCAAAAAATGGAAAAGAATGGAAAAAACTTGTTCATCTTACAGAGGATGAGATTAAAAAATTGTCTGCTGGCATCATAATGAAAAGAGTTGATGAGGAAAAGCCAGAGGATATTTTTAGTTATGTTTATATTTTATGTGATGAAGAAAAAGAATCCCCTTTAAGGGATGCAAAGGAATTTTCAACATTGCTTAATGCATGCGGAAGGCTCAACAAATCATCTCTTGGAATAGGGACCTGCCTGAACGATGAAAAAATAAAGAAAAAAGCAATAACTAATCTCTTGGGATATAAGAGAGAGATTGTCAGGACAATAAAATGGTATGAAGAGAATGAGGATTCTGAGGATATAATCAAGAAAAACGGTGTGATTATAATAAATGCAAAAGACAATGTAATGGCTACAATGATAGGGACCCTTGCCTCAATTATTTCATCTTCAAATGGTTTTGATGAAACTACTTTTGTAATGTCAATGGCACGCCTGTTAAACAAAAAGACAAAAGTCAGTTTAAGAATATCTGACAGGAAAGCAGATGTTGACCTGTTTAAGATAATCTCTGATATTGCTGAAAAGGTTGACGGCGAGGCAGGAGGTCATTTAAGTGCAGCAGGAGCAGTGATACCTACTGACAGAGAGGAAGAGTTTATTAAAGAAGCTGAAAATAGTTTTGCTAAAATCCATCAGAAAATTGTTAAGCTTACTCCCTGAATTCAACATCATCAATAATCCCATCAGAGTTAAGGTCTACTCCTTCAACAACCCTTGCTTTTATGTTTTTGTTGTGTATGTTTCCTTTTGCTATTTCCTTGAAATATTTCAGGAATGCTATTATTGCAGCCCTTGTTCCTGAATACCTTTTTCCAGCAACAAGCAGTATGTTTTTTTCTTTATTAAAGGGGTTCTTGAAGCTGGCTATAAGCCCTGTTTCATCTGTTGGATAAATATTCTTTGATATATTTGATTTTACAGCCCAATGGTTGTTCTTATCAAAGAATATCGGCATTTTTTCATTAATTTCTTTGGTTATGTTGTTTACAACAGGACCGCCCAAAAGTATAAGGTTATTTTTTAGCTCTTCCTGCCTTACCTCTGTATCAAGCCGTACATTTAGGTCTGGGACATAGTTGAGGAAAGTTCCTAAAAATAATGCAAGATCAATTCCATAATAACCATCTCTTGATCTGGCTTTTTCAGGTCCATGCGGATCAGGAGAGCCAACTATTATCATTGCATCCAGCTGTCCGTTTTTTATAAAAGGCTCTAGGAATTCTGAGCTGCTTCTTGGCATTATCTTCTGTGTTTCCTCAAATTCCTTTAACCTGATTATTAGAGCAGGTTTGTCAAGAGAATAATACTTTGCAACAGCTCCCTGCTTTATTTCTTTTTTGTTAATTTTTATTATTCCTGATTTCTCAAGGTTCTTTATGTGATAGTATATTTTCTGCTCATGCACCTTAAGCTCTTTTGCAAGCTCTATTGGATACATTGGCTTTTTTACAAGTAATTTAAGAATTTTCAATGCCAGGTCAGAGCTGAGGTTTTTTGCCTCTTTTGCTGTTATTTCCTTTACAGGCAGTGAGAATATCTGGTTTTTTTCTTTTTTTACAACAAACATTTTTCTATTAAAAATAATTTTTTAATACTGTTATAGAAAATATTGTAACTTATATTTAAGCTTTGCTAAAAATTATAAGAGGTTTTTTATTCTCTCTATATGCTCTGCAATTTCATTGCCCTTTTTTGTTAATGTCAAGAGTTTTAGTCTCCCCTGCTTGTCAAAAATGATAAGACCTGCTTTCTGCATTTCCTGGAGTATTTTGACAACATGTGAGTAAGTGCAGTCAATATTTTTTGCCAAAGAAGAAGCATAAATCTCATTTTTTGCATTTTTAAGCTCAACCAGCATCATTGCAGGTTTTTCCCTGAAGAATACATTGAATATACTTTTGTTCTGCATTATTAAAACCCCCAAATACTACTATAAAGAGTGTATCCATAACTATATTTAAACATTTATATTTTTAAATAGTTATTTTGTAGTATAGAAATCTTTTATCTGCATCCATTTAAGGCTGCTTCTTCAAAGCCAAAACAGTACATTCCCTCG
>Ga0210051_1006504_pt1 | contig 11010 bp, 8 predicted proteins | sample CryGey092014_all_FD_185464 | JGI IMG/M metagenome (GOLD analysis project Ga0210051, IMG submission 185464) | Groundwater microbial communities from aquifer - Crystal Geyser CG23_combo_of_CG06-09_8/20/14_all (SPAdes) (version 2) | ecosystem: Environmental > Aquatic > Deep subsurface > Groundwater ...
GGGCTGAAAAGAGACTGGTCCAAAAGCAAGCCAGCGTCGGGCACCTCCAGCCATCTCGCCCACTCCCGGAATAAGGACTAATACCAATAAACTTAAAGAAAGAATTAGCCCGGGAAAAGCTAAAAATCTAAGATTGCGATAATTAAAGAAAGAAAAAACAACTAAAACCACAACCCCCAAACCAGCCCAGGTTGCTTGTTTTTTTAAAAAATAAAAACTATCTTGGTAGTAAGCATGGGACAAGACCATACTTGAACTAAAGACCATCACTACCCCCAAACAAAGTAAAGCCACAGTAACAAAGAGAAGAATATAGTCAGGGGATGACTTTTTTTGAATCACTTTCTACTCTCCTCTTTAATCTTTCAACTTCTTCTTTAAACACTTCTCCTCTTTCTTCAAAAGAAGAGAACATATCAAAACTAGAACAGGCTGGAGAGAACAAGACAACCTCTCCAGAGCTGGCTAACTGGAAAGATAAGTTAACTGCCTCTTTGAGGGAAGATACTCTTTTAATCTGACTAAAGCCATATTCTGAAAACTCTTCCTTCATCCTCCCCGCCGCCTCCCCCAAAACAATCAAAGCCTTCACCTTCTTTAAGATAACTTTGGCTAAACCATCAAACTTAAGACCTTTATCCTCCCCTCCAGCAATTAAGATAATCGGGGGAGTAAAAGCCTCTAAAGCCTGGATAGTAGCTGCAGGATTGGTTCCCTTAGAATCATTAATAAATTCTCTACCCTCAACCTTAGCCACTCTTTCCTGACGATGCTCTAATCCTGGAAATTCTTTTAAGACTGACCTAAGATTGTTTAAATTTACCCCACAAATAAAGGAAATTATAGAGGAGGCAAGAACATTTTCTAGATTGTGTCTCCCTTTTATTCTCACCTCCTCTACTTTACAAACCTCAAATCTCCTTCTTTTTAAATTAACTATTATCCTCTCCTCTGGCTCCCTTCTAATGTATGCTCCTTCCCTTAATTCTTCCCTCTGGCTGAAGAAGATAACCTTAGCCTTAGTTTGAGAAGCAAGATTAAAAGTTGCTGGATCATCCAAATTTAAGATTAGGTAATCTCCCTTCTTTTGATTTAAAAAGATTCTCTTCTTTGCTTCAAGATAACTCTTAAAACTTTTGTGTCGCTTCAGATGGTCAGGAGTTACATTAAGAATAAGACTTATCTTTGGTCTAAACTTATCTATCGTCTCTAATTGAAAACTACTTACCTCAGTCACCACAAAATCTAAAGACTTTGCTCCTTTTATCTCTTCAACTAAAGGAAGACCAATGTTCCCAGCTACCTTTACCTTCCTTCCAGTCTGGGCCTGACCGCAGGCAGACAGCTTATCTCTTTTTAAAATCTCTCCAATTAAAGTAACTGTGGTAGTCTTTCCATTGGTTCCGGTAACTGCAATAATAAAAGGATTAGGATTAATTTGATAAGCTAATTCAACCTCACTAATTATTGGAATGGACCTTAATCTTGCTACCCTTAAAGCCGAGAGGTCAGTGGGCACTCCTGGACTAATCACAACCAGGTCAGCCTCTTTTAATAATTTTTGGTCATACCCCCCTACTACTGTCTTTACTTTCAACCTCGAGAGCTGGGAAAGAGGCTCTTTTAATTCTTTAGCACTTTGGGTATCCATTACCACCACCTTGGCTCCTCTTTCCACCAGTGCCCGAGCTGAGGCAAGACCACTTATCCCCATTCCAATTACCACTACCTTCTTATCCTTTAGCTCCATAAAGTCGCTTTACTCCATTGTAATATTGTAATCGCTGATTTTATATCAGCGCCAATTAAAATTGGCGATTACATATCATTTTACAACTTACAACTTGCAACTTACAATTTACAATTCAACATTCGTAGAATGTTGTTCAGAACGCCCCCCATCCAATTAAAGCCAGGATAACTCCAATTACCCAGAACCTAACGGTAATTTGTGACTCCGACCAGCCGGAGAGCTCAAAATGATGATGGATAGGACTCATCTTAAAGACCCTTCTCCCCCGCAAGTGGAAAGTAATTACCTGAATAATTACCGAGACAACCTCAAGAACGAATATTCCTCCCACAATTAAAAGAAAGAGCTCAAACTTACTTAGAAGGGCAATCATAGCTAAAGCACTACCTAAGAAAAGAGAACCCGTATCTCCCATAAAGACCTTTGCTGGATAGACATTAAACCATAAAAAGCCAAAGCCTACTCCCACTATAACTGCACAAAGGATAGATAATTCCTGATGACCTGTCTTTAAAGACAACCCCATAAAACAGAAAAGAGAGATAATTATAGCTCCTATAGCCAGACCATCTAACCCATCAGTTAAATTAACAGCATTAGCAGTGCCAACTAAGACACAGATAACAAAAGGAATGTAAAGATAACCCAAGTTCCAGGACTTATCTAAGAAAGGAACTAAGACCTGGCAAGATGAATTATAAAAGAGATAAAGAGAAACAAGACTTGCTAAGGCAGCCTGGGCTAATAACCTATACCTTGCCTTTATCCCTAAAGCAGACTTTCTCTTCACTTTATAACAATCATCAACTAAACCAACAAGAGCGTACCCCAAAGCAATTAAAAAGACCAAAAGGGTCTTTGAATTCAGGTGACCTGAAATAAGAAGGGCAAGAAATATTGCTAATAAGATTGCTATCCCTCCCATAGTCGGAGTTCCTTCTTTTAAAAGATGAATTTTAGGAATATCATCCCTTACACTTTGCCCAATCTTATACTTAGACAAAAAACCTATAAAAGGAGGGATAATCAATAAACTAATCAAGAAAGAAAGTCCTATCGCTAAAATTATTTCCGGCATATGCCCTCCTTCCTCTCGCAGAGCTCCAATTCTTAATTTTTAATTCTTAATTTTTAATTCTTAATTTGCAATTTAAAATTTAAAATTCATAATTTACAATTCAACATTCGCAGAATGTTGCTATGCCCTCCACTACTTCTTCCATCTTCATCACTCGGGAGCCTTTCACTAAAATTGCATCACCCGGACAGATAATATCTCTTAGTTTATTTATTATCTGCCCATTATTTTGAAAGAGAAAAATTCCTATCTTCTTATTTAGTCTTGCCCCCTCAGCTATAAATTTAGCCAAATCCCCCACCACCAACAAAAAATCAAGAGATAGATGAGCAATTATTTTCCCTATCTCTTGATGGTCCTTTATTGCTTCTTCTCCCAACTCACGCATATCTCCTAAAACAGCAATCTTCCTTTTCCCTTTTATTTGCTCCTTCAAAACCAAGAGCGCATTCTTTAAGGAAGCTGGACTTGAGTTGTAGGTATCATTAATTATAATAACTCCTTTTTCCTTCAACATCTCCAGGCGAGCAGGAACTGCTCTTAGGTTAGACAAAGCCTTCTTAATTAAAGACAAATTTAGTCCTAAACTCAAAGCTATGCTCAGAGCAGCTAAAGCATTATAAATATTATGCTCACCAAGAAGAGGAAGAGAGAGAGAAGAGAGGGGATATCCTTTTGCTTTAAGGTTAAACCTCCAGCCCTCTTCTTTCAAATTTTGAATCCGGATAGCCATTACCTCAGCTTCATTTTTTATTCCGTAAAAGATAACCTTAGCCTTGGTCTTCTTGCTTATCCTTCTCAGCCAAAGGTCATCCTTATTTAAGACAGCTATATCTCCTTTACCTATGCTTTTTAATAACTCCCCTTTAGCTTGGGCAATATCAGCTATTGAGCCTAATCTCTCCCGGTGGGATTGTCCAATGTTAGTAATTAGACCTAAATTAGGCTCAGCGATCTCAGTAAGAAGCCTTATCTCACCCTTTGCCCGCATAGCCATCTCCAGGACTACTACCTGATGGTCTTTTTCCAAATTTAGAAGGGTAAGAGGAATTCCTATCTCATTATTATAATTCTCTGGTGTCTTGAGGACCAAAAACTTTTCCCCTAATAAAGAAGATAAGATTTCTTTAGTAGTAGTCTTGCCGGTGCTGCCAGTTATAGCTACTACGGGAAGGTTAAATCTCCTCCGGTGATACTTTGCAATCTGCTGCAATGCCTTTAAAGTATCATCCACAACTATAATAATTTTCTTCTCCTCTCTTTGCCGATTCTCTTTCTCAACAACTACTCCCGAGGCTTCTTTTTTAAACTGGTGCTCCTCTGCTCTGGTGCTCCTGTGCTCTGCTTTTTGAATAACTACCCCTGAGGCTCCTCTCTTAAAAGCCTCTTTAACAAAGCTATAACCATCAAACCTTTCTCCCTTTAAAGCAATAAATAAATCCCCTTTTTGCAAAGCCCGGGTATCAGTAGATATCCTCCTAATTTTCTGTAACCTATCCCCTTGCTTTAACTCTCCCCCGGTTACCTTTAGTAGCTCAGAAACTTTTAAATCAAGCATAGTAGTCACTTCGCTCCTACTAGATGTTAGGTGTTAGGTGGTAGTCGCTGGATGCTGGATTGGTGGTAGGTGGTAGTTGTTGGAGTGTCAAACGAAAGTTTGACTTGGTAAAGCTTTGGCTTTACACTCCTCGACTCCTTGGCTCATCTTAGTTGTTAGTTGTTACTTCCTACTTCCTAAAACTCTTTAAACTCTCTAACTCTTCAAACTCTTTTAACTCCTTAACTCCTTGACTTCCCACTTCCCACTTCTCTACTGATACACTTTTCCTTTCCTGACCATTCCCATCTCCCAGTCCCTTACCTTCTCCAAAAATTCATGATATTCCTTAAAATAAGAGGAGAGTCGAGACAAAAGAGCCAGACTCTTCTGGGCGAGTTTCCTAATTTTGACTATCTCTTCCTGTTCCTCCTTACTAAAGGTCTTGTTCCAGACATAATTAAAGAACTCTAGATCAATCTTATTAACCCTTCGGGAAAGAGAACCTACACCTACATCTACCAGCCTTATTCTTAACTGCCACTCAAAGCCAAAGACAGGAGCAGCTATTGATTTAGAATAATCTTTGACTAATCCTTCGGGAAAAAACCTTAAGAAGAAGCTCTCCATCCTTGCCTTTCGAAGCCCTTCCGGTATATAGACTCCTCCCTGATAGTAACACCTGAAGCTATTCCTTAGGTCTTCATAGGTTAAAGGATTATTAAGCTCAAAACTTTGAGCAATCCTCTCATAACTCTTCCAGGTCTCATAAATCTCAATATTCATAAAATCTCTCTTAACTCTTTCCTTAGGCATATCATTCTCCTTTAGTCCACAGTCCACAGTCCATAGTCCATAGTCCATAGACGATAGAAAACAGATGACAGATCTCTGACTTCTAACTTCTGACTTCTGACTTCTCACTTCTCACTTCCCACTAGGTCGCTTTGCTCCAATTCTTAATTCTTAATTTTTAATTCTTAATTTTAACCTTTAATTCAAAATTCAAAATTCAAAATTGACTTCCCACTTCCCACTTCTTCCTCTCAACACCTGCCTAGCTACTTCTCGATCATCAAAGTGAATAATAGTATCTTTAAACTTCTGGTAAGTCTCATGCCCTTTACCAGCAATAAGCACCAGATCCCCTCTTTTAGCCATACCCAAAGCTTTACTTATAGCTTTATAACGATCAACTTCCAAAGTATAACTATTCTCTCCTCCCTTAAACCCCTTCTCAATCTCTCTCATTATCTCCTCTGGCTCCTCCCCCCGGGGATTATCTGAGGTAATAATTGTCCAATCAGCCATCCTGTTTGCTATCTCCCCCATCAAAGGGCGCTTGAGCTTATCTCGGTCCCCCCCACAGCCAAAGACTAAGAGCAACTTATTTTGTGATATCTCGCGGGCACAACCAAGAAGACTTTTAAGACCATCAGGAGTATGGGCATAGTCTACAAAGACCATAAAATCCTGACCCTCATCTATTCTTTCTAATCTTCCGGGAATAGCATCTACCTCTTCTAATCCCTCTTTAATCTTAGAAAGTCCTATCTGGCAAGACAAGCCTACCGCCAGAGCAGCCAGGGCATTATAAACATTAAATAAACCAGTTAGTTTAAGTCTTAGCTGTAATTTGCCCTTTGGCGTCTGAGCCAGAAGATTTGCTCCTTCTGGTGTAATCTCCACCTCCTCCCCTTTCACCTCAGCTTGAGAGTAAATGCCAAAAGTCATAACTTCCCCTCTCATCTTAGAAATTATTTTCCTACCTGCAGGGTCATCAAGATTGATTACTCCCTTAAATCCCTTGCTACTATACCTGGGAAGTTCGGTAAATAGTTTAATCTTGGCGGATAGGTATTCACCTAAGGTTTGATGAAAATCAAGATGGTCCTGAGTTAAGTTAGTAAAGACACCTAAGTCAAACTCACATCCTCTCACCCGCCCTAAAGACAAAGCATGAGAGGAGACCTCCATCACTACATAATCAACCTTTTTCTTTACCATCTCACTCAACAACCTTTGCAAATCATAAGATTCAGGTGTAGTAAGATGAGTCTGTACTAACTTCTGTCTTCTGTCTTCTGTCCTCTGTCTTCTGACTTCTGTCTTCTGTCCTCTGACTTCTGTCTTCTGTCTTCTGTCTATTGGCTCTTGGCTCTTGTGCTCTGTTATAGTCCCCAATACTCCAGTGCGAAAACCAGCCTTAGTTAAGATAGATTCAATCAAATAAGTAGTAGTAGTCTTCCCGTTAGTCCCGGTTACACCAATCACCTTTAGCCTTTGAGAAGGATGAGCAAAGAAAGAGCTACTTAATAAAGCAAGTGCTTCCCGAGAATTCTTCACTAATACTTTACTTACTGAAGATGGGACCTTAACATCCCTTTCCACCACTAAGGCTTTTGCTCCTCTTAAGATTGCCTCGGGGACAAACTTATGCCCATCTTCCTTAAAACCCTTGATACAAACAAAGAGACTGCCTTTTCTTACTCTCTTTGAATTATAAGCAATACCGGAGATAGAAACCCCTGGCTCACCTATAATCTTAGCTTCGTTTATAGTTTGAATTAAATCTTTTAAGGCTACCATCATTTCTCACCTTATCGCAGAGCTCCATTTAGTTGTTAGTTGTTAGTTCTTAGTTCTTCTGACTGATTACCGATTACCGATTACTGATTACCGATTACCGATTACTGATTACCGACTACTGATTACCGATTACTGATTACCGATTACCGATTACTGATTACCGACTACTGATTACCGATTACTGATTACCGACTACTGATTACCGACTACTGATTACCGATTACTGATTACCGATTACCGATTACTGATTACCGATTACTGATTACCGACTACTGATTACCGATTACTGATTACCGATTACCGATTACTGATTACCGATTACCGATTACCGATTACTTCTCACTTCCCACTTCCCTCTTCAGAAGGAGCAACTCCCAAGTAACATAAAGCCTCCTCAGCTATTTTCTTAAATACCGGCCCAGCCACCACTGCTCCATAGTATGCTCCCTTAGGTTCATCCACCACTACCAAGACAGCCAGCCGGGGTGAAGATGAAGGGACAAATCCAAAAAATGAACTCACATGCTTATCTTCTAAATATCCACCCGGACCAACTTTCTGGGCTGTGCCTGTCTTTCCAGCCACCCGGTAACCTTTTAAGTTAGCATTCTTGCCTGTCCCTTCCCTCATCACCACTTCCAGCATTTCAGTTAGCTTCTCAGCCGTCTCTTTAGAGATAACCCTCCTTACCTTATAGGGAGAAAAATCTTTAATTATCTTGCCCTCGGAGTCCCTTATCTCCTTAACTAAATAAGGTCTCATCAAATATCCACCGTTAGCTATAGCTGATAAGCCTCCAATCATCTGAAGAGGAGTTACCCCAATCCCTTGCCCAAAAGAGGCAGTAGCCAGGGTAACTCTTGACCATCTTTGAGGGAAAAACAACCCTCTCTCCTCTCCCGGCAAATCCATTCCTGTCTTTTCTCCAAAACCAAAATCCGCAATATATTTACAAAACTCTTTCTTCCCCAGATGCAATCCCACCCGGACTGCTCCCACATTACAAGAGAACTTAAGAATATCCTTTAAGGTCAGCCAGCCATGACCTTTTTCTTCACCCTCAATATCATGAATAGTCCAATGGGCAACCTGGCAGGAACCTCCACAATAAAACTTATCACTTAACTTAATTGCTTTCTCTTCAAGTGTAGCCGCCGCCAAGAAGACCTTAAAAGTAGAGCCTGGCTCATAGACCTGAGATAGAGCACTATTTCGCCAGGAGGAGGGAGGAAACTGGGCAAAGTTATTGGGGTCAAAAGCAGGTCGGCTGGCTAGGGCTAATATCTCTCCCCGGTAAGGGTCCATCACTATTACCACTGCACCTTTAGCCCGATATTCTTGATATACTTTTTCTATCTCCCTCTCCACAATATATTGAATAGAACTATCAATAGTCAAAATTAAATTGTCACCATCAGAAGGAGGTCTATATTGATAATCTCCAGCCGGAATAACAAGCCCAGCTACATCCCTTTCAGCAGTAACTTCGCCTGGCTTTCCGGCTAAAATTTTTTCATAAGACCTTTCCAGGCCAGCTAATCCCTGGCAATCTATACCGGCAAACCCTAGGGTATGAGAAAGAAGCATCCCCTGAGGATAAAAGCGCTTGCTTTCAGAAGTAAAGCTAATCCCTTCTAAATTAAGAGATTTAATCTGCTTAACTTTTGCATCTTTTACTTTCCTCTTTATCCAGACAAAAAACTTAGGTTTGACTAATTGAGAATACACTTTTTTCTCATCTAAATTCAATATTTTAGACAATTGTTCAGCTACATAATGAGGATTCTTTATCTGATAGGGCATGGCAAAGACAGAATTTAAGCTGACATTTGAAGTTAATTCCTGCCCATCACGAGCATAAATGATTCCTCTTTTGGGCTCAATAGGTATAGTTCTTAAGCGCTGCTTTTTTGCTTTTACTTGAAAGGCATTTCCTTGAAGGACTTGGATAGAAAATAAGTGAGTAATAAGAGCAGCAAAGAGGACCAACAAAAGGCAAAAGACTATCTTCATCCTCTTCTTAATTAAGGAAAAGAGTTTCTCCTCAGCCAAAAGTGCCTCTCCTTAGTGTCGTAAAGCATAAAGTGTTAATTGAAGATGGACGCCTTATGCTTTACACTTCACGATTTACCCCTTCACCACCATAGTCTCCATTCTCCTTGAATAGAGCCTCCTATCCACCATCTAACACCCAACACCTAACATCACTTCCCTAACTTTAGCCTGGACAGGCTCCTTGATAAAACCAGCAAAAATTTACTTTTTTGTCCTTCTTTATCACAACTCTTGTAACTTACCTTCTTTTCAATAAACTCCACTCTCTCAGCTCGGACCATACCCAAGCGTTCTTGAGCTATCTTTTCAATCCGCTCCCGGGACTTTAACCTTTCTACCTCAAATTGTAATTTTCTATTCTCAGCCTGTTGTAAGTTAACCTCCTTGTAAAGATGGTGCAACCTAGACTCTGCTTCCACCATCCAGGCATCCTGGGCAAGGTAAAGAAGAGCTAAGAAAACCCCAACTACCATTATCCCCAAGCAAGAAAGTATAAGACTTGGTCTTACTTTAACCTCAGAGAGTAGATGAGAGTCTCTGCTTTCATCTATTGTCCCTACTACTCTCTCTGCCGCAACTGCCAATTAAATCCCCCCGCACAGCCAATTTTTAATTCTTAATTTTTAATTCATAATTCAAAATTCATACTTTCTCCGCGGCCCGGAGTTTAGCGCTGCGCGCTCTTATGTTCAAGGTTATCTCCCCGGCATCAGGTGCCACCGGCTTTCTGGTTAAGACCTTAATCACTGGCTCTTCTTCTGCCCTCTGTCCTTTCCCAGTCTCTAGTCCATAGTCCATTTTCAGTCCACGGTCCATAGTCCATAGTCCATAGTCCTTTGTCTCCTCTGCGGGCTGTTGACCGATGACTGATGACTGATGACTGATGACTGATGTCTTCCGTCCTCTACCTTCTGTCTCCAACTGCCTGAATTGAAGTTTTACTATCCGATCCTCCAGGGAATGAAAAGAAAGGACTACTATCCTACCTCCTCTAGCTAAGAAGTCTATTCCCTTTCTCAAGCCTTCCTCCAAAGCTTCTAACTCCTGATTAACTGCTATCCTTAAAGCCTGAAAAGTCTTGGTTGCTGGATGAATCTTCTTTGACCAAAATCTTTTAGGAATTGCGGCCTCAATAATATTAACCAATTGGCTGGTAGTAACTATTGGTCTTACTCTTCTCTCTTTTACTATGAATTTAGCGATTCTCTTTGCCCAGCGCTCTTCTCCATACCTTCTGATAATATCTTCTATCTCTCTTTCTGAACACCCGTTAATTAAATCAGCCGCCCTAATCTTAGACTTTCTATCTCGCCGCATATCCAAAGGAGCATCAAAGCGAAAACTAAAGCCTCTGGTAAGGTCATCTAATTGAAAAGATGAAAGTCCTAAATCAAAGAAAATCCCAGAAAGCTCTTTAACTTTTAAGCTACCTAAGATAAGGTCTAAATCCTTAAAATTATCTTGAATAAAGGTCACCTTTGAGCCGAACCTTTTTAATCTTCGTTTAGCAATTAAGAGCTCTTGCTCGTCCTGGTCAATCCCAATTAGCCTTCCCCCTGCCCCTAATCTCTCCAGAATAGCTTGGGCATGCCCTCCCTCTCCTAAGGTAGCATCCACATAAGTTCCATCTTCTTTTAAATTAAGGTAAAAGAGGACCTTCTCTTTCAGTACTGGAATATGCTTGTATTCCATTTAAATTCCCAGACCCAATTGTCAGGCATCAGGTGTTAGGTCTTATTTGACATTTGTCATTTGTGTCCATTCATGCTCATTCGTGGTTCTATTTATCTGTGTTAATCTGTGTTAATCTGTGATAGTGTCAGACACTCCCTTCGGTCGTGCCCCTTCGGGGTGAACCCACACCTCGCTTCGCTCGGGGTGGGATTCATCTGACACTATCACCTATCAGGTCAGATGCCTTCGCTTCGCTCGGCACCCCTTCGGGGTGACCGCACACGCGCTTCGCTTGAGTGCGGTCATCTGACCTGATAGGTGGTT
>Ga0210051_1006506_pt1 | contig 11008 bp, 11 predicted proteins | sample CryGey092014_all_FD_185464 | JGI IMG/M metagenome (GOLD analysis project Ga0210051, IMG submission 185464) | Groundwater microbial communities from aquifer - Crystal Geyser CG23_combo_of_CG06-09_8/20/14_all (SPAdes) (version 2) | ecosystem: Environmental > Aquatic > Deep subsurface > Groundwater...
GTAAGTATAACTATAAGTTTGCTCTTTATTAAGAGGAATGCTAGATAGGGGAATGACTTGGACAATTTTGATGTTCATTATTCAAAATTAAATATAACAAAAACCTCCGACTAAAAAATCGTTTTTAAAATATTCGAAGAAAAAATTATTCATATTTTTCAACTGTAAATCTTTCTAATTGTATTTGATCAGCTTTAATATCAATTCCACCTTTTTGAGATACAATCATAAGCTGCTGATCTACAGTATCAACTCCTTCGATACCTGGAAGTAAAAGTCCTCTTCTTCCATCAGAAGTACTTATAATAACACCATATTTTTTAGGATCTAATTTATCCTTAGATTTAATCTTTTCTGGAGTTGATAAAATAGAAACTTCTATTTTTATTTTTGGTAATTCAACACTAGATAAAGGCAAAAACCTCGGGTCAGAAAAAGCCGCTGATATTGCATTATGGATGATCTCTTCTGCAATATTATCTTGAGCCGGCAAAAAAGTGCCAATACATCCTCGGAGTTCCTTTTTTTCCTCAGATACATCATATAAAGTCACAAAAACCCCGGCTTTTTTATCTAAAAGTTCTCTTGGAACACCCTTTGGCAAACCCAAAACTTTCCTTTCTTTTAGATAATTATTAATTGAATCTTTGGCAAGCTTAACACAAAACTCACCGACTTCTTTAGAAAGCATGGATTACTTTTTCTTAATTTGAAAATCACAGGTTAAATACCCCACACCAAAAGGACCCTCATAACTCAAGACTTCTGGTTTATATTTAAAATTAGATAAAACCCCAAGTAGAATAACAATTGAACGCAGTCCACATTCTCCAGCCTCTTCTGCTAAAATAGGATCAAGATTTAATATTTCTTTTACATCATTCTTTTTAAGCAGTTCTACTAGCTTCTCATCAAACTCTCTTCCTCTCTCAGAATATCCTGCTGGAGCAGAAGGTGTAAGTCTGTGTGATAAATCTCCTGATGCTACACAAGCTACTTTCTTGGATTTCTTATCATTGCTAGCCAGTAATTTCCCAAGCTCCCTTCCAAACTTAAAATGAGTACTTAGATCAAGTCCTGAAAAGCTCATCAAAACCAGTTTTACATCCTCTAATTCCTTAGTTAGATAATAAAGAGGAACCAAAGCACCATGGTCCAGTTCAGGATAAGAAATCAAATTTATAGGCATTTTCTCTTTTTTTATTCTCTTTACTAAATATCCGGCAAGGCTGGAATCAGAATCAAAACTCAAACTATCACCAAAATCCCCAAACATCCCAAAATCCCCATAAAACTTTCTCGCCTGAAAAATAGAAAAAGAAGAACTACTAAATGGAGCATGCGGGGAAACTAAAATAACCGTATCAGGTTTCTCCTCTTTAAACTTTTTTCCTAACTCCTGAAGACTAGCAAGGGTTTTTAAAACATTCTCCAAGTTATCCTTGCCAATTTTAGGTATTAAGATCGGAGGATGAGGACAAATTGAAGCGAAAACGAGCCTTGAAGTCATAAAATTAAAGTAAGATAAAAAATGCTAGAAATGGTGGTTTTTCAAAGAGGGATCATAAATAATGAATTACGAATCACGAATTCTAGATATACTACCAAATGGGTGGACGAGAGCCCTCATTCTTACTCTAGCGTTCTAGAAGACCCCTCTTAAATACTTAAACTTTTTACTTTTAATTTCCTAATACCCCAATATCCTAATAGCCTAACATCCTTACCAAATTCGCACAGAAATTCGTCCGCCCAGGGTGAGTTCGCATTACTCTTGCAATCCTATATTATATCCACACTTCGAACATTTCCCATTCTTGTCAAACCTTTTTACTGCATATCCAAATCTCTCTATAACAAGTTCTTTGCAAGAAGGACAATAGGTATTCTCGCCATCTTCACCTGGGGTATTGCCAGTATAAACATATTCTAAACCTTCTTTTATTCCTATATCTCGTGCTTTAATTAAGCTCTCAATAGGAGTTAGAGGAATATTTTGCAGTTTCCAGGAAATATCTGGGGAAAAGCTAGAGACATGCCATGGGGTATCCTTTGATAGTTTGTTTTTAATAAATTTAGCAATATCCTTAAACATCTTCTCGCTATCAGAAATACCAGGAATTACTAGAGTAGTAACTTCAAGCCAAATACCGTTTTTCTTCATCTCTTTTAAATTCTCTAAAATCGGATCAAGTTTAGCACCACATAGCTTAAGATAAGTCTTATTATCAAATGCCTTTAAATCAACATTTGCAGCATCAAGATAGGGGAGTATTAATTTTAAAGCTTTTTTCGTCATATAGCCATTCGTCACCCAGATATTCTTTAAATCTTTTTTCTTTGCAAGCTTCATCACATCTAAAGCATATTCTATAAAAACTGTTGGCTCGGTATAAGTATAGGCAATGCTTTTACAATGATTATCCAAAGTATCTTTTATTATCTTCTCGGGAGCAATAGCTTCGCCGAAAACTTTACCATTTAGTTTCGGACCTTGTGAAATATCCCAATTTTGACAATTTTCGCATCTGAAATTACACCCCAGAGTGGCAATAGATAGGGAATTACTTCCCGGCAGAAAATGAAAAAACGGCTTTTTTTCAATAGGATCAACGTGTTCTGCAATCAACTTTCCGTAAACTAACGAATATAAATCTCCATCTTTATTCTCTCGTACTCCACAAACTCCTCGTTTTTTAGGTGCTATAACACATTTGTGATTACAAACTTCACATTGAACCTTTTTACCTTCAAGTTTTTTATAAAGAATAGCTTTCTTCATCTAAGTTTATTATAATGGAATTAAATAAAAAATAAAAATATGCCTAGAATCTTTATTGCCATAAATTTCCCTCCAGCAGCAAAAAAAGAGCTTGAAAATCTCATAAAAGCTCTTCAAGCTTATAATTTACCCATAAAATGGGCAGATTCTAATATTATCCATCTTACCTTAAACTTCCTAGGAGACCTCAATAACCAAGAAATCACTCAAGCTGGGGAAATTATATCCTCTATAGTTAAGAATTACAGCAAACTCCCCTTAACAATCGGAAATCAATTAGATGCTTTTCCTAAAAAGAGAAAGCCCAGCGTTATAATCCTCAAAATTCATCCTGAACCTAACCTCATCAAGCTACAAAACCAATTGACTTGCGAGCTTAAGAGGGCTAAGATAGGAAATATAGAAGAGAGAAAATATATTCCTCATCTAACTTTAGGAAGAGTAGGAGGATGGGAAATTAAGCTTTCAGAGAATTTTTGGAAAGAAAAACTTAGCCAAAATTTAACCTTCAATATCACAAGTATAGACATTATGAAAAGCAAGCTTTTTCCAGAGGGACCACAACACCAAATCATCAAAAAATTTGCATTATTATAAAATTCTACTCTTTAAAACTCTTTATCGCTTTCTCTCTTTGCAGCACCTGATTCAATTTCTCGCTTAAGTCTCTTTTTTGTCTGACCAAAACTTTCATCATGTTGCCTTAGCCCCTCTTCCCTTTGTCTTTTTCTTTCTGCGTTAAATAATATAAGAGTCATATAAAATAAATTTATCTAGCGTTCTCAACAAAACTATAATCTATTATAACATAGCAAATGAAAACGATAAATAAAATCCGCACCCGCTTTGCACCAAGCCCTACAGGACTCCTTCATATAGGTAATGTAAGAACAGCACTCTATGCATATTTATTTGCAAAACATGATAAGGGTGATTTTATATTACGTATAGAAGATACTGATCGAAAACGTTCTGAAGCAAAATACGAGAAAGACATAACTTACGGCCTAAAATGGCTTGGATTAGAATATGATGAAATATACAAACAATCAGAAAGACTAGAAATTTATCGAAAACATGCAAAAGATTTGTTAGAAAAAGGTGCTGCCTACTACTGCTTTTGCACAGAGGAAAGGCTTGAAAAACTGAGAAGGCAGCAGCAAGAAAAGAAACTTCCCCCTCGCTATGATGAACATTGCCGAAATTTGTCTAAAGAAGAAATAGAAAAAAAGTTAAAAAATAAAACTCCTTATGTTATAAGAATGAAAATGCCAAGAAATAGGGTAGTGGAAATAAATGATTTAGTACGTGGAAAAGTAGAATTCAATACCAATCTTCTCGACGATCAGGTTTTGTTAAAATCAGATGGGTTTCCTACCTACCACTTAGCTTGTGTTGTTGACGACCACCTCATGAAAATAACACATGTTGTCAGGGCAGAAGAGTGGCTTTCATCTACTCCTAAACATATTCTTCTATATGAAGCTTTTGAATGGACTCCTCCCAAATTTGCCCACATACCTATGCTTTTAAGTCCTGATCGGAAAAAGCTTAGTAAAAGGCATGGGGCAGTTTCTCTTAGTGACTACCGAAAGCAAGGTTATCTAAAAGAAGTAATTCTCAACTTTATGCTCCTTCTTGGCTGGAATCCAGGAAGCAAAAAGGAAATCTTTTCTTTTAAGGAAATGATTAAAGAATTTTCCTTAAAGCGGGTTCACAAAGCAGGAGCTGTCTTTGATATTAATCGTCTTGATTGGTTTAATGGGTATTATATACGACAAAAAGATCTGGATGAATTTGCAAATTTATGTATCCCACACCTAGAAAAAGCAAAATTAATCCACAAAATTGGGGAAAACAAATTTGAGATTATTGATACTAAAGAAAAAGTATATAAAGATTTTATAAAAAAAGCTGTAGCTTTAGAGCAGAAAAGAATTAAAAAACTTTCTGAGGTTTCAAACTTTCTAAAATTTTTCTTCTCTGGTAAACTGAATTATGAAAAGAGTCTTCTTTTTTGGAAAGATATGAAAGATAAAGACATCCGGAACTCTTTAGAAATAAGTTACAAGAAATTAGAAGAAATTGACAAGGATGGTTTTTCTGCTAAAAATATAGAGGCTATTTTGAAAAAAGCTGTAGAAGAAAATAATCTGACAAACGGAGAACTTCTCTGGCCACTTCGAGTAGCTTTAACAAGCTCAGATAGGAGCCCAGGACCATTTGAAGTAGCAGAAGCGTTAGGTAAAGAAAAAAGTCTACAAAGAATTAAAGAAGCACAGAAAAAGATATTATGACATAAAACAGCCGATTTGCAAAATTGACAAAATAGGGCTAAAAGTGTTATAATAGTTGTGTTAGCAAACTTGCATTTAAAAAACTTCAAAACCTTTATGAGTAAACAAAAAATTAGTATATTGCTTGTATTAGCTATATTTTTAACTTTTTCTCCAGTTTTTTATGGAGAAAGTGCTACGCAAGCCTCAATAGACCGTGAAATTAAAAAGAAATCTCAAACAATAGAAAACCTAGAGAGCAAAATAGCAAGCTATGAAAGACTTATTGAAGAAAAGCAAAAAGAAGCACAAAACCTAGAAAATCAGATCACTATAACGGAAAAGGAGATCATCAAAAAAGAGGTTGAAATTCAGCTTACTTTAGAGGAAATCAGTGAAAAACAATTAGCAATTGAAAAAACCAGAACAGAGATTCAAGAAAAACAGACTCAAATAGACAAACAAAAAGAAGTACTCGAAAGATTTATTAGAATTATTTATGAGCATGATCAAGAATCAACTCTTGAGATTGTTTTAAAAAATGAAACTTTTTCGGATTTTTTGAACCAGCAAGAATATACAAAAGAAGTTGAAAATGAAACCAAGAAAACTCTGGATGAAATCCAAGAATTAGAAAGACAATTAATGCAAAAAGAAGGTGAATTAACACTAGAAAAACAAGAACTTACCACTTTAAAAAATCATCTTGAAAGTCAAAAACAAGAGCTAACTGAACAGAAAAAGAGTAAAGAAATGCTTCTTGCTAAGACTAGAATGCAAGAAGAAGAATACAAAAAAATAGTACAAAATATTAATAAACAGAAAAGTTTATTACTAGGGGATATCGATGACCTCTTAGTAAAAAAGCAAGACGAGCTTGCTAAAATCCGGGCTCGACAGAAAACCCCAACTTCAAATCGTGCATCCACAAGCTGGTATTATAGCCAAAAAGATCCTCGTTGGGCATATGATACTATTGGTTGGTCAAATTCTCTTATGAAAAACTATGGCTGTGCTGTTACAAGTATTGCTATGGTATTTAAATACTATGGCATCAATATTACTCCTGGAGAACTTGCTAAAAAACCAATATTTTATAACGACTTGATAGTCTGGCCTAGCCAGTGGGCATTTCTTAAGCTAGTGTCAAACACTTATCACAGAGGTGTGAGTTGGAGTCAAATAGATAAAGAAATCGCCCAAGGTCATCCTGTGATAGTATTTGTAAAAGCAAATGGAATAGGTGCGGGCCACTACGTTGTAATTACTGGAAAAGACAACACAGGACACTATATAGTACATGATCCTATCTGGGGTCCAAATATCTATCTAGATACCACTAGGGCTTATATTGGAGCAATTTACAATACGACCACTGCTATAGACCAAGCTATAATCTACCATCCTTATTAAACATAAACAGAAAAACTCAACTTCTTAAATAACAAAGCACTCTCTAAAAAGGGTGCTTTTATTGCGGAATAATATTGTGCGACATAATCCTTGCAATCGAAATTTGCTTGTTCTTCAATAAACAATATAAAAAATACACTGATAATCTCTAGTCTTGTAACAGTGGCTTAGAGATTTCCATGGAGAAGTCTTAGCAGTAAAAACCAGAGAAGCATCAAAATATAATATAATTCAAACAGAGAACAGTTTTAATTATGCTTAAACTGCTCTAGAAGAATTCAACAAAAGATCGAAACATATAAAATATAATATAGTTATAGTGTGTTTGATAATTCTCTCCCCGTCTCTTCCATTTCGAAGTGTCACAAAATAAACATTGTGCGACTCAAGATTTGAGACAAAAATAATCCTCTTCTCTCTAAATTATACCCCTTTCCCCCTCTTCTAAGTAATCAATTTATTAAATATAAATTCAATTATAGCTTTTTACTTTACTCTAAAAAATTATTTTCCATTCTCAAACCGTTAAACAGTCCTCTCAATTCCCTCCTCTAGACCAATCCTAGATCTCCACCCTAGCTCTCTTCCTATCTTTGAATAATCCTTGGTGCTTTAAATTCTTTACCAAGCTTACCTTGAGTTTCTTCGGCCCTCCAGAGTTTTCACTTACTAAAGCTTTAACATTAGCTTTAGTAGCAATCTCCTTGATTTACTAATTTGTTTACCCACGCAAGAGCTAATAAACCCTGCTCCTTAAGTAAGTCATAAGTAAGAAGGCAACTGTAAAATAAAATCAATCTTTATTTGCTTTACTATGATAATCTTCTATCGCTTTATGTAAAGCATCAGACGCCAAATTAGAACAATGCATCTTTTCTGGAGGTAGGCCATCCAAAGTATCTGCAACATCGTCTCTTGTTATCTTCATAACTTCATCTAAAGTTTTGCCCTTAGCCATCTCAGTAGTCATGCTTGATACCGCAATTGCAGCACCACATCCCAAAGTCTCAAATTTTATATCTGAAATATACTCTTTATTACCCTTTCTATCCACTTTAATATACATCTTCATCAAATCTCCACAAACAGGATTTCCTGCCTCCCCTATTCCATCTGCATCAGAAATAGATCCAAGATTTCTTGGATTCTTAAAATGCTCCATAATTATATCATTGTATATAGGCATAACTTTATTTTACAAACAAATCCTAAATTCCAAATCCTAAGTCCTAAACAAATTCAAAATTCCAATTTCTCAAATCCAAAATAATAGGTTCTTCTGCGTATTAAACTGTTTTGAATTTTGGTCATTTGGGTTTAGATATTGTTTAGTGCTTGGGATTTAGTGCTTAGAATTTAACTTGGTTGGTGCCATTTTTCTTAGCCTTGTAATAATCTTAGGCAAGACTTTCAAAACCCTATCTATATCTCGCTCAGTTGTGTCTTTACTTAAAGTAAACCTAAGACTTCCATGTGCAAGTTCCGCAGAAATGCCCATAGCAAGAAGTACATGAGAAGGCTTTAAAGACTTAGAAGTACATGCAGAGCCCGTTGATGAAGCTATCCCCTCTAAGTCCAGTGACATCACAATGCTCTCTCCTTCTACGTTTTCAAAAGCAAAATTTGCATTATTGGGAAGTCTTTTTTTTGGATGTCCAGAAAGATGTGAGTTCTTAATTTTTATTGATGCTCCACTAATAAGTTTATCACGAAGTTTTGTAATCTTCTCGTTCCTTTCCTTCCTTCCCTCCATAACTAATTCTAAGGCCTTTCCTAATCCTATAATTCCTGGTACATTTTCTGTTCCTGCTCTCATCTCAAATTCATGACTTCCTCCAATCTGAATACGATTTATGCAAGTTCCCTTTCTGATATATAAAGCACCAACTCCTTTTGGACCGTAAATCTTATGTCCTGAAAGAGAAAGAAGGTCAATTCCTAACTTCTCTATATTACAATCAAGATATCCTGCTGCTTGTGTCGCATCCGTATGAAAAATAATATTATACTTTTTAGCAATCTTAGAAATCTCGGAAATAGGCTCAATAGTACCAACCTCATTATTAGCATACATGATGCTTACTAAAATTGTATCAGGAGTAATAGCCTTTTCAACATCCTTTGGGCTCACAATACCATATTTATCAACAGAAACCAGAGAGTAACTATCAAGCAGTCCCTTTTCTTTCCAGAATTTTAAAGTTTCTTCAACAGCATGATGCTCTATAGGAGAGCTTATAATATGCTTTTTTTCCTTGTTTGATGCTAAAATTACACCTAAAACTGCAAAATTATCTGACTCTGTTGCTCCACTTGTAAAAATTACTTCTTCAGGAGAACAGTTTAAGAATTTAGCAACTTTCTCGCGTGCTAGGTCAACTGCAGCTCTTGCATCTTGCCCCCACTGATGCAAAGAAGAAGCATTGCCATAAACTTTATTAAAATAAGGAAGCATTTCTTTTAATACTCGCTCATCAACTTTAGTTGATGCTGCATTATCCAAATATATCTTCTTCTGCATAAATTTTACTTAATTTTAAACTAAATCAGCAAGCTTAATATTATTTAAAGTCCTTCTTATCTCATCTCGTACCCTTCTCCAAACTCTTTTTGGTGCACAAGTTTTCTCTAAACTGCACTTTTTCTCCTCACAAGGAACAAGATTAATAGGTCCCTCCAAAGCTTCTGTAATCTCTAAAATAGAGATCAATTTTGGATCTTGTGCTAAAAAATAACCACCTTTTACGCCTTTTTCCGCTTTAATTAACTTTTCTTTTTTAAGTTTTGCAATTAGTCTTTCTAAATAAGATTTAGAAAGACCTTCCTTTCTAGAAATTTCTCGGACCGAACACACCTTACTATTCTTAGTATATAAAGCAATATCTACCATTGCTCGTAGTCCATATTGTGCTCTTGTTGAGAATTTCATAAATTATAAAGCCGACCGTTTTAGTATGTTTTTAATATATTACTACGTTAAAAATTAAAGTCAAGGGGAAAAGAATCAAGAATTATGAACCACCCGTGCTTTGCCATTCCCGCGAAGCTTGTTCCTGTGAAAATAGGAAACGGGAATCTATATTTATAGTATGAATCCGCCTCGGGCAGATAACATTCTCCCTAGTTCCTAGTGCCGTAGCACGGGACGTAATACGTTCCTCAGGCAGAGCTGTCTAGTAGCCTTTTCTTTACACTTAATTACTGCTATAATACATTCACAATATAATTCATCAAACTATCAAAATATGAGAACTTCTTATTCTGCTCTCGACACTTTCAAAATGTGTCCTAAAAAATACAAATTTAAATACATTGATTACATAAAAGAACCTCCAGCTGTAGAGCTTTTTTTTGGTAGCTTGATTCACAATGTCTTACGATTTTTGCATTCTAATGAAGATAGATCACCAGCTCTTAATGAAATCGTTGATTACTATAGTAAAAACTGGCAGCCAGAGGATCTTTTTCAAGAAAACAAAGAAGAAGAGAAGTATAAGTTCCAAGAAGGCATTAATATTATTACTAACTATTATAAGAACCATTTCCCTTCTCCTAATAAAATATTGCAGCTTGAAAATAAGTTCTATCTGCCAATCAGCAAAGAACATGCAATTTCAGGAGTTATTGATAGGATTGATAAAATTTCTGATAATGTTATTGAGATAATTGATTATAAAACAAACAAAAGAGTACCTCCCCAGAAGTTTATTGATGACAATCTCCAACTTTCTATTTATAACCTAGCAGCAAATAATCTTTGGAAAGATGTTTCTAAAGTAAAACTTACTCTTCACTTTGTGAAACCTGATTTTAAGGTCTCAACCGAAAGGACAGCAGGACAACTCCAAGAAGTAAAAAAAGAAATTCTTAATACCCTTTCTCAACTTCAGACAAGTAAATTTGAAACCCGACCTGGAATCTACTGTGATTTTTGTGGCTATAAAAATATCTGTCCTTTGTTTAAAGATAAAGACAGGCCATTAGAATCTAAAGAAAAAATAACAAAACTTACTGATGAGTTTATTGAGCTAAAAAGTAATGAAAAAGAAATCAAAGTAAGACTTGAGGAAATCAGAGAAAAAATTCTGCGTTACCTAAAAAAGCAATCCTTAGAAAGAATCTATGGTACCAGTGGAAATATTACTAGAAAAACAAAAAGAATTTACGATTATAATCATCAAAAAATAAAAGAAATTCTCGAACCACTTGACAAATTTGACGAAGTATGGAAGATAGACTCCCCAAAACTTAAAAAACTCCTTAAAAAACTTCCTCCTGAAATTCAAAATGAGATTGAAAAGATAAGGTCTTTAAAAAACGAACTGAATTATCTAATTGCTAGAAAAAATTAAAATTAAAATCATTCAACACAACTATGAGGAGCCCTTCCAGAATCCTCCGCCTCTTTTTCAGATTGAAACCAAACTTTGTTCTCCTCTTTAATACGCTTCGCAGAGCCACAATCTGGCACATGATATGTCTTGCTATTTTTACTAGCAACAAATTTACCACTTACTTTACCTTCCTGATCCTTCGT
>Ga0210051_1006507_pt1 | contig 11008 bp, 8 predicted proteins | sample CryGey092014_all_FD_185464 | JGI IMG/M metagenome (GOLD analysis project Ga0210051, IMG submission 185464) | Groundwater microbial communities from aquifer - Crystal Geyser CG23_combo_of_CG06-09_8/20/14_all (SPAdes) (version 2) | ecosystem: Environmental > Aquatic > Deep subsurface > Groundwater ...
TGGAGTGGATTTTTTTCAAGGTCCTTATATGGATCCTAATGGCAAAGATGATTCTGCGTGGAACAAATTAAGACCTTTTGAAAATTGTAATGCTGCAATTAATGGTGTTAATTTCGGTGATGGTATTGTGGATAATGAACGTTTTGGAATGAGACGTTTTCTTTACCATAATAATGGTGGTCCAGCTTGGTTTAATGATCCATCAATAGCTATTGATTATTATAATTTATTAAGAGGTAGATGGGGCGATGGAACAAAAATGACTTATGGTGGACAAGGGCACTTAGGAACTGTTGAAGCAGATTTTATGTTTCCTGGTCTTTCTGACCTATGTGGATGGGGCACAGGCGGCGTTGTTCAGCCTAATTGGACTGAAGAGTCTTCAGGGAATCTCCCTTGGGATAGACGTATTTTGCAATCTGCAGGTCCTTTTACATTAAAATCTGGTGCTGTTAATTATATTACTGTTGGTATTCCTTGGGCTAGAACTACTTCTGGAGGACCTCTTGCTTCGGTTGAATTACTTAAACAAGCTGACGATAAATGCCAAACTTTGTTTGATAATTGTTTTAAAGTTATTGATGGACCTACTGCTCCTGATTTATCTGTTCAAGAATTAGATAAAGAATTAATTTTTTATCTAACTAATACAAAAGGGTCAAATAATTATATAGATAGTTTAGAAGATTATCATGAATATGATCCTACAATCATTTCGCCAAATGATAGTACTCATTGGGATTCTACTTATGATTTTCAAGGGTACCAAATATATCAATTAGTTGATAATGAAGTCTCAGCAAATGATTTAGAAAATTCAAATAAAGCACGATTAGTATTTCAGTGCGACATTAAAGATACAATTTTAGATATTATTAATTTTGAAACAGATGCAACTACTGGAATGTTAACACCAAAGCAAAAAGTTGTTGGAGCAAATAATAAAGGGATTGTTCATTCTTTTAGAATACTGACTGATAAATTTGCCCCTGGTACTAGTAATAAATTAATTAACCATAAACAATATTATTTTATGGCGGTGGCTTATGGATATAATGAATATATGAAATTTGCCCTAGATCCACCAGAACTTTTAAAAGGTCAAAAAAAACCTTATTTATCTGGTAGAAAAAATTTAAGAGTAACTACAGGAATTCCACATAATAGTACCGTTGAAAACAATGGAACAATTATAAGAGCACCTTATGGTTTTGGACCCAAGATTACACGTATTCAAGGACAAGGAAATGGAGGTCAATTTCTTGAATTAACTAAAGAAAGTATTGATAATATTATGAATTCATCCTCCTTTAAAATACAAAATCCAGAATATGAAAATAACAAAGGTCCTATAAATGTCAAAGTAATTGACCCTTTGGGTGTTAAAGCAGGTGATTTTATTGTTAAATTTAAAAATGTAATTTATAATAGTACAGATAATACAACAATAAAAGATGCGAACTGGGATTTGATAAAATTAGGTGATAGGAATGATACGATAAATTCTGAAAAATCTATTAAAATTGAAAATGAGCAATTATTTTTAGATTTAGGAATTTCTATCACCATTGGGCAATGTCTTTTCCCTGGTAAAAATCCAGCTAATAACGGTTATTTAGGTTCAAGTATTACTTATGCCGATTCTTTAAAACCATGGTTAAATGGAGTGGGTGATGCAGATGGTTATGGGGATTTGGATTGGATAAATTCAGGAACGGGTTCTTCTTATGATCAATCTGGTTTTTATTCAAACTTAATTCCTATTTCTTCAAATACGGATAACCTTGCTTTAAATGGAACTGGGACCTGGGCACCATATATATTATCAAATTCGGGAAATTATGGACCTGCTGGTTCCTATGCTGCTATAGCTTCAATGGAATATTTGCATAGTGTTGATTTAATTTTTACTTCCGATAAAAGCAAATGGACAAGATGTCCTGTAATGGAAACGTGTTTTAATAAAATTTTATCTGAAGGTAATGCCAAAAGGTTTACTTTAAGAAAGGCTCATTCTGTTGATAAAGAAGGTAATCCAGATAATACACCTACAACTGGTATGGGTTGGTTTCCTGGTTATGCCATTAATATTGAAACAGGAGAGAGATTAAACCTTATTTTTGGTGAGAACTCATGGCTTACTGGTGAAAATGGTAGGGATATGAAGTTTAATCCAACTTCAAATTTTTTAACACCCATTGGAGATATTATTTGGGGTGGACAGCATTTTGTTTATATTGTTAATCATAGTGGAGATGGTCCTGATGATAGTCCAGGTTATGACGAAGGAGTTTGGTTGGCATCCAAAATAAGTTCAACGAGTGTTACAGAATACAGGTTAGCTTTTAAAAATATTATGTGGACTGGAATTCCAATGGCAAGTAAAAACTATCCATGGATGAGTTGTGATGCAAAAATTAGTTTTAGAGTTGAAAGACCTTATAAAAAATATTTATATGGGAACTCCCCTAAAGATGATCCTACTGGTGAAAACAATTATGCGCCAATGTATAAATTTAATACCAATGATTTAGCAACAGTTTTTAATGATAATGCTACTGCAAAAAGTGCTTTAGATTTAATCAACGTGGTTCCTAATCCTTATTACGCTTATTCATCAACTTATGAAACGAGCCAATTAGATAATAGAATTAAATTTGTGAATTTACCAGTTAAATGTGTTGTTTCAATTTATACCCTGAATGGTACACTTATTAGGCAGTTTACAAAAGATTCTGATATTACATCGCTCGATTGGGATTTAAAAAATTCTGTTGGTATCCCTGTTGCTGGTGGTGTATATTTAATACATGTTAAAGCTGACGGTATTGGTGAAAAAATTATTAAATGGTTTGGTATTATGAGACCAGTTGATTTAAATTCATTTTAATAATAAATAGTTAAATTATAGAGGAATATAATATTAATAAGACAAAATTTGAATTAATATGAAAAATTTTTATAATAATTTCACTGTTATAATTTTATTGACTGTTTTTATATTTTCAGTTAGCAAAAATTCAATAGCAGGAAACGAAGACAGAACTGGACAAGCTGGTGGTTTTGAACTGCTTATAAACCCTTGGGGAAGAAGTTCTGGTTGGGGTTTATCTAACTCTTCTTCTATAAGAGGAATTGAATCCACTTTCCTTAATATAGCAGGTTTAGCATTTACACCCAAGACAGAAGTGATTTTCGATAGAACTCAATGGTTAAAGGGTAGTGGTGTTAGTGTTAATAGTTTCGGCTTATCGCAAAGACTTGGTGAAAGTGGTGGTGTATTAGGACTTTCATTAATGACTATGAGTTTTGGTGATATAGAAATTACCCAAACAGATTTACCTGACGGAGGTATTGGAAAGTTTAAACCATCTTTTTCTAATATTGGTTTAGCTTATTCAAAAGCTTTTTCAGATAATATTTATGGAGGGCTTAATTTTAAAGTTATTAGTGAAGCTATTTCTGATGCAAAAGCTTCTGCAATTGCTTTAGATGCTGGTATTCAATATGTAACTGGCGAACAACAGCAAATCAAATTTGGAGTTTCATTAAAAAATGTAGGTTCTAAATTACGTTTTAGTGGAGATGGTCTTAAAATAAGAGGATATCTTAAACCCGAAGATCCAAATCAAATTACTCTACAACAAAATTCAGCAGATTACGAATTGCCTTCATTAATTAATATTGGCGCATCTTATGACTTTTTATTTTTTGGAGCTGAAGATTCAACAAAAGCTGATCATAGAGTTACTATTGCTGCCAATTTTACATCTAATTCTTTTTCTAAAGACCAATATTCAATTGGCGTAGAATATAGCTTAAAATCCTTTTTAATGTTAAGAGGCGGTTATGTATTTGAAAAAGAGATTTATGATAATGCAAAAAATACAAATGCATTTACTGGTCCTTGTGCTGGATTAACAGTTGAAATACCTATGAATAAAGAAAAATCAACTACTTTTGGAGTCGATTATTCATACAGAGCCACTACAGCTTTTGAAGGAACTCACTCATTTGGTATTAGGATTAACTTATAAATTTAAAAATAATTTAAATTTTTTCTTATAAATAAACAAGAAGACCCTTAAAAAGGGTCTTCTTGTAATTTATAGGATTCTTTTATTATAACATTTAGTAATATGGGAGAAATAAAATATTATACTAAAGAAGGTTTACAAAAACTAAAAGATGAACTTCATCAATTGGTTAATTTTGAAAGACCTTTAATATCTCAACAAATTGCAGAAGCAAGAGATAAAGGCGATTTGTCAGAAAATGCTGAATACGATGCAGCAAAAAATGCACAAGGAATGCTTGAAATGAAAATTTCTAAACTTGAAGAAATTGTTACTAATGCTCGTATTATTGATGAATCAAAACTCGATTCCTCTAAGGTGCTAATTTTATCAACTGTTAAAATTAAGAATCTTAAAACCAATACATTTATGACTTATACTTTGGTTCCTGAAAATGAGGCGGATATTAAATTAGGAAAACTCTCCATAAGTTCACCTATTGCAAAGGGCCTTTTAGGAAAATCTGTAGGTGATAAAGTGCAAATTCAGGTTCCATCTGGCATTATTTCTTTTCAAATTAGTGAAATCATCAGATAACTTAATAACTATTTTATGGCAAGCATATTCACAAAAATAATTAATAAAGAAATTCCTTCGTACAAAATTGCTGAAGACAATGATTATTATGCTTTTCTTGATATAAGTCCTTTAGCCGAAGGGCATACTTTGGTAATTCCAAAAAAAGAAATAGATAATATTTTTGAGTTGGATGATGATGATTATAAAGGATTGTTTTTGTTTGCTAAAAAAATTGCAAAAGCGATAGAACAAGTTATTCCATGTAAAAAAGTTGGAATTGCTGTGATAGGGTTGGAAGTCGCCCATGCACATATTCATCTTGTGCCTATTAATACTGTATTTGATATTGATTTTAAAAAATCAAAACTTAAATTAACCGAACTACAGTTTCAAGAAATTGCTGATAAAATAAAAAATGCTATTCTTTAAATCAGTTAGATTAATTTAAAGATGGATTATGTGGCGGATTTGCCCAAATTGCATAATCATTCCCCATTTTTTTTAATATATCACTCCATAAATTTTCAGGTTTTGGAGTAATTACGTTTTCAATGTTAGAATTTATCACTATCCAAGATTTTTTTTTAAGCTCATTGTTTAATTGGTTGACGCTCCAACTCGAATATCCTATGTAAAAGCAAATATCTTTTGAGTTTATCTTTTTGCTAGCAATCATTTCAAATATTACTTCTACATTATCTGACCAATACAGCGTATTAATAATTTTTTTGCTTTTAGGAATTAGTTTTCCAAGAGAATGTATGGCAAAAATAGTATCTGTTTTTACGGGACCACCTAAATAAATTTTAGGTTCAAAATCGGCAAATTCCTTTAGCATATCATAAGCTTTTACTTCTATGGGCTTATTTATAATAAAACCAAATGAACCATTCTCATCATGCTTTGCAATTAGCACTACTGATTTTTCAAAATAAAAATCATTTAAGAAAGGTTCGGAAATTAATAATTTCCCTTGAGCCGGTTTGATATTATTTGGTTTCATCTCAAAATTCTTTATAAAAGTAATGTTTTTCATAATTCCTTTCTAAATAATTAACACAATTTTATAATTTTGATGTTTTATACTAGTTTTGATTAAATCAAAAACAATACCATTGTAATAAAAATAATGAAAGTATCGAACCAAATGAAATTTATTGAGCTAAGAAAAAAATATCCTTTTTTTTCTTATGAAGACTTTAATTTACAAATAACAGATAAAGAATTAGTTATAACCTATATTTTTAATATTTCTGATAAGTTTTTATTTCAACCAAAAATAAGAATACCTTTTCACGATATTTTTAAAAAGGAACTTTTGTCAGAGATTAAAATGAAAAGCATAGTGTTTCAAATTGGGATGGTTGAATTAATTAGCTATTGGAAGACAACTTGCTCAGAAAGAGTGATTATAAAGCCTTATCTCCTACATAAAAATCAAATAGTATTTTGGAAAAAGCTTTATTATAATGGTCTTGGTGAGTTTTTTTACCTCAATTCAATCAATACAGATATGACTTCTTTTATGGCTATAGAATGTCAAAGTACGCAGGTCCTTAAAAAAGAAAAATATGAATTGCTCAACTCCAATATAATTCCTGTTGGAGGTGGAAAAGACTCGGTTGTTACGATGGAATTACTTAATAAAGGGTTTAGTGATAATTTATGTTTAATTGTTAATCCAAGAAAAGCAAGTTTAGATACTGCCAACAATGCTGAATATAAAGAAAATGAAATTGTCAAAGTTTATAGAACATTAGATACAAAACTTCTTGCGTTGAACGAACAAGGTTTTTTAAATGGACACACTCCTTTTTCGGCTTTATTGGCATTTATTTCAGTATTAATAGCTGCAATGGCTGGTAGAAGAAATATTGCATTATCTAACGAATCAAGCGCCAATGAAGTAACTGTGGAAGGTAGCGATGTAAACCATCAATATTCCAAGTCTTATGAATTTGAACGCAATTTTAGGGCATATATTAAAGAATTTGTTGCTGATGATTTTAATTACTTCAGTTTTTTAAGACCTTTGAGCGAATTACAAATAGCAAAGTTATTTTCTGTTTTCAAACATCAATATGCTGACTTTAAAAGCTGCAATGTGGGTAGTAAAACCGATGTTTGGTGTTGTAAATGCCCAAAATGTCTGTTTACCTTTATAGTGCTTTCTGCTTTTATTCCAATCAATGACTTAATTGGAATTTTTGGCAAAAATCTTTTTGAAGATAATGAATTGCAATTTTACTTTGACCAATTGATTGGAAAGGAAAGCATTAAACCATTTGAATGTGTAGGAACAGTTGATGAAGTGAACAGTGCTCTTTGCTTAACTTTAAATAAATATTATTCTAATAATAATGTTTTGCCCTGCCTATTGCAATATTATAAAACCACAAGTAATTATCAGCAATATAAAGGAGTTAATGAAAAAGTTTTGCTAAAGCAATTTGATAATGAACATTTTTTGCAAGATGAATTTTTACACATTTTAAAAATGAATATGTAAATGAGGGACTATCTTTATCAATTAATTAATAAAAAAACAGTTTTATTGCTTGGCTTTGGTAGGGAAGGGGAGTCGACTTATAAAATAATTAGAAAGTACTTTCCTGATTTTCTTATCACCATTGCCGATAAAGATGAAAACAAGATCAACAAATCGGATGTGCTTAAAAGGGATGAATTAGTAAACTTAATAGTAGGAGAAGATTATCTAAAAAATATTAACAAATTTGATGTAATAATAAAAACGCCCGGAATTTCGCTAAATAATCTTAAAATAGTTGTTAATCCTAACAATATCACTTCACAAACTAATATATTTTTGAATGTATATAGCAAACAGGTAATAGGAATTACTGGAACTAAAGGAAAAAGTACCACCTCCAGTTTAATTTTTAATATTATACACGCTTATACTAACAATAGCTTACTGGTTGGAAATATTGGAATTCCTCCTTTTGATATGATTGATATGATTGATAATGATACAATAATTGTTTGCGAAATGTCATCGCACCAATTGGAATATTTATCAAAATCACCTCATATTGCTATTCTCCTTAATTTATTTCAAGAACATCTTGACCATTACAAAGATTATAAGGATTATCAGCTTTCAAAATTTAATATTACCAAGTATCAAAACGAAAAGGATTATTTTATCTTTTACAAAGACGACAAACTCATAAATTCATTAATAAACGCACATCAAAGCAAGTGTAATCAATTAGCGTATTCGCTTAACAATAAAGTTGAAAATGGTGCTTTTGAGTTTGATAATAAAATTTGGTTTGTTTGTAACAACATTCCTTCGATGGCTTATGATGTTAGCGACAAACGCTATTTGAAAGGAGACCACAATTTATTAAATATAATGGCTGCTATTATTGCTTGTAAATTAAAACAAATTCCAGAAGAATACATTCAAAAAGGCATTAACGATTTCAAGGGTTTGGAACATAGGATTGAATTTGTAGGTAAATTTAATGGTATTGATTATTATAACGATTCTATTGCAACCATTCCAGAGGCGACAATAGAAGCAGTTAAAACTTTAAAAAATGTTAATACAATCATTTTAGGAGGATTTGACCGTGGTATTGATTATAGTGACTTAGCGGTTTTTCTTATTAATTCTGAAATTGAACATTTGCTTTTTATCGAAAAAGCTGGACTTAGGATATTATTGGAAATTAAAAAACTTAATAGGAAGAAGGTTCAGCAGTTTTATATTGTGAACACATTAGCAGAAGCAATTAGTATTGCACAAAGTAAAACGAAAAAGAATAAAACTTGTTTGTTGTCTCCTGCTGCAGCAAGTTATGGGATGTTTATAAACTTTGAAGAAAGAGGAACGGTTTTTAAACAATTGGTTAGAGGCATTGAAAATAAAGAACAATAAAAAACAAAAAGGAAATTGAAGTTCTTCAATTTCCTTTTTTTTAGTTTTAAACAATAATTATCTTTCTACGATTATTTATTAGCTTAACTTTTTTTAATTAAAGAAACTCTTATAATTATTATCTTTAGATTTATTGTCGGCTTCATTTGAAGTTGGTTGATCTGCTGACATTGTTTTTGCTTCATCTGCAGTAGGAATCTCTTTGGTTTTATTATCAGCCATTAAGAAAGAGATGCCCTCATTTTCCATTTTTTCTAACAATTGCAATCCTTTTTGTTCATAAACGCCATTTTGCAGGTCAATGCTGTCAATAAATGTAGATGAAACTTCCATAAATCTTTCCATTTCGCCAACCTTATTGCTTATGTCGTCAACTATGTTTTCCATAGCCATATCGAACATCATTTTTTTATCTGGGTCTCCATTAATAATAGACATAGCTCTTTTCATTGCGGAATAACCTGCCTGAATGGCAGCTCGTTCTTGTTTACGCATTCTAACTTCGTTTTCAATGTCTTTAATTAAATAACCAGAATTCTTATACATTTTGGAAAGAATTCGATATAAAATTTCCATTTTACCCAACAATTCTTTGTATCGTTTGTTAGATTCTTCTAATCTTCCGTATTGGCGTGTATTGATAATAAGCACATCATTATTGCCAGCTTTTTTTGCTTGTTCTGCCATACGCATACTCTCTTCCATTTCACGGTTATTGTCACCAATCGTTCTTTGAAGTCTTGCAATTTGTCCTTTTAATTTGGCAATATGCCCATCCATTTCACGCAAGTTTTTGTAAAGGTCTTCTACATAGGTTTCCATTATTCCTATTGGGTCAATTTGCACAAACCAAGAGGTAATAGCTCGCATAATGCTTTTATACATATACCAAACCAATGTTCTAAATTTTCTATCAAATAAAACATATAGTATCGCAGCAAGTAAAACAAAAAAGATGGTTGCTTTTAGTGTATTATGCAATATTGAAACGATAAATGGTAAAAAAGTGTATAAAAGGTAGCCAATTCCTAATACAATACCTCCCATAAAAAGACCTCCTGTAATACCTTCAGGTCGTTTCCAGAAACTTTTTGGCGTTTTATTGCTTGATGATGATGACATGTCTAACATAATGAACCTCCAATTGCTTTGTTATTAATTAAATTGATTTTATTTTATTTGAATTGTTTTTAATTTGTGATACCACCGCCTCAAAAGTAAAATTAAAATTGGTTTCTGTTGATTTTATTTTTTGAGAAGCTTCTTCTACTAAGGTTTTAACTTTGTTTATTTGTTGCTGATTTTGATTGATTTCTGTTGTCAATTGTGCTATTTGTTCTGCTTTCGATTTATTCTGGTCTTCCAAATTTTTAATTTCTTTTTGTTTTGATTCAACTTGCTTGCTTATTTCTTGTTTTAATGCGTCATTGAATTTGTTTTTTTCGTCTTGTAAAGCTTTTATATAAAAGTCGGCACTTTCTAAGATTTTTTGTTTGGTAAGTCCTTTGGATGAAAGTGTTGCCAAAACGGTTTGCATTTTAACAGTTTCTTCAAGTGGGATGTTTTTCATATTTTGTAGGGCTTCCATAAACTCCATATAATCTTCGCCTGGAAGGTTTTTTTCTTCCAATACCTTGATAAGAGAATCAAAAATCTTTTGGTCAAAATTACCTCCAGTGTTTGTTTGATTAACATAAAAAGAAGGAGTTGTGTTTTTTTCTTTTGAATTATTAGTGTCTTTAGACGAAAGCAGTTCGTCATTTATAGTAGTAGTTTGGGGTTGTTCGGTGCCATTATCAACTACAAATAAGTTTTTTATTTTTTTGAAATCCATAATAGTTTATTAAAATCAAATGTAAAGATATATCTATTTTCTTCAAAAAAAAAATTGATTTGAATAAGTGAGAGGCTATTTTAAAATTGATTAAAATTTTACTTTATAGACGTTGTAATTATTAATTTTGGAAACGGTTAATATCCATAAATCGTAAATCTGTATATTTGCAAATTATTTAGATGAATATATGATGCACTTCTATACCCGAAAACTTGTTTCTATTGTTATCATTGCATTAACAAGTATTTTTTCCCAATCTATAATTGCCCAAACCACCAAAATTATGGGTAATATTATTGATGCAAAAACCAAAGAGCCTATACCTTTTGTAAATGTTGCCTTTATTAAATCACCCGATGGCACCTCTTCCGATTTTGATGGAAACTTTTCCTTAGAAACAAAAACAAAAAGCGATACCATTTATGCATCCATTGTTGGTTACCAGCAACAAAAACGAAAAGTGGTAAGAAACACTTTTCAATACATTACATTCGAAATGGAACCCTTAGAAAATAATCTGTTAGAAGTGGTCATCAAATACAAAGGCAATCCAGCTGAACGAATACTTGATAAAATCATAGAAAACAAGAAAAACAACGACCGTTCAAGACTCAATGCCATTCAATACGAAGCCTATAACAAGATTGAATTCGATGCCAACAACATATC
>Ga0210051_1006511_pt1 | contig 11005 bp, 11 predicted proteins | sample CryGey092014_all_FD_185464 | JGI IMG/M metagenome (GOLD analysis project Ga0210051, IMG submission 185464) | Groundwater microbial communities from aquifer - Crystal Geyser CG23_combo_of_CG06-09_8/20/14_all (SPAdes) (version 2) | ecosystem: Environmental > Aquatic > Deep subsurface > Groundwater...
GCGTTACTCATACCTTGGGCGAAACAGCGAAGATGTTCGGCATTACCAGGGAAAGGGTCAGGCAGATAGAAAGCGCGGCGCTTGAAAAATTGCGCGTTTTTATAATGCAGCAGACCGGAGAAATGGGGGACTATTAATGGATGATTTAAAAAAATACATACGCAATATTCCGGACTTTCCCAAAAAAGGAATTCTTTTCAGGGATATAACGACTCTTATTGGCAATAAGGGAAAATTCAAAGAAGTTATTGACGGCCTGGCAGACAGGTATGCCGATAAAAAAATAGACGCGGTCCTTGCCGTGGAATCCCGCGGCTTTATTTTTGGCGGGGCACTGGCTTATAAATTAGGGGCAGGATTTGTCCCTGTCAGAAAAAAAGGGAAACTCCCGCATAAAACATACAAGGCAGCTTATTCTCTGGAATACGGAGAAGATATACTGGAGGCCCACCGGGATGCGATAAAACCCGGGGCAAGGGTTTTGTTGATAGATGATTTGCTGGCTACGGGCGGGACGCTTGGCGCGGTAATAGATATTGTAAAAAAACTAAAAGGCGAAATCGCGGAGATCGCTTTTATTATAGAATTAAAAGATTTAAAAGGCCGTTCCAAATTAAGCGATTTCCCGGTCTATTCCATGATTCAATATTAGTTGACACTCTGACATTGTCAGTTTGTCAACTAAGAACACTGCGAATGTCCCAGTAGCTCAGATGGATAGAGCACAGGTTTCCTAAACCTGGGGTCGGGCGTTCAAATCGCCCCTGGGACGCCATTCTGCTTCGCCCTAGGGTATATTTGAGGGTAATCATGACGGGCTTCGCAGAATGGCAAGTTCTGCGTAGCTCGTCATAGCGAGCTTAAGTGTATACCCTAGAGCGAAGCAGAACGCCATCAAATGTTACACTTCTGACAATGTCAGAGTGTATACTTAGAGAGGAAAACATGATTGATTTACATACACATACGTTATTGAGCGATGGGGAGTTACTGCCGACTGAACTGGCGAGGCGGGGCCATGAAAAAGGCTATAAAGTCATAGGGATAACCGACCACGTGGATTCTTCCAACATGGACTTTGTAATCCCCGGGATTCTAAACGCGTGTAAAGACATAAATAAAAACTGGAAGATAACTGCAATCCCGGGAGTTGAGATCACTCATATGCCTATTGAGCTGATAAAAGGCACCGCGAAATTTGTCCGGTCAAAAGGCATAAAGCTGGTTCTTGTGCATGGCGAGACAATAGTTGAGCCTGTCATTAAAGGCACGAATAAAGAAGCGCTTCTTTCAGATATAAACATTCTTGCGCATCCAGGGCTTATAACGATGGAAGATGCGTTGCTTGCGGCAGGTAAAAACATATATCTTGAAATCACGGCCCGTAAGGGCCATTCGCTTACTAACGGACATGTGGTTAAGATGGCGAGGCTCGCGGGAGCGAAACTTGTTATAAATACAGATACGCATACGCCTGAAAACCTTATCACAAAAGATTTCGCGAAAGAGGTCCTTCTCGGCGCAGGCCTTGATAAAAAGGAAATCTTGCAAGTTTTTAAAAATTCGGAAGAATTAGTAGCTGGTCTTGCTTGACACCGGTAAAATAATGTAGTAACATATTCTTCGAGCGACCATGAAAACATATCATATGAGCAGAGTCGAGAAGTTCTCGACTGGGTTTGCATGAATAGTCAGAATGTCCGCTCGAACAATATTAGGAGGATTGTATGCATAGTCTAAAGACTTTGTTTCTTGTTCCTTTTTTCTTGTTCCTTTTTTTAATTGCAGGCTGCGTTACATTGCCTAAGAGCGAATCAACAGGGAGCGCTGAACAAAATAAAGTTTCTCTTTCCGTCGCGCCGATCCTCAAGTTTGATGACATCCCTGTTCCTGTGGGTTTTAGAATACTGGACAAAGAATCTTTTGCTTTCCAGAATGATAAATCGAGAGTTGCTCTTTTAAAATATTACGGCGGACAGAATGCTGAGCAGGTACTGGCGTTTTATAAAGAGCAGATGGCTATGTCTAACTGGGACATTGTGAACATCATAGAATATGACAGGAAGGTTTTAAACTACGAGAATTCGGATGAAAGCTGTATAATTACCATACAGCCTGAAGGCGGGAAAAGCAGGGTTACCATAGCGCTTTCTCCGAAATCAAGGCCGATAAAGGCGGAAAAATTGAGCTCAAAAGAATATAAATAGTATAATAGCGCGAAGCTCACTGCGTTCGCTTCGCTACTCCAAACGCGTATCGGAGTAGCGGAGCATAGCTCCGCGCAAAAAGCACAAAAGTCTTGACATTTATATATATATAAGGTATACTTTTTTATTAATAAGAAGGAAAACGTTTACAAGTAAGCGTATACCGCTATAGACAGCTTTAATCTATGCGAAGAAGGGGGTGAAACTTTTAAGCTGAAGCAGTCAAAAAATATAGCGATATATCATAGAGAAAAGTAATTTTAGGTAATACCTAAGTTAGAATATAACGTAGGGAACGGTTTGAAACCGTTCCCTACAATTCACCAAGGAGGAAAAGTAAATGAGTAGATTCTTAAAATTAATGAGCGTGCTAGCGATAGTAGCTCTCATTGCTGTCCCTGCGTTCGCAGAAGTGCAGAACGTAAAGGTCAGCGGTGATATTGATTCAAAGATGATCAATAGAAACAATTATGATGTCGGTTCTACTGGCACTAGCTCTGCTGCCGATAACGATAATGATACATGGTTCATGACAACTGCGAGAGTTCAGGTTGATGCAGATTTGACAGACAATGTATCTACATGCGTTAGGCTTTTGAATGAAAGAGATTGGGGTGTGGAAGGAAACACTACCAATGATATTGATCTGGATTTGGCATCTGTAAAGATGAAAGAAATGTTTTATGCTCCTCTAACGTTAACCATAGGAAGGCAGAACCTCAGATTTGGCAGCGGTTTAGTGGTTGGAGATCCTGATACCAATGATACAGCAGTTGGAAACGCAACAGCAATAACTGCGCTTGATCTTTCCAGCCGCAAATCTTTCGATGCCATAAGGGCAACATTGGATTATAATCCTTTAACAGTTGACCTTATTATGTCGAAGATTAATGCAGGCACCATTGGAAGCGGGAATACCAATGATGACACAAATCTGTATGGTATCAATGCAGCGTATAAGTTTAATCAGTATAATTCAGAAGCAGAAGCTTATGCGATTGCAAAAGTTAACAGAAATGGCGATGCTAGTGCAGATGCAGCAAAGACAGATAGTGTTTATGTATATGGTGCAAGAGGAAGCTTAGAACCAATCTCCAAATTAGTATTAAATGGAGAATTTGCAATACAGAGAGGCGATTACGTTACTTCTACTACTACGAAAAGAGACAGGTCTGCATGGGCAGCTGATGCAGCAGCATCATATGCGATTGATTACAAATGGTCGCCAAAAGTAGGCGTAGGATATGTTTATCGTTCAGGTGACAAAGCCGGCAATACAGGCAAGTATAAAGCATGGGACACTATGTATGAAGATCAGACACATGGTATCGTTGCTAACTATATATTTGATGGCAATAATGAAGGCGGCGATTCCAATTCCCAGATAATCACTGCAAACGCGTCAGTTAATCCTATACAGGATCTGACAGTTGCAGTTGATTATTATTACTTTGCGTTAGCTCAGAAGCTTGCAAATCTATCTACAAATGGTGACATAATAATGACGGACAAGAGAGCTTTAGGACAGGAAGTCGATCTTTCATTAGGTTATGACTATACAGAAGATGTAAAGCTTGGTTTAACAACAGGATGGTTTTTACCAGGCGAGGCATTTTCTAATGTAAATGATAGCGCAGCAACAACAGTCATGGCTGATGTAAAGGTTAGTTTCTAACCTGAATTTTGTAGGGGACGGTCATTGACCGTCCTTGTAAGGCAGTTCAAATCCTCTGGGGGAGTAATCCTCCAGAGGATTTTTATTTTCTATAAAACAATATTCTTCGAGCGATCATGAGAACTAGGCATGTGAACAGAGTCGAGAAGCTTGCGGTAGTTCTCGACTGGGCTTACATGTATAGTCAGGCTTGCCGCTCGAACAGTATTGGCGTAGCAAGTCAGGCTTGCCGCTCGAACAGCATTATTTTTTGTTTGTATTTTATCCGTAATTCCCATATAATATATTCCATGAGAAAAATATTCGTTCTTGATACGAACGTGATTCTTCATAATGCAGAAGCGCTTAATGTGTTTGCGGATAATGAAGTGGTCCTGCCCATTGACGTCATTGAAGAGCTGGACATATTCAAAAAAGACAGCGATGAAAAGGGCCGTAATGCCCGCTCAGCGATAAGGATGCTGGATGACTTAAGAGAGCGCGGCAAACTTGGCGAAGGCGTTCCTCTTGAGAACGGCGGAGTCTTGCGTATTGTCATGCACGTGGATTCAAAAGGCATCCTGAATGTTGCGCCATATGAAAGAGACAATAAAATTTTAATGGTGGCGTATGACCTCCAGCAAAAAGGCCATCACGTGATTTTTGTCTCCAAAGACATAAACGCCAGGGTAAAGGCGGACGCGCTCGGCATAAAGGCAGTGGATTTTGAAAAACAGAAAGTAGATATCGATACTCTTTATAGCGGATGGAAAGAGATAGAATTCAGCTCAAAAGAAATAGATAATTTTTATGAAAAAAAGTTCTTGGCGCTGAAAGAAAACGGGGTATTTCCGAACCAGTATGTATTATTAAAAGATAAATCCGCGGGGAAGCATACTGCGCTTGGCAGGTATGATGCGAAACAAAAAGGCATAGTGCTTTTAAAGTCAGACATGGGGGACGTGTGGGGCATAAAACCGAGGAATAAAGAGCAGGCAATAGCATTAGACCTTCTTCTGGATGACACGATAAAGCTCGTAACACTCGTAGGGGCGGCAGGCACGGGCAAGACCCTTCTCGCGCTCGCCGCGGGATTGAAAAAGACAGTGGACGATCACGGCTACAAAAGGATGCTTGTCTCAAGGCCTGTAATACCCATGGGAAGAGACATAGGGTATCTACCGGGCACAAAAGAAGAGAAGCTTGTAAACTGGATGCAGCCTATTTACGATAATCTGGAATATATCCTTACCATAAGAAAAAGGAAAGAAGACGTCGAGGGTTTAATTGACTGCGACCTTCTGCAGTTAGAGGCGCTCACTTACATGAGAGGGAGAAGCATCCCCAATCAATTTATAATCATAGACGAGGCGCAGAACCTCACGCCTCATGAAATTAAAACAGTCGTGAGCCGCGCGGGAAGCAACACAAAGATGGTCCTCACAGGAGACCCTTACCAGATAGACAGCCCGTATCTTGATTCATCTTCCAACGGCCTCAGTTACGCGGTTGAGCGCATGAAGGGCCAGGAGATGTTCGGCCACGTAACCCTTACCAAGAACGAGCGCTCAGGGCTCGCTTCTTTAGCAGCAGAATTATTATAATCGCTATAGTTCTCGACTGGGCTTACGTGTATAGACAGAATGTCCGCTCGAACAATATTAATATTCTTCGAGCGGTCACGAAAGTATATCATGGGAACAGAGTCGAGAAGTAAATGCCCCTTGTATTTTTCAATTTCTGTGGCATACTTATTACTAGAGACAACTGAATAGTATTACGACAAAGGCAAACCACTTGAAAGAGTGGGGCGCAAAGTCACAGGCCTAAAGCCCTAACGGGCAATGGTAGCTGGATTACCGAAATTAAAAACCTATTCCGCCACAAGGCCGAATAGGTTTTTTTATGCTTCGACAAGCTCAGCATAAAATCCTGAGCAAGCGGCAATTTTATGAAATAAAATTGCCGCGCGTCGAAGGATTATTCGAGGGTCTCAAGATGAAGAAAGCCGCAGTTATACTGATAGTTCTGATAGCTGTGGTTTTTTCTTTAAATAATGTAGGGGAGGTCGCGACCTCCCCTACTGTTATTAAAGGTAAGGCGTCATGGTATTCCCAGAATGACCCAGGGATCCTCTTAACAACAGCCAATATGGAGAGATTTGACGATTCCGAGCTTACTTGCGCTATATGGGACCTGCCATTCAACACTATATTAAAGGTAACGAACCTGGAAAACGGCAAGTCTGTTATTGTCCGGGTAAACGATAGAGGCCCTGCCAAGAGATTAAACCGTGCGATAGACCTTACAAAAGCAGCTTTTTCCAAAATAGCTGACCTGGAAAAAGGCCTTGCAGAAGTTTCCGTGGAAATAATGTGATTTATGCTGTATAATCAATTAATGGCAAATGGGGCTCTTATTTTTATATTACTTATAATGAGCGTTGTGTCAGGCTGCGCGACTCAGGAATACAATACCGCTACAGGCAAGGAAGATATTATTTTTATAGACACCCAGAAAGAAGTGAATATGGGTAAGAGCATTGCCGAGAGCATAGAGAAAAGCAAAGAGATAAAGCTGGATCCTGATCCGCTGATGACAGAGCGCGTCAATGAAGTCGGCCAAAGGATTGCATCTATCAGCGGCAGAAAAGAGGTAAAGTATACATTCAGAGTCATAGATAAGGATGACGTGAATGCGTTTGCCCTGCCCGGAGGATATGTGTTTATTTTTAAAGGCCTCGTGGACAAGGTTTCCAAAGACGACGAGCTTGCCGCGGTCATTGCCCATGAAATAGCGCACGTGGTGGCGAGGCATTCAATAAAAAGACTGCAGGGAGGCGTGGGTTATAATATACTCCAGATATTAATGGCTGTTACGGGAGGGGGAAGATCTGACGCGGGCCGCATCGACGCCGCATTCGGCCAGTTGATGATGTCTTATTCAAGAGAAGACGAGGCGCTGGCTGACAAGCTGGCGGTAAAATATTTAAAAGAAGCGGGTTATGACCCATGGGCAGTAGTCAGCCTTCTTAAAAAGCTTCAGGATGCTGATAAGGCTGAGCCTATAAGGCCGTACACCAGTTACCGCTCTCATCCTTATGTCGCGGACAGAATACGTATGGTCAAGAAGGAGCTTTCAGGTGAAGTGGATTTCAATGATTATATGAATAAGGCAATAGAATAATTGCGTGTAAACACGCAGAAGTTCTCGACTCTGATTACATGCATAGCCAAAATGGCCGCTCGAACAGTATTCTTCGAGCGGCCATGCAAACTATATATGCATGCAGAATCGAGAAGCAATAGTGAAGTTAACACAGAGGGGGAAAGCATGCTAACAAAAAAAGATGATTTTACGACGCAGGACCCGTGGCGTATATTCAGGATCATGGCTGAATTCGTGGAAGGGTTTGAAGATCTTGCCAGGATAGGGCCCGCTGTTACCATATTCGGCTCGGCCAGGACAATACCCGGCGATAAATATTATAAATCGGCCGAAGAGACCGCGTTTTTATTGGCCAAAGAGGGCTATGCTATAATTACAGGCGCAGGGCCGGGCATAATGGAAGCGGCTAATAAAGGCGCTAAAAAAGGAGGCGCTGTCTCCATAGGCCTTAACATACAGGTGCCTGTGGCGCAGAAACCGAATAGATTCATAACAAAACTCCTGGAATTCAGGTATTTTTTCTGCAGGAAAGTAATGTTTTTAAAATACGCGAAGGCGTCCGTGATATTCCCCGGTGGGTTCGGCACAATGGATGAATTTTTTGAAACCATAACTCTTATCCAGACTCGAAGGATAGACAAATTTCCCGTGGTGCTGGTGGGAGGCGCATACTGGAAAGGCCTGATAGGGTGGGTCAAAAAATCCATGCTCAAGGGAAAGCGCATATCAGAAGAAGATATGGATATATTCTGTATCGTGGACAGGCCTATAGATGCGCTGGAGGCCATAAAGAGCTTTTATTCCAAACAAAAATAGTTGAAAACAACGCAGGCAAGGTGTATAATCCAAATTATGCCGCACAGGTTCATAAACGATTTTAAAGAAGGGGAAGTAATAGACTCGGTTTATCTTGTAAGAGAAAAATCCTTCGAAACCACCAAGAACGGCAATCCGTACATATCGCTTGAGATTTCAGACAGGACAGGCATGGTGGATTGCAGGAAGTGGGATGCCTTAAAATCGCTATTCGATTCTTTTATCGTCGATGATTTTGTAAAAATAAGAGGCAAGGTAGAATTCTACAGGAACTATCCGCAGTTAAAACTAGATTCCATACAAAAGGTGGATGATGAATCCGTAGATATTTCGCTGTATGTCCCTGTTTCGGATAAAAACAGGAATCAGATGTTTAAAGATTTTTTATCCGAAATGGAATCAATAAAAAACCCGCATCTCAAGGCCTTGGCGGCCGGCATATTTTCCGATAAGGGCATTTCTGAAAAATTCAAAACAGCTCCTGCCGCCACCGATTTTCATCATCCGTACATAGGCGGACTGCTTGAGCACACGCTTGCGTGCATTGAACTCGCAAAAATGATAGCATTGAAATACAAGGACGTAAATATCGATCTTCTTTTGTGCGGCACAGCGCTTCACGACATAGGGAAGATAGAAGAACTTGCGTATAAGAGAAGTTTTTATTATACGGATAAAGGCAGGTTGATAGGCCACATAGTCCTGGGCGCGAATATAGTGAGCGCGGCAATCGATAATATCCCGAATTTTCCGGAAGAATTGAAAAACCTTATTCTGCATATAATACTCAGCCATCACGGAGAGCATGAATGGGGGTCGCCTAAAAGGCCCATGTGCTTTGAGGCGATTATACTGCATCACATAGATAATCTGGACGCTAAAATTAACGGATTCAGGCATTTTGTAAAGACGTATAATGATTTAGATTCATCCTGGACAAAGCACAGTAAAATGTTCGGAGAGTTTTTATATAAAAGATCGGACTCGAGATCAAATTTTGTTGCACAAAATCTGGGAGGTGAAAAATGAAGAAAAAGAAAATCAAGAAGGCAGTTAGAAAGCCTGTGAAAAAATCAGCGCCTAAGTCCAAGAAAAAAATTGCAAAAAAAACCTTGTCTATACCCAAGGGCGCGTCTCTCGAAGAAGTCGGGGTAATAACCCATTATTTTCCTAAGGTGGACGCAGCTGTCGTAAAACTTACTAAAGGCGCTCTCTCCATAGGAGACAGGATTGTCATAAAAGGACACACGTCTGATTTTAAGGAAAAAGTAGGTTCTATTCAACTTGACCACCTGCCTATACAAAATGCAGAAAAGGGCATGGAGATAGGATTAAAGGTAAAGTCAAAAGTCAGGGAACACGACGTTGTTTATAAGATAATAAGCTAGATGACGGCTTGAATTCGCTGAAAAAATGTGGTATACTTTCTAATGGAGCCGATAAAGTTACAAAGAGACGCCTTGATAAAAGGCCAAGCCGGATCGCGCTAAGCGACCAATCTTTATCGGCTTCTTTTTTTATCCACCTTTGCTCTTAGAGTATAGTAGTCAGCTTGCGTGACGAGCTTCGGTGGATAACCTCTGCGAAGCCAAAGGCGAAAGCGCTTTGGCGAAGCAGGGTATATCGGACAATGGAGAATGCGGACAATAAAAATATAATAGGACTTGCGCTGGGTTCGGGAGCTGCTTTCGGCATGGCTCACATAGGCGTTTTGGCCGTGCTGGAAAAAGAAAAGATACCGATAGGCATTGTTTCTGGAGCGAGCATAGGCGCCCTCATAGCTGCGATGTGGGGCATCGGGCTCAGCTCCAAAGAGATAGAAAATATTTCCGGGAAGCTTAAAAGAAAACTTAGCATCATGAGGCTCATGGATTTTACCTTTCCTATATCCGGAATACTTGCGGGCAGGAGACTGAAAAGGTTTTTAAGAGCCATTCTGGGAGACAGCACGTTTGATGACCTTAAGATACCGGTTAAAATAATAGTTTACGACCTGGCCAACAGGGAAACGGTTGTGGTAGACAGCGGCAGGCTTCTGGACGCTGTCTACAAAAGCATTGCCGTGCCAGGTATATTCCAGCCTGTGATGGAAGAAGGAAAGATGTTTGTGGATGGAGGGATCATGGATCCCGTGCCCGTAGATGTGCTTTTTAAAAACGGCGCGGCAAAGGTGATAGCGGTAAATGTCCTGCCAGGCCCGAAGAATATATGCGAAAGGAACGCGGCTTTAAAAGAGATTGAAAAGGAAGAGGAAAACGTAATAAAGCAGGGGTCTCTGGACGAGAAGATAGGCATCCATTTGACAAGATTCTTCAGAAAGGTTTTTACCCCCAATATATTTGACGTTATAATGACAAGCATGCAGGCAATGGAATACAGCATAGCGGAGATAAATTGCCGCAGGGCTAATGTCAGCCTCCATCCGGTATTGAGCGATGCGGCGTCTACGGATTTTCACCTGGTAAAAAAATTTGTAAAAATAGGGGAAGAAGAGGCCATCAGATATATAGATAAGATAAGAGAACTCATCCGCAAATAAAATAAGGTTACACTCAGACAATGTCAGAGTGTAACCTTATTTGTGAGGCAACGGAATGGAAAATCAGACAATCAAGGTATTTGTAGTGGATTTTGCCAGCGCTAATATATTGAAGATAAAGGACGCGCTTTCAAGAGTGCCCGGCATATCTTACGATATTTCCTGGCCCCAGATAGGAGAAAATATTCTCAAAAAGGCAGAAGAAGAAAAATCCGACGTTATCCTTCTTTCGTATAATCTTGCGGGTTTAAACGGGCTGGAGATACTCGCAGACCTGCGATACAAGGAGTTGTCAGGGCCTATTATCATACTGGCCGACGCCAAAGACAAAGAATTTGCGCCTCAGGCGATCCGCGAGGGGGCGTATGACTGCGTAATACGGGAAAGGGGATTTGAAGAAGGGCTTCCCATCATTATACATAACGCGATGGCCGCGTTCCGCGCCGCAAAAGAGAGAGAGCGTCTGCAGAAAGAAATAGCCGCCAAAAAAACGGAACTCGAGGCGGCGAATAAAAAATTGCAGCAGTTAGACAAAATAAAATCAGACTTTGTCTTAAACGTGGCGCATGAATTCAGGACGCCGCTGACTATCATAAAAGGGAATGTGGACCTCGTCAATAA
>Ga0210051_1006513_pt1 | contig 11004 bp, 4 predicted proteins | sample CryGey092014_all_FD_185464 | JGI IMG/M metagenome (GOLD analysis project Ga0210051, IMG submission 185464) | Groundwater microbial communities from aquifer - Crystal Geyser CG23_combo_of_CG06-09_8/20/14_all (SPAdes) (version 2) | ecosystem: Environmental > Aquatic > Deep subsurface > Groundwater ...
GTTCCAAATGAAGTTTTAACCATTTTTCGCGCATATTCATTTTGCAATGAGAGCATATGTTGTTGTTTTTCATATACTCTAATTTTAACCGCTTTGCTGAATATGTGCGTGGATAATACCATGATTTATTGACAAAAGTTAATTTTTACGCTATAATTAAATAGAAAATAAAATAAATAACCAAAAAAATATGCTTGGAGGGCATATTTGGCAAAATCCAAATAAAACTACCAAGGTTAAGAGTATCTGCCTTTTTTGGCAGTTTTTATTTTGACTTAAAAATAATTAAACGCAAAAAAATGAACAATATTAAAAGAATTCTAAAGTATAGCGGAGTCCTTATCTTTTTAGGGATTGTTTTATTAATTGTGGCACCTAGCCAGGCTTCCGCCCAGAGTCCTTCTCTTACTGGAAAGATTACAGAACCAGATGAAGTTACTCCGGTCGTAAGTGCCTCGGTGCAAGTGAGAAATGCCAGCTGGTCATTTTTCCAATATGCCAATACGGATGAGAACGGGAATTTTACTTTTTACGATCTGCCGGCGGATAACTATACTGTAGAGATTTGGGCTTATCATGATACTTATAAAGATCCCGATCCAATTCAGATTTACGTTTCTGGCTCGCCAGTAGTGAGCCTCGGTACGATTGCTTTAGTCGAACCATCGGTTCAAATAACGCTGACCGAGTCTGACGGCACTACGCCCGCTCAGTATGTTTGGGTGAATTTACATGACGCCAATTATTCCATTTGGAAATACGAAAGTACCAATGATCAGGGTGTTGCTTCCTTCGGCTTGGAAAATAACGGAACTTATACCATTGAGATTTACAATAATTACGAGGGAGAATCTCCGCCTGATCCGATTACCTTTACTTATTCCGGAACAATGGTCACTTTGTCCGCCCGTTACAAAGCGCCGAATGTCTTTGGTTATGTTTTAAAGCCGGACCAAACGCCTTGTGCCGGTGAATGTGGTGTTTCCCTCTACACTAACAACTGGACTTATTCTTACTGGGTTAATACCGATCAGAACGGTTATTTCTCACTAAACGTTGGTCATAGCGCCACCTACAATATCAGCATCAGTTACTGGGGTAGTGGTTATTCTGATCCGGACCCCGCGACGGCAGTAATCAATGCCAATACCAATAATAATCTGGGCAATTACTACTTACTTTCATATAACATTACCGGAACGCTGCTTACTCCGGGTGGTGAACCAGTTGCTGACGCCTCTTTTGATTTTCATAACAATAATTGGTCGATTAGTAAACATGGCATGACGGCAGAAGACGGGACATTCGGGATTGCCGTGAGCACCAACGGAAGCTACAAACTGGAATTCTGGATTGATCAGAATACTTACGGAGATTATGCCGCCCCAGCCGTCCAAACAGTAGCCTATTCCGGATCCAATATTAATTTAGGAACTCTTCACCTTGCGCCGGCCGCAATGAAAGGAAAAGTAACTACTGAATCAGGCAGCCCCGTAGCTAACGCGCAGATAGATGTGCATGATTCCTCCTACAGCTGGCAGAATAGCTATTGGGGGCAGACGGATACCAACGGAGAATTTAAAGTTAATAAAAGTTTTACCACTGGAACCTATTATGTTAACGTGAATCCTCCTTGGGGCCAAGAGGGTCTTTTGCCCTCTGATACGTTCAGCGTGCAGTTAACAGCGGGAGAGACCAGTACTTATTACTATACTCATCCCATCCAGCTGGCTACTGCTCGAAAAAAAATCACTGGGACTATTTCATATCCTAATGGAGCGCCGGTTACTGATGCCTCTATTGATACTTGGGCTTTAGGAGGAATGTATGGTGGATATGCTTGGGATCAGACTGATTCCCGGGGGAAATACACCCTTTGGGTTGGCAAAGGATCTTACGGGATAAATGTATGGCCTGATTGGAGCGCGGGCGGCGAGCCGGACTGGGGTTCGCCCGGTGAGCAGTACATTGAATTTACCCAAAATAATCCGGTTAGCGAGACGGCGGTAGTAAACTTTACCGTTGCCAAATATGATTCGACTCTAAGCGGAAAATTAGTGAAGCCCGATGGTAGCGCTTTGGGCTCTATGATTTCTGCTAATGTTAATGCTTGGGAAAAAGGCGGTCGCACCGGAAACTGGACCGAAGTGGACAGCAATGGCAATTTTTCGATGAAATTAGCGGGCGGGCATACTTATGAAATAAATATTTGGGCCTGGGACTACTCGGGTTCCGGCAACGAATACGCGGGGCCGGCGATTGTTCCGGTTAAAATGGTTTCTAATTCAACCTCCAACTTAGGAACTTTGAAACTGGTAGAGAAGAATGCTCATATCACCGGCAAGGTAACGGATACTAATGGCGTCTCAATCGCCAATGCTTGGCTCAATGCTTGGTCTGAATCAGCCGGCGGCTGGGGATCGGCCCAAACTGATTCTGACGGAGAATATGATATGTTGGTTTTTGGAGGCACTTATCATGTGAACGCTTCTCCGGACTGGAGTGCTTCGGATGAGGAAGGGACAAATTACGTTCCAATCACACCTCCGCAGCAAGTAGCGGTGCAGGCCAATCGAACAGTTAGTAATGTTAATTTTCAAATGGGAATTGCCGATGCCACCATTAAAGGGCATCTGGAAACGGCCTCCGGTGATTTAATCAATACCTGGGGCTGGGTGAATGCTTCAAACTCCAAGGATGAATATCAGCAGGGCGACATGTGGTATGGCGGATTCTTGGGAGCGCCTTTGGAAAGCGGGCAGTTTACCCTGCATGTGCCGGCCGGAAAATACGAATTAAATGCCTTTATGGACTGGAACTCTGATTACATTCAAAATTCCAATGTTACGGTTAATGTTGAATCCGGTCAAACCAAAGATGATGTAATAATCACTATGTTGCCCACTAATTCTAAAATTCAGGGCAAGTTTAAAGATTCCGATGGCGACACCGTTTACGGATTATGGGGGCAAATATTCGGAGACCGGGCCGAAGGAGGTAATACCTTTAGCCAAATTAATCCCGATGGCACCTATACTTTAAAGGTAGCCGCCGGCACCTGGAATTTGGACTACTGGCTTGATCCGTGGTCCGGAGCAGGCTATCTCCCCTCCAGCTTGGAATCAAAGAAAGTAGTCGTCGCAGCGGATGAAACGGTCACGCTTGACTTTACTGTTTTAGAAGCTGATTCCGAAATATCAGGCGCGGTCCAAGACGATGACGGCAACGCTATTGAAGGCGCTCATGTCTATGCCTCCTTAGATTATGCCGGACAGCAAAGAGACGATAATTATAGCTTTTATGGATTTGATTCTTTAGAAGCCATCTCTGATGCCAATGGTGAATTTTCGCTGATGGTTCCCGAGGGTGAATATTATATTCATGCCTCGCTGCCGGCTTCTTTGGGATATATCTTCACCGGCGCCCAGCTAGTTTACACCGCTCCGAATGATCCGGCAGAAAACATAATAGTGGTGTTTGAATCGGCCGATGCCCAAATTTCCGGAACAGTAACCCTGGACGGCGAAAACAATGAGGCGTTTATTTACGCCTATACCAGCAACGGTGGCTACTCTGAAGCAAACACCAGTGACGGAAACTACACCATACCGGTAACCGGGAATAAAACCTGGCGGATTGGTGCGGTTTATGAAACCGGTACTTCTTACTACTTAAGCGATCAAGAAGAAGTAGCGATGGATCAAGCGGCCGAAACCCAAAATCTGGAGCTGGAATATCAAGGAGAAATGCCCGGATCAGCCAATTCTACCTTTGATGCTACCCAGTCATTCAGTTTAGAATTGGAAGACGGCTTTGCCATTCAGGCTCCGGCCCGGGCATTCGATACTGAAGGCTATGTGACTTTAACGGTCAAACCAACTGCCAAGATGGCTTATCAGGCCGGCGCCCAGCCTTTGCAGGGATACGGCTATGAAATAACGGCTCGGGGCCAAGATGGCTCTACTATTCAGAGTTTCAATTCTAACGTTACAGTCACGATGCCTTATTCTGAAGAGGTGCTCGCTAGTATTGGCTTGGAGGAAAGCGACTTAAACGGTGAATACTTTGATACCACCTCGGGAACGTGGGAAGGAGCATCCAGCGTAATTATTGACGAAGACAATAATTTGGTGATTATTCAAACAGACCACTTCAGTACCTTTAGCCCGGTGACTCCTTCAGTTGATGCGGCGGGAACCTTAGGGTTAACCGTTACACTTCCGCCAGACGGAGCAGTAGTCAACATTGATTCCGTACTGGTGGCCGGCACTGTTACCGACGCAGACGCAACGGTAACTATCCGTTTGAACGGAGTAAGTATTGGCGCAGTAACAGTCAATTCCAATGGATCATTTTCGGGAAACGTTTCCGGATTATTGGAAGGTGAAAATACAATCAGAGTGGGTGCGGTCAAAGATCTGCTGACGGCCAATACCGTTACCAGAACGATTGTCTATTCGCCAGAAGGGGAAACTCCGCTTGATTCGGTAACCGGCATTGAATACGACATAGTGGCATTCACTAATAAAAACTCTTCGCCTCAAATTCGAGTGTTTAATTCTGAAGGAGAATTGGTAAGCCAGTTCTTTGCCTTCTCCGAAACCTATCGCGGCGAATTCAGAGTTTTAACCGCCGATATTAACGGCGATGATGAAATGGAAATTATCGCTTGGCCGTATGGCGAGGGTTATGGCCCACAAGTCAGAATTTTTACCAAAGACGGCACCTTGCTGGCGCAAACCATGGTTTTGAACGACGGCTATCGCGGAGGAATCGAAATGGTTAATAATGTCGATTTGGACGGAGACGGCAAGCAAGATTTTGTGGTCGTGCCGCGCGGCAACGGCGGCCCGAACCTGCGCGCCTACAAATACAATGCTCAAACTGGCACCATTGACCTTTTAGCCTGGACCTTTGCCTACCAGGAAGAATATCAGGGAAAAATTGCGGCAGTTACTTCCGATGTAACCGGCGACGGCAAGGTAAACATAATTACTTCGCCTTTAGACGGCGGTCCGAATGTAAGAGTTTTCCATTATGATGCCGCTGCCGGTACGCTGGAATTAGACGGCTGGTTTATGGCCTACCAAGAAGAATTCAAAGGGGGAGTGCTGGTCGCCACTGGCGATGTTAACGGAGATGGCCAGAAAGACATTATCACTTATCCTGAAGAAACAGGCGGAGCCAATGTCAGGGCCTATACCTACAATTCCGAGACTGCTGAATTCGAGTTGATCAGTTGGATCCAAGCCTTCGACGAAAATTATCGTGGCTCGCTAACAGTGAAGGTGGCTGATTTGGATAAAGACAATCAGTCCGAAATTATCATTGCTCCGGCCACCAACGGCGGTCCGAACCTGCGGGTTTACAGCTATAACTCCGCCAACGGCAATTTTGATCTGAAAGATTGGGAAATGGTCTATGCCGCTGATTTCCGCGGAGGAGTGGGATTAGCCGTATCCAATTTAGACGGCGACGCTTACCGGGAAGTGGTGGTTTATCCCTTAAGCAACGGCGGACCCAACTTAAGAGTGTACGAATATGATGCGGAGGGCCAGCTGACCTTAATGGACTGGACCTATGCTTACGCCGAAGATTTCCGGGGTGAAATGACGGTCCGGATAGCGGATCTGGATGGTAATGGCGTCTCTTCCTTGATCGTTACTCCGTTAAGCGGCGGCGGTCCGAATGTTAGGATAATTGACGTGGAAAGTGACGAGCTTACCGTAAGCAATTGGTTCATGGCCTATGACGAAGCCTTTAGAGGCGGGGTACTTACTAAATTCATAAATTAATAATACTAAGTACGCCAGCCTCGCCTAGCGAGTCTAGGCGGGCCCCCTCGGAAGCCGGGTTTATGAGACCCGGCTTTTTGGTACTGAAAAACGAAGGCGAGACGTCGACGTCTCGCCTTCGTTTATGCTAAAATAACCCATATGGAATTTCTCAAAACACTTAATCTGGAACAGAAAAAAGCGGTTACCCACAAAGAAGGGCCGCTTTTAATTGTGGCGGGAGCCGGTACGGGCAAAACCACCGTCATTACCCAAAGGCTGGCCTGGCTGATTGATCAAAAGAAAGCGAATCCCGATGAAATTCTGGCGCTCACTTTTACCGAAAAAGCGGCTGGCGAAATGGAGGAAAGAGTAGATAAACTATTGCCCTACGGCTACGTGGATTTGTGGGTTTCCACCTTCCATTCCTTTGGCGAGCGGATTTTGAGGGATTACGCTTTGGAAATCGGATTGGATTCCGGTTTTCAAATACTCTCTTCCGCCGAACAATGGCTTTTAATCCAACAAAACCTGGACCAGTTCGAGCTTGATTACTATAAACCTTTGGGCAATCCCGCTCGCTTTATCCAAGCCTTGATCCAGCATTTTTCTCGGGTAAAGGATGAAAACATACTGCCGGAAGAATACTTAAAGTACGCCCAAGCTTTAAATAAGAAAAAAAATCTAAAACCTGATCAGCGGGAGGAAGCGGAAAAAACATTAGAAGCGGCCAAAGCGTATAAAAAATACCAGGAGCTTCTGAACCAAAACGGCTACTTTGATTTCGGCGATTTAATCATCAGAACTTTGGAATTGTTCCAAAAAAGAAAAACGGTATTGGAAAAATTCAGAAAGCAGTTCAAATATATTCTGGTGGATGAGTTCCAAGACACCAACCACGCCCAGTACGAACTGCTAAAGCTTCTGGCTTATCCCAAGAATAATCTCACGGTGGTGGGAGATGATGACCAGGCCATTTACCGCTTTCGGGGAGCATCGATGAGTAATATTTTGGAGTTCAAAAAGGATTTTCCCCAATCAGAAGACGTGGTGCTGGTCAAGAACTACCGTTCCAAACAGAATATTTTAGACTTATCCTACCAATTCATCCAACTCAACAATCCTAATCGGCTGGAACATCAGCTGAAAAAAACCGGAGGCAAGAGCCCTAAGATCAAACGGGTCAGCAAAAAACTGCTGGCTCAGTCCAAGGGTAAGGCCGTGATCAAGCACCTTGAATCGGAAACCGAAGAAGATGAAGTGCTGGATGTGTTAAGGGAGATTCTAAAATTAAAAAATAAAGACCCGGAACTAACCTGGAACGACTTTGCTATTTTGGTGCGGGCTAACCACCAGGCGGATATTTTCGTGAAAACCTTCATTAATCAGGAAGTGCCGTACCAGTACGTGGCGGCTCGGGGGCTCTATCAACAGCCCGAGATTTTAGACTTAATTGCCTGGCTGAGAATGCTGGATAACTACCATGAGAGCCCGAGCCTGTTTCGAGTGTTATCCCTAGAAGCTTTTAATATTGACACCCGCGATTTGATCCGGATTCTGAACTTCACCAACCGCAAACGCTGCTCCCTTTATGAAACATTGGAAAAAATTGACCAGGTATACTATCTTCAGAAAAAAACCAAAGAGATGATCAGCTTTATTTTGGATTTGATCAAAAAGCAGACTCAAATGGCCAAAGAAAAATCGGTCGGGCAGGTAGCTTATGAATTTCTAAGGTCAATCGGATACCTGAAACGACTAACCAGCAAAGAGGATCCCGACTACCACAAAAAAATCCAGAACATCAGCAAGTTTTTCAAAAAAATCCAGGAATTTGAAAAAAGCCATGCTGAGCCCACCGTAAAAAACTTTATGGCCGAACTGAGGCTGGTTATCGATATCGGAGAAGATCCGGCTCCGGCCCTAGGTTTAGAAGAAGGCCCTGACAGCGTAAAGATTATGACGGTCCACGGCGCCAAGGGTTTGGAATTTCCCCATGTCTTTGTGGCCAACCTAGTAGACAAGCGCTTTCCTAGCATGGAAAGAAGGGAACAGATTGAGGTACCCAGTGATTTAATCAAAGAAATCCTGCCCGAAGGGGATGTCCACCTGCAGGAAGAAAGACGTCTTTTTTATGTAGCTTGTACTCGGGCCAAAGAGGGGCTTTATTTCACCTCCGCTTTGGATGTGGGCGGCAAAACCAAAAAGAAACCCTCCCGCTTTTTGTACGAAGTTAAAGTGAAGAAAGAAGAAAAAGAAAAACCTTCAGAACAGCTTAATTTAGGATTCGACATTGTGAAAAAGAAATCCGCCAAAAAAGAAAAAATCCACTATCCTTTGCCGGAAAGATTCAGCTTTTCCCAGTTTAAGGCTTACGAAACCTGTCCTAAACAGTACAAGTACATGTTTATCTGGAAAGTGCCGGTGCTGGCCGGTCGGCACACCTACAGCTTTGGGTCTTCGGTCCATAACACCCTGCACGCTTTTTATGCTCTGATCCAGCAAGGGGAAAATCCGTCTAAAGGCGATTTACTAAAACTGTACGAAGCTAACTGGATTGATGACTGGTACGATTCCAAACAGCACGAGCAGGAAAGAAAGAAATCCGGAGCGAAAATGCTGGAAGAATTTTACGAGAAGAACAAAAGGAATTTCAAACCGCCAGAATTTTTAGAAAAAGGATTCAACCTGAAAGTCGGGGAATATTCCGTAAGAGGATTCATTGACCGGGTGGATCGGATCGGCCGAGAAACGGTAGAAATCATTGATTATAAAACGGGCAAAAAACCCCAAGCCAAATCCCAAATTGACCACAATCAGCTGTTAATCTACTACTTAGCCATGAAAGAAGTGTTCCAAAAAGAAGCGGCGCTTTTAAGCTTTTACTATACCGACGGCAACGAGAAATATTCCTTTACTGCCGATGAGGAAGGCCTTAAAAAACTGAAAGCGAAAATCAAAAAGAATATCAAAGAAATTAGGGAAGGCGACTTTACCGCTACGCCATCTCAATACAAATGCGCCTCCTGCGATTTTCGGGAGATTTGTGAGGAACGGGTGGTTTAGGAAAGAAAAATTTACGAATTTATAGTAGGATGAGGAAGAGAAATCGATTTACTTGAAGACTAAATTGAAGAAAAGAATAGCCTTAGTTCTAAAATAGAAACATGCTAAGCCGACGAAAATATTTGAATATTAAAGATCTTACAGCTAAGTTGCAGCTGGCTTTAACTGGGTCAATGCTTTTAATTCCGTTTTCGGCCTTGGCTTTGGATAGAGACTTGGAGATTAAATATTCTTATTACCTTGTAATTTTTTTTGGGCTGGTTGTTTTATCCATTATGACCAACTTTTACATAGTAGTGGACTATCTATTTCACCGCACTTTTAAGGATAAATATACTGACCCATTTTACGAAGCAGACAGCTGGGTTAATTTTTACAAAGGGGTGTTGGTTTCATGGAAAAGGAATATTGTTTATACCATAATAAAAATGTTTTTAACCTCGGCCGTGGTTGGTATTATAATAATGCCACTGATGGTAATTCTTATTATTGCTTATTTCGGCGCGGAAGCGGGCAAATTTAGCTTTACTTGGGTAAATATCGTTATGGTCATTGCTAGCATAGTAATAACCATATTGATGGTTTTGTTGGGAGTGCGCCTGATTCGGAGGTTCAAAAATGTAGGTTTTAGAAAAGCCTTTCAGGGCTATTTGTTGAAAATAGTTCCCATGCTTATTTTCGCATTAATTGTCGTATTCGCCACCGGATTTTTTAGTGAAAGCGGACCGATAAAGCGCGGACCAAGCGGTATTGAGCAAGTGGCAGATGTGAAAGAAGGGTATAAATTCGCGGGATTGCCGGTAGTGAGGGTTATGGCTTACACTGAAAAAGAGCCGGTAAATCTAAACCCGTTACCTTTTAGCAATGAAAATGCTTACATTGAATTCAGCGGGCAAGTAGAAGTTACGGGAGAATATCACTATTATCTGCCCGAAAAAAATTACCGCGGCATGCAAATATGTTTCGGTAACCTGGAAGGAGGATCATTTTTGAAATTGCCCAGGCTGGAAAGAGAAATTGACAAATACAGATTCTGCTTTACAAATCAAGATTTTGCCAAAAGCCAGTTTGCGCCTGAAGGGTCTTCTGGAAGAGTCAAGATTTTAGTTGACCATTATGCAATCAATTCCTACTTATCGGAATTGTGGTATACGGCGGAGCTGATAAAGATTATGGTAGTAAATGATAGTAAATAAATTAAAGGTGGTAAATTTAGAGATTTAAGACCTTAACGACCCAAAAAACCAGCTATAATTTACTACCATAGTCTTTTTCAGCTTTTACCACCGGTCTATTCTGGAATACCGGAAAGTTGATCCGGTAACCGGCGAAGCTTACGGCGAAATGGGTTACTACACCGATTGGAATACTATGATCTCAACCATGGTTGGAATCACGGTAGCTTCGGCAATCGGATATCTGATTCTTACCAAATTCAGAATGACAGGTAAGTCTCCGTCATGCCGCTTCACCAGGCGGTTTTTTGTGCTTAAGAATCAGAAAATTTTTCATTAAAAAATGATCCAAGATGCCTCTTGGATCATTTGACTAATTAAGGAGCGGGATCGTTTGGGATGATCAATGAGCTGCCGCTTGCTTCTGAAGGAAGGCATCTGGACTGCAAAGCGGCGTTATTTCTCTGCCTTTTTCCAGGTCGACCACTCTCCCCTCGGGATTGACATAAATTGTCCAGTGCAGTCCCGTATCGCTTTCAATGTCCGCCGTCGGCAATAAAGAGAATCGAGAGACGGGTTTAGCATTGACCACCCGAAAAGAAAGGCGATTCGACACCAAACGATCACCTCGCCTGGTCATTAAAAGATCCTTGCTTGTTATCGCCATACCGTCCTCCTTTTCTGCTAAATACTACGAATACACCTTAAACAGCTAGCAGGACTATTTTAATTTTTTTGCGGAAATTGTCAAGTTTTTCTTGATTCTTTTGACTAGTACGAAAACCTGCTTTTACCCCTATCTTTTTGTAACCATCCCGCGTTTAAAGGGCAAGGCAAGGGGGAAAATTAGAGTAATTTTTATTGTTTAGTCCACGGTGATATTCAGCATTAAAATTAAATTATTTCCTTAATCTTTTCATAATTTGGAAAAGTTTGCAATTTTTCTAAAGGTGTTAAACCGCCCAATCCCAGATGTTCTCTTTCATTGT
>Ga0210051_1006518_pt1 | contig 11003 bp, 13 predicted proteins | sample CryGey092014_all_FD_185464 | JGI IMG/M metagenome (GOLD analysis project Ga0210051, IMG submission 185464) | Groundwater microbial communities from aquifer - Crystal Geyser CG23_combo_of_CG06-09_8/20/14_all (SPAdes) (version 2) | ecosystem: Environmental > Aquatic > Deep subsurface > Groundwater...
TACAAACTCGCTTTTAAGACATAGAGGGCACCTTGGATGTTTAGTTTTTTTTAACCATAATTGGCTATTTTAGGGGAAAAACTGAAGATTTGCTCGTTATGAAGCTGAGAGATGGTTATTTCACCCACCACTTTTTGAACGCTACCAAAATATCTTGTTCTGAGCGCGAAGTTCTTGATTGGACCAGTGCAAATTTATTGCATCTCTCTTCAAACTCCCAATGAATATACTTACTGTCATCAAGTTAGCTTGCACAACAGCCAGTTTTTCGAGAAGGGTCTTTAAATCCTTTGTATCCAAACCCTCTATTAGTAGAAGGAAATCTGCGATTTCCACAACAGCTTTGTTCGTGTCAAGGATTGCCTTGGTATAGATATCTTCTCCCGAGGACATTTTATAGCACAAACAGGAACCATCTTTTACTTCTTGTTCTGTACCGAAAAAGTATTAGAATTTAATATATGCTCCTGCCGAAGTGGAATAGATACACCAGATACGAAAAGCTGATAACCGCGATTTTGCTTGTTTTTCTTGTCGCATATTCATTTTTCCCTAAGTTTATCAATGTGGACAAATACACCATGATGCTTTTGGCTCTTTTGGTTTTGATTGCTGTAATGCCTTATATTTCATCTGCCAAACTCCCCTATTTTTTAGAATTTAAGAAGAAGATTGTAGGGTCAAAGAAATCAAAATGAAGCGTCACTTTTTGCCCCATCCCGAACACGGCTTTCGGGCTACTTTTATCTCCTACCCCGCGATTTTCGCGTATTTTGTTTTTATTTTTTTTCTAAACCTCTCACTTAATAAAGTGGCGGTATACTACCCGCAGATATTAGGTTACGCCACAAACATTAATATTTACGATCTATTAAACGAGACCAATGATGAAAGGGTCAAAAATAATCTTTCTCCGTTGGTTTTAAACGACAATCTTTCACAAGCGGCCCAAAAGAAAGCGCAAAATATGTTTAACAATGGGTACTGGGCTCATATTTCGCCAACAGGCGTTACTCCGTGGAGTTTTATTCTTAATGCTGGTTACGACTACCAATACGCAGGGGAAAATTTGGCGCGCGATTTTAACAATTCCGGTTCTGTCGTTACGGCTTGGATGAACTCCCCCACCCACCGCGATAATTTGCTAAGTTCCAAATATTCTGATATCGGTTTTGCGGTGGTTGATGGGAAATTGGATGGAGAAGAAACAACTTTGGTTGTGCAAATGTTTGGTACTTCAAGATTTGCTGTAGCCCCAATTCCCCAAAAAAATCCGGAGATAAGTGAGATAGCGGTACAATCAGCAAATGAAGTAAAAGGTGTTGTCTTTGCCAGACCACAATTTGATTTATCGGCGGTTAGTCGGACAATAAGCTTGGCACTTGGATCTTTTATGCTAGGGCTTTTTGTATTGGACGCTTGGTACATTAGAAAAAATAAAATTCATAGACTTTCAGGGAATACTATTGCGCATATTTTAATACTACTTGTTGCATTGGGAGGAATTTGGTATTCGGGATTTGGGGCAGTTTTATAAAAACTAAGTATGTTAATGAAAAAGGATTGGTTCCAATATACGCTTTTAATACTTGTGCTTGTCGCAGGCGTGTATTTATATCGCCTATACCCTGGATCATTGCAACGATTTTATATTGTTTGTGCGACTTCAATATTGTATGTGGCATGGGGGATTTACTATCACTTAATGCATGAGAGGTTGCAACTTTGGATAGTTACGGAATACCTTTTGATGGCTTCATTGGTCATCGCCTTTTTTGCTTTTTCCCTTAAATTAGGCTAAAATTTTCGCATTTACCATGCATATTGTTATTGTTCTTCCAACTTACAACGAGAGGGAAAGCGTAGGATCCACAATTGATGGGATCCAAAAAGTCCTTCCCCAGATAAAAAACCACACCTTTGATATTTTGGTGGTTGATGATAATTCCCCAGATGGAACGGCGGAAGTTATTAAACAATATATAAAAAAATATCCAAATATTTATCTTTTGTCTGGCCAAAAGAAGGGACTAGGGGCGGCGTATGTACGGGGTTTTAAACACGCCATGACAAAAATGAGCGCCGATGTGGTTTTTGAAATGGATGCCGATGGTCAGCACGATCCTACATACCTACCTAAATTTATGGCGGAGATTGACAATGGTTATGATTATGTAATTGGCGCACGGTATATCCCCGGTGGCTCTGTTCCTAAAGAATGGGGAATTCATCGTAAGATCGTTAGCTATTTTGGAAGTATCTTTGCCAGAGTAGTTTTATGGATGCCGCAACTTACCGATTTTACTACCGGATACCGCGCCACTCGCGTTAAAGGGGTATTGGACAGTGTGGATCTGGATCATCTATTATCGTATAAATTTGCTTATAAAATTCATATTCTTGCGCAATTTATCGAAAAAGGGGCAAAAATTAAAGAGATCCCTCTTAAATTTGGTCTTCGCGAGAAACAGCAAAGTAAGGCATCGCTTAATACATTCTTTGAATCCTTACGGGTGGTTTTAATCTTGCGTTATCGCATGTCACAAAGATTTATCAAAGTCTGCGTTGTGGGAGCAATTGGGGCCTCTTTGCAATTTTCCGGATATTTTATTTTAAAAGAAATTTTTGGGAGTTTTAGGGGTGTTGGGGTTTTTGGGATTGTTATTTCAGAAAAGGGGATATTTAACGCAGTGGCTACAGAGGTTGGCATTGCGGCGAATTTTGCAATTAATAATATTTGGACATTCAAGGATAGTAAAATTTCTGGGTTTTTTACAGTTATTAAGAAATTTCCTCAGTTTAATTTTTTTGTTTTGGGATCCTTGGTTATCCAAGCGGTAGTTTTGGAAGTTGGTACAAGAATTACCGGAATAGACACTAATTTTTTTGATTTTGTTCTTATATCCACCGGAATTCTTATTGGCTTAATATATAATTATCTTGTTTACAAAAAGGTCATATGGAAGACAAAAAAATAGGTATCTCTATTGTTATCCCAACCTTCAACGAGGAACAAAGAATAATTCAATCCTTAGAGCTTCTTAAATCGTATTTAAATTCTAATAATTATGATTGGGAAATTATTGTTTCCGACAACGGCTCAAAAGATAAGACTGTCCAGCTTGTGGAAGATCACATTAAAAGAAATACCCGAATCTCCATCTTAAAAAGCGAATTTCCCGGGAAAGGTCCAGCAGTTAGGGCGGGAATTTTGGCGTCAAAGAAAGATTTTGTTCTTTTTATGGATGCCGATATGGCGACTCCAATAAAGGAATTGGAGCGGCTTTTTATTTGGATTTGCGAGCAGGATTACGATGTATCTATTGCTTCCAGAGAGGGTTTGGGGGCATTTAGGAAGGGCGAGCCTTATATAAGGCACTTAATGGGTAGGGTTTTTAACACTGCGGTACAACTTTTGGCGGTTTCCGGAATTAACGATACTCAATGCGGATTTAAGCTCTTTAAAAAAGAAGCTGGGCGTGAGATATTTGGAAAGCTTATTGTGTATCGCGATTTTAACGAGAAATCCCGCCCGTATCTGGGCGCTTTTGATGTAGAGGCTCTTGTTATTGCGAATATTTTAGGTTACAAAATAAAAGAAGTGCCGGTAAGTTGGACTTATGTTCCAACAAAAAGAATTAGCCACATTCGGGATTCAATTAAGATGTTAAGGGATGTGATTAGGATTAGGTTAAATGTAGTTAAGGGAAATTATTAATGATAGTTATTCCAACGCATATGAAAATATCAGTAATTGGTACCGGTTATGCGGGATTAGTTACCGGAGCGGTTTTTTCCGATTGGGGCCACGATGTGGTTTGTGCCGATATTATAGAAGAAAAGATTGCGATGCTTAAAAAAGGCGTCATGCCCATTTATGAAGATGGGTTAAAAGAACTGGTGAATAAAAATGTTAAAGAGGAACGACTTTCGTTTACCACCGATGTTGCAAAGTCAATTAAAGAATCGGAAGTAGTTTTTATCGCGGTGGGAACCCCATCAAACCAAAGTGGGAGTGCGGATCTTTCGGCTGTGTGGGCTGTGGCAAAGACCATCGGGGAAAACCTTAATGATTACAAGATAATTATTACCAAAAGTACGGTGCCGGTGGGAACAAACGAAAGAGTTTGGGAAATTGTTAAAGAAAATTCCCCCGAAGGCGCCAAATTTGCGTGTGTGTCTAATCCTGAATTTTTGCGCGAAGGAACATCCATTTACGATGCTAATAATACCGATAGGGTAATTCTAGGGTCCGACGATCCAAAGGCTATAGATAAAATTGCTACATTATATGAGCATCTTAACGCGCCAATTGTAAAATGCGATTTTAGAAGCGCCGAACTAGTTAAATATGCTTCCAATGCCTTCCTCGCGACAAAAATTTCGTTTATTAACGAGATTGCCCGAATTTGTCATAGCGCTGGAGCGGATGTAAAAGTAGTATCCGAGGGTATGGGACTTGATAAAAGAATCGGGCGAGCGTTTTTAAATGCCGGTATTGGGTATGGCGGTTCTTGCTTTCCTAAGGATGTGGAGGCTTTATACCGGACAAGTTCCGATCACGAATATGATTTTAGATTACTGCGAGCGGTAATGGATGTTAACGAAAGGCAAAAGTACTTTTATATCGAACAGATCGTTAGGCATTTTAAGGGAAATTTGTCGGGAAAGACATTTGCCTGTTTGGGTTTGGCGTTTAAAAATAATACTGACGATACAAGGAAGTCCGTGGCCTTGGAAATTGTCAAAATGCTTCGTGGCGAGGGGGCAAGGCTTCGCGTTTTTGATCCAGCCGCAATGGAAAATGCCAAAAAAGTGTTGGGAAATGATGTCATTTATTATGCAAAAGATTTAATGGACGCGATAGAAGGATCTGATGGAATATGTATTTTAACCGAGTGGCAGGAATTTGCGGAAATAGATTTAGCTGAAGCAAAAAAGACACTAAAAAAGGCGGTAATTTTTGACGGTAGAAATCTTTTGGATCCCGCGTCTGTTCGTAAAGCGGGGTTTGAGTACTTTGGAATTGGAAGAAGATAGTTTATGAAAGTACTAGTAACCGGTTCAGCAGGATTTATCGGATCGTATGTTAGCCGCGCGCTAATCGCCCGCGGTGATAATGTTATTGGTTTTGATAATTTTCAGGAATATTATTCAAAAGAGGCAAAGGAATGGAACAATAAATTAACCAACGATTCAATTGGTACAAGCCACGGAACTTACTCATTTATAGAAGGTGATATTAGGGATAGAGACACGATTTTTGATATTTTCGCAAAACATAAACCCAAAATGGTGATACATCTTGCTGCCATGGCCGGAGTTCCCGCTTCGCTTAAAAATCCCAAACTTTATGTAGAAGTAAATATTGATGGCACAACAAATCTTCTTGACGCCGCGGTAGCGGGGAGCGCTAGAGGATTTATTTTTGCTTCTTCGTCATCGGTTTACGGCAACAGAACCGACATTCCCTTTAAGGAAATCGGCAATGTTGACTATCCCATCTCGCCTTACGCCGCCACAAAACGGATGGGGGAAATACTGCTTTGGACCTACAATCATTTACATAGGATTCCCGTTACGGGACTTAGGTTTTTTGGAGTTTACGGACCGCTCCAGCGACCCTATGGAATGGTGGTTCAAAGATTTATTAAACAATTGGACCATGACGAACCCTTTACAATTTATGGTGATGGCTCTATGGTCCGTGATTATACTTATATTGACGACATTGTAGATGGTGTTCTTTTAGCTGTTGATAAAAATTATAATTTTGAAATATTTAACTTGGGAAATTCTTATCCAGTTACCGTTTTGGATGTGGCAAAAGATGTTGAAGAAGCAATGGGTAAAAAGGCAGAGATTAAGTTTGTCGATCAACCGGTAACAGAGGTAGAGATTACTTTTGCGGATTTAACCAAATCAAAAGAAATGCTTGGTTATAATCCAAAATGGAATATTAAAAAAGGCATTGCAGAACAGGTAAGAATTTATCAACAAATGCCTCAATGGTACAAAGATCTCCCGTGGTAAAATATATCGCATGAAAGCACTAATTACAGCTGGTGGCAGGGGAACCCGTTTAAGGCCTTTGACTCATTCCAATAACAAACATCTTCTTCCTATAGCCAATAAACCAATGATCTTATATCCAATTGAGCATTTGCGGGATGCAGGAATAACTGATATTGGAATTATTGTTAACGAGACACGATCCGAAATAGAAGGTCTTTTAGGAGACGGTTCCAAATACGGAGTAAAAATAACCTATATTTTTCAGGATAAACCACTAGGCCTTGGTCACTGTCTTAAAATATCCGAGGGTTTTTTGCGCGACGCGGATCGGTTTGTGATGTACTTAGGAGATAATATTTTGGCGAAAGGTATAAAGGAGTTTGTTGACGATTTTAAAAATTCTTCCAACAACGCTTGCATGACTCTTGTAGATATAAAAGATAGGGAGAGATTAAAATCATTGGGGGTGGCGGAGATTAAGGATGGGAGGATAGTAGCTACAGAAGAGAAACCACAAGATCCAAAACCAAATCATTTGGCCGCCTCGGGAATTTATTTTTTTGATGGTAATGTTTTTAAGGCGTTTAACGGGGATGGCGCGATAAAGCCTTCTGCCAGAGGAGAGTTGGAAATAACATCCGGAGTTTTTAGATATTTAATAGAACATGATTATAAGGTCGGTTACTACAATATTACCGGTTGGTGGAAGGATACTGGGAAAATGGATGATTTAATTGATGCAAACCGATTAGTTTTAGATAAGTTTGATGGTTTTAAAAACGAAGGCACAATTTCTTCCACTTCGGAGGTGGAAGGAGATCTATTACTAGGTAAAGGATCCGTCGTTGAAAAAAGTCAAATATTAGGTCCCGTAGTTATTGGAGAAAATGTTGTTATCAAAAATTCTCGGATTGGCGCTTATACTGCAATAGGAAATAATTGTGTTATTGAAGATTCGGAAATAGAAAATAGCATTTTAATGGAAGGAGCAGGTCTAACAAATTTAAAAAATGTTACGGGGAGTTTAATTGGATTTAATGCTAAGATAAACAAGTTTGTTTCTAAAGAAATAAAAAAGAACGGTGGCGGACCCGATGTTTCTAGAATTATTGTAGGGGACGATAGCGTTATTAGTCTTGCGTAGATTGAATCGGGTGAAACCCTTTAGAGGGTTTCACCCGAACCAAGTAATTATGAATCTATTAGTTACAGGTGGTTGCGGGTTTATCGGTTCCAACTTTATCTACCTTTGGTGTAAAAATCATCCAGAAGATCGCATCGTCAATTTGGATAAACTGACCTATTGTGGCAATTTGGAAAACCTTAAAAGCGTAGAAGACAATCCTAACTACAAATTTGTTAAAGGGGATATTTGTGATAGGAATCTAGTTAGTAAGCTGATGGTTGGTATTGATATTGTGGTGCATTTTGCGGCGGAAAGCCATGTTGATAGATCAATTGAAGATTCCACACCATTTGTAACTACCAATGTTCTTGGAACGCAAGTTCTTCTTGATACAGCTTTGAAAAATAAAGTTAAAAGATTTCATCATATTTCAACTGATGAAGTTTTCGGTTCACTATATCTTGATTCCACCGACAAGTTTAATGAGAAAACTTCTTACGACCCGTCAAGCCCTTACTCGGCATCTAAAGCGGCGTCGGACTTTATGGTGCGCTCTTATTTTAGAACTCACGGGCTTCCAGTTACAATATCAAATTGCTCTAACAATTTCGGTCCATATCAATACCCAGAAAAACTTATTCCTTTAGTAATAACGAATCTGTTAGAGGGAAAGAAAGTTCCGGTTTACGGAGATGGGAAAAATGTGCGGGACTGGCTTTATGTTATGGATCATTGTAGGGCAATTGATCTTATATTATCGAAAGGTAAAATTGGTGAAACCTATTGTATTGGTGGACAGAAAGAAAAAGAATACTCCAATATAGAGGTCGTTCGTTTAATTTTAAAACTTTTTGGGAAAGATGATACATCAATAGAATTTGTAATGGATCGCAAAGGTCACGATAGAAAATACGCGGTAAATTGGTCAAAAATAAATACGGATCTTGGTTGGGCCCCCAAGCATTTGTTTGAGGAGCATTTGGAAAAAACGGTCAATTGGTACAGAAAAAACGAAAATTGGTGGAAAAGGCTTAAGAGATAACTTATCTATGCTAGTTTTAAAAACTCTCCCTAGAAATCCGCTACTTGTTGGATCCACATTGTTTTTTGCTGCTAACGCGGCTTCAAGCTTCTTTAGTTATTTTTTTCAGCTTCTGGCCTCGAGACTTTTGCCACTTTCCGAATATGGCGAGCTAGTGGCGCTATTCTCGGCTATTGGGATTATCACTATTCCCTTTATTGTAATTAATCCTGCTGTAGTAAAAAAAGTTTCCGAATATAAAGCAAACAAGGATTATAAAACACTCACAAAACTATTCTTTGAACTTGCGGCACTAAACTTGCTTTTTTTTGCTGTTCTCTTTGTATTCTTCGCGGTTTTTTCCAAGCAGACGGCAATGTGGTTAAATATTACGGACAAAAACACTATACTTGCCTGTTCGGCTATTGCCGGTGTCAGCCTAATAGCAGGTCTCCCGTTTTATTTCTTGCAGGGGCTCCTCCGTTTTAAAGGAGCCGGTTTTGTTGGCATTACCTCATCTATTTTTAAATTAATTTTTGGAATCGGTGGTATTATTATATTACGGGGGGTTCTTGGCGCTTTTTATGGTTTAATCTTAGGGTCAATTTTACTTTTTATAGTAAGTTTTCTGGTTTTAAAAAAGAATTTGTATTTTAACGGCATTGCAGAATTGGATTTTTCTCGGGTAAGAAGCATTCTTCCATACGCTTTTTCGTCAATACTAGTTATCGTTCCAATTACTGTAATTTTTAACATAGATACGGTTTTTGCTAAGCATTATTTGCTTCCTGAAATTGCCGGTGTTTATTCATCGGTAGCTGTGATTGGAAAGATTATTTTTTTTGGAGTGTCGGGATTTGGCGCAATTGTTTTTCCTGTAATTTCGGAAAAGGTTGTTAAAGGAGAGTCGTTAAATAAAGTTATATCCGGAAGTTTAAAGCTTTACCTAGTCCTGCTTTTATCAGCGGTTTTGATCTATAGGATTTTTCCGGAGGTTCTAGTAAATCTTCTTTTTGGTCAAAGATATGCTGGAGCAATCCCTTATCTTGGAGTTTACTCTATTTACATTTCTTTTTACTCGTTAATATCGCTCTTCGCCACAATGTATTTGGCAGTCTCAAAATTTTCTTATGGGAGGGTTCTTATTGGAGGATTGATTGCGTATATTCTTTGTGTGACGCTTTTTGAAAAAACTATTCTTGGGATAATATATGCTGGTATACTGTCGATGGGATTAACCGTAATTGCGACAGTTATTTATCATTATGTTTTTATCCGTAATAGTTCCAGCGTACAAGCAGGAAAAAACAATTAAAGAAGATATAAAAAATATCGAGAATATCATTTCTCAAACCAGATTTGATTTTGAAATTATTGTTGTTAACGATGGATCGCCAGATCATACTCAACGCGAGATTAAAAAGATTAAAAGTTTAAAAGTAATTGTTTGCGGTTACCCTTCAAATCATGGAAAAGGTTATGCGGTGCGATATGGAATGGCGCGGGCAAAAGGCGATCTAATCGCATTTATTGATTCTGGTATGGAGCTTAACCCAAATGGCATCTCTATGCTTATTGAGCACATGCTTTGGTATGAAGCGGATGCAATGATAGGAAGCAAACGACACCCAGCCTCTAAAGTTATCTACCCATATCACCGCAAAATCGTCAGCTTTGGGGCGCAAATGTTTGCCAGAATTTTTCTTGGAATAAATGTAAAAGATACTCAGGTAGGACTCAAGCTCTTTAAAAGAGGGCTTTTAGAAAAGGTACTGCCTCGTCTTATCATAAAACGCTACGCTTTTGATATGGAGATTTTGGCGGTTGCAAATCATCTAGGCTTTAAAAGAATTTACGAAGCCCCGGTTAAACTTTCCTATAATACTTCCGATTTTACCCACGCCATTGGGTTTAAAGTATTGTGGCGGTCGCTTTTGGACGCGATGGGGATTGTCTATCGCATGAGAATCTTGCGCTATTACGACGAAGCGAATAAAAGAAAGTGGGTGTTTGATAAGGAGTTGGAAATGAGGGTGAATATATAATCGGGTTCTTCCTTTGACCCCCTAATTTAGGACAAGAATACCGATATTTTTTTTAGATATTTGGTAGTCATGAGGAGATTTTACGAGATTTCGCCGTTATTACAAGAAGAACCCTCTATTTTACCAACACTAAATGTCTATTAAGCCAAATTCTCTTTAACGAATGTCTATCTGAAATAACGAGACAAGGCAAATCGGGACGAGGTGAAGATAAGGGATAAAACCCAAATCCAAGCCCCGTCCTTATTTTTTGTTTGTATATACATCAACCCATTGAGTTATTTGTTGACTAATTATCCCCGAGCAATTAAAATATAGACGAGTTTCGATATGTTCTTGAGGAGAAGTTGGATGGTAGAAAATGGAGGGTAGATGAAAGAGGATAGAAGTTGGAAGTTAGATTAAAAACTATGAATAAGAAATGCTTATGTTGCTTTAAAGCGGTAGCCGACGATTCTCGCGCGGCAATTTACAGTTTTGTGCAAAAGGCGGGTCAATGCGGTGTTTCGCAGATTGTTGGAAATTTTAAACTTACACAACCGACAGTTTCTTATCACCTTTCGGAACTTGCAAAAACTGGACTTTTAAAAAGAATTAAAAAAGGAAGAGAAGTATATTACGAAGCGATTTGTACCTGTGGGATGGGAAAAGAAAAAAGTTGTCCGGTAGCGGATTAAAAATGCTTGAAATAAAAAATCTATTTTGTAGTATCAACAACAAGGAAATCTTAAAAGGTGTTGATTTTACAATCAATCCCGGAGAGACCCATATCATAATGGGTCCTAATGGCTCCGGA
>Ga0210051_1006519_pt1 | contig 11003 bp, 6 predicted proteins | sample CryGey092014_all_FD_185464 | JGI IMG/M metagenome (GOLD analysis project Ga0210051, IMG submission 185464) | Groundwater microbial communities from aquifer - Crystal Geyser CG23_combo_of_CG06-09_8/20/14_all (SPAdes) (version 2) | ecosystem: Environmental > Aquatic > Deep subsurface > Groundwater ...
CACACGGAACAGATATGTGGTGTTTGGGTGGCGGTCATTTAGAATTTGGGGAAACAATAATAGAATGTGCCAAACGTGAAGTTAAAGAAGAAACTGGACTAATAATTAAAAACGCCAAAATAATTTGTGTTAATGAAGATTTATATTTTATCCAATCAGATAATAAGCATTACATTACTATTGGCTGTTTAGCTCATGCAAAGTCAAAAAAATTTCAAAATAAAGAACCGGATAAACATAGCGAATTAAACTGGTTTGACTTAAATGATTTACCTCAACCTCTTTTTCCTCCTAGTAAAAATATTGTTGAATGTTATAAGAAGGGGACTATTTGTATTAAATAAACTATATTTATTTGTTATCATGAACTTGTCCCAAAGGGATCCCTTAGGGATTTTAGAATCTTTGGGAATTTACATAAGATTCCGGATAAGACTAATGTCTTTACCGGAATGACACAATTTATGAATGGCTTAATTTACATATTTACCGGTGATGGCAAAGGTAAAACCAGTGCTGCCTTGGGAACTGTAACTCGCGCAGTTTGTGCAGGTAAAAAAGTTGCTTGGGTGGCTTGGTACAAAAGTGATAGTTGGGATATCTCGGAAAAAAAAATACCTCAAATATTAACTGGAGTTGATTTTTATCTAATGGGTAAAGGATTTTATATTAAAGGTTCAAATTCCAAAACATTAAAAACAGGAGGAAAAGTAATTGATACAACTACTGAAACTGATCACAAATTGGCAGCACAAAAAGCACTAGAAAAAGTAGAAAAAATTTTAACCTCACAAAAGTACTTTTTGTTAGTATGTGATGAGATTGTTAATACTTTGGCAGATGGTCTTTTAGATTTATCTGATATTAAAAATTTAATTAAAAAAAGAGGACAAACTCATTTAATTCTAACTGGGCGTAATGCTCCTCAGGAGTTGATTGATCAATCTGATTTGGTAACCGAGATGAAAAAAGTGAAACACCCATATGATAAAGGCATTCCTGTAGTTAAAGGCTTAGATTTTTGATACACTATATTCGTATGGATCCTGCTGCCCAAATTCCTAATACCGGGTCTAGTGACGACATGATGATTAAGCTGCAAAAACAGCTTGATGATCTTAAACAGGGGCAAAACCAACAAAAAACAGCCGTAATTAAACAAAAACAAGATGAGCCAGCTCCCACAAATGAAATTACAGCTGAAGATATCTTAAATACATTTAATAGACCAGTTAATTCTAGTGCTGTTAAATCTGCCTCATTACAAACATCTTCTAGTGCAATTTCGGATATCAAGAAAAACACATCTAGCTCTCAGACAGCATTAGACGATACCTATGAGGATGATTTAAATGATGAAGAAGATAGTGAAATTTATAACCAACCTAGTATCCAAAGAGGTGCTATCAATAATATTGATGATAAATTAAATGTCCCGACATCATCTCAACCATCTCTTGATCCTAGTAATATTCCTACTGATGATTCAACAGTTGTTTTAACTAATCCATCACCACAAAACAACTCAACTCCACTTCAAATCAGTACTACTGAGAAGCCTCAAGCTGCACCAATAATTCAGCCAACAGGATCAATGCGCAAAGAAGCAATCCAGTCGACTGCTCAACCAGAAACAATAAAATATCAAGAAATTAGTACTGAATTGACCAAAGATGTAGAATTAGAAAAATGGATGAAAGAAGTGCCTGATGCTAAAACAGTCACCTTACCTAAACCAGTTGCTGATGATTACGGCCAAATTCTAGTCCAAGCAGCTCAAATACCTAAACCAAAAATTGTACTACCAATCAGTGAACCAGAAATGGAAATAGCTTTACATCATAAAATAATTGATTCTTTTAGGTGGTTATATGAATGGGCAAAACGTTTAATATTATTACAACCGGGAAGAGTATTTTATCCAGAAAATAAAAAATAATATAATTTCAATATGGCATCATCTACGGACATAATGACTAATATCACAAACGAATTAACCTATTACATAACTTTATTATTTATTGTTATTTTAGCCATAGCAGCGTTGGTCTTTATAATAATGTTAGTATTAAAATTAATTAGGGTACGTAAAAGAGAAGCTATCTCTTTGGATACTGTGTTACTGCAAGTTGCCCTACCTAAAGATAATGAAATTAAGATAGATGCTGCCGAACAAATGTTTGCATCCCTTTACGCTCTTTATAAAGATGGTTTTGATGGTTTTATCAACCAACAACCACATATTTCTTTTGAGATAGTTGGTAAAAAAGAAGACATACGGTTTTACATTGCAGTTCCTCATGATTATCAGGATCAGGTAGAAAAACAAGTTTTTGGAGCCTATCCTGGGGCTGAGATAAAAGAAGTTGACGAATATAATATTTTCAACCAAGAAGGTAAAGTGGCTTTCAAAACCCTTAAACTTAAAAATGGAAATTATAACCCAATTAAAGTTTATAAAGATCTGGCTACTGATCCTTTGTCATCAATAACTTCGGCACTAGCCAAAATGAGTGATGGTGAAGGTTGTGCTGTTCAAATTATTGTTTCCCCTGCTGCGGGTAAATGGAGTCATGGCGGAAGATCATATATTTCTAAAACTAAAAAAAGTGAGTCAGATCCCGAAAAAGCAGCCTACAATATTGATCCCAAAACGTATGATGCTATCGAAAATAAGTGTTCTAAACCTGGGTTTAATACTACCATTAGAGTAGTAGTCTCTTCGTCAAATTTAGTTAGAGCTAAGATGCATTTGGCAAATATTCTGGGAACTTTCAGCCAATTTTCTTCTGATTTAAACAAATTTGTAACTCCCCAATTTATAATTCTCAAACATATGTTTATGATTGATTTTATTTATCGTTATCAACCATTGTTTGGTCAAAAATCAATATTATCATCAGAAGAGTTAGCTACTATTTTTCATTTTCCCAATAAGAGTGTAGAAACTCCTCATATCAAATGGCTGCAATCAAAACGTTTACCTGCCCCTGCTGGTATTCCAAGAGAAGGGACCTATTTAGGACGCAATATCTTTAGAGGAATTACTCGCGATGTATATATATCTGATAAAGACAGACAGCGACATATGTATATTATCGGGAAAACCGGTACAGGGAAATCAGTATTGTTAACCGATCTAATTTTGCAGGATATCCGAGCTGGACATGGAGTTTGTTTTATTGATCCTCATGATACAGCGGAAAAATTATTAGGAATGATTCCACCTGAAAGAGCTGAAGATGTAATTTATTTTAATCCTGGAGATAGCGAACAACCAATGGGATTAAATATCATGGAAGCAGAAACCGAAGAACAAATGCATCTAATTACTTCTGCCATTATTAATCTGATGTACAAATTATTCGATCCGCATAAAACTGGTATTATTGGTCCTAGATTTGAACATGCGGTACGTAATGCTATGTTAACTGTCATGCAAGCGCAACCTGGATCAACCTTTATTGAAGTGGTCCGTATTTTAACTGACCCCAAATTTGTGCAAGAATTATTACCCAAAGTTAAGGATCCAATGGTACGTCATTATTGGACTGACCAAATCGCTCAAACATCAGATTTCCATAAATCTGAAGTTTTGGACTATATTGCTTCCAAATTCGGGCGTTTTGTAACTGATAAAATGATGCGAAATATGATAGGACAGTCCCAGTCTGCTTTTAATTTTCGTAAAGTAATGGATGAACGCAAAATTTTGTTAATCAATTTAGCTAAAGGTCGGATAGGAGAAGAAAACTCCAACTTTTTAGGTTTGATTTTGGTGCCAAAGATATTAATTGCAGCTATGAGTCGGACTGATGTCCCAGAAGATCAAAGACCAGACTTTTATCTTTATGTTGATGAGTTTCAGAATTTCGCCACCCCTGATTTTGCCCAAATTCTATCAGAAGCTCGTAAATACCATCTGAATTTAACTGTAGCTAACCAATTTATTGGTCAGATAGAAGATGGGGTCAAAAATGCAATTTTTGGCAACGTTGGAACAATTATGTCTTTTCGTGTTGGTGTTACCGATGCTAATTATCTACAACATGAATTTGAAGAAAAATTTGCAGAATCAGACTTTTTGAATATTGAACGTTATAATACTTTTGCTAAAACAATTGTTGATAACGAACCCGTACCTCCCTTTACTCTAAACTTAGAGAAGAATATGGAAGTATATAATAAATTAATTAACCCTCAACTTGCTGAGATGATCACTCAACTATCTAGATTAAAATACGGTAAAGACAGAGAATTGGTAGAAGCTGAAATTGCCCAAAGAGCCAAACTATAAAAATATTGGATTTGGAACCAAAAATGAATTAAAAAGTTAAGGAACAGTTTACTGTTCCTTTTTACCTAATCTGATCTAGATGATATAATTCCAATGTTTAACGCGCTCATAGCTCAGCTGGTTAGAGCACGAAGCTTATACCTTCGGGGTCCTAGGTTCGAATCCTAGTGAGCGCACTCTTCATTTAACTAAGAATTAACTGTTAAAAGGTTTAATATAATAAATATTAGAAGAGATTAAGTCTATTTCTGATACAAATCCTGGGGTAAAGCGGTAATAATTACTCCCACTTCGATTTTCTCTCCATCTTGAGTATAACCATAGCCTTGGAAACGATAGAAAGGTTGGATTGAACTGCTATCATAGTCATAGACATAGACGAGTTCAACCGAATTAAAAGTAGCCGTACTCATATCATTTTGGTTTAGTTCAGTATAAGCAACTGTGGGATTATTAAGTTTAGAAAAATTCCCCTGACCATTATTAATGGCTTGTAGAGCTTGATCTGGGGTTGTAATATCAGCAGTCCCGACTATGTCAATTAATGTTGGAGGATAAATTATTGTTGCTTTACGGATACTACTATCAAGGTTAAATACTAATTTCACTGGATAATCACGTCTCCTTATATCAATTAAAGGTTTACCGTCAAGTAAATAGTTAAAATTAACTGAAACATAATCTGCTAGATTCGGGTCACTAACCGGTAGACCAATACCTTGTTGGTCGGTTTGAAGCAGTTGAACATAACCATTGTCTAGAGTCACAGTATTAGTTAAAATATTTTTAGCTGCTAAAAAGCTTTTGGCTAGATTAATAAATTGTTCTGAATCAATAAGATTTTTGGGTCTTTGTGTTGATTGATAATTGCCATACTCAATAATTAAGGGTGGATAAGATATAACTAAGTCTGCATTCGGTTTGGTAAAAATAGCTGTACTAAATTCTATACCCTGATCCAAAGCGGGAGACTGAGTAAAGTTAAAATTTTTACCCAGTTCTGTTAAAAATGGCTTTTGGAATTGATCGGTATTTTGGGGGACTGAAAAAACACTAAGCTTGGTTGTAAGTTGCGGTATCTGTCCAGAATAGCGATATTGTAAAGAAATAGGTTGAATAATATCAGTTTTTAAGCTAGGTCTTGGAAGTGTTTGAGGTTTGATGGTCTTATTCGCAGCTACAATTTGTAAAATTATTGAAATGATAAACAATATTATCGCAAGACTAGCTAAGATAATAAAAATTGGTTTCGTAATAACTTCTTTAATATTTAACATATTTTATGGCATTGTACCGCAATCAGATAGACAACCACTATTAAGCTTTTCCACTTGCGTAGGAGACATTCCAAGTCCGCAGGCTATAGAAATATTACCGTAAAGTGGTGATCGTAATTCGTAATGAAGGTGTGGACCAGTACTGTTTCCAGTACTATTTGTTTTACCAATAACTGTTTGATTTTTTGTTACTCTATCATTAACTTGAACAAAAACATTTGCTAAATGAGCGTAATATACAGTAAAAGCATTATCATCTGACCTTAATATTACTAGATTTCCATAACCTTGATTATTCCATCCAGCATACAATACATATCCAGTGACAGTTGCCACAACTCTAGTTCCAGTTGGCGGAGCAATATCGATAGCGTTATGATGCTGACTAGCTCCGGTATTTACGTTTAGTCCTGCAGTAATTGGCCAACCAGAACCTTCGACTGGAGAACCAGTAGGGAAAGAAGAAGGTATATTTTCAGCTGGGCAGGAATAGCTAGTAAAATCTCCTTGGTTTTCAAAAAAAGCACTTGAAGTTCCGTATGGTGGTAACATAAATACAGCTGTCAGTTGTTGCATGGTAAAAATACCAGCTACAGCGGTAGCTCCTACAGCAATAATTGGGGCATTGGCAATTACTGGTGACAGACCGCCAACTGCAGAAGATCCAGAAACCACACCTTGAAAAGCGCCTTTTACTGCAGTAACAGCTTTAGAAGCCGCGGCGGCTGCTTTACTAGCAATATTAGCAGCCCATAAAAGAGGAGCTAGTGCTACCGCGGCGGTTAATCCAGCTAAGGCTCCCAAGATTTTTTTGATATTATTTAATCCAACTACGCCAATAATCACGCTAGCAACTTTTCCCCAAGGGCCTAGCAAACCAACTAATTTAGTTAAGCCTTTTTCAGCTGCTTTTCCCGCTAATTTACTGGCTACCTTTTTGGCTACTTTAGAAGCTGCACCCTTTACAAAATTATTAGCGACACCCTTAACCCCTAATTTTCCCAGTCCCCAACTAATACCTTTGCCAACAAAACCTCTTATACCACCCATTTGACTCCAGTTACCTAAAGTTCTGAAAAAAGCCGCGCGCGCGCGCTGAAATAATCTTTGGAAAGGACGGAAAATACGTCTAAAACCGGTTAACTGAACCTCATTACCATAATTATCGCTAAGGTGAGAATTCATTTCGGTTGATGGCTGGTGTACATCGTGTTTTTCACTGAGTAAGCTTTGTTGTTGTGGTGAAGTTGGAGATTTACTTCTCTGAACATTATCAGCCGCAGGGGTAGGAACGCCCTTACCAGTAATACGGGTTTTGAGTTCGTCAATAATGGAATGTGCTTCTCTATTAAACTTATGGATAGTTCCAGAAACACGAGAGGTAAAAATATTAAATCCTTTTTCAGGGTTTAGTCTTATAAGATTATCATCATGAACAAGTTGAGATAATAATTTCCCATCTTTAATTTGTAGGATATCTTTATTAGTTTTTAAGAACTCTCTAATTTGGGCAGAGTCTGCTGCTATTTTTTCTATAGTTCCAGCCAAATGAGGATTATTAGCGATTAATTGCTGATAAGTATCTTGATGGATAAGGGCTAATTTTAACTGTTTATGGGTAATAATACCTTGACCAGTAGCTAATCTAACTTGATTTATACTTTCTAATGCCTTATCAAAAGAAATAGTTTCATTACTGCCTTTGAATCGAAAACGATCAATAACTAGCTTTTTATCTCCAATATAAATATCAACGTCTGGAGTTTTGACATAAGGCTTTAACTTTTCTACCCTTTGTACATATTCAGCTAATTCTTCGTGAGTATTAAAAGAATCTTGGATTCTTTGTTCAAAATCTTTTCCACCGGCTTTGAGTACAGCATCTTGGACAGTATAACCTTGATTAACTAGTTCTTTAACCTTGGCAACATGAGCATTAGCCTCAAGGTCATTGACTCCATAATCTTTATAAAATTTAGCAATTTCATGTTGTGACGTTGAAGCTTCAGCACTAGTAAAATCAGTTACTTGTTGAGCTGTTTGCTGAGCTTTTACCATTTGATTGGCAGCTGTTGCAACAGCAGGCGATAACGCTTCTAAAACTGGCGCTGTTGGATTTACAATTTCTCTTATTTGACTTGTTGAAACCTCTTGGGCCGTAGCTGTTGGTGCTTGCCCAGATTTAACATTTTCTACTGCTACAGCTAATAAATTACTTGCCTGTTCAGATGTTAAAGGTACGGGAGATAAAGTTTGAGCTACCTGAATAAGTTGTTTATAATGATCAACAACCTGTGATGCATTTGTTGTGGAAACATGGCCTTCGTCAACTAAATGGGTAGCTAAAGACTGTTGTGCTTCTCCTAACGCGTGCGCTTGTTCTCTATGTGATTCTTGGTTTGCTTTTACCAATTGTTCTAAAATAATTTGAGTTTCGGGAGTAAGAGGTTTAGCTTCAAAATTAGCATCTACATCTATACTCTCTTTAACTAATGCTGGAGTAATAGGAGTGTCAGTAGTTCCTGTGCTCACATCTGCCTTAGCTGTTCTTAACAAAGCATCTGGATGTTGAGCTGCTAGTTGAGCTATTTCTGGGTTTGTTTGAGCTACTGCTACTAGTTTGTTATATCGATCAACTACTGTTTGAGAATCTTTAGGACTTAAATTTAGCTCTTTAGCTACTTGTTGAGCTAACTCATGGCTAGCAGTAACTACTTCTTTACTCTCAGGAGCTGTATGTGCTTTAGTTACTTGTTCCAAAGTAGCTTGAGCTTTGGGAGATAAGGTAATTGGAGCAGGAGTGGCAAGGACAGTTGCAGCAACTCCTTTTACCCCAGTTTCTAATACAGTTTGGACTTTGGCTGGAGTTACTGGCTGCAAAGGTTCACTTGACTGCTGAGCTGTTTTAACCTCAGCTACAGCTTGATTAAGTAAATTTTGAGTTTGTTCTAGTTTAAGAGAGGTTGTTTGAGTAGTAGCAACTGCTACCATTTCTCCAAACCTGGCAGCAGCTTGTTGAGCTTGGACAGGGGGAAGGTTAGCTGAAGTTGTTAGTTCTTGAGCTAAATTCTTAGTGGAAACATGGATTTGCTCTATCTGGTGTTGTCTTTGTTGATATTGTTGTCTAACTGAATCTTCTAATAATTTTTTTGCTTTTGGATTATGCGAAAGTGCAGTATTTTCCAAAGCTTGTTGGGCAATGGTTTCAACTACTTTATCGGCTGATCCAGTTTGGAAATCATCCATTGATAAAGAGTTGGTCAGCATCACAGCTGTTTTGGCTATAATTTGAGCGTCAGACTTTAACTCAGTAATAGTAGGTAATGGGCTTTGTCCTTGGAATTGAGATATTTGTTGACTAACCTGGACAATGTTAGTAGCAATTGGGTCAATGGTGGTAGTTTTGTAATAAGCAAGTTGAGCATTACGTTTTGCAAGTTCAATCATGTCATGATCAGAAGGTAAATGTGCAGTTCCGGATTTATCTAGACTTTGTTGAGCTTGCTGATCACTAGCTGCTATTAGATTTTCTACTAACCTTTCTCTTATTTCTGGGGCTAAAGATTGTGTTTGTGCTCCAATAAATTCTCTTTCAATTAATTCTAATAAATCATATTCATTTATATTTTTATCCTGATCTGCCTCACGAATTACAGGATTGCGTGAAGCTTGATGGATTAACCATTGCATTGCCAAGTTACGGTCATAGAACTGCTTTCCAACAATAATCTGGTTACTAGAGCTTGATTTTAGAATGGATGCAATTTCAACAATAACTGCTTTACTAGGATTAGGGTAAAGAGAATAAAAAGGGTTACGATCATCAGTTTTCGCTGTTGTCCACTCTTTTGATAAAACGTCATTGTTTTCAGCTAGATCCCAATTTTGAAAAAAATCAGCTGATGGTTGATCAGTTTGAGCATTACTAGAACCAGATTTAGAAGCCATGAGGTTATTGTATCAATTAGAATTAACTTAGTCACTGCTTGATAGAAAATATAATCAATACTTATCCTAAAAATATAGTTAATCTATAAATTTATTTGTATCAAGACTTAATATAGCAACAAGCCCGCTTACGCGGGCTTGTTCGTTTAACACTAAATAATGAAAGTATTATCTATTCTTCATCAGATAAGGCTTCATATTCTTCAATAGCAGCATCAGCTGTTACATTATATTGTTCTGTTACAGCCTCTTCTTGATCTGCTAGGTTACTCATTTGAGCAACTAAGTCCATTAATTTTTGGGTTGGACTTTGGTCTTGAGGATTAGTTTGATCTGTCATAATATCCTTTCAACAAAATAATAAATTATTAAGCAGTTACTAACTCTTCTGCGTCTTCATCAGATGCTGGAGTCAATTGATTCAATTCTGCTTGTAAAGCAGCTATTTCAGCTTCGAGTTGGCTTCGTCTATCATCCCTTTTAGATTCATTAGCTTGGAATTGGCCTTCCATACCACCTTCTGCTTTAGCACCTAAGGTTCTTGAAACCCAGGCGAGCCCTTCTCCTACACCGACAACTGCAGCTCCAGGAAGCATAGCAACAGCACCTATAGCGGCAACACCATGACCTAAGACATTAGTAGTACGACTTCCCACTTTATTAATACCTCTTCCAGCCTTATTAATCCAGCTATCGATCCTTCCAGCTTGTTTATTAAACCATGAAGCTCTCTCTGCACCTGCTTTTTCTTTGGCAATTTGAGCAGCTTGAGCGACTTCAGTTTGTTTAATAGTTCTTTGAATTTGGCTATCCAAAATGCGGGTAGCGGATTCAGCAATACTACGCATTTGACCGAGTTGAACTACTAGATCAGCCAAACGAGGATCTTCTTGAGCTTGAGTAAATGCTTCTTGATAAGCTGTACCCAATTCTTGAGCAAAAGCAGTAGCATTTTGACGCCTTTCAGCCAATGACCCAGCTGCAACTCCATATTCTACTGTAGGTTCGCCACCCTCTACTGGAGTTTCGGTTCTAGTAATTCCTAGTTTATCTCTAAGCTGTTGTTGGAATTCTGGTCGGATAATTTGAGTAGCTCCAGACTCCATATCTTGAGCCATTCCAGCTCTATCTTCTGGGCTAATTTTACCCAAAACATCTTCAGCGCTAGGTACACGAACTGCTTCACGAGCTGTGGCAACTTCTCCACTGATTTGAGCTCTTAACGCGTCAATTTCGTCTTTTTGATCAGGATATCTTTCACCAAGACTCTGAGCTACTTTATTAAGGAGTTTGGCTTGAGTTTTCCCCTCGGCAGTCAAAGAATCACATATAGCAGCAGCTCTTTTTAAATCATCAATGGTTGGTTGTCCACCCTCAGAACCACTGAGGATAGCAAGAATTCTTTCTCCATGAGCTACTTGTCTAACTTGATGTTCTTCGGCTTTTTCTAACAATCCCTGTTCTCTGTTGAGTGATAAATT
>Ga0210051_1006521_pt1 | contig 11002 bp, 10 predicted proteins | sample CryGey092014_all_FD_185464 | JGI IMG/M metagenome (GOLD analysis project Ga0210051, IMG submission 185464) | Groundwater microbial communities from aquifer - Crystal Geyser CG23_combo_of_CG06-09_8/20/14_all (SPAdes) (version 2) | ecosystem: Environmental > Aquatic > Deep subsurface > Groundwater...
TGATTTACAAATAATTGATTTAAAAGCAAGAGGTGACAATGGCTAAAAAAAGTGGCAGCAGTATATTCGTTTGTTCAAATTGTGGCAATGAATTTTCGACTTGGAGCGGAAAATGTTTGGCTTGTGGCGAATGGAATACTTTGAAAGAGATGAGCAGTGAAATTAGCAAACTAGAAGCGGTTAGTGAAAAAATAGTGGCTAAAAATTTATCCGATTTTAAAATCAGCAGCAGTAGTCGAATCAAAACTGGCTACTCGGAAATTGACCGGGTTTTTGGTGGCGGAATTGTTGAGGGTTCAGTAATACTTCTAGGTGGCGAGCCGGGGGTCGGTAAGTCAACATTGCTTTTGCAAATTGTCAAAGAAATTCCATCAACATTTTATATCTCCGGCGAAGAGTCGCCGGAGCAGCTGCTTATGCGGGCAGAGCGGCTCGGGGTTGGAACAAAAAATATCTCGGTTTCCGAAACGTCTGATATCTCCGGCTTGGAACAAGCGATTATTGAAAATCGGCCGAAAATTATCGTTATTGATTCAATTCAGACAGTTTATAATTCGCAGATTTCCGGTTCGGCCGGCAGCCAAGTTCAAGTTAAAGAATCGGGCCTTTTTTTGCAGCAGCTGGCGAAAAAACATAAAATCCCGATAATAATTATTGGTCATGTGACAAAAGAGGGAATTGTTGCCGGGCCGCGGATGCTTGAGCATTTAGTTGATGTGGTTGTTTATATGGAAGGTGAGCGGAGGAGCGAAGCAAGGATCTTGCGGGCAGTAAAAAATCGTTTTGGCACAACTGATGAAATTGCAGTCCTCCGAATGGGAGAGAAAGGGATTGTTGAGATTAAAAATCCCGGAGCTTTGTTTCTGTCAGAAAGTAGCGGTGCTGCTGGCAGTGCCGTAACGGTACTACTAGAGGGGTCTAGGCCACTTTTAGTTGAAATCCAGGCATTAGTTACGCCGACAACCTTTGGTTATCCACGCAGAACAACTTCAGGCTTTGATTTAAATCGCCTGAATATTTTAATTGGGATAATGACAAAAAGAGCCGGTCTTAATTTAGGTAATCAAGATATCTATGTTAATGTTGTTGGCGGGATTACTGCCTCGGAACCAGCAACTGACCTCGCGGTCTGTTTAGCCATTGCCTCATCGTACAAAAATAAACCGTTACCAGGAAATGTGGCTTATTTTGCCGAAGTTGGTCTAACTGGTGAGATTCACAGAGTGATGAGAGCAGAAAAACGCAAAAAAGAAGCTGAAAATTTGGGCTATAAGGTAAGAAGTAATTACAAAGATATTAGAGAAGCAATTGAAAAAGACCTTTCGTAGCAGAAGGTTAAAGGTCCGAGAATAAGATATCAATCATTTTATACTTTCTGCTCTGAACTCTTGACTAATAGGGTCCCGTTCTAAACGAATAATCGCCCGAGCTAACAATATCTCCACCGGAGCTTAAAGAGACGACGCGGAAATGGTAAGTTGTGTTGGGATTTAGATCAGAAAGCGTCATCGAGTGAGTCGTGACTAGCGCTGGGTCTGGTGTCGTTGGCCACGCGTATTCATTGTAGTTACTGTGAGAAGTTATATCGTAAAATACCTGCGAAGTGCCGGCTTTCGAAGTCGTCCAGCTGACTTTAGCCGAAGTATCAGTGATATTACTGGTGGTAACACCAGAGGTCGTAAACTCCTCTTTAATTGAGGCAAAAGAGATCTCGTTTTTTGCCGTTTGGCCATATTTGTCGCTGGCAATTACTTCGAGTGAATGTCTGCCGGTGGCGAGATTATTAAAATTATAACTTAAGCTAAATGGTGAGACAGAGTTGGAGCCGACGCTGATATTATCAATAAAGAATTCCACTTTCAAAACATCAGCGGGGTTATTGATTGAAACGGTAATAGCGCGGGTGCCGGAAACCGTTTCATCGCTGTGCGGAGATGAAATTGAAATCGTAACAGCCGGTGCGATGTTGTTAATATCGCATTTTTCTGCCGGTGTGGGATTATAAAGTCCGGCGGCAATAGCCCAGGACCGCACCGGACCCTCCCAGTTCGGATTAGCCGGTTTTTCCGAGTGGACATTGGAGAATATTTTTGTCTCAGTTATGCTATCCGGGGCACTAGCCGGAGCCGGCAGACCGTTGGCTCTGCAAACTCGAACGGCAGCATTAACATTGTCGTGTTCAGTCGGTAATTGCCAGCTGGTGAAAATATCGGTCGTAAATTGGCTCGAATACTGCGTTGGCAACAGATTTGACCAGCGCTCAACAGTGGCGGACTGAATTCCCGGTGGCTGATTGAATTGTTCAACCGGCGTGCCGGCAAGCATCTTCTCCATAAAATTATGAAATATCGGCGCGGCAACTACTACGCCGTCAGCGCCGGAGGACATTGGATGATTATCATTATTACCAACCCAAACTCCGACTGTCAGAGATGGTGTATAACCTACGGTCCAGGCGTCTCGGAAATCAGTGGTTGTACCAGTTTTAGCCCCTACTGGTCGATCAGGGAAATAAAGCGGGGAGCGTGAGCCGAATATCATTGAACGGGCTTGATTATCGCTCATAATACTTTGCAACTCATAAGCGATTTGCGGATCGAGTACCTGTTTGCCCTTGTCTTCCTCCGGCTTATATTCGTAGAGAACTTTGCCTTTGTTGTCAACTACTTTGCGCATAACCTTTGCATCATGTTTATTGCCATTGTTAGCAAATACTGAAAAGCCAGCAGTATGTTCTAGAAGTTTTACTTCACCAACACCCAAACCGAGAGAGAGTCCGTATCGTGAGCGTTGGGTCAAAGTTGAAATTCCCATATCAGTCGCAGTTGTAATTACATCATCCATGCCGGCAAGTGCAAAAGTTTTTACTGCTGGAATATTAAGAGAATTTGCTAAAGCCTGACGCATTGTCACTGGTCCGTGAGTGGTATTGTCATAGTTATGGGGGATATAACCTCCACCAAAATCAGTGGTGAAGTCAAAAAGAATTTTCGAAGGCGAATACTCTTTTTTCTTAAAGGCAGTGGCATAGGTATAGGGCTTAAATGAAGATCCTGGTTGGCGATTTGAAGTTGCGATGTTAACATTACCATCGATCTTGGTATCAAAAAAGTCTTTACTGCCGACCATTGTTAGCACCTCGCCGGTTTTCGGATCAATCGAGACTAATGAGCCGTTAGAGCCGCCGTATTTCTCCACTTTTGCCATTCCGTCAGCAACCGCCTGCTCGGCGATTTTTTGTTTTTGGAAGTCAAGAGTTGTATAAATCGTCAGCCCTTCTTTCTCAACTCGTTGATCACCATATTCCTCTGAAGCTTGTTCGAGTACATACATTGAAAAATGAGGAGCCAAAATTGCCATCTTTCTTGGTTGAACAGAGACGCCAACAGTTGTAGTGTCCTGCTTCTTGGCTTCATCAGCTTGCTCTTTCTTGATATAGTTTATCTTGACCATTTGGTCTAGGACATAATTTCGTCGGATTACCAACTTGTCGGTATGAATGCCATATGGGGAATAGTAAGTTGGAGCCTTAGGGATTGCCGCCAAAGTTGCCGCCTGTGCAAGTGTCAGGTCTTTTGCCGGGATTCCATAATACATCCTCGCCGCCGCTTCAACACCAGCAGTTTGCCCACCGTAAGGGATTTCATTGAGATACATTGTCAGAATCTGATCCTTCGAGTACATAAACTCAAGCTCGATGGCCAGAATAACTTCTTTGACTTTTCTGGTAAATGTTCGCTGGGAGTAAAGTAGAGCATTTTTAACATATTGCTGAGTAATGGTTGAGCCGCCCTGGACGCCGCCGGACGTATGAAATATGTTATTGATAGCTGCTCTAAATACTCCACGGAAGTTTATGCCGTGATTCTGATAAAACTGTTGATCTTCAGTCGCAACCGTAGCATCTTTTAGATATTTATTAATTTGGTCAGTAGTAACCACTGTTCTCTTTAGCTCACCAGTTTCATATAAGAGAACTCCATTACGATCATAGATTTTTGTCGATTGTGTTGGTCGCATCTTAGCGATCTTGCTTGGAGTCGGCAGATCCTTGGCAAACCAGGCAAAGGTGACGGAAACCATTAGAAAAACCGCCAAAAACGCGTAAGCGACAATTCGAAGGATTTTTTTCTTATCCCACTTGCGTTTTTTAGCGCTGCGGTGAAGATTGAGCGGATTTTTGAAACCGAATTTGAATTTCATTGTTATCCTTTTTGCTTTCTATTTACATTATAAAGCTTTACCAGTATTATGTAAATTGAAAAGCAGGTTGGGATTTCTTGAATTGTATTAGGATAATAAAATATTAGATTTATGTCAAGAGGGTGTATGGAGAAAGATATTTTATCTAGAGGGATGGAGAAGATTGTTGGTGGCGAACTTCTTGAAAAAAAATTGAAATCAGGTAAAGCTCTTCGAATTAAGCATGGTGTTGATCCAACAACAGCAGATTTGCACCTAGGTCATTCGGTCATTTATTTAAAACTCAAGGAATTCCAAAAGCTTGGCCATAAGATTGTTTTTTTAATCGGCGACTTTACTGGCAGATTCGGTGACCCCTCTGATAAAATCAAGTCGCGCATCTTGCGGTCCAAGGAAGAGGTGAGAAAAGTCGCTAGGAATTATATTAATCAGGTTGGTAAAATTATTGATGTGGAAAAAGCCGAGATTCGTTACAACGGTGAATGGTATGACAAAATGTCGGCCGAAGATCTTTTACATCTGATGTCAAAAGTTTCCCACGCGGAGATGATTGAACGAGATATGTTTCAAGAAAGGATGAAGAAGGGTGAGCGGATTGGTTTGCATGAGTTAATCTATCCGGTGCTTCAAGGTTATGACTCAGCAATCCTCCATTCTGATTTGACTGTCTGCGGAAGCGACCAGCTTTTTAACGAACTTCAGGGCCGAAAATCGCAAGAATTAAGTGGCCAGGAACCGCAGGCAATTATTACGGTTCCGCTTTTGATCGGGATTGATGGCAGAAATAAAATGAGCCAAAGCCTTGGAAATCATATCAGCTTGGGTGAATTCGCTAGCGAACAGTTTGGAAAAATAATGTCAATCCCCGACAACTTGATAATTGATTATTTAACACTTTGCACCCGAATCCCAATGGCAAAAATCGAGCTTTGGGAGAAGGAGATGAAAGCCGGCAGAAATCCTAAAGAGATAAAAGTCAATCTGGCAAAAGAAATTGTCGGGATTTATCACAAAAAGGAAGAGGCAGAAAAAGCGGCAAAGGAGTTTGAACAAGTTTTTCAGAAAAAAGAATTGCCTGACAATATTTTAGAAATCAAACTTTCCGGGACTTATCCGCTGCCACGGTTTTTAGTCGAAGCCGGATTAGCAAGTTCGGGATCGGAAGCCAGAAGATTGATCGAAGCTGGTGCTGTAGAAATTGATGGCGCTAAATGTGGAGATTATAAATCAACAATCACAACTCATTCCGGTATGGTGATAAAAGTCGGAAAAAGAAGATTTGCAAAGATTAAATGATAGTTACAGAAATGCTTTAATCGCGTATTGTTTTTATTTTCGGCCTGCCACGCCCGCCCTGCCGTTTAGCTAGTGAATATCAGAGAAAAACGGCTATTATGTGCTTGCTGATGATTACGACCAAGATATAGCGCCGGCGCCGGCTTACACAAAAGCAATGTGCTCGTCGCATTTCTAGGGATTTTTAAATGATCGAAGCTCTGAAAGGAAAAATTAAAAAAGCGATAAAATCAGCCGGCTATGAACTAGCAGGGGGTTTTGATTTGGAATTGCCACCGAATGAGAAATTTGGCGATTTGTCCACCAATGTTGCTATGCTTATTGCTGCCAAAGAGGGGAAGAAGCCGGAGGATGTCGCTAAAGATATTGTTGAAAATCTTAAAGATAAAAATTTCGAAAAGATTGAAATTGCCGGTGGTGGTTTTATCAATATCTATCTATCGCAAAAATATTTAGCCAGAGAACTCAGAGAAATTCTCAAAGCTGGGTCTGATTTTGCTAGAAGCGATCTAGGCAAAAATCAAAAAGTATTAGTTGAGTTCATCTCCGCCAATCCGACTGGCCCGCTGCATATTGGCAATGCCCGTGGCGGTCCGATCGGCGAAACGCTGGCCAATATTCTTGATTGGCTGGGTTATAAAGTTAGCCGAGAATTTTATATTAATGATGTTGGCAGCCAGATTCAGAAGTTTGGGCAAACTCTAGCATATTGGTACATTAAAAAACACGATGAAAATTATCACTTTCCGGAAGGTGGTTATCCCGGGGATTTTGTTAAAGATATCTCAGAAGAAATACAGCGAGAATTTGCCAGCGAAATTGAGGAGCTAAAAGACGAAGAATTAACCGAGTTTTTTATTCGCCATGGTCTAGAAATTGTAATTCGCAGAATGAAAGAAGATATCGAAGCGCTGGGGGTTCATTTTGACCAATGGGTTTATGAGAGCGACTTAATTAATAATGGTAAAAGTCAGAAAGTGGTTGATGAGCTGAAAGAAAAAGGCAAAACCAAAGAAAAAGAGGGAGCAGTCTGGTTCTCTTCGTCAGAATACTCTGATTTTTCTGATCGAGAAAGCGTTCTTGCTCGGAGCGATGCGGAAAAGTCGTTAACTTATTTTGCCACTGACATTGCTTATCATCAGGATAAACTGCAGCGCGGGTTTGATCTTCTAATTGATATCTGGGGCGCCAATCATCACGGTCATATCTCGCGAATGAAGGCAGCGATGGCAGCTTTAGGCTATGATCCAGAAAAACTTTCTATCATTCTTTATCAAAATGTCCGGATCAAGGAGGGCAAAGAGATTAAACAGATGAGCAAAAGATTGGGCAATTATATTACCATTTCTGAACTGATCGGGAAAATGAAAGTGCCAGCTGATGTTTTCAAATTTATGATTATCTCCCAGAGTCATACCTCAATCATTGATTTTGACCTCGATCTGGCCCTAGAACAATCAGAGAAAAATCCAGTCTACTATTTACAATACGCCTATGCTCGCATCTGTAGTATATTACGAAAAGTTCAGGCCGAGACCTTGGTCGAGGTCGAAAAAATTGCTAGGGGAGAGGCGAGCGCCGATTTGGCTGATCTGGAAATTTTGCAAGATAAAAAAGAGCTCCGGCTACTAAAGACCATCTCGTTGTTGCCGGAGAAATTAAAAAGTATTGCCGAGGATTTTCAAATTCAAGCACTCCCCCATTTTGCAACTGAAATTGCCGCCGCTTATCATGATTTTTATACGACTTGTAAGGTCTTATCAGATGATAAAGAGCTGACCAGGGCTAGATTACTATTGGTTTTAGCAGCTCGTAATACTCTAAAGATATCTCTGGCTTTGATGGGGATTTCAGCACCAGAGAAAATGTAATTGAGAACTATTCGATCTTAATTGATTTTATAATCTCGTCGAAATCATTGTACCAATTTTGAATTTCGCCTGAAAGCTGATTCTCGGAAATTTTTTTATATAAGGCAGTGGTATCCCCCCAAATCTTTTTATTGCAAGCAGTGTCAAACTTCAAAAATTCATCTGGTAGTAAATTCCCTGGCTCAAGTAGCAGATCCGTTATCTTGACCTGGCTCTCTCCCCAAAAGAAGATAAGTTCTCGGAAAATCGAAACTTGGCAATTATCGGTAGTCGCAACTAAGTATTGCTCTGAGGTTACTTTCCCGTTATCCAGATTTGTTATTTTTTCTGAATTTTTAATCGCGCTTTGAATCTCCGGCCCTAATTTTCCATTTTCCAGAGCTTCTTTGGTCCGTTCGGCAATTCTAGCGCCAGCGCCAAGATCGGATATTTTTCCGACAGCGATGTTTAAATATTTGCCAGCCTGACTTTTGGACGAAGCGTTAAGTTGAAGGCTGTCGGGATATTTCAAACTAAATATTCCCGAAGGATCAGAATAACTTTGCCAATTTTTAATAATTTCTTCATTTGGTTTCGGGGTTTGGGCCTCTGGATAGATAATCTTATCCTCGCCTGAAGTCGAGTTTTCTGATTTTGATTTCTGGCGATTATAAAAATAGTAAACGCTGCCCCCGACAACTGCCAGAACCAGAATTGCAACAAAAACTTTTCCTAAATTTTTCATTTTGAGTGATTATAGCATAGACTAAAATGCTTGCATTGATATTTCGAATTCCGTGAGTATTTGCCTTAAAAACACGCTATCTCCGACCCCAGCATGGTCGGAGCGCTCTTGCTCGACCTCGCTCGTCCCGACGTACGTCGGGACACCCTGCCCGCTCGGTCTGCGCGAAGGTTTTTAGAGACAAATACTCACTCATAAGAAAGCAATAAGCTCATCGCATTTTATGATTTAGTTTTTTGGATTCCATCCGTGCCCATCCCTGCCTGCGGCAGGTAGGCGTGTACCAGATCCGTGTAGTTGACGTGTAGTTAGATATCAAGTTCAAAGACTTTTGTTCCAGCCAGCAGCCAGAATTTTTTGATTTTAGCATTGACGGCAAAATCAGTAATTGCTACTTCACTGTCAGCTACGTATTGTTTTTTGTAAGCCCCGGTCTTAGAAAATTCCAGAACCCGATTAGCCCCTTTGTCAAGAATATAAATTGAATTTGAATCAACGCTGACATCACATTTTGGGCATCTGGATTCAAACATTTTTGTATTTTTCTAATAATTTCTATGTCCTGTAATTATAGTTATTGGACTTTCGAGGTTATTTTATAAACAATTTTACAACCAACATAAATAGCCATCAAATTAGGTAGAGTGGAGCAACCACAATTGTAAGTGGTATAAAATACCAATCTCTTATTAGAGAATGGACTGTATAAGCCCAATCTGGTGCATTTTTATTTTGATACCCTTCTCCGCGCCAACCACTCTAATGTCCCAGATAATAACTTAAGACGATGTCGGGAATTATTAGCACAACACAAACAATGATTCAAACTGCTCCTAACATCACTACGATTTCTTCTACATATTTCATCTATGTTCTGTTGATTTACCACATACTTCTCACTTGCTTTAAAATTGAGACTTTATTCCACTGACAGCGTTGTAATGTCTCCGCAAGTCCGTTTTTTATATATTAAATAGCACAGTAATTGCAAGCCAGACAAGAGAAGCAATAATGAAATAATAAGAAAAACCTAAAAGTGTTCTATCTGGCTTTTTAGTTGTGCCATAATAAATTATCCATGTAATTAGCCCGACTGGGATTGCATAACCAATCATGTAACCGAGCCCTGCGGAACTCAAATAAATCGCTTTTGCGTTTATAACCATAATACTAAGGAGAATAATCACAACCGCCATAACTTCTTGAAAGGAAGTCGTTTTTTTATCAACCTGTTCTTTTTTCTCTTCCATTTTAGCCTCCAAAAATAATTATTTCCAAATATTATAAACTAAAGTTTTTTTGGCTATTAATCAGAATTTTCTTCAGCATACGATTCACATCCCTCAATAAATGAATTTGAATTGCCTCCGCAACCGCTAGGGTCAGTAATACCTTTCTCCTCCGCCCAATCATAACCGGCCTCGTGACCAGAGCAGTCGCCGGTGCATGTATTGCCATGAAATGTATTAGAAGTTTCACTACTTGAATCAACTTGATCCGAAGTGCTAGAAGCACCAGATGAAGAACTACTAGAATTTATTGAGCTCTCATTATAACCACAACCCGTCAATGTAATTGAAAAGAAAGTTGCGATAATAACGCAAGTAGAAATTTTTAGAATTTTTTTTATGTTGAGCATTTCTTTCAATATATTTATTATTTCTTACTTGCTCTGTACCCAGCATCAATTGCATCGGATTCAGTCGCGAAACATCTCTCAGGCATTGTTTTGTCATAATATTGTCCACCCGGAACATGATAAATTCCTGATTGTGCATTTCCCTTTATAGGTTTGTCGTCCGGGCAGTAATAAGTTCCGGATTGCGGAGTAAAAGAACTAATTCGGGTGTGATACCAATTGTAACCCCACCAAATAACGACAATCCCAACGATAACCGCTATCCATATCCACCAATTATTATTTTCTTTTGATTCCATAATTGTTTACCACCACTTTGTGTATCCTTTTTTGCCAGTGAAGGGGTTGTAGTTACCCCATGAAGAAAAATTATTCCACTTGAATCCGTCAGATTTAGTCCTGAAATAAGAACTCACAAAAGTCCCGTTACTTTTGAAATAACTTCCAACGCTGGTTATGGGGGTATAGCTCTTATAGCCAGGAGTATAGCTCTTGTAACTGGGGGTGTAACTATTGTAACTCGGAGTATAAATTTTATAGGTGGGGGTGTAGCTCTTATAGCTAGGAGTATAGCTCTTGTAACTGGGGGTGTAACTATTGTAACTCGGAGTATAAATTTTATAGGTGGGGGTGTAGCTCTTATAGCTAGGAGTATAGCTCTTGTAACTTGGAGCATAACTTTTATAACTAGGAGTGTAAATTTTTGCTTCCGCTTTATGCACAGACACAAACCCAAAAACGAACAATGCCACTAAGATAATTACAATGTTTTTCATAAATAACCCTTTCCTGTCTAGTTATTTTTTTTGAAATATTTGGCTTGACGAAGTCACTATTTATAACTACAATATACTCTTATTTTTTAATGCTACGAAACTGCTATCATAAATGGACTTTTGGTCCAGTGGCCACTCATTCCGAAGTTATGGAACGATATATTATCTGACTATCTACAGTATCACACATTTGTAAATTAGTCAAGCTTTTCGTAATGTTTCAAGGACTTGGAAACACAATCTAGTTCAAGCCCGGTCTGCAGTATACAAAAATTAGTTCTAAAATAGCTTTTTTAATGGCAGGAAATGGCGAATAAATTATTTTATAACCGAACCCTTACAGGTCTAACTCGAAAACCTCTGTGTTGCAAAGCAGCCAGAATTTTTTGATTTTAGCATTAACGGCAAAATCAGTGATTGGAAGTTCACTGTCAGCTACGTATTGTTTTTTGTAAGCCCCGGTCTTAGAAAATTCCAGAACCCGATTAGCCCC
>Ga0210051_1006522_pt1 | contig 11002 bp, 11 predicted proteins | sample CryGey092014_all_FD_185464 | JGI IMG/M metagenome (GOLD analysis project Ga0210051, IMG submission 185464) | Groundwater microbial communities from aquifer - Crystal Geyser CG23_combo_of_CG06-09_8/20/14_all (SPAdes) (version 2) | ecosystem: Environmental > Aquatic > Deep subsurface > Groundwater...
AAAATCTTTTCTCAAATAAAGACTTTTAAGACTATTAGATAATGTTTTTCGCCGTTGATTAAATGCAGTTTTAACAACCAAAAAGAACAAGTCTTCGTTACAATCAGGTTTTTTACAGTTGTTTCGTATAAGTCTTATTACTGCCGATTTAACTTTTGGTGGTGGTGAAAAAACTTTTTCATTAACAGTAAACAAATAATCAATTTTGTAAAATGTTTGTAAAAGAACGCTTAAAATTCCATAAACACGACTTCCGGGTTTTTCAACAATGCGATGAGCTACTTCGCGTTGTATCATGCACACAACCTCATTAACCTGATTGCGATATTGCAGAACTCTGAAAAATATCTGACTGCCTATGTTGTATGGGAAATTGCCAATTATTGCAAAATCTCCTGGAAACACACTTTTTATATCTATTGTTAAAAAGTCGGAATAAATTAATTGTTCGGGTTTTAATCTAAAATTATTTTTCAAAAAATCAACATATTTTTTATCTATTTCTATAATTTTAAGATTGTTATTATATTTTTCGAGAAGATATTTTGTAAGCATTCCTTTACCGGGACCAATTTCAAGAATATTACCGGAATAGTTTAGACTTTCAACAATTTTTCGGGCAATATTTTGGTCAATTAAAAAATGCTGTCCAAGACTTTTTTTAGGACGAGCGTAATTCATTATTAAGATTTGGGAATCAGGATTTAAGAATTAGGATTTATTTATTATTCGGTACTTTTTAATACTTCTCTAAGTTTTTCGTTTTGTTGCGGGCTTCCTAAAACAAATAACTTATCGTCGCTGTGAATAATGGTATCTGCCGATGGATTTATTATATAATTTCCGTCACCAGTACGGATTCCAAGAATATTTGCGCCTGAAGCATCACGCATATCTAATTCGCGAATAGAGTTATTAATAAAAATCGAATGTGAGCACGAAACTTCATCAACCTTAATGTCGCGTTTTTGCTGCAAAAAAATGTATTCCATAAATTCAACAACATCGGGCTGCACAACAAGTTTTGCCATGCGGTTTCCACCAATCCTGTCGGGCATAATTACATTATTGGCTCCTGCACGTTTTAATTTTTTTATAGAATTGTCATCACTTGCCCTTGAAACTATGGTAATATTTTGATTTAATTCACGGGCAGTAAGAACAACATAAAGATTATCGGCATCGTTTGGCATTGTTGTTATTAGTGCTTTTGCCGATTCAATATTTGTTTCACGAAGCACATTTTCATTGGTTGCATCTCCCTCAATATATAACATATCGGGATTTTGCTGAGCACGTGCTATCATTTCGTGAGATTTTTCAACAATAACAACTTTTTTATTATGTTCAAGCAATTCACGAACAGTTTCTGTTCCGTTGTTGCCAAAGCCGCAAACAATAATGTGCCCGTTAAGTTGCGAAATTTTCTTTTTCACTTTTGAGTATTAAAATAATTTTTAAAATTCCCTCAAACATAAACTTTGTAAAGTTAGTAATAACATATCCAAAACTTCCAAAACTCAGAATAATTAATATGGCTGTAAATATTTTACCGGAATCTGAAAGTGGATTTACTTCTTTAAAACCAACTGTACCAATGGTAATTATTGTCATATAAAAGGCATCTAAAAGCCGGTAGTTTTCAATTATCATAAATCCTGCTATTCCAATAACAATAATACCCAGAACCAATCCGAGCAATAAAAAAACCGTTCGAAGATTTCCTGTATTTGTCATATTAATTGCTTTGTTGAACGAATTATTGCTGTTCCCGCCTTGCATTGCAAGCACTTGCGGTTCATACAATAATTATTATAAAGTTGAATAAGTGCCTGCGATTCTAAAGCACTTGTTGCCTTAATATTTAAGCCGGTCCATTGCCTTATAATTGTATTTTTTTCAGCCGGAAGCATTTCAAGAAATTTTATGGCTCTGTCGGAAATTTCTTTTTTTCCCTTTTCGCTTCCATACAAAAACATAAATGGAATAACAGTATTAATAATAATGGTTTGAATTGACTCCCTGCCCAATGATTTCGGTACATCAGGTGAAGGTTTTTCAAAAGCATAATGCAAATCCCAATATGATGAGGCTTTTAATGAGAATAAATTTATTAACGATTCTAAATCCTTTTGTTCTGTTATTTTTGAAAATAATGCCGATGATTGATGAACCAATGCAGCAAACTGGGCAATTCTTACAGTAGGAAAATTTACAGGTCGGACTCTTAAAAATTTCCAAACTGAATTTTGCAAAGGAACAAGTGTAAATTTTGATTTCAAAAAAGCATATTCGGCACAAAGTGATTTTATATATGGATGGTCAGCGTTTTTTGGAAGCAATCCCGATTGACCAAACAAGATTGCTTCAATTTGTAACAGATTGTTTTTTTGCTTTGCCAGTACTTTAAGTGAAATTGATTCTGCAAGCATAGCAAAAGGCTGACTGTTAACTCTAAATCCGAAGTTACGGGCAACACTTCGGTAAAAAACTTCTTCCCAGTTGTTACCGCTATTTATCAAACTTTCTTTTATGTTGTGTGTTCTTTGTTCTAATCTTTCAACTGCAAGCGAAGGAAAATAAAAATTAAAAACATCGTTGCTTATGTTTTGTAAATATCTCGAACAAGCTATGTTACCGACAGAACCATAAAGAATTCTGTAATTTTCAAGAACCGATTTATTGTAATTTAACTTCAAGGTTGGAACAGGCACATTTTCTTTTGTAAAAATATCTGTATCGTATTCTTCAACAACGTGAAGAATTACATTATTGTAAGCAGAATCATTTGAATGTCCGTGTTTTTTCCAATCCGAAGAGCGAAGGTGAATTTCAACATTTCCAGCCCATTCAATACCATTGATGCGAATGCGGGCATTAAAAAAATCGGGGCCGGCATCGGAATTATATCTGCCTGTTTGTAAAATATCAATTTTTTCGCCTGTAAAAGCTTTAAGATTTGTTCGCTCAAAAAGCCCGAACTGCCATACAAAATGAAGAAATTCTTCGGTCATATTTTATAAATTTTATTTATATCGTGATAATGGAATTTTTCTGATTTCTGTTGCAAAGTTACTTTATACATGACGAATATGGAATTTTCAAAATGCTTAAAGCAAAAAACAAACTGCCTTCCTGTTTCCCCAAAGATATAATTCCTATTACTTCACCTTTCATGTTAAATAATGGACCTCCACTACTGCCATGTGTAATTGCAGTATTAGTTTGAATATAAGTTTTGTCCTCACGATATGATGATATTATTCCATTAGATAAAGTTTGTTCTAATCCTTCAGGATTTCCAATAGCAAAAACCCCTTCTCCAATTTTAGGCAGAATTTTAGCCAATTTCACATGAGTAATGGCAATTTTATTTAATTGAATTAATCTTTCGCTTTGCTTTAATCCCTGATGTATTAAAACTGAATTTATACTTTCGAGATTGCTTAAAACTACTGGTTGCTCTATGGTTGCAACATCTCTGATATTACCATCTGTTTCGGGATTTTCATCACGCCATTGTTTGGCGGTTTTACCGAAAAGTGCCATATTAAGCAAATCGGCTTCGTTGGCATAAATCTGATTTACCTGTTCACGTGCAAGTTGTTTTGGTATAAGATTTTCTTTAATGGCATCAGTGTGTATGCGGTAATTTATTTTTGCCAAAGTGCGTTGTAAGTTCCATTCTAATTTTAAACGAGAGTTTTCGTCTTCTTTCAGGCGTTGGAATTCTTTAATTAAAAATAATTTAAAAACAGGACTTATGGCTGAACAAAATTCAAAAGCAATATCTTTATGAGCATAAGTACCACCATATTTACCAAGCTTTACATAAATGCCTTTTGCATTTGTTTTTTCTACCCATGTTCCTGGTCCTAAAACAAAGTTTGGCAAACCTGCTTGCATTTTAAAGTGGTCAAATTCGACCACTTTAAAATCAGGATTGTTTAATTGCTCCCAAGTACCTAAAAATTCAAGAGTAGTTCTACTTCTAATCCAGTTTTTAATAATGTCGGCTGCACGGGATTCACCTTCTTTTGATTTTGCAATATCAGTTATACAAATGAAATCATTACCATTCGAACTTATTACTGAAATTTCAATACTCTGAACATTTATTTTTTTAATCTTAGTCATAATCAAATTATGATATTATTATTTTTGCGTTTGTTGCATCAATCCATTTGCGGGGTGTAAGATTAAAACTGTTTAAACCGGCTTGAGTTTTAAAGGTAACGAATTCGTTACCTTTAAAATCAGGATTATTTAACTCTTCCCATATTCCAATAAATTCAAGAGTATTACGGTTACGCATCCAACTGTATATCATTGTATCATCGCCAAATCCTTTTACCATATCAGTTAAAGAAATGTAATCTTGTTTTTGGTTTTCTATAATTGCGATGGGAGTCCCTTTAACTATTATGATTTTGTTTTTTCCCATTTCTTATTAATTTTATACTGCTTGAATTGCATTTGTTTATTCAATCCATCTTTGTGGCGATAGTACAAAATAATTACTTCCCGCTTCATTTTTAAACCTATCGAATTCGAGAGGTTTAAAATCGGGGTTTGATAATTTTTCCCACAACCCAAGAAATTCAATAGTACTTCTACTACGCATCCAATTATTAATAATTGAAAATGGTTCCGCATGATTTCTGTATCTTGCTATATCAGTTAAAGAAATATAATCTTGATTTGCCTTAATTATTAAAGCAACCTGCCTTCCCTGAACTTCTATTGTTTGATTATTTATTTTACTCTATTTTTAAAATTTATTTTAATTGTGGCTAATTAGCCATAATTAAAATCGGGATTATAAACACTTTCCCTAATACCTAAAAACTCAACAGTGTTTCTGTTTCTAAGCCAGTCTGAAATAAAAAAATCACCGTCTTTTGCCTTCAACATATCAGTAATAGAAATATAATTTTCCTTACCTACTTTTATAATAGTAATCTCACTTCCTTTAACTTTAATTGTTTTCGATTTACTCATAAATTTAAATTATAAAACGTGCCTGCATTTTAAAGGAGTCGAATTCGAACCCTTTGAAAATTTTATATGTTAGAATTGAATGCATAGTTGGTTTTACTTATTTAATGATTTCGCTGATTATAAATTAAATACCCCATTCTTTTTTAAGAAAGAATATTTTAACCCAAATGTAAGAAAAAATAGATTAAAAAAATTTGAATAAATTCAAATTTTTTGTTGTTATTGTATTTCGAATACAAAGATAATGTTTTTCTTATTAGTAGAATTAATGATATTAGTTAAATTAAAGGTTAGGATAATACATAAAATTATCGAATACTAATTATAGATAGTAATAAATAGAGAATTTAGCAACAAGGCTTATGAAAAATCCAACATTTACTTTTTTAGAACAAATTAAGGATAACCTAGAATATGTTGACTATAAAATGATTTATCAAAGTATTGCAGACTTAAAAGATAAATTTGTATTAGGATTATTAACCAAAAAGTGTAAACTTTTTTTAGGACGAGACATAACATATAACAAGAAATAAAAAATTCACCCTGTTAAATCTTTACCCTATTTAAATTGCTTCGCACCGACTTTGTCGAATTTAACAGGGTGAACTTCGTCAAGAGCTTTGCTATTTAACAGGGTGAATTTTTTATTAAATGTTAAATGTTTTTTATTTGTTGTTTATTTCTTTTATTTTTACCTGCAAGTATTGAGAAGTTACTGATTTTTGTTCTTAAATAATTTATTACACAGATGCTGAATAGTTACATATCTTTTATCTCTTTCAGGAACGTTCCGTTTAAGAAGTTTTTTTTTGTTTTTTTGTTGATTATACTGATATTTGCTCAATCCGGTAAATCTCAAACTATAATAAATAAAAATGATACCGCTAAAAAACATTATCCAAAACTGGCAACGCTTATGTCAACTGTGGTTCCCGGTCTTGGGCAAGTATATAATAAGAAATACTGGAAAGTTCCTGTTATTTATATCGGATTAGGTTCGTTAGGGTATATGGCTAATAAAAACAATAAACGTTATAAAGATTTTAGAAATGCTTATTCCGACTTATATAATTCGGGGAATTACGATAGCACTATTTATCTTTATGGGGTAGAATATACACTTAACGGGCTTGAGACGGGAAAAAATTATTATCGTCGCTACCGCGACCTTTTTGTGATATTTACTTCCGGTCTTTATCTTATGAATATTATTGATGCTAATGTTGACGCAAATTTGTTTGATTTTGATATAAGCGACGATATTAGTTTACGCTTTGAACCGGCAACAGTTGACGGTGGAATGGCTGGTTACGTAACCGGTTTACGAATACGTTTAAGTTTTTAAAATATATAAAAGTGTTCTTAATTCATTTGTCGTATAACCTTTTTTGCTGAGTATTAACAAAAAATATTAATCATGAAATTTGTGCTTACATTGTAAGGCATATTTTCTTTAAAATTTGTGTAATTAGTGTTTGTCTGTAAAGTCAGTGGATTTGATTTTCAATGACTTTTTACCCCTAACCCTAAAGGGAGAAGTCATTGAAAATCAACGCTCCCTTTAGGGATGGGGTAAAGGTTGATTTTCAAAAAATAGACATTACGGACAGACACTAATTAGTGGCTAATCTTTTCTGCTGAGTATTAACAAAAAAATATTAATCATGAAATTTGTGCTTACTGCGTTTATTTTAACTTTTTACCTTTTGTTTTCATCTGTTGCTCAAAATGATATAGATGATACAACATTTGTAAATCCCGAACTTGATTTTCAGGATTTTTCGCGAAACCTCGACAGTATGCTTTTGCTTTGGTATGTGCAAGGTTCTGTTAATCCTGCCGGAAAAGAAAATAGTTTTGATACTGCAAATGATACTGTTATTATGCCGTTTTTTTCACAAGATATGTACATAGAACAACTTGCACGCATGAATACATATATTGAAATGACATATAATGAAATTGTACAAAAATACATTGAGTTTTATTCAATAAAACGCCGCAAACAAGTTGAGGTAATGCTTGGGTTATCAGAATATTATTTTCCTGTTTTTGAACAAGCTCTTGATAAATATGGTCTTCCGCTTGAGTTAAAATATCTTCCAATTATTGAATCGGCACTAAACCCACACGCAATAAGCCGTGCAGGAGCATCAGGTTTATGGCAATTTATGTACACTACCGGAAAATTATATAAATTAAATATAAATTCTTTTATCGATGAACGCCAGGACCCTATGAAATCCTCGGATGCAGCAGCCCATTATCTGCGCGATCTTTACGATATTTACCACGATTGGCATTTAGTTATTGCAGCTTACAATTGCGGACCCGGAAATATTAATAAAGCCATTAAACGAACAGGAAAAACAACATATTGGGGAATTTACAATCGTCTTCCACGCGAAACACGAGGTTATGTGCCGGCATATATAGCAGCTTCATATACCATGAGTAATTACAAAGACCTAAAACTTATTCCCCGAAAAATTGAATTACCTGCGGCTACCGACACTATTCTTATTAACCACGAGCTTCATTTAATGCAAGTTGCCGAAGTTCTTCAAATTCCAATAGAAAAACTTCGCGAATTAAATCCCCAGTACAAAAAAGATATTATTCCGGCTAACTACAATACGCTTTCACTTATGCTTCCGGCAGAATATATTACACAATTTATTATTCTAAAAGATTCTATTTTTAATTATAAAGATTCTGTTTTTTTCAGTTCAATACGACCATCGCAATATGATATTCAAAATAATAATAGTAAAGTCTCTTCAGGCGAAGTACGATTAAGCTATACGATTAAAAGTGGCGATAATATTGGAAAAATTGCAAACCGGTTTAATGTAACAATTGCAGATATAAAATCATGGAATAACATTAAGAAAAACAGATTGATTGCCGGGAAAAAATTAATTATATATGTGGCTGAAGATAGTGCGGGTAAGTATAAAAAACATTTGAAAACAAAAAACAAAATTGAATCTCAGGTTATAACAAATAAGCATGAAGATGAGACCACTACCAAAGACGATTATATTTATTATACTGTAAAATCGGGCGATAATTTTTACACCATAGCAAAAATGTATCCGGGTATTACCGGCGATGATATTATGAAATTAAATGGAATTACTAATGCAAAAAGTCTTCAGATTGGGCAAAAACTGAAAATCAGGAAAAAAGAATAGGCATCAAGGTAATTATTCGGGTATGAAACCATTAAAAACACTTCTATTTATAATTGTTGTATTCGGAGTATTAACGTTTATTGCCTGGGCAACTCCCAAAGGTGGACTAACTCTTTTTAGTAATATTCATCTTAAATTTCCATCGCTATCAGGTATTATTAACAATAGCACGGTTAAATATGCCGACATTTCAGATATCATCAAAAAAAATGAATCGTTTTCTGATAGTATTTCACTTTCCGATTCTTTACTTACTATAGATTCTTTAAATGTTGACAGCCTTGTAAATGTAATTCAACATCTTGAATTTCCGGATAGTGAAAAAACCGCACTCATACCATTTTTTAAAAATGTTCAGAGAAATAATAGTTTGATAAGAATTTTACATTACGGCGATAGTCAAATTGAAGGCGACCGTATTACCGGTTTTTTGAGAAATCGTTTTCAGCAAAGATTTGGTGGCAGTGGAGCAGGATTAGTTCCATTAGTTGATGTAAATAATTTAAGTAGAGTGGTAACAATTAAAAATATTGGAAACTGGAAGCGTTACACATTGTTTGGTAAAATTGATAAAAAAATAAAACATAAAAAATATGGCGTAATGCTTAGTTTTAGCCGTTTTGCACCTGTTTATAACGATTCTCTTCCGAACGATTCTGTTATTTATGAAGCATCGGTAAACATCAGCAAATCTAATTCGGCTTATGACAATTGTTACAAATTCAGCGAACTTAAACTTCTTGCCGGAAATAACAAAGAACCCGTAATAGCTGAATTATATGACGGTGAAAAATTGCTTGGCTTCGAAACACTGCTCTCGGGTTGCGAGTTTAATATAGTTTCGTGGAAGCTAAGTTATGTGCCAAAAGTACTTACATTAAAATTTTCGGGCAAGGACAGCCCCGATATTTATGGAATTGCATTTGACAGTGAAAAAGGACTTGCTTTTGATAACATTCCTTTGCGGGGAAGCTCGGGAACCGATTTTACCCACGGCGACCTTACACTTCTTAAACACATGTACGAAAAACTGAATGTAAAACTCCTGATTTTTGAATTTGGTGTAAATGTAGTCCCCAATGTTCTTGACGATTACACTTTTTACGAAAACTGGATTTACGGACAACTTTCTACTTTAAAAAGAATTCATCCCGATATGGGAATCATTGTTATAGGTATTTCCGATATGTCGCAAAAAACAGAGAATGGTTACGAATCGTATCCCAATATTGAGAAAATAAGAAATGCACAAAAAAAAGCAGCTTTCCGTGCCAATTGTGCCTTTTGGGATTTTTATACGACTATGGGAGGTAAAAATTCCATGCCCAGTTGGGTGAATGCCAACCCTCCAATGGCTGCAAAAGATTTTACACATTTAAGCCCTCGGGGAGCAAAAATTATAGCTGAAATGTTTTATAATGCTCTGGTTTACGAATACAATAACTATAAAATAAAAAATACTGATTTAGAAAAAAACAAAGTTCAAATTTCAAAATAAATTCCTGTTATCCCCCTTCTTTAAACGGGCAGTAAGGATGACAATAATAATTGATGATAACACTACTAAGCAGATGCTAATTTTGAATACAAAAGAAATGAAAAACATATAACATATAGCAAGAAATAATTAATGAAAAAGTGAAAGCAACCAAATTCAAAAACCAAAAGACTAAAAATGTATGGCTATACTTCGTTTTTTATACTATGTTTTATGGAACTTATTTTAATGTTTTTTCTCAAACTGATATTTACCGTATTCCAAACTATTCATTTATAAGATACAATCTTAACCATATTTCTTTTTTGCCCGACAGCAGCAGTTACGACAGTTTATTTGCAAAAATAAACAAATTAGTACTGAAAGGAGAAGGGCAACTTAACATTGTTCACATTGGCGATTCACATATTCAAGCCGATTATTTTTCGGGAAGAATGCGTGAACGTTTACAAACTTTTTTTTTAGGAGGAAAAGGCTCACGTGGATTTATTTTTCCGTTTAAATTAATTCAGTCTAATAATGCTTTTAACTTTTTTGTGAGTTTTACAGGGAATTGGAAAGGTTGCTGCAATATAGAAAAAAATAAATTGTGTACACCCGGACTTGCAGGAGCGTCGGCTATTACAACCGACAGTATTTCATCGGTTTTTATCCGCTTGCGAAATAAAGATTATCCTGCTTATGATTTTAATAAAATAAAAATTTTTCATAACATGCTGCAAACGAGTTTTGATATAAAAACTGACAACGATAGCCTGAAACAAGATTTTGTTGAAAACGATTCACTTGGATATACACAATTTGTTATGAAAAATTATTCCGATTCATTTTCGCTTAATATTTTACAAACCGACACTTTGCAAAAGTCATTTACCCTTTATGGTATCAGCCTCGAAAACGACGACCCCGGAATTACTTATCATTCTGCAGGGGTGAATGGTGCCGATGTAGAAGCATTTTTGCGATGCCCGCTGTTTTCATATCAACTTTCGTTACTTTCACCCGACTGGGTAATTGTTTCGCTTGGCACAAACGATTGTTATTCCGCTAAATGGGATACTCTTGCATTTGAACAAAATATTTTAATTCTTATAAAAAAAATTCGCGAAGCAAAACCCGATGTACCTATTCTGTTTACAACACCTTCCGATAATTACCGGCGCCATCGCTACCACAATGCAGATGTTGCCATTGCATCAAGAATTATTATAAGAATTGCTGCCCAAAACAAATGCTCTTCATGGAATCTTTACGAAATTATGGGAGGATACGGAAGCATGGCAAACTGGTTAAAATCAGGAAT
>Ga0210051_1006524_pt1 | contig 10999 bp, 10 predicted proteins | sample CryGey092014_all_FD_185464 | JGI IMG/M metagenome (GOLD analysis project Ga0210051, IMG submission 185464) | Groundwater microbial communities from aquifer - Crystal Geyser CG23_combo_of_CG06-09_8/20/14_all (SPAdes) (version 2) | ecosystem: Environmental > Aquatic > Deep subsurface > Groundwater...
CTCCATCAACTCTTCTTTTGCTTCTTTTAACCCCGCTACATCTTTAAAAGTAATTCTTTCTTTGGGATGACCTTCGGCACCAAATAATCTCGCTCTAGCTTTGGTAAAATCAAAGGCTTGCATTGCTCCGGTTCGAGCCTGTCTGAAAATCATCCAGAAAAAAAGACCAAAAATCAAGAGAGGAAGTATAGCAAATAAAACGGGTCCTAACCAAACCCAAGTTCCTCCTTCTTCTTTATTTTCAACCTCCACTTTTATTAATTTCTCCTTCTCGACTCCGTAATTTATTAAAGACTCCGAAAAAGCAGTGTCTGTCTCTTTTTTTGCCCCGGCTTTAGAATCATCCTGATAAGTGATAGAAATATCGTTCCCAGAAATTACAATTTTCTTAACTCTCCCTTGGTTAATTTCGTCTACTAACTTAGTTAAAGAAACTACTTTTCCTTCCTCAAACGGATGCGAAAACATTGCAAAAACACTCGCCACAACTAAAAAAATTAAAAAAGTAAGAGCGAAATTTTTTATGAGATTCTTCATAAAAATATTTTATTTTTTAAACCCCAAGCTTATTTTATGTTCTTTAACATTAACAGACAAAATCTGAAAATCATATTTTTCGCTTTTTTTTAAGACATCTTCCATTTTAGTGTTTGGGTCGAATTCTGAAATATGAACTAATCCCTGGATTTTTGGAGCAATTCTCACGAAAACCCCAAATGGATTAAATTTAATCACTTCTCCTTTTGCCACATCCCCCTTTTTATATTTTTTCTCAATTCCCTCCCAGGGATCTTTTTTAAGGGCTTTTAAAGACAAAGAAACCCTGTTATCAACGATTTCAATGATTTTCGCTCTGACTTTTTCTCCTACTTGTACAATTTCTGAGGGGTCGTCAATTATCTGCCAATCGAGTTCAGAAATATGGATAAGGCCTTCTAAGAAAGCGTTATTCTTTTCCTCGACTAAAACCTCGGTGGCCGAAGGCCCCTCTCCTTTTTTATTTAACCCGCTTTCTATAAGAGGGAATTTTATAAAAACGCCAAAATCAGCAATTCCGGTGATTTCTCCTTCTACAACATCACCCGCTTTATAACTTTTCAAAATTTCTTTTATTTTTTGGGCTTCTTTAGCTTTCTCAGATAAAATCAGTTTATTTTCAGTTGGATCGAGGTCTAAAATTTTTACTTCCAATTCTTTTCCTATAAGTTTTTGGAGTTCCCTTAAAATTTTTGTACTTTCTCCTCCTTCGACTCTTGGGTAATGTTCGTGAGAAAGTTGAGAAACTGGTATAAAAGCCGGTATCCCGGATACCTCAGTTAATAATCCTCCCTTATTTGCCCCTGTTATTTTTACAAGAAGCGTCTCTGTTTTTTCCTTTTCTTTCATAAGTTTTGTCCAGCCTATTTCCTGGCTAGCTTCTTTTAAGGAAAGCTCGATATATCCTTCTTCATTCTCTAACTCTATTATTTTGGCAAAAAGCTTATCTCCTATTTTTAGATTTCGAAGAGTATCTTTTGCTTTTAAAAACTCCTTTCCGTAGATTATTCCAGTCCTCACGGGTCCAAGATCAACATAAATACTGGAACGTCCGATTCCTATTACTTGACCGTCGACAATGTCGCCTATCTTTTGGGGCCTAAGCAAACTATTTAATTCCTGAGTTTTATCCATGCCCACAGCTTATCACAAATTTTCTGTTTTTACAAGCTCGGTATTATAAAAATTTTATAGCGCCAAAGGCGATATATCGAGCAGAGCTCGCTATAGAGCAATGATTGAAATTAAGATAACTTTATGATAAGATAGAAAAATAACGTTTTAAATTAAAAATATGCACATTATTTGGAAGGGACAATCTTGTTTTCAAATTTTGACTGCTCAACAAAAAGGAGAGCAGCTCTCGATTGTGATTGACCCTTTTGATGAGGCTATTGGGTTAAAGCCCCAAAGTTTGAGCGCAAATATATTATTGGTCACACACCAACATCACGATCATAATAATGTAAAAATAATCAAAAACAGCCCCTTTTTAATTGATAACCCCGGAGAATATGAAATAAAAGATATATTTATCAAGGGAATACCGGCTTTTCATGACGATGTTCGGGGTAAAGAAAAAGGTAGAATCACAATCTATGCCGTTGAAACAGAAGACCTTCGTCTCTGCCATTTAGGAGATTTGGGGCAAAAGGAACTGACCCCCGACCAACTCGAAGAGATTGGCGATATTGATATTTTAATGATTCCGGTTGGCGGAGTGTATACCATTAATGGTATACAAGCCGCTAAAATAATTTCCCAGATTGAACCAAGAATTGTAATTCCGATGCACTATCAAATTCCGAAGTTGAAGCTGAGATTAGATGGGGTAGATAAATTTTTAAAGACGATGGGGATTAAATCAATTGAATCCCAAGCCAAACTGTTGATTAAAAAGAAAGATTTACCAGCAGAAGAAATAAAGGTAGTGGTATTAAAACCTTAAAAGCTTTTAACGAGAATACCTCTGCAGGAGTTTTTCTATTATGAATTTTTGGCAGAAAGTTCAAAATCTACCCATAACAACAAAAAAAACTATTTTATGGTTGGTAGTAATTATAATTGGCATAAGTTTGATGGGTTGGTTTGCTAAAAACGCGAGTCAAAAACTAAAAGGTCTGGAGGAGGAAGAATTTTTAAAAGAATTAAACCTTCCCATTTTTAAAGAAAAATTAGAAAAAATACCAAAAATAGAAATGTCAAAACTTGAAATATCGGAAAATGAAAACTATAGGGAATAATCCTAAAAAATTAAATACCGAAATTGGCTATATTAAACCAAGAGAGATTGTTAAGGAAATGGAAGAATCATACATTGATTATGCAATGTCGGTTATTGTTTCCCGTGCATTACCAGATGTTCGGGATGGTTTAAAGCCGGTTCACCGACGAATTTTGTACGCGATGTTTGAAGACGGATTAACCCATGGAGCGAAGTTTCGAAAATCGGCTACGGTTGTTGGGTCTACACTCGGACGCTATCATCCCCATGGCGATATTGCTCTTTACGATGCTTTGGTCCGGCTAGCCCAAGATTTTTCTTTAAGATACCCCCTGATTGAAGGTCAGGGTAATTTTGGTAGTATCGATGGAGATCCCCCAGCCGCTCAGAGATATACTGAATGCAAGCTTTCAAAAATCGGCGAAGAGATGCTTAGAGACATTGGAAAAGACACTGTTAATTTTGTTGATAATTATGATGGAACCAGAAAGGAGCCCACCGTTTTACCTTCGCCCCTTCCTCAACTTCTATTGAACGGTTCTCTAGGAATTGCTGTTGGTATGGCTACTAACATTCCTCCTCATAATCTTTCTGAAATTGTAGATGCCACGATTTATTTAATTGATCACCAAAAAATTACCACCGAAGACCTGTTTCAATTTATTAAAGGACCAGATTTTCCAACCGGAGGAGCTATTTTTAATCAAAGGGAAATTATCGAGGCTTATTCACAAGGGAAGGGACCCGTATTAACCCGCGGCAAAGCCGAAATTATTGAAAAAGAAAAGACCGGCAGATTTCAAATTGTTATTACCGAAATTCCCTATCAGGTTCAGAAATCGGGTTTAATTGAACAATTTGTTAAACTGGTTCAAGAAAAAAAGATTGAAGGGATAAAAGACATTAGAGATGAGTCCGATAAAGAGGGACTGAGAATTGTTATTGATCTCCAGAGAGATGCCTATCCCCAGAAAATTTTAAACCGCCTTTATAAGTTTACTGATTTTCAAAAAACTTTTCATTTAAACATGCTGGCTTTAGCGGAGGGAATTCAACCTCGTGTTCTGAGTTTAGTTGAGTTCTTAAATTATTATATTGCACATCGAAAAGAGGTAGTTTTTCGGAGGACAAGGTTCGACTTGGAACGGGCTAAAGAAAGAGCTCATATTTTAGAGGGATTACATAAATGTTTAGCCAATATTGATGCCGTTATTAGAACAATTAAAAATTCAGCTAATCGGGAAGAAGCTCAGAAGAATTTGATGAAAAGATTCAAACTAACCCAGATTCAGGCAAATGCTATTTTAGAGACGAAGCTTTCGGCCCTAGCCAAATTAGAAAGAAAGAAAATTGAAGAAGAACTTAAAGAGATGTTAATTAAGATTAAAGAATTTTCAGCAATTTTAAAAAGTCCTCAAAAAATAAAAGAAGTTGTTAAGAAAGAACTGCAAGCAATCAAGGAAAACTTTAAAGACGAAAGAAGAACCAAGGTTTATACTCAGAAAGTGGGCGAAATTTCGGAAGAAGACTTAATTCCTCAAGAAGAGACTATTATTGCTTTAACAAAAGGAGGATATATTAAAAGAATTAATCCCGCTACTTACAAAAAACAAAAAAGAGGAGGGAAGGGGATTCTCGGGATGAAGACAATGGGAGATGATATCGTCGAACATTTCCTCCTAACCCAAACTCACGATTCGTTACTATTCTTCACCGATTCAGGAAAAGTTTTTAGAACCCTTGGTTATGAAATTCCCGAAGGCACAAGAGTAGCCAAAGGGCGGGGACTTCTTAATTTTTTAGAAATTTCTCCTCAAGAAAAAATTGTTTGTTTGCATTCTATTGGGAAGGAAGATAAAGACCTGGGGGTAAAGTATTTAGTAATGGTTACTTTGAATGGTATAATAAAGAAAACTGCCCTCGAGGAGTTTAAGAATGTCCGAAGGTCCGGATTAATTGCTATTACTCTCAAAAAAGACGATTTATTGAAAAAGGTTTCTAAAACCACCGGAGAAAATGAAATAATTTTAGTAACCAAAAAAGGGCAGGCTATCCAATTTAAAGAAAAAGAGATAAGAGAAATGGGTAGGACAGCAGCTGGAGTAAGAGGAATTAGAATTAGAAAAGGGGACGAAGTGATTGGGATGGATGTAATAATAAAATCAAAAATCAAAGAATATTTATTAGTAGTCACTGAAAATGGTTTTGGTAAAAGAACGGAATTAAGAGAATACAGACTTCAGGGGAGGGGAGGAACGGGCATTAAGACGGCGAAAATCACCCCAAAGACCGGAGAATTAGTTGCCTCGAGAATCTTAACCGGTGAGGAAGAGGATTTAATTGTGATTTCTCAAAAAGGTCAGGTGATTAGAACAAAGATTTCGCAAATCCCGAAATTATCCAGAGCTACTCAGGGAGTGAGAATAATGAGACTGGGAGAAGGAGATAAAGTAGCTTCAGTAACTTTTATATAATTTGAATTATGAATCAAGAATTTCTTAACCCTCAAAAGGTTCTTAGTGAGCTTGAGTTGCATGAAAATATGATTGCTGCTGATTTTGGTTCAGGTAGTGGGGGGTGGGCAATGCCTTTGGCTAAAAGATTAAAAGAAGGAAAGATTTATGCTATAGATATATTAGAGGAGCCCCTTTCAGCTTTAGAAAGCAGGGCGCGGGCTGGAAAAATTTTTAATATAAAAACCGTTCTTTCTAATATAGAAAATAAAGGAGGTTCAAAACTTCCAGATGAATCTTGTGATTTAGTCCTGATGACCAATCTTTTATTTCAATGCGAGAACAAAAACTTGGTTTTAGAAGAAGGAAAAAGGGTTCTAAAATCAGGCGGGAGAATTTTAATTGTCGATTGGAAAGAAGACAGTCCTTTAGGTCCGGAGAAAGGAAGAATATCTGCTAAAAAGGTTAAAGAAACAACTAAAGAGCTTGGCCTTAAGCTGAAAAAGGAATTTAAAGCAGGAGATTATCACTACGGATTAATTTTTGAAAAACCTTGAGTTGTCTAACCCCATTTGTTAAAATAAAACTACGATGAAAACTGCGTTTTCATCTATAACTCAGCCCTAACGGGCTTCGCCTATGAATAAATATCTTTTAATAATTTTAGTAACTGCAATCTTTTTCAGTTTATCCCCCTTTTTAAATTCAGCCGAAGCCCAAATTACAATTGAACCTCCAACAGGACACAAAACCTTCGGAGAGTTGATAGATGCAATTGTTGATTTTATCTTTAATATCGCTTTAGTTGTTGCTCCATTGATGATTATTATTGGTGGATTTTATTTTGTTACTGCTACCGGCGACCCAGGAAAAGTTCAGACTGCTAAAAATATAATTTGGTATACAATTATTGGATTTGCTATTGTTTTGCTTGCAAAGGGTTTTGCCACAATATTAACAGGATTATTAAAAGGACCATAAAAAATATAAAGGTCGAGCATAAACCCGCCAAATTTGTTTTAAAATTTAAGCGGGTAGAAATTAAGAAAGAAAAATATATATAAAAAATGAAAAAAATTTTATCGAGTTTGATTATAGCTGGTTTACTACTCGTACCCTTATTGAGTTTTGCCGTAGAACAAGCGCCAGCAGGTCCCCAAACTATAGATGAACTTATAGCATTGATAACAAAAGTAACCAACTGGATATTTTCTGTTCTTTTGGTGGTTGCAGCGCTATTTCTTATATTAGCTGCTTACAACTTTATTACCGCTGGAGGGGACCCGGCTAAAGTAATGATGGCAAGAAGTAATGTAATGTATGCTTTGATAGGAGTAGCCGTGGCTGTTATAGCTAGAGGTTTAGTTACTATCGTGAAGACGATTATAGGTACATAGTATAGGCGGTTAAAATTCTTATCATAAAAAGTAATTTCTCGGAAGGGTTAATATTTTGAACAAAAGGTTTAATCAATCCTGCTTTCTTAAACGCGTGTTTTTAGATAGAGGGCAGGATTGATTTTTATGATTAAAAAGATAAAATTAAACCTGCGGACGTAGCCGAATTGGTATAGGCGTTGGACTTAGAATCCAATGGGGAAACCCGTGTGGGTTCAACTCCCACCGTCCGCATATTAAAAAACTGCCGCATTAAATGCGGCAGTTTTTATTTTTTAATCTTTATTTATTTAACCCTCCTCTTTCACCTTTATTTTTCTTTTTTGTTCTCGTTTTAGCTTCGGTATCTTTAAGGTAAAAATGCCTTCTCTTAAAGTAGCTTCGGCTTCTGAGGCATCGACTTCTTCTGGTAGAATTACCTGTCGTGAAAATGAACCCCAATAGCATTCTTGATAAAAATAGTTTTTTTGTTGATCTCCTTCCGGTCTTTCTCTTTTCCCTCTTACGGTTACAACATCTCCTTCAATTGAGATATCTAAGTCTTCTGCTTTCACCCCGGCAATAGTAGATTGAATTATTAAGGATTCTTCGGTTTCAAAAACATCAACAGCTAACTGTCCTTCTGGCTCCGGCCATTCCTTTTTGGGTTCTCTTTTTTCCTGTATAGGAATAGCAGCAGAGGCAGATTTTAATTTACTTTTTTCTTTGGTTATTTTCAGTTTGTCAAAAAAAGACATATCTTTTACCCCAATTTGCTCGCATTCCGCTCGCAAATTCGGGGACCCTTCTATTTATTTTATAATTCGAGCATTAGCGAGAAATATATCTCTTACCCGAGCGAAGCGAAAGGTGGAAAAGAGATTTATCTCTTTGACTAGGATATTTTGCAAACGCCCGTTATTTTTTTTAGATTTTTGAACGCGAAAGAAACAAATAAACTAAAAGTAATCAAAATGATAAAAGGTATAATGAATTTTAATGGCTCCCCAATTCTCATTATAGAAAAATTGTAAAGCCCATGCAAGAGCACTGCTGTCAAAACTCCAGTAATAAATAGTTTAGAGCTATTTTTTGTTTCAAAAAAGGACAGGGCAAGAAAATAACCCAAAGTACCAGAACAAAGAGCGTGTAAAAGAGTAGCGCCAATAAACCTGAGAATACTTATTGAGAAAGTCTCAAAAAAATGAAGAGGAAAAGTGAACGGCAACAAGACTAAAACGTTTTCTAAGGCAGCAAAACCCAAAGCCGAAATTATCATATAAAGCATAACATCTATTGGTTCATCAAGTTCTGCGCTTTTTAATACTTTCCCTCGTACTACCAAATATTTAAACGTCTCTTCTACCAAAGCTATTCCGACAAAAACGTAAAGAACCGTGGTCAAAGATGGAGACAAATTCAACTTATTAAGTTCCTCAATTATCCCCAATTCTAGTAGGGCAGCCGGAATAGCAGCTAACATTCCGTAAGAAAAGACTTTTAAAATCATTGGTTTTGATTCTGGGTGGGCGTCTTTACGGAGATAAAACAAAAGCCAGATTGTACTGGGTAAAAGACCAAAGATAATTAAGGGGACAAAACTCATTCTTTTATCTTAATTTTAAGAGAAGGGTTAATTATGATATCGGTCTTGATGCCGTCTTTCAACTCAATCGACCGTATGTTCATAACCGACCTTATTAACCGGAAATACTTTTTGATTCCTTTATTTTTTGTTTGGATCAGCAACCCGTTGATTTCTTTTTTTAGAGAGATTTTTTTCTCGCTTTTGTACTTTCTGATTGTAGAAATAATATCAATAACATTATCAAATTCTTGTTTTAGCCCGGGTGCCATAAACCTTGGGTCAATCTGAGGGAGTAAACCTTGATGGATACTTTTTTCTTTCTCTCTATTTTTAAAATAAATTTGGAAGAGTTCTTCGGTTATGAAAGGAATAAAGGGAGAATAAAGTTTCAAGATAGAAAGCATCAAAATATAGAGAGTAAATTTTGCTTTCTCTCTCGAGGTTTCTGAAAAATTTTCACCGTAAAGTCGAGGTTTGACAATCTCTAAATAGTTATCGCAAAAATTTTTCCAAAAGAAATTATCAATAACCTCTCTGGCCTTTTTAAATTCATATTTTTTAAAATAACCATCATAACTTTTTATTGTTATCTGGAGAAGATGTAATATCCACCTATCTTCATCTTCTAAATATTTGAGATTGAGCTTCTCGCTTTTTTTTAAATTCTTTAAATGCAAGAAACAAAACCGAGAAGCATTCCAAAGCTTGGTACAGGTTCTTTTGCTTGCTTTAATTTCTTCCTCGTTCCATCGTAAATCCTCACCCAAACTTGCTTTTGCTGCCCAGTGTCTTAAACAATCTGCTCCGTGTTTTTGAATTATTTCTTGAGGGATAACAACGTTTCCCTTGCTCTTCGACATTTTTTCTCCTTTTTGGTCTAAGACAAACCCGGAAATCATTACGGTTTTAAAAGGAATTTTATTGAAGTGTAGCTTTGAACGGCAAATTGTATAAAAGAGCCAAAAGTTGATAATATCATGAGCCTGAGGCCGTAAAGACATTGGGAATAATTTCTTTTTTACCTCTCTGTTTTTCACTGATTCAATGGCTATTTGAGGGGTTAGGGAGCTAGTTGCCCAGGTATCTAAAACATCTTTTTCAGGAGTAAATTTATCACTGCCGCAAAGACATTTTGTTTTTGGTTGAAAATGAATTGGGTCTACCGGTAGCTCCGAAATCTCTGCTATTTTCACTTTGCCACATTTTTGGCAATACCAGACAGGAATTGGAATCCCAAAGTATCTCTGACGGGAAATGCACCAATCCCAGCGGAGATTTTTGACCCAATTTTCATAGCGCACCCTCATATATTCGGGAAACCATTTTATTTTTTTATTAATTTCAAGAAAATCCTGTTTGAGGTCTAAATATTTAATAAACCATTGAGTGGTGTTAATAATTTCAATTTCGGTACCGCACCTTTCGTGAGTATTAACGGTGTGCTTGATTTCTTTTTGTCCTAAAAGAACACCCCGTTTTTTAAGATCTTCGACAATCTTCTGACGGGCTTCCTTAATTTTTAAACCTTGGTAATTTTCTGCTTTCTCATTCATTGTTCCGTCTTTATTGATAGAAGTTTTGAGAGGTAAATTATACCGCAAATACCATTCAATATCGGTAGTGTCTCCAAAGGTACAACACATCACAATTCCGGTTCCTTTTTCTGAGTCTACTTTTTCATCGGTAAAAACCTTTACCTTTTGTCCAAAAATTGGAATAACTGCTTCTTTTCCAATAAGGTTTTTGTATCTCTTATCTTTCGGATGAACAAAAATTGCTACACAGCTTCCTAAGAGTTCGGGCCGGGTTGTTGCAATGGTTATTTTACCTCCTTTATCTAAATTAAAAGCAATATCCAAAAACAAGCTTTCCATTTCTTTGTCTTCTAATTCAGCCTGAGCAATTGCAGTTTGGCATTGTGGACACCAAAGAGTTGGTGATTCTTTTCGATATGCTCTTTTTTCTCGATAGAGTTCGATGAAAAATTTCTGGCTTAATTTCTGAACCCCCTGACTAATAGTAGAATAGTTAAGACTGAAATCGCATGACATTCCTATGTCTTTCCAATTTTGGATAAAACTCGGTCTAATTCTTTTCAAGGTTTTTTGACACAATTTGATAAATTTATTTCTCCCCATTTCAAAAATTTTCACATTGTTTTCTTTCTCTACTAATCTTTCAGTGGGTAACCCATTATCGTCTGTTCCAAAAGGATAAAAAATATTTTCTCCTTTCATTCTGTGGTACCTTGCAATCAGATCTTGGTGGGTATATGAGAAAGCATGACCTATGTGCGTTTTTCCGCTAACGGTCGGAGGCGGAGTATCAATTGAAAAAATCCCCCCTTTCTTTTCTGGGTTAAATTTGTATATTTTTTCTTTCTCCCAAAACTTTTGCCACTTCCTTTCAAGGTTTTTTGGATAATATTTTTCCATGGACTTTTTTAACTCCGATTTTGCGAACAAAAGTAAGCAAAGCGAAGAGATAAATCTCTTCTTAACCCTTCATTGTGATTCGGGTAAATGAATGGATTATTATATTTTTAGATTAGCATCTGCTTTAATTTTTTTCCAGCTTTTAATATTTCCTTTCAGCCAACTAAAATAAGCCGCTACTCCTACCATTGCAGCATTGTCAGTACAATAGTAAGTATCGGGGGTCAAATATTTGGTATTTGGTAGTTCCTTTTTGGTTTTTTCTTGCAGTTGTTTTCTTAACTCCCTATTTGCTGCCACCCCACCTCCGAGAATAATAGTTTTGGCTTTATAATCTTTTGCCGCTTTAATGGTTTTACGGATTAAAACATCAATTACCGCTTGCT
>Ga0210051_1006526_pt1 | contig 10998 bp, 13 predicted proteins | sample CryGey092014_all_FD_185464 | JGI IMG/M metagenome (GOLD analysis project Ga0210051, IMG submission 185464) | Groundwater microbial communities from aquifer - Crystal Geyser CG23_combo_of_CG06-09_8/20/14_all (SPAdes) (version 2) | ecosystem: Environmental > Aquatic > Deep subsurface > Groundwater...
AAACCATGAGAATGGTTTACCGAGCCTTAAGACCGATTAAAAAAGGTGAAGAAATTACTGTTAACTACAATGGCGAGCCGGACGACAAAACTCCAATTGATTGGTTCGAAGTAAAAAACTGATTAAATCTCTGCTGAAGTAATAAGCAATAAATAACCTTAATTATTACTTGAACCGTCTGTGCTTGGAAAATCTTTGACAGGAGTCTTCAATTTTTTTTCATTAAATCGTAATGGTTCCCCTGGTTTACTTAATCCTCTGTCCTGGATAAGTTTATATGCTTCCATCGCTTGGTTAACCGCCCAAAGAGGCACAGCATAAAAAACTCTCCCCCATCTTTTGGCATCATCTTCGGGTTTTTGCTCGCTTTTTTCGTATTCTGCCTGGGCTGAGTTGATAACCTTCTGAGGATCAAAGGTCGCGAGATTAGTTTTATTCAAATCAAGTTCAGCAAGAATCGCCTGTTTAGTTCTTTTTTCCTACAGCTCGTTAAAAACAATTGTCAGCTCTAAAAGTAAAAGTTCTCTTCCGGGATTGTAAACGTAATTATTAGACTCGACTTCGCAAATAACCTTATATAGTTCTGCACCCATTTGTTGGTATTCTATTACGGAAGGGAGTTCTGTTTTTGATGGCTTCTCAGAGGAATCTTCTGTCATTGTTACTAATCTAGTATACTCACCTTGTTGGAATTTACAATCTCTCTATTTCTGATTTCTGACCTTCAAGGTGTAATAGCTTCACACCTCCGGTATTTATCGAAGTGCTCGAACGCTGATATGTTTGCCCTGAGCGAAGCCGAAGGAGGCGGAACAAACCAGAGAAAGACTGAAGCAAATCAAATTATTGAACTGCAATAATATCAACAAAACTCCCACAGGCAGAAGCAGCTCTTCCTTGAGGAGTAACTCTAACTACTTTTAACTTCACTGTATTGTTAAATGTTGAATTTTTAATTAAATTCTTATCATTTGTAGATAAACTTTCAAGCGAAATATTTACCATCAGACTCCCTTTGTTATCAACTGCATTTATTGTATTGCCCTTTTTAACCCACCCCAATAAATCATTTATCAATTCTTCGCTACCCCCTGCGGTTACTAACACATCACACGTTACAGGAATATCACCCCAATCAATTGCCTTCTTTGTTGAGTAGTACCCTTCAAGATAACCATAACCCTCCACAGCTTCCGGACCTTGGAACAAACATTTTTCATCGCTACAACCACCAATACTTTTGTATTTAAACTCTTTTCCATATTCAACCCAATCATTTAAATCATTTTTAGTCTTGTCATAATCCGCTTTGACTTTTGTATACTGTTTTACCTCTTCTTCCGCTGCTGCTTTTAACATTTGCTTTTGTGACCCAAACACAATAGTTCCTGAAACTAAGGCTCCGATAATAAAAAATAATACGGCAACTACGATTGGATTACTAAAGCCGGAAGTTTTGGTATCAGTTGCTTCAGGTAATTTCTGAGTATTTTCGTTCATAATAAAATATTAACATTTTGGTTAGATTAAGACAACTTCATGTATAAGTTACGGAGTTATTAGACATTCCTCCTTCCTTGGTGAGATAGACGATGGGGGGAATGTTCCCCAAGGTCTTGTGCGGTCTTTCTAAGTGGTAGAATAACAAATAATCAGCCAGTTTGGAAGAGAAAGTTTGGGGTTCATAAAGAGTGTCCAGGTTGTCATCAATAAAATCTTCCTGGATGGTGCGGTTAAACCTTTCAACCACTCCGTTAATCCGGGGACACCTCGGGTAGGTAAAAACATGGTGTGTGTTTTTCTTTTTAAGATGGGTCTCAAAAAGGCCCAGGAATTCCAAACCATTGTCGGTTTGAATTGAGATAATTTTGTAAGGAATTACCTGTGTTAGCTTTTGGTAGAAATCCAGGGTATTTTGGCTGGTTAAGGTTTTGTAGGGCAGGACAAAGGCAAACTTGCCCTTGGTATCAATAGCCGTATAAAAGTAATACTTAACGCCATCCTGGAATCTTAAGATGGTATCCATTTGAAGGTGGCCTAATTCTTTGTGTTTAGGGGCATATCTGATCCTTAATCTTTTTACCCTGACTCCCTTGGCATGTTTTGAGGCAGGGTTGTGGTACATTCTTGTTTGTTTTTGATAGAAAAATTGGTGTCTTTTAATGACTTTCCCGATAGTTGACTCCTTAATGGGCGGGATGCCGGTATTCCGGCAATGACGGAGTAATAAAGGATAAATCTTTTCTTTTCCCAGCCTGGGGTGATCTTCCCTAAGTTTGGCAATATATTCCACGATTCTTGGGTCTGTCGTCATTCCCCTGACCACTAAAGGTTTGGTTGAAAAAGGAATAAGGGAAGTTAATTTTCCCTGGTTTTGGCTTAATCTTCTTTTCCAAACAAAAATGGTTTTTCTTCCGATTCCAAAAGCCTCTTTGGTGGTTTTTTCACCATGTGAACCGTAGAACATAATTATTTTTAACCTCTCGCTGGCCACCTCGCTTGAAGAAAGCTTCCTGAGTGAAGAAACCATATTAACCACCTCCTTTGTATAGAAGATTTTACCAAAAACACTTTTCAGCCTACAGGATGTTCCAATTCTGCCGGGCAATTATTCATTAATGTCTAAAAAGTATCGTAACTTGTTCACTCAGCCCGAGAATCGTAACTCTAATATAACCAAGCAATTAGCTTGTATTATCAAGACTTTCGAAGATTTCAGGCTGGTAGCTCAAATCAGGGAAGAAATAGAAAAACTGAAACCTTCTCTAACTTTGGCTGTCTAAAATCTGCTACGGTGCTCGAGCCCAAACACAAACTTTTATCTGCTTATGTTATCTGAATTTTATCAAATTGAGGGGGAAGGAAGTACATTCTCCTGAAGATTTTTAATAACGGAAGGGCGAACATTCTTCATATAAAAACTTTGGGTAAGGGTGTAAACAATTACAATGATGATAAAAAGTAAGACTGAGTAGCCGACAAGTCTCCATCCCTTTTTGAACAGACCCCGAATGATACCGATGAAAAACAAGATAAGACTTGCCAGGAAGCCAACAATTATAAATAACATAAGAGGAAGGGTGATTGACATATAGAATAACTATATCACAAATCTAATGAATATATTTAGGTATATTAAGTGCCAACTGACTCGTTTAAATATCTTTTCCCTAATCTTACTGCTTCTTTTTCAAAAAAGGTTTTTATCTCTTTCCAATCAACTTTTTCCGACATCCTCGGCATTTCGGAATTTTCTGCGTCAACAAAATAGGAAAGACTGGTTAAAATGCTGTAAAGATTATTGGCCAAAACCTTATATTTTTTCTCGTAATATTCAAAACAAGATTCCAAGCTGATACCCCTTTTTGATAAAAAATAAAGGTCAATGAAATCTTTTTTTGTTCCCCGATCCATCACTGCCGCAACTTTCATTGCCCCAATATCTCTTGGGTCGGCAATTTTTACGCCTAAATAATCAACGGGCTGAAACAACAAAGGATATTGGTAGTGGAAAATGCTAAATCTAATATCATTGAAACTACCCAACAAAGTATCTTTCAAAACAGTCTGAGTTTTAAAATTCGCCACTCTTTTTAGGCTTTCTGTTAGTTTTTCCGAAGAAAAAGAAATTTCGGTAAAGAAATCAAAATCAATTGATATTCTATGTCCAAAGTGGAGGGCCAAAGCTGAACCTCCTGCCAAATAAGTACCATCTGGCAAGACATTTTTGCCTAAAACGGCCAGTGACTTTTGCGCATTTTCCGATAAGGTTTTTGTAAACATAAAATCTCACTCTCTGGGATATCCAAAAATAACTTCCAAAAATGTGCAACTTTAGGCGAATAATCTCGCAAGGTTGTAAATGTTTTTTTTATTGTTTCTTTATCAAAATTCTCAAGCACCCAGGAAACACTCTCCCAATCTCCTTTGTCTAGTAATCTTTGAATGACAAAAAGGGGTTTTTCAGAAGGATCAACATTTTTGGCATCCGTATCCCAAAAATATTTATTAAAAGCACGAGGAAACATACAGGAAAATTATACCAAAACTTGATTTCCATTACCACGTTCAGCAAATGTGATTTCACACCTTCGGGGTGTAATAGGTTCACACCTTCCTCGTACTATATGAATGTTTAAACGTCTAGTTGTGGAAAACCACTTTCCTCAACCAAATCTCACTCATCCATTTAATTTTTGTATTTTGTAAAGAGCGGCTTTTTTACCGGAAACTAAAATATCGTATTTTTCCAAAAGTTTAAGCCCAGAAAACTTCCCCAATATTCCCTCAAATAATTCTTTTTGACCCATTAAAATAACCATTAAACCGTATGGCTTTAAAACTCTGGCCAGTTCCTCAAGCATTTTTGTGTAAAAATCTGGTAAATTTTTGTCTTGTTCAAGATAAAAACCCCAAGGCGGATCGGTAATTATCTTGTCTATAGAATTATCTGTCAAAGAATTTAAATGCAAGGCATCCCACCTGCCAACTACCATCTCAGAAGTTGCCTTATTAACTTTTTCTTGCAGTATTTGAAAAACTGCCTTATCTTTTTCCCCGGCAATAACTTTCCCAACAGAAAAAGATTTAGAACACTCTAGAGGGATTGCTCCGTAGCCGGCAAAAGGGTCGAGAACAACATCTGAAGGTTTAGGTTCCGCGATAAGACACATTAGATTAGCCAGTTCGGGCCGTAATTCTCCTTTGTACAAAGTTTTTTCATAATTAGGGGTCTTAGTAATCCTCAAACCGACAAAACCATACCCTTCCCTTCTCCATAAAAACCAGATCTCGCAGTCAGGATTAGTACGATTTACTGCGAGTCCGGTAGTTTGGCTAAGAAGTTCCTCGACATTCCTCAATAAATTGTTGTCCACTGAAACCAATTGGTTTTCTTGAGAAGTGACCACTCTAAACGAACAATTTTTCTTTGGCATATATTTCTTAACCTTTGCAATCGAATCAGGACTTTGAAGAACCTGTTTCATCATTGCCGGAAGCGGATTGGTCTTTAATCCCTGAATAAAAGACAAAAGAACAAAACTGTTGTTAAAGAAACGAATTTCTTTAATTTTATCGCTTTCGATATTACTACCATAAACAACAAGACCATCTAAAACTAATTTAATCTCCAAATCTTCAACCTTACTTTTAAGGGCAACCTCGACTACATCGCTAAGACCCGAGGCAAAAGTAGAAAAATATTCATTCATATATTCACTAGCCGGGATGATTTTCAGGAAATATTATGATTTAATCATTGTTAAGATCATTTTAAGGGGCTGGACAGCTTTAAGTTTATGCGGCGCATTGGCCGGCATGAGCAGCATTTCACCGGCCTTAACTTCATATTTGATATTCGAAACAAATATTTCCGCAATGCCTTCCGTGATTATCACCAGAGCATCGTAAGGAGCAGTATGTTCGCTTAACCCCTGGCCTTTGTCAAGGGCAAAAAGAGTAGTTGATTGATATTTTTGGGATTAGTCATAGCTTTACCCGGTCCAACTCGCCTTGCTGTGCGCTTCTAATTGTAGCAAATATTATCAAAAAATCATTCTTGATTTATGCCAGCGTTTTGTTATAATCCAAAAAATGGTAGAGCAAGAGAGAAAAGAAGCTGAAAGAAAAAAACATTTTGGTATTCAACTTTCGGCCCTAAACGAAAATCTTTTTGAAGAGATCGTTGAAATTTATAGATCTATTGCTGGCGAATGTTCCTTCGGAGGTTTTTATAGAGAAGGACATCTCCCATCCATAGATAGCATCACTCACTACCTATTAAAAGACGGACATGACATAATTCCCTTGGGATCAAGACTTGAACAAGGGACAGGAATAATAATTAGTAAGCAGGTTCCGGGCATAGAGGGAGAACCAATAGCAAGATTTCAGCTTTGGCCAGACAGAGGGATAATAGCATTTTATAAGAAAGAGCTCGAAGAGTGGATGGAGGAATTTGAAAGCAGAACTGGTCAAATTTTTATACAAAAAGGCATCGCCATTGAAATCGATCCGTTCTTATTTTTCTAATATTATTTAGAACCTTTTACTTGCTATTACCGAAATCGTGAACTCGGTTACAAGAGAAGTGATTATTTTTGATTAGGAACACGATATGGATGAACTTCCATCGCCTTGGAAAAATCTTTCTCTGCAACACAAACGGTAATTGCGCACGCCGGATCGCGCGCCGGACTACCCATCTCAGAGATCCCGTCGACACTAGCACTAAACCTGATCCCTCCTTCATTAAGCACTCTTTTTACATTCTCAACAGCATCAACCCCTGCTCCGGCGGCCGAACCAGCAAAAAAAACTTTACGAGATTGTAGTTCCCGTTCTAAGACTTGATGTTCTAGCCTAAATCTCCGTTCGTTTTCAACTTGAGGCATTTGTCATTTTATAGCACCTTTGCAAAGAAAAGTCAAAGACCAACCATAACATCAAATTACATCTCGACGGGTGTATAATACCGCTATGGAAAGGATGCCGGAATACAGCGAAGAAAAATTCCTTGAAACCTCTCGGTCTGGCAAGAAAAGAATTGAGAATCTTTTCAACCAAATTCAGACAAAAAGACCTGATCTTACAAAACAACTTGAAAAAAATGGCCTTATTTAGCCGGAGCTTCTTCAGTAATAGTTTCGCTTGGATTTCTAATCTGGTATCTTGAAAAAAAGGCCCAAAGAACAAAAAAAGAAAGGCTCAAAGAAGTAATTGAGGAAATTTCGAAAGAAACACTTCCTGATGTATTTAACGTGGAAGGTTAGAGTCTTATACATAAATCTGGGGAATAATTTAAACTCCGCAATACTTCTAAGTCTGCTTATTCATGCCCAATGATTTTTACTAAAAACATAATGGCAATACCAATGAGAAACATGCCAAAAGATATAATTGATTTTTTAAGGCTTTTTTCTTTTCTAATTTCTGGCATTAAATCAGAGGCAGCAATATAGATAAATCCTCCTGCAGCAAATGGTAAAAGATAAGGAATAAACTTATCAAGATAAAAAGATAAAAAGTAACCAGCAATTCCGCCAATAACAACTGTCAAGGCAACTAAAAAGTTTGCTATAAGCGCTTTTTCTTTCTTAAATCCAGCGTACAACAGCACGCCGAAGTCGCCTATCTCTTGAGGAATTTCATGAAGGGCAACGGCAAAACTCGTAATAATTCCTAACCTAATATCAGTTAGGGAAGTAAATGGATAAAGGCTCCTCCCATTAGAGCTCCGGCCGAAAGAGAGACTAAAAACAATAAAATTTTCTCTAAAGCTAAAGCACCAAGGCTTATGATAAAAGATGCAATAATAATGTAAGATAATACTTCCATGCCTAATTTTTCTTATCAGCCATCAAAGCAGCAATCAGGGTTGTAATCGGAACCGCCAAGATAAGCCCAATACTGCCAACTAAAGTTCGCACTATTTCATCGGCGATTATCTCATAATTAATCACTTCTGAGAAGGGATGGGGATTATCAACGAAAAGGAGAAGCAGGGGCAACGCTGCCCCGGTATAAACCAAAACAAGAGTATTGACCATCGAAGAAATGTGATCTTGACCAACATTCATCGCCCTTTTATACAACTCATTAAATTTTAGCTTTTCATTAGCCTCTTTTAGCTGAAATACTATCGCTGACTGGGAAATTGTAATGTCGTCTAAAACCCCCAAAACACCAATTATAATCCCTGCCAAAAGTAAACCTTTCATATTGATCGCTCCTTGTCTGGCGACCTGCAAAAAGCCGGCTTCTTCCGAAGTAAAACCTGTTAATTTAGAAGCTTCAACGAAGATGTTTGCTAAGATCCCGGTAATTATCAAGGCAGCCAGAGTTCCCGCGATTGCCACCATTGTTTTTTTATTAAATCCATGCGAAAGAAAAAAGCTGACTGGAATAATAATAAGAGAGCCCAAGATTGCAATTCCTACCGGACTAGAACCAGCTGATATTTTTGGCAGGATAAAAGAAAAAATAACCAGAAAGGAAATCCCCATCCCAAGAATCGAAGTAATCCCGCGCCATCTCGCAATTACTACCGCCAATACAGCGAATACTATAAATAATCTAACCAAAGAGTCACGTCTTATATAATCGGTGATATAAAAACTGTCATTACCTTCAAAGTCTTTACTGAAAGTAACGATCAGTTTATCATTTACTTTATATTTCAGATTGTTGACAACCGGTAGATTACCACTCTCGACGACAATCTTTTTATCTTTTAAAGAGCCTTTCGTCACCAAAAGTTCTAACTTCTGATAAAGCTGCATTTCCGTCGAGCCCATGGGTTTAACCTGCTTCTCTTCCAATATCTTTTCTACTGTTGCCTCAAGAGTTTCTTCTTTAGGTAGCTCTTGTGGCAGTTCACTTTGAGCAAGAGCACTACTACCCAATAAAACAAAAGGAAACAATAAAGTTACAATTGCTAATAAAAACTGTTTTATTCTCATATTTTTACTTTTCTTCTAATTTACTTGTAAATCAAGCTTTGCTTATTGCGAAGCATCAAGCTTTGCTTATTGCGAAGCATCAAGCTTTGCTTATTGCGAAGCATCAAGCTTTGCTTATTGCGAAGCATCAAGCTTTGCTTATTGCGAAGCATCAAGCTTTGCTTATTGCGAAGCATCAAGCTTTGCTTATCTTTATCGCTTTTCCTTTAATTATCGCCTGAGCAACTTTTTGATGAGCGCTTCCTAATAGCCGAGCAAAGGTTGGTTGGGATATTTTCATTTTTGCCGAGGCTTCAATTTGTTCTAATCCATCAACCTCATGCAGTTTTAGGGCTTCGAGCTCGTCAGGCAATAGAACAATTTCCTCAAGTTCCCTTAAGGGAATCCCTTGAGGCTTAAAGTAATAGACATTTGGTTTAAACCGCATACAGCGGGGTATTCTTGGCCTTGGCATGGTTCGACAAACTCACCACAAGCATTATTTTCTTTCTAGGTTAATTTTACAATTTGGACACTTAAGCGTTGAGCAAGGAATACCTCTCTGGTGCTCGATTTTATAACCACATTTTGGGCAAACGCAATCGCCGCCAATTCCTTTTCCTTTTGCCTCTTCAACACTAGGGGCAAATCTTCCTCTTCTCTGCCATCCAAAACCTCTACCGTAACTTGGCTGATAAAAACTGGTAGAAATTTCGTGGCTTGCAATTTGGATAACAACGTAGGAAAGATTTTCAATTTCTTTCATCAATTTTTCTCTTAAGCCTAAAGAAATATCTTCTGCCTCTTTAATATTTAAAACGCTTGGCAAACGTATCTCTAAATTAGCTGTTAGTACTGCACCCTTTTTTTGTGTTTTTAAAGAAGAAATTTCAATATTCTGCGAGATGGCAACTGATTTTATTTTTTTCTCTATTTCTTCGCCGGCGGAAACATCAAGCAAACAATCCACCGCTTCCCTCCCGATAGAAAACGATTCTTTTATAACATAAAGGCCCACAAGTAAAGCCAAAATCGGGTCTGCATAAATCCAATATTTTGTTAAAAGAAGGCCGATAAAAACCGCCAATGACGCATAAACATCAATCCGGCTGTGGAATCCGTCGGAAAGCAAGGCAATTGAATTTTCTTTTTTGCCGCAAGAGATCTTCAACCTTGCCATAACTTCATTTACTATGGCAGAAAAAACCATTACTCCCAAGGATAAATAATTTACACTAACGTCTCCTGGATTTAAAAAACTTTTATAGGCTTCATAAATAATCCCTCCGCCGGTTGCAAAAAGAATAAAAGTAATCACTACCCCCGATAAACTCTCGAACTTATAATGACCATAAGGATGCTTCTCGTCGCTCGGCTTTTGGGAAATTCTAATGCCTAAATAACCAACAACCGAGGAAATAATATCCATAAACGAATGAATTCCTTCAGCTAAAACAGCGGCAGACTTGGCAATAAAACCAATGGAAATTTTGCCCAACGCTAAAATTGCGTTTGCCGCAATTGAGGCAGTGGCAACTTTTTCTTTCATATCAATTCCGTACTTATTTTATTAATAATTTCTTGGAATACTTTTTTATATCTAGGATTTATTTCAACGACGGGTTTCATCTTAATCGTTGATTGAACAAAATCCTTTCTATAAGGAATTCTGCCGAGAATTGGAATTTTATTTATTTTAGCAAATTTCTCTATTTCTTTATAAAAATTTTCCGCCAAATCAAATTTATTAATAATAATCCCGTGCTTAATACCAAAATGATTAGCTAAATATAAAACTCTTTTTAAATCAAAAAGGGCAGATGGTGTTGGTTCGGTTACGGCAACAATATAATCAGTCCCGACTAAAGAAGCAATCACTGGACAACCAATTCCGGGTGAAGAATCAATAATGACTCTCTTGGCTTTAATTTTCTTGTTAATCTTATCGGCATATTTTCTCACTTCAGCCACAACTTCACCCGAAGCAAGCTCTCCTAATTTAAGCTCGCCGGAAATTAAATTAACATTATAATTTTCCCCAGTATAAATTATACCGATTTCTTTTTTTGTTTCAGAAATAGCCCCCGTAGGACAAGTAACAATACAGGCCCGACAACCAATACAAACATCTTTGACAAAAGCAGGATATTTTTCTTTAACAAAAACAATGGCATTTTGTTTACAAATAGAAGCGCACTTGCCGCATTTTGTACATTTTTTAAAATCCCATTTGGGGATTGACTGATAAACGGAGATATCTTTTTTTCTTTCTACAGAAAGCAGAAGGTGATCATTGGGACATTCAACGTCGGCATCCACTAAAATCGTCTTGGCTTTTCTAGCAAATTCGACCGCCAAGGAAGTGGCCACCATTGATTTGCCCACACCGCCTTTTCCTCCTGCAATTGCAATTTTCATAATTTATGCTGCTCGCAAGCGTCTTTTGTGCCTGCTTTTTTAAGTTTGCTACCTTCCCATAATTCAAAAATCTCTCTGACCGTTTCAGCTTGGCAAACATATACTTCTATTCCCAATTCCCCACACAAATTTAGAGCTC
>Ga0210051_1006533_pt1 | contig 10992 bp, 12 predicted proteins | sample CryGey092014_all_FD_185464 | JGI IMG/M metagenome (GOLD analysis project Ga0210051, IMG submission 185464) | Groundwater microbial communities from aquifer - Crystal Geyser CG23_combo_of_CG06-09_8/20/14_all (SPAdes) (version 2) | ecosystem: Environmental > Aquatic > Deep subsurface > Groundwater...
TCATTCTCTAACTTTACCTCAATTTTTGCTTTGCCGTCTTCGGTCTTATAAATAATAATTCTATTGCCTTCATTTTTCATAGAAAGATTATTTTGTCATATTTTATTCCAAGATCTTGCTCGCCAAATTTTCCAGGTCTTTTTTATCTTCAAATTCCACCAGCAGCCGGCCGCCCAGGCCGCTTTTTTTAATTTGCACTTTCTTGCCCAAAAATAGTTCCAGGCGCTGGGCTAATTTTTTCATTTCAGGGTCAAAGGCCACTTTGCGCTTATGGCCTTGGACGTAAATTTCCCGCGCCCGCTGTTCAATTTGCCGCACGGATAGATTATTGGTAAAAATTTCATCAAATAAGGCTTTCTGCGCGGCCGGATTTTTAACGCCGGCGATGGTGCGGGCGTGGCCCTCGGTAATGTGACCCTGACTTAAACTTTTCTGCACCTCTTCGGGCAGATTCAACAAGCGCATGGAATTAGAAACATACTCGCGGCTCTTGCCGATCTTTTTGCCGATCTCCTCATGCGTCAAGTCAAAATCCTCCTGCAGCTGCTTGAACCCCTTGGCGCGCTCTAAAGCGTTCAAATCGGTCCGCTGGATATTTTCCACTAACGCCAATTCCAGTTTTTGCTGGTCGGTGGAATCACGCACGATCGCCGGAATGTGCGGCAAGCCAACCATCTTAGCCGCGGCTAATCTCCGGTGGCCGGCCACTAATTGGTACTCTACCTGCTGACCCCGGTCCATATCCTTGACTAGCTTTGTCACAATTATCGGCTGCAACACCCCATGCTGCTTGACCGAAGCCGCCAGATCCTTCAAAGAATCATCATCCATGACAAAGCGCGGCTGATACGGATTGTCTTTTATCCGCCCCACCTCAATATCAAAAATGCTTTCCTTGCGTGAGCGCAGAGGCTCGGAGAGCTTGGGGTAATCCACTTCCGTTGCTTTTTGTCTGACAGGAATTAATGATTGAAGGCCTCGGCCAAGTTTAGTCATGGGTTCAATTTAACATTAAAACATCCTAACATTTTAACACAATACAGAATACAAATTTTTTATGTTTTAATGTTAAAATGTTAACATGTTAAAATGACTTATTATTCTTTATCTAATCTGATTACTTCCTCCGCTAATTGCCTATATGCGCTGCCGCCGGGCGAAGCGGGTTCGTATTGAAAAATTGTTTTGCCAAAACTTGGCGCCTCGGCCAAGCGGACACACCGGGGAATTACCGCTTCAAAAACATAACCGGGAAAATGTAAGCGAATTTCTTTGGCCACCTGGCGTGATAATTTATTGCGTTTGTCGTGCATGGTCAGCAAGGCCCCTTTAATGCGCAGATCGCGTCCCAAATTATCCTGAATTAAATTAACGGTTTTTAAAAGCTGGCCCAACCCTTCCAGAGCGTAATATTCACATTGCACAGGCACGATAATTTCATCCGCCGCGGTCAGACCATTGATCGTCAAGAGGCCGAGGCTCGGCGGACAATCAATAATAATATAATCGTAATTCGTGCGGACGCGATGCAAGAGATTATACAGCTTGAATTCGCGCTCGGGCAGATTGACCAGCTCAATGGCGGCGCCAGCCAAGTCTCCGCCGGCCGGCGCCAGATCATAGCCAAAAAGGTTGGTCTTGCGGATTATATCCTCCGGAAGAATATCGTCAATCAAAGTGTGATAAAGATTTTTTTCCAGGGCTTCTGGCTCAAAACCCAGACCGCTGGTCGCGTTAGCTTGCGGGTCCAGATCCACGACCAAAACGTATTTCCCGAGCGCCACCAAAAAAGCCGCCAGGTTCGTGGCTGTTGTTGTTTTGCCTGTCCCGCCCTTTTGGTTAACGATGCTGATAATTTTTGCCATCTTTTCTCCCAGACATCTGATGTCCCAAATATTAAAAATCCCGCATTCCGGACATCGGATGTCAAAATATTGAAATTAAATGGTCTGCTATTCCTTATTCTACACTAAAATCCAAATTGACAAAAGGGCGCCTGAAGTCTAAAATATACACAAATAAGCCGGGGTGGTGAAATTGGGATACACGTGGCACTCAAAATGCCATGGGCGCAAGCCCGTGGGAGTTCAACTCTCCCCCTCGGCACACCATAATATACACTATGAAAGTTTTACCCCGTTAATTTGCGTAGCAAATTTTTACGAGGCGAGTCTCTCCCTCGGCACCAAAAAAACGCCTCATTACAAGGCGTTTTTTATTTTTATTATTTTACCGTCTCTGCTCGTTTCAGATCCTTCAAAACCTTCCAATAATCTGGGTCGTTTATCCTATTATTAATAGCAGTCTTGCTATTTTTCATTTTACTTATATTTTTTAATTCTGAATTATTATTTTTATTTTGGAAAATAAATTCAAACTGATAATCTTTATCAAATAAAGATTCTTCTCCCGCTCCGATTTTTTTCTTTATAATCGACAAAAAATCTTTATTTATTTCATATCCGATAGAATTGCGCTTCAAATTCTTGGCGACTAAAGTAGTCGTACCACTACCCAAAAACGGATCCAAAACTGTTTCATTCACGAAACTAAACATTCTTATCAATCTTTTAGGCAATTCCTCGGGAAACATGGCGGCGTGATCTTTTTGTTTTTCACCGGCAAAATTCCAGTGTCCGGTAAAATATTTACGCCATTCTTCATTTGACATTTTAGATGCCGCCTTCGCCTCCACTGAAACATTATTGGGTGACTTGCCTAATTTTTTGAACAAAAGAATAAACTCGTAGTCAATCTCTATCAATCCGTTCCTAGGATAAGGAAAAGAGCCCATAACCGAAGCACCACCAGTTGTATTCATGGTTGTTTTCTTTTGCCAAATTATAGCGCCCATGTAATCGAAACCGATTGACTCGCAAAATCTGATAATTTCCTCTCTGATTGGAATAATTTTATAACGCCCGTATGTAACAGCTCTAGTAAATTGATCTCCGATATTAACGCATAAACGACAACCTGGATATAAAACCCGATAACACTCTGCCCAAACTTGGTTAAGATTATCTACGTATTCTTCGTAACTATCATTAAATCCTATCTGATCCTTGCTCCCATAATCCTTTATCTGCCAATAGGGTGGCGAAGTGACAATCAAATGAACCGATTCGTTTTTAATCTCGGTCGCCTTACGGGAATCGCCAATTATTATTTTATGATTTGTTAACATATTTTTACTCCAAAATATCATCAGCCTCTATTTCCAGTCCAGATTTTGTCTTATTATAAAAAATTATTTTAGTCTTTATTTCTTCAGCTAACGCTTTTTTACTTTTATAAGATATCGGCTTTATAGAAACGGGCATCTCTCCGATAAAACCGTCTATGCCTAATGATTCTTCTTTTGGAAGGGCTAATCTATAATTTGTATTTTTAATTTCCGCCACTTTTTTCAAAATAGCTTCTTGAAACCTTAACCCGATAAAGGTTTTTTCCAAAACCAAATCTTCCACCCATTCTTTAAGCAATGTTTTATCTATTAATTTTATGGCCGTTTTAAGTTTTTCTACCATTTCACCAATTTTTTCCGTGGCGTTGGCAATAGCTTGAGGGTACTTTTTCAAATACCAATTTTTCCATCCTTGATAATTTTTCTCCGGACATTCTTTGATAAGCTCCGATAACTGACCGACTACTCGCGGCCTTGTACCTTGAGCATTTTGATTGGCTAAATTCATTAATTGGGTCGTATATTTAGGAAAATCCTTCTTTTCGCCTATAAGCTCCCTAATTAATTCTTCATTTTTTATCTTTATCATAAAACATTCTTAATTGATGTTATTTTAGCATATATTTTAACAACGAGCCATCCGGAAAAAATGCCGACGAGCGCGCCGGCCAGAATGTCTAAGGGGTAATGAACGCCAACATAAACGCGGGCGATAGAAATTAAAGTTGCCGCCGCAAAAAGCCACTGGCCGGCGCGGCGATTAAAAAAATACGTGGCCATGGCCAGCGCGAAAAAGAATGCGGCGTGGCCCGACGGAAACGAGCCGGTATTTTCGTGAGCTAACAAAGAGTTTACCGCGTGGTCAATGAACGGCCGCGGCCGAAACCACAGCCAGTGGATAATTTCCGTTAAAACCAACCGTGACAAAATCACCGCGCCGATTGCCACTCCCGCCGCCCATAAATTTTTTATTCGCTCTTCCCGACTTTTTCGCCAAAACCAAAATATCAATAATCCCGCGCCCATGACGTATTGTAAATAGCTGGCCAAAAAAATCCCCAGCCAATCCAGCGCTGGCCAATGCCCGGTCAGATTATTGATAAATTGAAAAATAGTATAATCTAAATTGACCAAATTATTGGTCATCCCGAACGAAGTGAGGGATCTCTCGCGTATGCGAGCCGCATGCCTCACAACGCCCATTCGGGCGAGATTCCTCGCTACGCTCGGAACGACAAAAAAGCTAAACGGACAGTATCTCCAATAACTTCTTTTTGTCCACCGGCCCGATGCGCGTGATCTTGGGCTTGGCTTTGCTTAAGTCCAGCACGGTGGACGGCTCGCAGCATTTCAAGTCCCCCGCGTCCAAGATCAAGTCCGGCTTTAAGAAATTATTCTCAAAATATTTTAAAACTTCACTGATCTTATTGGTTGATGTCCGGCCCGCCATATTAGCGCTCGTCGCCACGTAAGGCCGCCCCATATTCTCCGATAAAAGATGCGTCAATTTATAATCGGGCACCCGCAAACCGATGGTCTGCTCTTTGGCGGTTAAAATTTCCGGCAATTTATATTTTTTCCATAAAACCACCGTGACCGCGCCCGGCCAGATCATATTCAGCGCTTTTTCCAGGCGCCGGTCAATGGACGCTACTTTTTTGGCCATCTCAATATCGCGCACGATTATGGCCAGGGGATTGGTTTCTTTGCGATTTTTTATCTTAAAAATCTTCTTTACGGCGTATTCATTGGTCGCGTCGCACCCCAAACCATAGACCGTGTCGGTCGGAAAAACCACCGTGCCGCCAGATAACATGACCTTGGCCGCCTCAATAATCGCCTCTTCCGACTCTCTTAAATTTTCCGGATTGACCTTTAAAATTTTCATTTTACTTAATCACTTAATCACTCAATCACTCAATCACTCAATCACTCAATCACTCAATCACTCAATCACTATCCCCCGTGGGCCATTCTTCCACCATCAGCATTTTTTTCTTTTTTCCCGGCAAAGACTGGTAAATCTCTTCAGTGATGAACGGCATGAATGGGTGCAATAATTTAAGCGAATCGCCGAGCACCTTCCACAAAACATACTGCGCGGCGGCTTTATTTCTTTCGTCCGCCGATTCCTTAAGCCTTTTTTTCACGTCCTCAATGCACTGATCGCAAAAACTGTGCCAGAAAAAATGGTACGCGCTTTGCGCCGCTTCGTGGAAATTAAAATTATCCAGGTCTTGAGTGATCTTTTGCGCGGTCTCGCCGAGTTCCTTCAAAATGGCTTCGTCCGCCGGAGTAAATTTTGGTTTAATTTTTTCCGCTTCAAAACCCTCTAAATTAGCCAGGCTGAATCTGGCCGCGTTCCAAATCTTATTAGCAAACCTTTTTTGCGCCACGACTTTATCCTCGCTGAAGGGCATGTCGCTGTCGGAGATCGCGTTAAACACCAGCGCCATGCGCAAGACATCCGCGCCGTTCTCATCAACCACCGCCAGGGGATTAACCGCGTTCCCTTTGGACTTGGACATTTTTTGCTTGTCTTTATCGCGGATCAAACCGTGCAAATAAACTTGCTTGAATGGCTCTTTGCCCGTGGCGTAAAAACCCATCATTATCATGCGCGCCACCCAGAAAAACAAGATATCCCAGCCGGTTTCCATTACCGCGGTCGGATAAAATTTCTCAAAATCCCCCGCTCGGGTTGTCTGCAACGTGATAAAAGGCCACTGGCCCGAAGAGAACCAGGTATCAAAAGTATCGGTCTCTGGCGTAAATTCCGTGGCGCCGCACTTAGGACATTTGGCGGGCTGCTTGTCGGAAATTACAAAACAGGTTTTATCCGCTTTCGCTCCGCCTTGCGGGGCTACACAGTACCAGATCGGCAACCGGATCCCCCAAACTATCTGCCGTGAAATATTCCAATCACGGATATTAGCCATCCAGTGCTGAAAGATCTTTTCGTATTTGGCGCTAACGAATTTCACTTCACCTTTGTTTATTGCCTCAACCGCGCGCTCGGCCAAAGGTTTAATCTTCACAAACCACTGCTCCAAGACTAAAGGCTCGATCACCCGGCCGCATTTATAGCAGACGCCCACTGAATGACGATAGGGCTCTTCTTTCATTAAAAATCCCCGCGCTTTAAGGTCGGCCACGATTTTCTGGCGCGCCTCGGCAATTTTCAATCCGGCATAAGGCGCTCCGGCCGTGGCGGTCATTTTGTCGTCCTGCCCGATAACCGTGATAGTTTCTAGCTGATGGCGTTGGCCGATATCAAAATCCGTGGCGTCATGGGCCGGCGTCACTTTCACCGCGCCTGTGCCAAATTCCACTTCCACCGCGTCGTCCGCCAGAATGATAATCTCCCGGTTAACTAACGGCAACAAAACTTTTTTACCGACTAAGCTTTTGTAACGCGCATCACTGGGGTTTACCGCCACGGCCGTATCTCCCAGCATTGTTTCAGGCCGGGTCGTGGCGACGACTATGTAATCAATAGCCTTCGACGCGACCCGCAAATGCGGATCTTGCTCAGGCAATATTCCCTGAGCGGAGCGGAGCGGAGTCGAAGGGTCTACAATTGGATATTTTATATACCACAATTTGTCTTCTCGGTCCTCGTATTTAACTTCCAGGTCCGACAGCCCGGTTTGATGTTTCGGGCACCAATTAATGATGCGCGGCCCGCGATAGATCAAGCCTTCGTTGTATAATTTCTCAAAAGTTTGATAGACAATTTTCACGATATCTGGATCCAGCGTGAATTTCTGGCGCGACCAGTCACAAGACGCGCCCAAGCGCTTTAGCTGATTCTGGGCAACGTCTTTGTTTTCCTGGACATAATTCCAGATCATCTGATACAGCGTCTCCCGGTCGAATTGAAAACGGCTTTTCCCCTCTTTTTCCAATTTACGCTCAAACACTACCTGGGTCTCAAAACCGGCGTGGTCCGCGCCCGGCAGCCACAACGTTAAATCGCCCCGCAACCGGCGATAACGAATTAAAATATCCTCCAGCGTTGTCATCAGCGCGTGGCCCAAATGCAAGGCCTCGTTGGCGTTAGGCGGCGGCATAATTATACAATAGGGCTTACCCGCGGGCTTGCCCGCCGTAGCCTTGGCGGAGGCGGGCAGATTATCCGGATTAAAAAACCCGCTCTCCTCCCAGAGCCGGTAAATTTTATCTTCCACCTTTTTCGGGTCGTATTGAGAGTCCATTCAAACCTGACGATGTCCGACGTCCAAAAATTAAAATGCATTAATATTCGGGACGTCGGACATCGGAACTGATAAACTGACAAACTGATAAACTGACCCCATTTTATCTTAAACCAACAAAAAAATCCACCCCCTGCTCCTCCCTTTATAAAAGGGAGGCTGGGAGGGATTTTTTACTCAACCACTTATTCACTTGATCACTTACTCGCTATTTCTTTACTCCCGTTTTCTTTTCCAAAATCTCCACTCGTTTTTGCAATTCCACCAACTCAAAACGATAGGCAACATTGTCCAAGCGCAATTTTATATCTTCATGCTCTCGGGCGTTATTTTCAGAAAGAATGCGAAGATTTTTGTTTACCTCATTGAAACCCTCGTCAACCTTGTGGAACTTTTCGTCCATGGAAACAAAACCGCGCTGAAGCATGCCAGCTAAATCTTCCATGGTAATTTTTTTATTCTGTTTCGCCATGCCCCTATTTTATACTTTATAAAACCCCTGTCAAACCCCGTTAGAAGTTTTTCAAAAATCGCGAATTACCTCAAAATAAAGCCGAAGGCGAAATTGCCCGCTTGGCTGGCTGATAATAAAATACGGCAGAACTTCTATGCGGGGTCAAATTTTAGTCTGTCACTTGATCACTTGTCCATTTAATCACTTATTTACTATCTCCTGTCCCTTCCATTCCGGCAATTCAATAAAGAAGGTGCTGCTCTTATTTATTTTAATACAAGGGTTATCTTGCGTTTTTAAAAATCGTCTCTATGTCAGGGAAAAAATCTTTAAAAGCTTTATCAATTTTCTTGGTTTTCAAAGGAAGGCTTTGCATTTTTTTCAACCCAGGAACAATATTAATCAAAATTAAGTCAACAACCCTTTCCTTGGTCCAATGATCAATTTTTAGCCTTCTAACAATTGGCTCTATAAATAAATGGGTTATTTCATGAGCCATGGTCATGCTTATCTCTTTGGGTGACTTTTTATATTTTTCATTAATATTTATCAAAATTTTATCTGGAGGGAAATAGCTGCCCCCCACGCCATACCTTGTAAAAGAAATCTCTATGGCCTTTTTTGTGCCACGCTTAAAAATCTTCATGCCCCTTAAAAATATCTTCTCTATTTTCTTCCATTCTTTTATTATATCGCTAATTTTATACTTCTCTTCGCTATACTCCTCCTCTAAACAAGTATACGGTAATGTAAAAAAATACCCCTGCTCTTTAAACCAGGTTCTATTTTTTTTTGTTCTCGCAATAACCCGACGCTCTTCCTCTGGGTTATTAATTTTAAATTTTATCCGCATGGCCTGCTTATTTATATTAAAAAGGGAGAGCAAAGGTAAAACCCAACATCTCAACAGAAAGAGCGGAAACAACCCCGATAAAATCAGACATCATATTCAGATTTTCTTTGCTCACAACAATGTTCACTGAATGCCTCACACCTTCCCGTTTTAAGTTTTCGATAGCCCGCACGGTTTCATCAAAACCATTTTCACTTCCTGTATTAGACCTATAGTGGTCTTGGTTCGCTCCATGCAAAGAAATCGTAACGCGAATTTTTTTATTTCCAGACCACTCGTCTGGCACAAAAAAAGATAACAGCCTGCCGTTGGTTATAAAGGCGCACGAAGAAAAAAGATCATTCTTGATGAGCGATTTAACAATTGCCCTGTAATCTTTGTGTAGCGTAGGTTCGCCACCGTAAAGACTGCAATGTTTAACGCCGCCCTGAACCAAGATTCTGGCCGCCTGAAAGATGAAGCTGGTGTCTAAAAATACGGGGATCTCCGAGCCATTACGATAACACCATTTACAAGAATTATTACAAATCCCCGTTAAAGAAAACCAGACCCTATTAGGCGCGACAAAATTAGCCTGTTCGTTCTGCATTTTTCCCTCCTTCATTCCCTGTCTCTATATTTTTACTCTGTTTAGCTTTAAAAGGACTGCCCCTCTTATCCTCAGATAATCTCTCCCGAACCTACAGCCTGTCAAGCTATGCAACCCCCTACCCCTTCCATTCCGGCAACTCAATAAAAAACGTTGAGCCGAGCCCCTCGCCCTCGCTTTCTACCCAAACCCGGCCCTGGTGGGCCTCAATGAGCTGCTTGGCCACATAGAGCCCCACCCCCGCGCCTTCGGTGTGGTAATCTACTAAAATGAAATTTTATTTTTACTTAAAAAATCTAATAAATTATCCAATGTTTTTTTAAAATTTCTATTTTTTTCAAAATCTTGATAAACCTGCCTTCTTATCATTTTGTGTTTTTCCCAGCCAAAATCAGAAGTTTTCATAATATCGGAAAAGGCAATATTATTTATTACAGTTAATATTTCCTTGATGTTTTCAACGGCTTCTTGAGAAAAACCTTTATCCTTACATATTTTTTCATACTTTCTTCTAAACGTATAATGGTTTGCTTCGTGTAAAAAACTAGTAATAAAATTATGACTCCTCTCATAAGAAATACAGATTCTCTTGTGCTGATAATCATCCATAGAATAGGGAGTGGTATTAATAAAGACGTCCATATTTTTAGGAAAAGATAAACCGAATACCACTTTTATATTTTTTCTAAAATTAGCCTCCACAACATCTATCTCTTCTTGAAAAACCGCTCTTTTCCCCTTGGCTATTTTTATTTTCTGTTCATCAATGGCTATCTTCTTTACCTCTTCCATGCCAAAAATAGAGCCTGCCTCAATGACTCTCTGCCAACAAAGCATATCTATTTTTTTATTATATTTGAGTTTAAGCATGATTTACTTTTTAACAAAGACCCCTAAACATCTTACCATATGCTCCTTTATAAAACCACATCATCTTTTTTTTAAAAAGAATAGAAAAAGGGGGGTTTTAGGCCCCCCCATTTTGGGGATATGAAGTTATTTGATTGTCAACCCTGAACAATAATCGCCGCCAGGGTCGCAATCACAGATCAACTCCACCCTTGGATGATTGGGCTTATGCCCATCAATCTTTTTTTGAGATTCAATATTTTTCCCCTTATAAAGAACCTCAACTATCGATAACGCCTTCATTTTTCTCACCTCCTTTATCCTGGAATTAAAAGATTGGCATCGCTACTCAACCAACGCATAAAACATCCGCCTCCACATTTTTGCCACCACCGGCAATCCATACATCTAATATCGGGGTAATTAGCGGCATATTTATAAAACTTTTTCACATCCTCTCTTTGACGAAAATTATTATATTCGTCAGCATCGCTGAAATCCTCTCCGATTTTCCCCAGCGGCTTATTGCAAAAATGGTTACAAGGTAACAAATTACCGTCTGAGTCCACGATAAAACCATCTCCATTATGAATCTGGCAACCAGAAAGAAGAGTATCATCGCCAACCATTTTTTCGATAAATTCTTCCGGCATTAAACAAAATGGGATGGAAAGACTTATTACAAAACGTAATTTCGATTCTTTCAGTAACGGATATACTTTCATAACAGCCTTGGCTAAATCAGGGGGGCTAGGAATATCATCGCCAGAACAGAAGTCGCCTTCCATAATCGGCCTGCCTAAATCCAGGTTAAAATATTTTACACCCAGCGAGCCTAATTCG
>Ga0210051_1006538_pt1 | contig 10988 bp, 8 predicted proteins | sample CryGey092014_all_FD_185464 | JGI IMG/M metagenome (GOLD analysis project Ga0210051, IMG submission 185464) | Groundwater microbial communities from aquifer - Crystal Geyser CG23_combo_of_CG06-09_8/20/14_all (SPAdes) (version 2) | ecosystem: Environmental > Aquatic > Deep subsurface > Groundwater ...
AATTCCTTCAGCAGTTCTCCGCATGCGCACGCGTAACCGAATAACTTTGCAGGAACTCCCGCGACAATTGTATAAGGAGAAACGTCTTTTGTGACGACGGCACCTGCGGCTACGAAGCAGTATTCGCCAAGTGTGACTCCGCAAACGATGGTGGAATTTGCGCCGATAGTTGAGCCTTTTTTTACAAGTATATTTTTGAACTCGTCTTTTCGTTCTACCATTGCCCTCGGATTAATTACATTCGTAAAGACGCACGAAGGCCCGCAAAAAACCCCTTCCTCCAAAGTCACTCCCATATAAACGGAAACATTGTTCTGAATTTTGCATCTGTCTCCTATAACAACATTTCGGTCAACATATACGTTCTGACCTAAAATGCAGTTTTTGCCAATGTTCGCGCCCTGCATTATATGGCAGAAATGCCAGACACGAGTTCCTTCACCAATCGAAGCGCCCTCGTCCACAATAGATGTTGGATGCACATAAGCTGACATAATTGTTCTCCTTATATCATCGGCTTAAAGCTGATTTTTTTCCTAAACAAAATTAGACATTTCCAATAATTTCTGCTCATGTTTTTCTAATACGGAGGAATCGCAGTCTGCCGCAATATCTGTGACGATACCGTCATAAGCAAGTAATTTTAAAGCCAGATACGGTTTTAATTCTCGAACCCTTCCGAACAAATCAAAATCATTGAAAAGATTTCGAAGGAGAGAATCAAACTCCTGCTCTGAGTCCAACAAATTCTCGACATCTTCCAATGCTCGTGAAAAATCATCGGCGCCTGCATTTTTCGGCAACTTAATTTTCATTAAAAGAATCATAAGTAATAGCCGGAACAATCACAATCAAAAAAAAAGGAGGCTAAATTTTGTGGAGGCACGTGCAACTTGCACGAGCAGAATAGGTATGATAAATTCGTGGAGACACGTGCAGAATAAGCATGCTTTGCAAAGGACTGGACAATAGTCCTGACAAAACGACCGATCATATTGGCTATGATGAGTAGGTGTTACTTCAATAAACTAATGTATCAACCCTTATCAGGGCTGACCGCATTGGGCCTTTGTACATTCATTGGTGGTTTTCGTCTACCCCCAGCGGTGTTTGAAGAGTTAGCTGAATTAATGAGTGATTTGTAGGGGCAGACCTACGTGTCTGCCCTTGAAAGAATCAGCGAACGGAATTTAGAGAGTCTGCCGATTCCGTAAACGCCGCAGTTTTTTGATGCCGCTCGGAATCTCAATAGCATTGGATATTTCTATTGGTTTTGTTTTCTCACTTATGAAATATGAACCAATAATAAATATAAAAAAATAATTTGTGTTTTTTAGTGTTCATTCGTGGTTAAATTTTTTTGAGTTTTAATTTTCCTGTCTCGTATTCGCATATCCAAAACCATTCGTTCATCATGATAGATGCTCATAATTAACTACCTTACGAAATAGATTTATGATAATGATATGATTAATGAGCATGAATTTATTTCAGTCCGCCGCGAAGCGGTTTAGTTCAACAAGTTCTATCCGAACCCGTCATAACATCTTGCTCTCGATAAATTCCAATCTCTCTCAATCATGCCGGCTTCGGATAGAACCTTATTCAAGAGGCATGCGAGTTGACGAAATGAATCCACTTGCACAAAATCTCGCTCAATTTCATCGGCAACTGTGGGAATGCGAGATCGTATTGACGACCGGCAGATGCTTCATGTATCAATCGTGAAGGAGAAAACGATATGAAACCTCTTTCCATTTGCGCGATTGCCGCCTTATTCCTGTTCACCGCTACGCAATCATACGTCAGCTCGTTTGAGGGATGGGGCGCATGGGCTATGGCGCCACTGATCGCAGTTCCACTGGCGTTCTCCGGCGGCGTTCTTCTTGGCGGCATCATTCACTTTATCCGGCATCGCAAACCGCTGGCGCTTCTGTGGGCGGCCATCGGCGGTTTACCCGTGGGCTGGCTGATGATCAGGATAATGTATTGACGACGCTTTCGATTCTTATTGCGGCCATTCTTCGCATTTGGCGGACTGACAGTGAACGGTTACGAAAAATAAAATTTTCAATTTGCAATTTCCAATTTGCAATTTCCAATTTGCACTTTCAAATATAATAACATACCAGCAATCTGTTAACATTAAGAGATTGCTTCGCACCTTCGGTGCTTACAATAACAAAATACAACTTTTTGGTCAGCCCTGCGGCACCTGCGCTTCAATGAATAGAAAAGTTACGGAATCTTTACTGTTAGATTTTGGGAGTTCAATGCGTCCCAATCTCCGTCGGCAATAAATTTGTATTCGTAAATACCAGGATCCAATTCAAGCTCAATCGAATAATTACCGTTTCCGTCAGACGCCAAAGCATACTGATTCATATTCCAGCTGTTGAACGAGCCGGCTACCGTCACTTTTCTTGCATTTGGAGCGGCAACCGTAAAGAGATGCCTTCGACTGGCTTTTGCGGCAAATTTAGGTTCTAATACTCGCTTGTAAAATTCAGGATCGTTATTGTAAAAGATCAGAGCAGAATGTTCAGGAACAATGCATCTGTCTCCGGCTAATGTCGGACCAAGCGGCTCAGTTCCTGAATGCTCCGCATTCGCAACAGGAATCCAGTTCGATGAAGGAATGGAGAATTCAGAAGCCCCGCCATGCGCATTAAATAAAACCAACACGTTTTCCCACTTGTCACCGCTCGTTCCTTTATTCAGAACGTATCCGACTCCGCTTGTTGGAACAGTCAATCCAAGATCGTCATCGAGAAAGAACAAAGAGCGCCGCACCTCATCGCTTTTCTTCATACGAAACATCGGATGACTTTCTCTCAAAGCGATTAAACCTTTGTAATAATCAAATACATCTCGATGCTCAAGTTTCCATCTCCAATGAATTTCATTCACTTCGTCGGGCTTATTGTAAGTGTTATCCTCACCGTTCTTGGTGCGGAGCATCTCCTGCCCTGACTGAATAAACGGGACACCCTGTGAAGTCATAATAATTGCGGCTCCGAGCTTATCCATGCGTTCAAAATCTTCCTCTGTCAATTCATTACGATTTTGCATCGTAAGTTTTATTCGATCGTAAAGCGTGTGATTGTCATGAGCCTCAATATAATTTATTGACTCCCACGGTTCTTGAGCGAAATCGGAGATCGAACCTAATATTCCTTTCTTGACTCGAAATACATCGCGGCCGGTCTGAATAAATCCAGGATCTTTACTGAATGCGCTTCCGCGCAATGCATCTCTGAAATGGTCGTTGAAAACTCCAAAGTTCTGTCCTCTCTGATCGCCTTTGCTTGTGACTCTTGCGCCTGTGTTGCCTCCAGCCCAAGGCTCGCCGTAAATAAATGCGTCAGGTTTTACCGCTCGCACTGCTGTACTCAACTGCTTTACAGTTTCGAGATCTATAAGTCCCATGAGATCGAATCGAAAGCCGTCGATACCATACTCTGTCACCCAATAAAGCATCGAATCGATAATATACTTTCTGCCCATCGGCGATTCTGTTCTGAACTCGTTTCCGCATCCTGATCCATTCCAATACGAAGCATCTTCTTTAACTCGATAGTAATAATTCGGAGCGAGTCCGTTGAAACTCATCCGCACCTCAGGATTTCCTTCCGCAGTGTGATTGTAAACAACATCCATAACAACCTTGAATCCCGCCTTGTGGAGAGCAGAAACCATCTCCTTGACTTCTCTAACACGTGACGCATCGTCTCGCTTTGTCGAGAACCATCCGTCAGGAGAATTAAAATGAAACGGCATGTAGCCCCAGTTGTAGTTGTCGCTCGACTCGTTGTTGTCGAAATCCTGAAACGGCATTATCTGAATCGTATTCACTCCGAGCTCTTTCAAGTGATCGAGCCCTGTTGCAACATCAGGATGTTCTAAAAGAGTTTTTCCAGATTCGACAAGCCCAAGATATTTTCCTCTATATTGCAGAGAGCCTTCAGGGTCAATAGTAAAATCTCTAATATGCATCTCATAAATAATTGCATCGCTTTGAGGAAAATTCGGGCCGGACGCAATCGGAGTTTCATCATGAATTATTATTCCTCTGCCGTTATGCGCCGTATTACATCGCGAGTATGGATCGATCACTTCGAAAACGCCTTCGGGCACGGTCGAACGATATTTGTAATACCGATTCAGCAGGTCTTCCTCGACGTTTGCCTGCCAGATTCCCTCGCCGGTTTTTTTCATAGGCATAACTTTAGGGCCGCCGCCCTCGGCAGTATCCCATAATAGAACTTCGACTGAAGACGCTGTAGGCGCAAACGTCCGAAATACGGTTCTAGACCTGCTGTAGATCGCTCCAAGCGGTCTTCCGTCAAAATAATTGTCGACGATTTTTCCGGGGCTGAGCCGCGACGGTTTGAAATCAGAGTAAGAAACATTAAGTGAAGAAATATCTTCCGGAGAAATTTCTTCGGACAATGTGAGTTTTAAAATTTTTCCCCGAGCTCCACCGAGAAGTTCAGCTTTCGTCGCGAGATAATTTTTTCCGTCTGAACTCATAATTTTAACAGCAGAAGCATTTACAGCCGAAGCGTCTATACTCTTCGAAAGAATCAACCTGATATTATTTTTATCATCGAGAAAAGCCGAAACAACTCTAGGACTCAAATCCGGCCGAGTTGAATAAACAAATTTGTCGGATTGCAAGATATAAATCTCCTTCCCCTTGTCTGAAGTCCAGTATCTGTCAGGATCGTCTTTTGAATCCCAATTCCCAAATTTAGGTATCAATCCCATTTTGGCTACAGAATTATCGAACTGAATTTTAAATACAAGTCCATATTCATCGTGAGCAGTCGAAACATATTCTTTTCCGTCACTTCCTTCAGCCCAGCTCCACAATGACCATTTATCGTAATCTCCATCCGGCCGATTGTAATGAACTATGAGTTCATCAGCATAAGCAAACTGAAAAACAGCAATTAGAAGTGTAGGGATCGAAATTGTTCTAAATTTATTCATAGTATAATTCCTTTGCAATTTTATTGCCCAAATTCAGTTGAAGATAAAAAAATTACCAATCAAATCTTCTCATGCTAACCCGATTTAATCATAAAAATATGTTATAGGCAATAGGCGAGAGGAGCCACGCGTCAAAGAACGTGTGAAATAATTGAAAATTGGAAAAATAAAATTTTCAATTTGCACTTTCCAATTTGCAATTTCAAATATAACGGGAGACGTCATGGAGGCACAAGCGCCACGCGTCAATGGACGCCACGCGTCAATGGACGCCACGCGTCAAAGAACGTGTGAAATAATTGAAAAATGAAAATTGGAAAAATAAAATTTTCAATTTGCTTTTTCCAATTTCCAATTTCAAATATAATCGCATTGGCATGGCAATGGTTGATCTCCTATTGCCTATCACCTAAATTTCAGTATAATCTCTTTCATGAAAAAAAGAGTTCTACCAAATTTCTGGCTAATATTGCTGATCGTGCTTGTTCCGCTGCTGATTTATCAACAGCAATTTTCCAAAGCAAAAGAGCCTCACAAAATTCCGTACAATGAATTCTGGACAGCGGCAAATGAGGGCAAGATTCAATCTGCGATTATCGATAATCAAAAAGGAACAATATCGGGCGAGTTCACGGATAAAACTTCTTATGTGACATACATCATCGCAACTGATTTAACTCTGGCGGAAAGGCTCTCAAAGGTTCCTATTGCGCATTACGAAGCAAAGGAGCCTGACAGTCAATTTTGGGAGAATTTCTTATATTATTGGGCTCCGACACTTCTTCTCATTCTTGTTCTCTGGTTCTTCATGTTCAGGCAGTTCAGTGCGGCCGGCAATAAAGCATTTTCGTTTGGAAAATCGAAAGCAAAAATGCTGACTGAAGAACATCCGAAGACGACGTTCGACGATGTAGCCGGAGTTGAAGAGTCAAAAGCCGAGCTGATGGAGATAATCGAATTTTTGAAAGAGCCGCAGAAATTTGTAAAGCTCGGCGCGCGCATACCGAAAGGCGTACTTCTTGTGGGCCCGCCCGGAACAGGAAAAACTCTTTTGGCAAAAGCTATTGCAGGCGAAGCCAACGTTCCTTTCTTCTCACTTTCAGGTTCTGACTTCGTCGAGATGTTCGTTGGAGTTGGAGCGTCGCGGGTTCGAGATCTCTTCGAACAAGGCAAAAAAAATGCTCCGTGCATCATCTTCATAGATGAAATCGACGCAGTCGGCAGGCATCGAGGCTGGGGAATGGGCGGCGGACATGATGAGCGCGAACAGACGCTCAACGCGCTACTTGTCGAGATGGACGGATTCGAATCCAAAGAGGGAGTAATACTTATCGCCGCAACGAACAGGCCGGATATTCTCGATCCCGCAATATTGAGACCTGGGAGATTCGACCGCAGAGTAGTTGTCGACCTGCCGGACATCGAAGGAAGACTTGGAATACTGAATGTTCATTGCAAAAAAGTTCCGCTTGCTGAAAATATCGATCTCATGAGTATTGCTCGCGGCACACCTTTTTTCTCGGGAGCGGACATTGCAAATCTTGTCAACGAAGCGGCTCTTCTTGCGGCGCGCAGAGGTAAAACTTCAATAAACACGGAAGAGATGGAAGAGGCCAGAGACAAGGTCATGATGGGGCCTGAGCGGCGCTCGAGATCTATATCCGAAAAAGAGAGAAGGATAATTGCGTATCATGAAGCAGGACACACTGTTGTAGCGCGTTCATTGCCTGGGACTGACCCTGTCCATAAAGTCACTCTGATTCCCCGCGGTATTGCGTATCTTGGAGCAACGTATCAACTGCCTGAGCACGATAGATATTTGAAGGAACTGACTGAATACGTCAACGAACTCACGATACTTATGGGAGGGCGAGTAGCCGAAGAAATTTTCATCGGAGATATTACAAGCGGAGCAGGCAACGATATAAAGCGTGCGACCGAGCTTGCGCGAAAAATGGTTTGCGAATGGGGAATGTCTAAAAATATGGGGCCTTTGGCTTACGGTGAAAAGCAGGAAGAAATATTTATTGGTAGAGATATAGTTAATCGGCAAAACTATTCTGAATCAACTTCACAAAAAATAGACAGTGAAATTAAAACCTTAGTTTCTTCAGCTCATGAAAAAGCGCGTGAAATATTGACGGAAAAAAGAGATGTTATCGAACGAGTTGCAAAGAATTTGCTTATTCGCGAAATCCTCGACGGCGCAGAGATCGATATACTGCTTGCTGGAGGCGAATTGCCGCCGCCTGTTATTTCTGTTAAGCAAAAAGTTAAAGAAAAAGAGAACAAAGAAACTAAAGAAACTGCAGTCGAAAAAAATAATATTCCGCTCCCAGTACCTGCTCCAGTTTCGTCCTAACTGATGTGTGACTAAAGAAAAATTGTTTACAAAAACTCGTTGGAAATTTAAAGGAGGAGATTACGAACTCGATTCTAATTTTCTTATTGTCGGAGTTTTGAACCTCACTCCGGATTCATTCTACGACGGAGGCAAATATAAAACTCTATCCGCAGCTATGACTCAGGCAAAAAAAATGGTTGAAGAAGGCGCTGACATAATTGATGTCGGAGGCGAATCGACTCGACCTGGTGCAGAAGAAATTCCTGCCGAACTCCAAATCACACGTATTTCTGAAACGATCAAAAAGTTAGTCGAGGAAGGAATTATAGTTTCAGTCGATACACGAAAAAAAGAAGTCGCGGAAAAAATGCTCGATATTGGAGCAAAGATAATCAATGACGTCTCCGGACTTGGAGATGTATCCATGCCGAATATAGTTGCAAGATATGGAGCAGGACTTGTCGTAATGCATATAAAAGGAACTCCGAAGACAATGCAGGAAAATCCTAATTACGTCGATACTGTTCACGAAGTTAAGGAAAGTTTGAGGAAACGGACAGAACTTGCAGTCAACGCTGGAATTAATCCTTCATCGATAATAATCGACCCTGGAATAGGATTTGGTAAGAGAGCTGAAGATAATCTGAAACTGATAAGCGAAACTGAAAAATTTCTTGATTTAGGATTTGGAATTATGCTCGGCATTTCCAGAAAAAGTTTTCTTGGAGCAGTAAATGCCGGAGAGAAGCCTGCAGAACGGCTTGCAGGCACTCTAGCGATGACAGCTCTAGCTTACGAACGCGGAGCGCGCATATTCCGAACTCACGATACCGGTGAAACGAAAAAAGCGCTCTTCGCTGCGAAAGCTTTAATCAATATCGAAAAGAGGTAGCCGCAGACTTTTCATCAGTAATATTTTTTATTACAGCTTCTCATGAAAATGGATATAATAATTTTTCAGGAGATAGCGAAAAAAATAATGAAAGAGATATCGCCTAAAATAGGTTCACAGGTCGAAGTAGTTTTAGCAAGTGAAAAAGAGACTTCACACTACTTGGCGATAGTTGCAGAAGAGACTGAAAAAGGAATCATACTTTCTTCATTCGAAGGTATTGAAGATTTAAAATTTCCTGAGCCTGATATTCCAATTAAACTGCGTTTTAACCTTAAGGATGTGGGTTATGAATTCGATTCACTAATATTGGCAAAAAAAGAAAGTCCTTACAAATTTCTTTACGTTGCAAAGCCCGTAAAAGTTCTTCGCAGGCAGTTGCGAGCATATCTTCGAATTGACTGTGAAATTCCCGTCACTGTTATACGCCGCGATGACCCGCGCAAGCATCCTATTGCCGGTGTAATCACAAACATATCCGGCGGCGGATTGCTTGTCTCTTTGATCGTGACTATTCCGGTGGACGTTCAAGTTGAACTTAAATTCGAATTTGAAGACGGAACTTCAATCTCAAATGTGATTGCAAGAGCGCTCTCGATTAGAGCCGGAGAAGGCGGTTCAAGAATTCATGCAATGCAGTTCGACTCGATATCAGAAGAGCAAAGAACGGCAATTATCAAATATACCTTCAAGCTTCAGCAGAGAGCGGCAAAAAAGGCAAAGAAAGAAGAGAATCCATCATGACAATATTTAATGAATTGATGGAATGGCGAAACTTCTTCGACATTTTAATTGTCGCTTGCATTATTTATATTCTCTTAAAAATTTTTCGAGGCACAATTGCTTTGCAAGTCTTGAAAGGGCTTGCGATATTCTCAGTCTTCTTCATTATTGCTGAAATCTTTAGACTCGATACTCTCTCGTGGATCATCGATCGACTCGTTCCGATACTGCTCATAGGAATTATCGTTCTGTTTCAGCCCGAACTAAGGCGCGGACTGGCCCGCATAGGCGAACGGTCATTCGGCAGTTTCTTTGAATTCGAAGGAAACAGAGTTATTGAAGAGGTCTGCAAAGCAACGGTTGAACTATCGAAGAACCGCTTCGGAGGATTAATTGCTTTTGAGCGAGAAACCGGACTCGATCAATTCATCGAGACCGGAGTACTTCTCAATGCAGAAGTGACTGCCGAACTTATTCTTGCTCTCTTTTATCCGAAGGGTGCTCTGCACGATGGAGCTATGATAGTGCGCGGAAACACGCTTGTGGCCGCGAGCTGTCTCTTTCCGCTCGATCGCGACGAAACCTTGCGCTTCGGAACCAGACATCGCGCCGCGCTTGGAATTTCAAAAGAAACCGATGCCATCATCGTCGTGGTATCTGAAGAAACTGGCGACATCTCTTTCGCTCATGCCGGAAAGCTCATCAAAGGCATCAGCGACAAAACTCTTCGCGAAATGCTGACCATTTATCTCAACTCCGGCAACCAAGGCGGCAGGGCATGAGTCTGCGACGCAGTATCGAAATATACGGCATGCCGGTAATTTCTATTCTTCTGGCATTATTTCTCTGGTTCTTCGTAGCTAATCAGAAAATTAAATCGTGGACTTATCCTGTCGAGGTCTATGTCAAGACTGCGTCTAGCGATATCTCGGGCTGGTCAATTCCTGAAAAAGTTTATATCGAACTCAAGGGACCGAGCAGAGTTCTCGACAGAATTACGAACGAAAATCTAGGACTAAAAATTGCGCTCGCTGAGATTCAAGCCGGACAATACACAAGAAGCATTCAGCAGTCGATGATCTCCGGAGTTCCAAACGGAGTTGAAATAGTTAAAATCGATCCGGCTGAAGTCAGAATAGAATTGAGGCCTCTTATCGAGATAAGATATCGAGTCGCGCCGCAATTTGCCAGTCTATCAGATTCAAGCCTTGAGCTTGGACAGATAGTTGACGTCGATCCCAGATATGTCGAACTCCGCGGAATGAGAGAGCTTCTGCAGGATATTACCGAGATTCAAACAGAACCTATAGAGATTGAAAAGCGTATCGGAAAACATGAAGCAAATGTATCTTTAATAGTTCCGAAAGAGACGAGAGTATTTCCTCAGACTGTCAGAGTATCATACGAAGTCATTTCAAAAAAAGATTCAGAAGGGAGAAATAATTGATAAAGCTCGGTGTAAACATTGATCATGTTGCAACGCTTCGCCAAGCAAGAGGAGAAGAATTTCCGAATCCAATAAAAGCCGCAAGAGCGGCAACAGAAGCCGGAGCGAATGGAATAACGATTCATCTTCGCGAGGACAGAAGGCATATTCAGGACGATGATTTTCGTAAGCTCTGTCCTGAATTCAGATTGAATTTAGAAATGGCTCCGACCGATGAGATGGTTTCCATTGCTACCGGAACTTATGAAGGAATAATGCCGCACTCGGTCTGTCTTGTTCCTGAGCGGCGCGAGGAGCTGACAACCGAAGGCGGTTTAGACGCACTCAAAAACAGCATCCAGCTCGAAAAGGTAGTCAAGCAGCTGAAAGCAAAGGGAATTATAGTTTCAATTTTTATCGAATCAGATCCATGGCAGATAGAGGCCGCATCACGAATCGGAGCCGACTATATCGAGATACATACAGGAAGATATGCTTCTCTATTTCTCTCCGGCGGAAAAGATTTAGAAGACGAATTGAAGAGAATCGAATATGGAATTAAGTCCGCAAAAAAATTAGGGCTCAAAGTAAACGCCGGGCACGGGATT
>Ga0210051_1006539_pt1 | contig 10987 bp, 8 predicted proteins | sample CryGey092014_all_FD_185464 | JGI IMG/M metagenome (GOLD analysis project Ga0210051, IMG submission 185464) | Groundwater microbial communities from aquifer - Crystal Geyser CG23_combo_of_CG06-09_8/20/14_all (SPAdes) (version 2) | ecosystem: Environmental > Aquatic > Deep subsurface > Groundwater ...
ATCTCTTGAAATCTGTCGGTGCAGGAATTGAAGTAAGAAACAGCGGGGAACTTGCAGAAAAGATTGTTTATCTCCTATCAGACCTGAAAACAACAGATGAAAAAGGTAAAGCAGGTAAAAATAGTATCATCTCTGCAAGAGGAGCAACACAAAAAAATGTGGATATGATAAAAAACCTTGTTAAAAAAGAGAATGTCACAAAACGGATACTGATGGTTGTCCCGGGACGGCTGGGCGATGTAATATTCAGCCTGCCGGTGCTGGCGAGTCTGAAAAAAATCTATCCCAAATCCTATATAGCATGGCTTGTAGATGAAAGATATAAAGAAATACTTGAAGGCAACAAATATCTTGACGAAATCATAACTTTTCCCTTCAAAAAACTCGGTGAATCGCTCTTAAATTTATTTAAGTCGCCAGCACATATATTAAAACTGCGCGGATTGCTAAAATCAAAGAAATTTGATTTGTCCATTGATTTGCACGGTCTTGCCAAATCTGCATTTGCAGTTTTCTTGAGCGGTGCAAAGAAAAAAATTGCTTCTTCCAGCACTTACGGAATGAAAGAATTTTCATGGCTGTTTTCAAAAGAAATACCTGTAAGGGATGAAAACCAGCATTGTTTTGAAAGACATCTTGAAGTTATAAAACATCTTGGCGGTGAACCGGTTATAGAATTTGATATAAATATTTCAAAAGAGGACGAGAAGTTTGTTGATGAATTTCTTTTAAAGACAGGTGTAAAAAAAGATTTTGTAGTAATGTTTACCGGGGGCGGGTGGCGTTCGCGAAGGTGGTTCCCAGAGAGATTTTCAGAACTTGCTAACAGGATTATAAAAAATTATGGGTATGATATAGTTTTTATAGGAGGTAAACCGGCAGGCTCTCCGGAAACAGGTATAATTGACAGAGTATTTGAAAACATCAGGAGCAATGCATACAACCTGAGCGGTAAATTTACTCTCAAGCAACTGTGTGTACTTTTGAAAAGCTCTAAAATGTTTGTCGGCAACGAAGCAGGTCCCATGCATTTAGCCTGTGCCTTAGGAACACCTGTTCTGGCAATAATTGGTCCAACAAATCCAGAACGCACAGGACCTTTCGGGGATAGATTTATTATCGTAAGAAAAAATGTTACCTGCGCACCGTGTAAACAGCGTAACTGCAAAAAATTAGAGTGTATGAAGTTAATAACAGTTGAAGACGTTTGGGGGGCATTTGAAAAAAATATTGATAGTTAAACCCAGTTCTCTGGGTGATATAGTCTATACGCTACCCACCCTGGCAGGGTTGAGGAAATTATATCCGGACGCATACATCGCCTGGCTTATCTTTGAGCATTTCAGTGATATTCTCAAGGGAAATCCTGATTTAAATGAAATTATCTGCTGGAAGAAAAATAGTTTAAATGATTTTTTCAATGTCCTCAAAAAAATAAGAGATGCAAGATTTGATTTATTAATTGATATGCAGGGACTGGCGAGGACATCATTAGTTGCCCTGTTCAGTAATGCAAAACAAAAATTGGGTTATCCCGGTATGAGGGAATTCAGTTATTTATTTACCAGGGAAATAGCTAAATACGACCCTAAAATGCATACTGTTGAAAGGAACCTCAAAGTTGTCAAATATTTAGGTGGCGCTACTGAAGATAAAAAATTTTTTATAAATATTGACGAAGAAATAAAAAAATTTGTCAGAGAATTTTTGCGGTTTAATAATGTCAGCGAAAACGACACTTTAATCGGTATCTGCCCATCAGCCGGAATATGGCAGAAAAAGTGGCCATACTTTGACGAGTTATCTAAAATGATTGTCAATCAATTTAATTCAAAAGTTATCTTTTTCGGCAGTAAGGATGATTTGCCATCCATAAATAAGATTATCCAGAAGAATGGAGATAATAGATTAATTAACTCTGCAGGAAAAACGACTTTAAGACAGTTAGCTGGTTTGATAAAAACGTGTAAATTAGTTATTTCAAACGATACAGGACCACTGCATATCGCCTCAGCATTGAATATTCCCGTTATTGGATTGTACGGTCCAAGTGACCCGTCTTTAGTGGGACCGTACGGTTCAAATAAGATTGTCTTATGGAAAGGATTAGAATGCAGTCCCTGTGGCGTCAATTCAAGATGTCTGGATAATAAATGTATGAAATGTATAACCATAGATGAAGTGCTCCAGGGTGTTGAGAAACTAATATGAAAGATAATGGCTGTTACTTATGTAAAAGTGATACAAAATATTTATTTGAAAAAAACAATAGAAAGTATGCAAAATGTCTTTCCTGCGGGTTGGTTTATATTGCATCTCTTAAGGATCCGGAAAAGACAGAACTGGAGAATCATTACAGCCAAAAAGAGTCTACACACCAGGAAAAACTTAACAAAAAAGAATATAAAAAACTTATAAAAAGAATGGAATACCGCTTGGGTATAATAGAAAATTATTGTCACTCAAAAGGGAAATTGCTTGATATTGGCTGCGGGCAGGGAAGTTTTTTGGATGTGGCAAAAAATAACGGATGGGAATGCAGCGGAGTTGAAATTTCAAAAAATGATTGTAAATATGTCCGGGAAAAACTAAATATAAAAGTTCATAATACGGAATTGTCAGGGGTTAATTTCCCTGACGACTATTTTGATGCAATTACACTGTGGCATGTTTTTGAACATTTTATTGACCCATTAACTGAACTAAAGGAAATTCACCGTATTTTATCCCCCGGTGGAATTGTCTGTCTTGAAATTCCTAACATTGACTCTTTAGCATTCAGAATTCTGGGTAAAAAATGGAAATATATAAATGACGAACACATTTTTTATTTTAATAAAAAAACTATAGGAAGATTTATAAAAACGTCGGGTTTTAAATTAATGTATATTACGGGAATAAGCGGATTCCCCTGGTGGGGAAAATACAGGGGTTTAAAAGAGTTAATCCATGGATTTATAACCGCTACGGGTGTCGGAGACCATTTAGTTTTAGTATTGAAAAAAATATGAAATCAAAAGTAGTTATTGTTAAATGTGAAAATTATGACAGTAAAAATGTTGATTTGGCAGTAAGACATGCCTTTGAACTTTTGGGCGGCATAGAAAAGTATGTTAAGTCAAGTGATAGAATTTTGTTAAAGCCAAACCTTCTGGGTGCATTCGCGCCGGAAAAAGGCGTAACCACACATCCTGAAATAGTGAGGGCACTTATCAGAATAGTAAAAGAGAAAAACGCAACACCTTATGTGGGTGACAGCCATGGCGGTGGGCTGTCAGAAAATATTGATAATGTCTTGAAGAAAACGGGTATAAGCAAATTATGTGATGAAGAAAAATGTGAAATCGTTAATTTTGAAAGTGCGGGCGTAAAGAGAATAAAAGCCACGAATCAGAACAATCGCAAGGTGCCGGTCCTTGAGTTAACAAAGGCAGTGTTTGATTTCAACAGTGTTTTTTCAATAGCAAAAATGAAAACACACTCTCTTATGGTTATCACGGGAGCAATAAAAAATCTTTACGGCTGTGTTCCCGGATTAAGCAAAACATATTATCATCTTCTGGCAACACATCCTCAGGATTTTGCCGAGATGCTGGCTGATATTCTATCAATCGTCAAGCCCCGGCTGGGGATAATTGACGGTATAACAACAATGGAAGGCGAGGGTCCGACCTATGGCAAATTGAAACACTTAGGGATAATAATGGTATCGGACGATTTGGTCGCATTAGACACGGTTATGGCAAAAATTATGGGGCTTAATCCTAAAAAAGACCCTGTAATACGTGCAACTGTGCGCTGTGGTCTGGGTATTGGCGATATTGAAAATATAGAAATCCTCGGAGAAAAGATTGAAGATGTCATACCTGAAAAGTTTGAGTTACCGCCAAATTCTAAGATTCGGCTGATACCAAGATGGTTGGGTCCACTGGTAAAGAAATTTCTATGGACAAAACCAAAAATATTGCAGGAGAATTGCACTCTCTGCCAGAAATGTTTGAAATCCTGCCCGGCACAAATAATAACAGTAATAGACAAAAAAATCACTATTGACAAATCAAAATGTATAGGCTGCATGTGCTGTTATGAACTATGCCCGAGCGGTGCAGTGGCAATTGAGTATTCTATTTTAGCAAAAATATTCTTCAGTAGAGGTAAAATAATAGCATCTATAAGAAATATTATTGAATATTCATTGTGCCTTGTGCTTGAAGGAATTGTGTTGTTACTGCCGAGAAGAACTGCCTTATTACTCGGTGCGCTGTTGAGCAACACTGCCAGGGTTTGTCTTGCGTCCCGTGAAAAACTGGTCAGGAAAAACCTAAGTTTAACCTTCCCTGATAAAAATGATTCGGAGATAAATACTATTGCAGGAAATGTATGGAAAAACTTTGGATTTGGCCTGGCAGAATTTATTAAGATTAAACAAACAGATAAAAAAAATTATATTAAATATGCTGAATTTGATGAAAGCGAAATAAATTTCCGGGAAGCATTCAAGGATAAAAAGGGCGTTATACTCCTGACAGCACATTTTGGCAACTGGGAAATGATGGGAGCCTCATTGCTTTTTCGTGGATACAAGATTATGACAATAGCAAGGAACCTGCGAAACCCTTACGGCAACAGAGCAATTGCTAAAATGAGAGAAATCGGAGGCGGGAGAACCGTTGAAGAACACCAGGCAGTCAGAGAATCTCTCCGATGGTTAAGGGCAGGTAATTGTTTAGCTATTATTATAGACCAGCACATTACAGAAGGCGGTGTAATCGTAGATTTCTTAGGCAGACCTGCTTATACGACGCCGATAATTACTCTTTTAGCAAAAAAAACAGGTGCAAAGATTGTGCCGGTTTATAATTTAAGGACACAACCGGGTAAAATCAGAATCTTTGCTGAAAAGGTAGTTGAGTTAATAAGCACCTCTGACAATAAACAGGATTTAATGGTCAATACAGAAAACTTCAATAAAATTATCGGTAAATGGATATTAAAGAACCCTGAACAGTGGTTCTGGCTGCACAACAGGTGGAAAGTCAAGTGAAAAAGATTAATAAATATCAGATGCTGTTTTTTATTTTACTCGCTGGATTGGCTGTTTTCAGACTCTTTTACATATCAACGGTCAACCTGTGTTATGACGAAGCATATAACTGGGACTGGTCACAGCAACTTGCGCTCAGTTATTATTCCCAGCCGGGTATGGTTGCCTGGTGGATAAGATTTTTCACCTGGATTGGCGGTAATACGGAATTCGGTATCAGGCTATCCGCAGTTACTGCCTCTGTTATCTCAACTGTTTTATTATATTTTCTTACAAAAGGCGTGACAAAAAGCGATAAAATATCATTCCTCACTACAATGACTTTACAGTTCAGTCCTATGGGTACGCTGGGTTCTATTCTAATCATGCACGATGTTGTCAATATGCCCTTCTGGATTCTTTCATTCTTCTGCCTGTGGAAAGTTGTTTCTACAAAAAATCCCCCCCTCACCTCTCCCTCTCCCTTCCTTCGGCTTCGCTCAGGACAGGCAAGGGGAGAGGATAAAGGTGAGGGCTGGTGGTATCTTTGGGGCATAAGTTACGGCTTAAGTATGAACAGTAAACTCAGCAGTGTCCTAATTGTCCTGTGTGTAATTATATTCCTGCTCCTGTCAGAAAAAAACAGATTCTATCTGCTGCGTAAAGAATTTTATTTCGGGCTTCTTCTGGCTTTTGGTTTATTTATTCATAACATATTATGGAATATAAAACAGGGATTCCCCACATATAAACATATATTCGGCTTGGGCAGCACGCACCAGCCGGAATTATTAAAGTCAACTTTTGAGTTTTTCGGGAGTCAGTTCGTTTCGGTCTCTCCGGTTATTTTTGTCTTAATGATAATCTCGCTTGTATATCTTTTATATCAGGGTATAAAATATAAAAATGATGGGTATTTGTTTATAGTTTCATCATCACTATCTATATTTCTGTTCTTTGGTCTTTTAAGTTTCAGGTCAAAAGTTGAACCTAACTGGGCGAATATTGCCTACCCGATAGGTATAATGTCGGTTTATGTGTATCTTGAAAAAGTCCGGTGGAAAAAATACATTAAATCAGGATTGATACTTTTCAGTTTCCTGTTTTCAATATTTGTTTCTGCAATTATTCTCTATCCGGAAATAGCAGTAAAGTATCTTGGTATCAGAGTTTCTCCGGAAAATGACCGGACAAACGAAGTCCATGGCTGGGACGCACTGGGACAGAGAATCAGTGAATTATTGAGTGAGCATACGGAACCTCTTTTCATATCCGGTCCTGACTATCAATTGACTGCAATCATAAGGTTTTACACAAAAGGACACCCAAAGTCTTATTGCTTTGTCCATACGGACAGGAGACACAACCAGTATGATATATGGGGCGGCTGGGACGAACTGAAAGGTAAGGACGGTCTTTTTATCAACTATGAGAAGGTGGACCACTATCTTATGAAAGCACTGGAAGGAGCATTTGAATCGGTTCAATTGATTGAAGAACTGGAAATCTACAGGAAAGGTTATTCCGATATACCCATAAGAAAGATAAAAATATTTTATTGTAAGAATTTCTTAGGACTTGAAAAAACAAGAAAACCCGATTATTATTAAAAAGTAATACCCACCAAATATCCCTCTCAAAAAAGTTTTAACAAAATCCATTAAATGTACTCCCAACTTTCCTTTATTTCATTGAGTGGCATCACGGTTATATTTTCGGATATTCTATACGATTGGTCCCCCGGATAAATAATCCAGAGATGACTCAGATTCAAATCCTCAATAGCAGAATGCATTGAACGCGTAGTCTTAGGTGCATCAATATATTTAAATTCTATACCCCAGTTCTTTCCCCCATTCTGCCAGAAAAGGTCTAATTCGGCACCTGCATGTGTGTTCCAGAAAAAAAGTTCTTCATTTTTTTTATTAAGCGCTTTCACCGTGCACTCAAGGGCAAAACCTTCCCATGATGCTCCCAGTTTATTATGTATGGATAATTGTTTAAAATTTTCGACCGACAACAACGAATGAAAGATACCCGGCTCCCTCATATAAATTTTAGGGCTTTTCACAAGACGTTTACCTATATTAGCAAACCACGGTTGAAGTAACCTGACCATAAATGTCTGTTCAAGTATATCTATATATTTTCTTACTGTCATATCTGAAATACCGAACGAACGCCCCAGTTCGGAGTAGTTCATTATATTCCCGTGGTAATGACTCAACATCAGCCAGAATTTTCTCAAGGTATTGACGGGTATTGTTATGCCCAACTGCGGAATATCCCTCTCAAGAAATGTGCTGATATAATTTTCTAACCATAAGAAACTGTTCTTATCACTGCCTGCCAGAAAAGAGCGGGGCAATCCGCCCCTTAGCCAGAGTTTCTTAACATTTTCCCTGCCGACATCCGATATAGAAAAACCACCTAAGTTGTGATATCCTATTCTGCCGGCAAGAGACTCCGAACTCTGTTTCATAAGGTTTCCGGATGCACTGCCAAGAATAAGATATTTCTGTTTTGGTCTGTTATCAACAAGATATCTTATAACATCAAATAGTTCCGGATGTCTCTGTATTTCGTCAATAACAATCAATCCTTCAAGTTCTTCAAGTGTAAGACGGGAATTTTCAAACCGGCTTAAATCCCTTGGATTTTCAAGGTCAAAATAGTGGCTATATTTTATCTGTTTTGCAAGGAATGTCTTACCGGATTGTCTTGGACCAAGAATTGCGGTTACAGGAAAATTACTGATAAGATATCTGATTCGCTTGATATCTTTTTTTCTTTGAATTATTCTCTTCATGCAAAATATTATACATAATTAATGTTGAAATGTCAAATATAATATATGGAATTTCAATGATAGATTTAGCGTGAAAAAATAAAAAACAGTGGCTGACCCGCCGGCTCGGCCGTTCTTGACATTTGGTTTTTATCATAGTACCGGTATTGCAATTCAGAATATAGGTTCACAAATAAAAGGTGATGATTTATCGACAAATATCAAACTTGGCTGTGATGTAAAAATACCAGAGAAGTCGTTGAATATTGGAGTTGAAGTTGACTATCCGTTATCAGGTAAAACTTCTATTGTGGTGATGCAGGCAATACCCACCAAATATCTCTCTCAAAAAAGTTCTGATATTTAAGTATTTAGTAAAATCAATCAAAAAATCTTTCAATGGGTACAGTTAAAAATTCCTGGATTGGGATGCCATTTTCTCCAACTAACAATTTTTTCTTTACATTGAATTCTTTTGAAAAAAGTTCTATTCCCGGTAAATTTGTTTTTTTTCTGCTACTTTTAACTTCAATAGCAATTATTGATTTACCTTTACAAATTACAAAGTCAACCTCACGGTTATTTCCTGCCCAGTAAAACAGATCTATACCTTTTCCTTTTATTTTATTCAAAATTGTTGCACCGACAGAAGATTCTACAAGATGTCCCCAGAACTCTCCATTTTTTTTAGCATCCGAAAAGGAACTGCTCTGTTGGGCAGTAATCAGAGCGGTATTCATTACCTGAAATTTAGGACTTGAACCTCTCTGTCGGACTTTTTGTCCTGCATACTTAGCCAAACCAGCTATTAAACCCGCACTCTCAAGCAATTTCAAATAATGTGCAAGAGTGACGGTGTTACCGGCATCCTGCAGTTGTCCGAGCATTTTCTGATACGAAAGGACTTGCCCGGAATACAAACATCCTAACTCAAAAACTCTCCGGAGTAATATCGGCTTATCTATTCTGGTCATGTGAAAAATATCCTTTGAGATAGTCGTTTCTATTAAAGAATCTTTAATATAGTTTGCCCACCTTATATGATTATTTATTAGAGTAGCACTCCCGGGATAACCCCCATAATAGATATATTCATCAACATCCCAACCAAACGCTTTTTGCATTTCATCAAAAGACCAGTGAGTAACATGTATAATTTCAAATCTACCCGCAAGACTCTCGGTCAGACCTTTGTGAATCAATAAGGGCGAAGAACCCAACAGGACAACGTGCAATCTATTCCCTTTTAGTGTATCTTCATCCCACAAACGTTTTACTGATTCTGACCATCCATGAATCTTATGGATTTCATCCAAAATTAGCAGTGAAGTTTTAGGATGTTTTCCTAAAGTCCACCGTGCAGTTTCCCATTGCTGTTCTATCCAGGTTCTCTCTTTTAAAATAGGTTCATCAGCAGAAACATAGTGGCATGGAATTTTAACTGTATCCATTATCTGTTTTGCAATTGTAGTTTTCCCGCACTGTCTGGGTCCTGTGATGACCTGGATATGACGTCTTTTCTCTTTCAGTCTTTCAAGAATTATATGGACAGTATTCCTTTTGAACATTTATATACCCCTCTTAATTGGTTCGTATAATTACTCAGTATATTGAGTAATTTTACTAAATACGATGAGTAATGTCAATAGGGAGGAGATGGGGGAAAATAAATAGTGTTATTTCGTTTCTTTAATACTCCTATTAATTTTCCTTTCCCAGATATAAAATAACCAAGAAAATACTAACATTTGAACGTAGTAAAGAAAATATGGAAAGTCAACTGTGACCCAGGAAGGATATTTGTCTCTACATTTCAGGTTGTTATTTGACTAAAACTTTCTTTTCAGTACTGACCACATTCAAATTAAGTTTTTTCACTATTTCCCTTGCTGACTTACTGATATCATTTACTACATCTTTGTCGCTCTTATTTTTCCATCTCTCATATAAATTTTCTCTTATTTTATGTATTTCCTTCATGCTTTTGGATTCGTTCATAATTCATCCACCTCCTCAGGTGTGCAAATTTCTATTTCCCTATAGCCAAGCAATTTATTTACACCATTTGCTTCTATTTTAGTCTTCAGTTTAACAATATGCTTAAAATTCCAGCTGATTATTACATCTAAATCATTTACAGAAGTTACTGCTATGTGTAATGCATCTGCAATAAATTTTTCAGGGATAATTCCCTCTGCAATATATTTGTTAGCTAAGAATTTTGCTTCTTCATCTACTGGTATAACATAAGGCCTGTATTTTTCTATCAAGCTCAATAATTTATTTCTAATATCTTCTGGGGCATTGTTTATTTCAGCAATTACAACCTCAGAAACATATATCTCAACATTATCTCTTTGAACCTTCTGAAACAAATGATTTGTTAAATTTCTTCTGGAAGGTTCATCATCAGCAAAGACAAAGTTAAACACGCTTGTCTCTATATAATATTTCAGTTTTTTCATGTTAGCACCGATTGCTAGTATTATATAATATTTTCAAGCAAAAATACAATCCATCGAATCAAATCATCTATAATGTTACCATGGGGTACAATGTCAAATCATCCAAAATGTTACCAAAAAAGGGACAGGATAATGGGAAACAAAATATCTTTCTCAAAGCATGCCTTGTCAGAACAGGGTAGGTATCAGCCTTAAAATAAAAATCCCGGAGACATTCATCAGCGTATTGCAGAATAGTTTGCATTAATTTGCATTCAAATATCTTGAGTTATTAGGTTATTAATGGTATAATAAACAAGATACCAATGAATATTTTAAGATTTGTTTTCTCTCCAATATTATGGATTCTTTCGGTGATTTATGTTATAATACTGAACTTTAAGCAGCATCTCTATAAAAACAACATCCTTAAAATAAATAAATTACCTGCAAAAATCTTATGTGTCGGAAACATTACTGTTGGAGGAACCGGCAAGACATCATTAGTAATCTTTCTTTCAAAAGTCTTTCAAAAAAAACACAAGTTAGCAATATTGACAAGAGGATATAAGAGAAAATCAAGAGATGGATATTTAATTGTAAGTGACGGCAAAAATATCCTGACTGATGTCAAAGACTCCGGGGATGAACCATATCTGCTGGCAGAGAAATTAGAAAATGTGCCGGTAATAGTCGGTGCTGACAGGTACAGCGCGGGTAAAATTGCCCTGA
>Ga0210051_1006540_pt1 | contig 10986 bp, 9 predicted proteins | sample CryGey092014_all_FD_185464 | JGI IMG/M metagenome (GOLD analysis project Ga0210051, IMG submission 185464) | Groundwater microbial communities from aquifer - Crystal Geyser CG23_combo_of_CG06-09_8/20/14_all (SPAdes) (version 2) | ecosystem: Environmental > Aquatic > Deep subsurface > Groundwater ...
GTGGGAAGTGGCAAGTGGCAAGTGGCAAGTGGCAAGTGACAAGTCTCTGGCGCTGATCATGCTGGTTTTGGCGTTTGGCGTGGGCGCCTGGGGCGCGCGCCAACGGCTGGGCGATTTGCAGGTGATGACGCACGCACTGGTCACACGTCCGGACATACGGGCGGCAGAGTGGATTCAGGAGAATACACCCCAAGATGCGCGTTTTCTGGTAAACTCCTTTTTTGCTTATGACGATACGGTCATCGTTGGATCAGATGGCGGCTGGTGGCTGCCGCTCCTGGCGCAACGGCAGACGACACTGCCCCCGCTCACTTACGGTTCCGAAGGAGGCCCGCGCCCGGACTATGTTCAGTGGATAAACGCGCTGACCACCGAGATTCAAAACAAGGGCATCGCGCATCCCGATGTTCTGGCCCTGTTGCGCGAACGCGGCGTCACACACGTGTATATAGGTCAAAGGCAGGGACGGGTAAACTATGGCGGACCGTATGTGCTTGAGCCGGGACAACTGCTCGCCAGCCCAAACTTTCGCCTGGTTTATCATCAGGATCGGGTGTGGGTGTTTGAGGTACAGAGATAATCCGCAATGGCTTTGAAGGGATGCGATGAGGAGACAGATGAAGTTTGTACTGGTCGGACCCGTGTATCCCTATCGCGGCGGCATCGCCCACTACACCACGATGTTGGCGCGAACACTTGCAAAGCGATGCTCGCAGCTTCACGTAGTGTCTTTCTGTCGTCAGTATCCGCGCTGGTTGTATCCGGGCAAATCTGATCGTGATCCTAGCCAGGAGCCTCTTCGGGTCAATGCAGAATATTTGCTTGACCCGTTCTATCCCTGGACATGGTGGCAAACCGCTCGCAGGATTGCCGAATGGAAGCCGGATGTGGTCATTCTCCAATGGTGGACGACTTTTTGGGCGCCTGCTTTCTGGGTAGTGGCGTATCTACTCCGTCGGAAGAGGTTTCCGATCGTTTTCCTAATTCACAACGTTTTGCCTCACGAGGTACGCTTCTGGGATGCCGGACTCGCATCCCTTGTCCTGAGACAAGCGCAGGCGTTCATCGTACAGACTGGGCACGAAGAGAGCCGCTTGCTTTCCCTATACCCCAGAGCCTTGGTCCGGGTTTGTCCGCACCCGGTGTATGATATGTTCGTTGCCCAGCGGATTCCTAAAGAGGAGGCTAAGAGGCGCTTGGGTCTGCCTCAAGACATGCCGCTCGTTCTTTTCTTCGGCATCGTGCGGCAATACAAGGGGTTAAAATATCTGATAGATGCTCTCGCTCTGCTTCGGGATTGGGGAAGGCCCTTCCCTTTGGTTGTGGCGGGCGAGTTTTGGGAAGATGAATCTGTCTATCTTCGCCAAATTGAACGATTGAGCTTGCAGAGCCAGGTGAGATTGGAGAATAGATATATTCCTGACGATCAAGTCAGTCTTTTCTTTTCGGCGGCAGATGTATTCGTGGCGCCGTATGTAGGCGGAACTCAGAGCGGGACGGTAAAGATGGCGATGGGCTTTGGAGTCCCCATCGTTGTGACCGAAAAAGTGGCTGAGGGACTGGCCTCGCGCGGACCACAGATCCGAGTCGTGGCAGCAGGTGATGCAGTGGCACTCGCCTCGGAGATTCGAGATTTGATTGATAACGATAAAGCGCATACGGTATCTCCAGAGCGGAACATTCACGAAAGTTGGGAGGAATTAGCCGACTCAATCGAAAGCATAGTCGCCCGAGGTAGATACCCAAAATGAAGCGGAATGATTCGAGTGGATTGCTCTCCCTGTGGAATAACATCTTGGTATGCGCTCAAAGTTTTTACGGCAGGGAGGTGGTCCAGAATATTGCGTTGTTAGCAAGTGGATCATTCATCGCACAAGGTCTGATGGCAATCAACGCCATTGTGATCGCGCGGTTCTTAGCGCCGGAGGCGTACGGACTATACGTCGGAGCTTATTCAGCAGTCGGCTTGTCTTCATTCCTCGTCAATTGGGGACTGGACACTTGGATCCTGAGGCAGGGAGCATTAGCGGACGATCCACCGGCATTAGCCGGAAGCGTTTTGACAATCAAGGGCGTCTTAGGGGTGTTTTGGGGAACCGCCCTGTTCTTTTTGTTGCCAGCACTCGAACCGAACATATTCCTCAAACCGCTGATTTTGATCAGCACACTTGACGTGTGGTGTGACGGATTCTTCAGCGCAGAGCTTGCTACGCTGAACACTCAAAAGCGCGTGTCGGTCGTTTCCTCCTTGTTATTGACCTCGAGGGGAGGAAGGCTGCTCAGCGCGATCAGTGTAGTCGGGCTTGGCGCTCAATCTCCGGTCTCTTTCGCCCAGGCACGCCTTGTCGCCACAATAATTGCCCTCATTATGGCTAGCTGGGTCCTTCGCCCAAAGTTTGTGGCGAAGCTCATTCGCCCCGTCCGTGCCTTCCGGGAATCGGGGCCGTTTGCGTTATCAGACCTGCTTGCCACAATCTACCTTCAAGCTGATGTCACGCTGCTGGCACTTTTTCTCGGTGACCGGAGGGCAGTGGGGTTGTATGCCCCAGCCTCGGGGCTCGTCAATGCGCTTTTCGCCATTCCGGCGGCTTCATATCAGATTACGCTGCCGGCGCTGATGCGACTCGATGGGCAGGAGGTCCGTTCTTTTCGCCATGTAGTTAGTAAGATGTTTCTTGGATTTTTAGCTTTGGGTATTTTTTTATGGCTTGGATTATGGATGAGCGGCAGCTTCCTCATTGAGCATCTTTTGGGATCCGCTTACCGCACAACGGGAGAATTGCTCTCAATCCTTAGTCCAATTCTTCTCTTAAAATCAATTAGCTTTGCCGGTGCCGCTCTTCTCGTCGCGGTGGGATGGCAACATTACCGGGTCATTGCACAAGTGGTATCAGCCGCCGCGAATGTTCTACTGAATGTGCTTGTGATACGGCATTTTGGGATTTGGGGCGTGGCGACTGTGTATGTGGTCAGTGAATTTATCCTTGCGGCAGGATACGTCGGTTTAGCCATGAGATGGTTTAGGGACCATCCGAATGGCTCGGGGGTCGTGAAATGGACATAAACTCCGCAAAGAAACAGCCTCCCACAATACTCGTCGTGAATTTTCACTCCGCTTGTAACGCGGGGGACGCCGCGCTCCTGGAATCCGCAATCAGGCAATTGCGCTCCTCTTTCGTTGAGCCGCGTATCGTGGTTTCGGCAAACTATCCCGATGAATCGTACATCCATTCACTCGATGTTCAAGCCATCCCATCTTTTGGAGCTTTAATCGGGCTGAACAGAAAGCCGGCGTGGCAGCAGGTTCCTTGCGCGATTCTGGGAATCGCGATGAGTGGGATAGCCGCTTCCCTTCCCCGGGCTTGGAAAAGAATGGTGAGGAGGTTTCCAGATGGCTGGCAAAAGTTCGTGGATGCGTATCGCGAAGCCGACTTGGTTGTAAACTGTCCTGGCAATCAGTTTTTTACAATGGGGGTATTCGGCTGGCCCTTGCTCATTTCGGCGGCTTCCATTTTCTGTGCTCACCTGTTCAAAAAGCCGGTTTATGTTCTCCCTCAGTCTATTGGACCGTTGCAACGAAGATGGGAGCGATATCTCCTCAAATGGCTATTGACTCGCGTGAGGATCGTTTTTGTGCGCGAACCCCTATCCCTTCGGCTGGCGAGAGATTTGGGACTACCAACTGAAAAGGTCAAGTTCTCGCCTGACCTGGCGTTTGAATCTCCCTATGTGGATCGAGATTGTGCGTTTGCTTTTCTGGAACGTCTGGGTTACGATGATAGTAAGGGTGCTGTTGGGCTCACGGTAATTGGTAGAATGACCGGCTCACTAAAGGAGGAGTGGTTCGGTCTGTATTACTCTGCATTGGCGGTGGCACTTGAGCGACTGGTGCAAAAGTATGGAGTCAAAATTTATTTTTTTCCGCAAGTGACAGGTCCCACTCGGCAAGAGGATGATAGAATTGCTGCACGCAAGGTCGCGGAACAAATGAAGGATGTGATGGGAAACATCGTCATTGTAGATGAACCACTCTCGCCAGCGATGCTCAAGGGGTTGTATGGGTTGATGGATATCTTTGTAGCCACGCGGATGCACTCGGGGATATTTGCATCAAGTATGGGAGTCCCAACGCTGTTCGTTGGGTATCTCACTAAAATCCGAGGGATGGTCGAATCGCTGGATCTCCAGGACTGGCTGATTGAATTGGATGAGGTGGAGGAAACTTGCCTGTGGGAAAAACTTGAAAAGCTCTGGCTGCAGAGAGATGTGCTCAGGAGGAGATTGTTAGACATAATGCCTCAGGTCGTGGAGCGAACACATCAGGTGGGCGTGCTCATTGCTGAGGACTATAATGGGAAAGCGTAGATTACGTATCCTGTTGCTCGTGTCGGGTCTGGATATTGGAGGCGCACACGGGGGCGCCGAACGATTCGGCTTGGAGTTGAGCCGGTATCTGGATTCGAATGTATTTGACGTTTCGCTCTGCGCGTTCTGGAGATGCGGAGGAAAAGCTGAGTCTCATTGGTACAAGGTTTTGCAGGACGATGGCATAAATGTATTCTTCGCTGCAGAGTGGAAAGGCAAGTTCGATTTACAGGAATACATTCGCGGTGTACGTCATATTGCCAAGCAGTGTGCGTCCGCGCCGATGGATATTATCCATAGTCACTATCAGATGGGTACGGTGGCGGCTCTGCTTCTGAAAATCTTCGGCTATTCACGCACGGCGATGCGTACCGCGCACATTTCTCTAGAATGGGGAGAGGGAATAACTGCCCGGACCTTGCGGCTGGTTTTTCAAAACTGGCTTTATCCCTTGCTCTTGGATGCCGAGGTGGGTGTCTCGCAAGGAGTTGTACAACAACTAAGTGGTCACATCGCCACTCGTCTTTGGCGCAAACATCCCTACTTGATTCACAACGCGATTCGCCCCGATGCTTTTGAATATAAAGAAGGCAAGCAGACTAGCACCAAGCTCTCTAAAGCCGAGACAGACTTGATTGTTGGAAGTATCGGTAGGATGACTAGACAAAAAGGATACATCTATCTAATTCAAGCTATGCCACGGATACTTTCAGAGGTGCCTAATGTCAGGTTTGTGTTCATCGGTAAAGGAGAACTACTAAATGATCTGCGTCAGTATACCGTAAAAATGGGCGTACAGGATAAGGTACAATTTCTTGGACAGTGTGAAGAGGTGCTCCCATTATTAAAAAAGATGGATCTATTTGTCTTACCTTCCCTCTGGGAAGGTTTACCGACGGTAGTGCTGGAAAGCATGGCTTGTGGCGTCCCCGTCGTGGCAACAGATATTCCAGGAACTCGTGAATTAATTCAATCCAGGATTACAGGCTGGCTGGTTCCTCCAGGAAATTCTAGGGCACTAGGTGAGGCGATTCTCGAGGCACTGAAAGCACCTTCGCTCAGACTAGAAATGGCGAAACGCGCTCGGGAAGCGGCAAAGGACTTTTTGATCAGTGCGGTTGCCCGGAAGTACGAAGCATTGTATCAGAGCATTTCCGGTTAGCTCGGCCGCACTCCAAGGCATTCGCCAGTAGCTGGCTACTTGGTCAATGTGACCTTCAACTCGCCAACGTCATAAATCTGGTCGGCTGGGATATTCCACACCTTGGCCTTTCCTGAGCTTTCGGAGATGATCTCGTATTGGGATTCAGGATCCCCAACCACGATGACGTATTCCCCCGGAACAACGTTGGAAATCACGAATATGCCATTTTCGTCTGCATATACCCCGGGGCTAAACACAGCGTCCAATACATACGCTCCTTGCTCCCCTTGCCGAACGACCTCTGCCAGCCATACAGCCGTCTTCGGGAGAGGTTTGTCTGATGTTGTCGAGAATAGCTTTCCAGTGACCGTTGCCTTTCCAGGCTCAGGTCTTGGAATAGGGGTAGATGTAGGGACACCAATTGTTGTAGGCGCTGATTGCCTCCCGCAAGCCGTAACCAACAGAAGAAGAATGCACCAGACAGGAATGTAATGTTTGATCTTCATCGTTTCACTCCAACAGGGAACTTTTACATAATACTAACTCATTCAGCCCAGAAAAGCAATTGGAGAGGCGAAAATAACTCTTAAGAGGTATTGTCTTGGGTAAGACAGGCCCATATAATGATGAACAAGTTCAAGAATGGAATCCCATTCCAAATTTACTAGCCAAAGGAGGCTTATCCATGAAGGTAAAATTGTTCACCCTCTTCGTTGTCCTGGCCCTGGCGTTTGCCGGTTTTGCTCCGAGCAACGTCCAAGCTCAGGCCTATTCGACAACGTTCACCACGTCCATCACCTATCAGAACGTGGGAACGGCTGCGACCACCACCCTGCAAGTCCTGTTCTACGCAACTCCGTCTACAACCATACCGATTCCGATCGACCGTCCTAACCTGGGCGCTGGGGAAAGCACATCGTTATACATCGGCGGCCTGAGCGAGATCGCCTCCGGATTCCAGGGCTCAGCGGTCATGGTATCCGACCAGCCGCTGCTGGCTACCCTGGTGCAAATCCCACAAGGCTCAACGACAGTGTTTGTCAGGCCGCTGTCCAACGGGTTCTCCGACGGAGCTGCCACTGCCCTGATCGCCACGGTACTCAAGAACACCTTTGGCTCCAACACCATCTTCTCTATCCAGAACATTGACAGCCAGCTAAACAACGTCAACATCAAGTTCTATAATACCTCCGCGGCCTTGGTCCACGAAATCAATCAGGCCATAGAGGCTGGCGCATCCTACTACGTGGATGCAAATAACGTAAGTGAGTTGGGTGCCAGCTTCAACGGCTCCGTCGTGGCGACCGCCGAGCGCGCCGATACCAGCGCTGGCAAGATCATCGGCAGTGCAATGGAGTTGGATATCACCGGCACAGGCGCCAAGGCGTTCGAAAGCGTCGCCACTGGCGCCACCACGGTCTACATGCCATCAGCACTCTGTAACTTTTCTGGTGGCCAGAACACCTCCTACGCAGTTCAGAACACTAGCTTGACCACAGCTACTGATGTCACGGTGACCTTTAATCCAGGCGGATTGACCGTCACGAAGAACATTGGCCCTGGTGCAAAGGCCAGCTTCCCGGCGTGCGACACCGTAACTGCTGGATTTCTCGGTTCTGCTACTGTGACCAGCGCAACCACCCCTGTCATTGCTGTGGGTAAGGCTTACGGCGCTGGCTTGTCCACCGCCTTCCTTGGCGCACCCAATGGCGTTGCCAATCTTGCCTTGCCATACGTACGCTGGGCTCCCGGTGCATACTACAATGATGGATCACGCCAGCGCACATACATCGCCATCCAGAACGTCGGATCTGCCGCTATACCGGCTGGCTCGATTGTCCTCACCTATACGGATTCCTTTGGCCACACCGGCACCCATACTTATGCTAGCGATCTGGCAGTTGGCGCGAAATTCAATTCCAACGCCAGCAATGCCGGCCTAAGCTGGTTCGGTATGGCCGAACCGCCGGCGAGTGGCTTTGGTGGCGGTGTGATCATCAATTGCACCGCCCCGGGTTGCCAGCTCATAGCGATTGCACGCGTTGCCACATATATCCCGGCCACTAGTAGCACCGCAGCCGAAGACTACAATGCCATGGCGACTCCTTAATTCTCGGCTAATTATCCGGCATAAAAATACACAGGGAGGCCAATAGTCTCCCTGTGTATTTTAGTTGAACTAAGCGCTTCGCGCAGGTAAGTTAAGACCCTCGCTCTTCCCCCCCAGATTTTCTGAAGTTTCATATTTTGTCCCGATCCGGGCTATATTTCCTGTGAAAGCCAATTCCATTCACAGGAGGTTTAGCCATAACAACACCGTTACGGCAAAAGATGATAGAGGACATGCAGTTGCGCGGCCTGGCTGCCCTGCGACTGCTCCTTGAAACTGACACCCACTACCCTCTACCAGACGAACTCTCCCCACCCTCTCCAACCTTGCCAAAAGAAACATTACTCTGCCCAATCTGTGGGAAAGCATTGCTGCGCCTGTATACCTCCCTCCCACCGGACGCTGCCCTCCGTTAACCAGTTCCGTTCTCTCCTCTTGAAACGAACATCCCTCGACGCCAGTGATCATCCGGCCGCCTTCCTCTTCAATTTCCTCCTGCCTGCCATTCCAGCCCTTCGGCGCCGATCCTTTCCTTGCCGTTAGCACCCAATTCAGCAATTCGCACCTTTCTCACTTGCCAGAGACCACTCTCCAAGTGTACAATCATGTATATGATCGGCGCGGCCTGTAATCCAGTGCGCTTGAGCGAGGTTCAAACCCCAAGGCGCTGGTCTCTGGTACCCTTGCGTGCGTCTTAGTTCAACTCGGCTTGATGCGGCGGCGCAGTCTACCGCTGTTTCAACTTTCGCCCTTCCCGCCGCATCAACCCTTAATCCGTTAGATCGTGACCAACCACGCAGTTGAGTTGTGTCTACGACATGCTCGTCCATTTTCTAGACATAGATTGAAACCAGAGACAGATTCGAAGATATGCTCAAAAAAATGTTTACCGGGTTATTCATCAATTCCAGCAGATATTACTTAGACGATTTCGCCAGGGAAGCTGCAAACTCTGTTCTCAGAGGGGCTCTGGTTCTCGATGCAGGAGCTGGAAATTCCCCTTACAAACGCCATTTCTCCCACACAAGGTATGAGTCTGCAGACTTCTGCCAAGTAGACAAAGAATATGGTGAAATCACTTATGTTTGCGACCTGACAACGATACCTGTAGAAGACAACCGTTTTGATCTAGTACTTTGTTCACAAGTACTCGAACATGTTCCTGAACCTGAAAAGGTCCTGAAAGAGATTTTCAGAGTCCTAAAGATTGGTGGAACGCTATGGCTTACTGCACCTCTCTTCTATGAGGAGCATGAAACACCTTATGATTTCTACCGGTATACCCAATATGGCTTGAAGTATTTGTTAAAAGAGACAGGATTTTCAATAACAAGGATTGGCTGGCTTGAGGGCTATTATGGAACCTTGGCCTACCAGCTCGGTATAGCAGCAAAAACCTTGCCAACCCGACCAAATCAGTATGGCAGCGGAATCATTGGGGTCGCTTTCGCCATCATAGCATTGCTCTTGAAGCCACTATTCGCCATTTTGTCCATGTTGTTTTCAAGATTGGATTTGCGTAAAAAGTACGTTTCGGCAGGACAATGTAAAAACTATGAGATAGTCGCAACCAAGTAACAACCACAAAGCCCCTACTTGTTGATGATAATAGGTATCTGGACCGTATAAATCGCCTGATACGCCAAGTTTTGTGCAGTGGAAATCCCGCCTAAGCGTCCTCCCAAGATATAGAGTTGCGTTCCGGTTGGTACCACCCCAAGATGTGACCAATTCTCAGAAAGTGGGCTTTCGAACGCTTGCCATTTGTCCTGCTGGTGAAAATACTGCAAAGGAGGTAGGGGAGAGCCTGTCTCCCCTTCGCCCCCGACTACATGGATAATGTCCGCAATGCTGGCCACGCCCATTGCATAGCGCCCGGCGGGCAGGGGGGCGCGTCGTGACCAGGTATCGCGCTCGGGTAGATACTCTTCATTGACAGCCAGGGATTCTTCGCCGTCATACCCTCCAATCACGTAGATTTTTCCCCCGGCGATTGCCGCGCCTGCGAAACCGCGCGCGGTCGGCATCGGCGTTCGCTCGATCCAGTTGTCCTGGCCGGGGTCGTACTCGTAGACGGATGCCAGGAATTTTTGACCGTCCCAGCCGCCAAAGATGTACAGTTTCCCCTCGAATGCCACCAGCGCATACCCGCTGAACGCCGCCGGCAGAGGCGCGCGTCTTTCCCACTGATCACGGCGCGGATCATAGGACTCGAAAATGTCGGTCATGCCTCCCGAGACGAGGCGACCTCCAGGAATGTAAATTTTTCCCCCAATCACCGCCGCATTGATATCGGCCACCGGCACCGGCTTGGGCGTGAGCGTAATCCACGTATCGCTTGCTGCGTCATATTGCTCCATCACGCCGGTGACGCCCTGGGCAGTTTCGCCCCCAATCGCATAAATCTGATTCTCATAGACGGCAACTGCCAGTCCACTCCGGGCGGTGGGCAGATCGGCCAGCTCTTGCCAGCGCTGGGGGGCGGCGACAGGCGCAGGACTGGCAACCGCAATCGCGGGAGGTTGGGTTGTTGTCACCACGAGGGCAACAACCCCCGCCAACAGAATTGTTACCAACGCGGCAATCCAGAAATAATGCGGTTTGCTTTTTGTCTCAAGTGGTATAGGGATGGCGGCAGATAACTCTTGGGTCGCAGGCGCAAGCGCGGGTAGATCGGCTGCCTGGGTCAGTCCCTCGCGGATGGCGTACACGGCCGCTTCGGTACGCGAGGCCGCGCCAATTTTGGCAAAGATGTTACGCAGGTGCACTTTGACCGTGTTGGGGCTGATAAATAATTGGCGCGCGATATCCTTGTTGCTTGCGCCGCTGGCAATCAGCCGCAGAATCTCGCGTTCGCGCTCGGTTAATTCGGACGTGGCTTGCATCGGGAGGTCTTTTTGCATGTTGGCGCAATCCAGGTATTTTTATAAAGGCCAGGAAAAAGCGAGGATGTGATCATGGCTGAGAGCGAGAACAGGTAACGGTTCTTTACCCACAGGCATTAATCATAGCATAAAAAAGGCCGCCGCCCCATGCAAACTGGGGCAACAGCCAGGGCTTTCATAAAGTCCATTTGGAAGTCGTTGTGGGATTCTCTTCCCTCCCGAAGGACATCCCGCAAGAGATTCGGGACGATGTCGGGACGATGTGGCAATAACCACCACGTGTGCCTGTCTGCCGCAGGTGACGGACAAGTTCCCAAAGTGGTCCAGTTTAGGCAGCGACGGTGACTGAATCGAGTGGCGTCGGGGCGACAGGCGGACGCTCTTCTCCTGGCACCCCGTTTTGTGCTCAACCCCTTACCGCCTGATCAGCGGCAGGTAGATGAAATTGGTGGGGGCGGCGGCGCCACCTGCCCAGCGGTTGT
>Ga0210051_1006547_pt1 | contig 10980 bp, 9 predicted proteins | sample CryGey092014_all_FD_185464 | JGI IMG/M metagenome (GOLD analysis project Ga0210051, IMG submission 185464) | Groundwater microbial communities from aquifer - Crystal Geyser CG23_combo_of_CG06-09_8/20/14_all (SPAdes) (version 2) | ecosystem: Environmental > Aquatic > Deep subsurface > Groundwater ...
TTTTCACTATTTGCTTTTTCTTCCGTTCCCTCTTTATCAAGTCTTTCTAACCAAAGTTTAGCCCACGAGTTCGGTAAGCTGGATTTAGCAACAATTGCCCGCAATTGTTGCTCTAAAAGTTCTTCCCTCAAATAATTTTGCGAGCAATCGGTTTTCTTTTTGGTGCAGCGGTAATAAATATAATCAACATTTCCGCGGGTGGTTGGATAACATTTATGTTTGACTTCGGCGGTGATGGCGCAACCACATTCAGCACATCTAGCCAATCCCAGAAAAGTAAAATTGTTTCTTCTGGGCTTTGGGTGTTCTCTGGCCTCAAGGATTTTCTGTACTTTTCAAAAAATCTCTATCGGGAGAAACAGTTTATGAGTTCCTTGGTAGGTTTCACCGCCGAAGTTGATAATGCCAATGTAAAACTTGTTGCTTAAAATTCGTTTGACCGTATCAAGATGAAGCATTTTACCGCTATATCTTGTTATGCCAAATTTTTGGAAGAATCGGGCAAGATCGGCAAAAGAGCTTTCGCCTTCGGCGAAAAGCTCAAATGCTTTTTTGACAATTTTTGATTTTATCGGATCAATTTCGATTGTCCGTAATCTTGGCTCATTCAAATATCCGTATGGTGCTTTGTTGGGTAAAATTCCCTTCCGAAGTTTTTGACGGTTTCCCCGTTTTACGTTTTCAGAAAGATTATCCACATAATATTTTGATTGACCAAAGGCGATTGAAAGCATAAATTTCCCCTGTGGAGTATTGTCAAACCAGAAAGTTGGGAACTTTAAATCAAGAAGTTTTCCGGTATCGAGAAGATAGACGATTTTTCCTCCATCTACAGAATTTCTGGCTAAACGATCCGGGTGCCAACTCAAAATTGCGTTTGCTTCTCCTTTTTCGATTTTTTGGATGACTTCTTCAAAAATTGGTCTCCCTAAGCTTTTAGCAGTTCGGGATTCAGTTAAGAAGTAAACAACATGCAATTTTTCTTTGGTGGCAAATTCTTTCAGTTCCGCGAGTTGCGACTCGATGGATAAAACTTGTTTCTCCTTCTCGTCTGTTGATTTTCGGCAGTAAGCAATGTATTTGATCATGGTTTTATTTTCCTTCTTAAATTTTTGCGTTTTTCTTTTCCCTCTTTTATTTGCGGCGGCTTTTTGCGTATATAAACAGGGTTTTGCAGCGCTCGCCGCGGGGGCGGGCGCGGCGAGCGCCATTTCTGACTCGCCGAATTCTCCATTTCTGTGGGCACTTTACGAAAAGATACGGACTGATTTTCAAAGATAGCGCTGCGAATGCTCCCACCCACTCGCAGCGCTATCTTCACGCTCGGCCTTCGGCCTCGTAAAAAGTCGGCTCGGACATTCATTTCTTTTAAGAAATGATTACAAAGAAAAACGCAAAAATTTCAAAGAACAAAAAATTAATGCCCTCACTGGTGTGCTCAAATCCGTTTGGACTTGTCCAATGAGGGCATTAAAAATCCAAACGGTACTTGAGCACAATTAAAATATACCAGAAATCGAAAGAAAAAAACAAGTAGGTCTTAGTACTTGATTTTTTAAAATATGATATACTTTTATTTGGAGGTAAAAATGGAAAATCAAATTAATGTAGGTGACCAAAACGCCCAGCAAGTCGGGCAAAATCCTGTTAGTCAACCGGCTGAAATTCAAGCGAAGCCAAAGGTCAATTTTTGGATGATTTCAACATTAGTGTTTGCACTTTTATTTTTGGTAACAGCAGCTATATTTGCTGTAAATTACAGCAAAGTAAAAAACAGTCAATCTTATTTGCCAAGTACAATCCCAGAAATTAGCCAAACTCCGACAACAATTAACCAACAACCAACCGATATTCCTATCACGACTCCAGCAAGCAATTTAAAACTTGAAGATTTCACCAATAAAGAGCTGTTAGGAGAAAATGACAATTATTCTGTATATCTGATTAATCCAAAAGTGGGAGATACACCAGAGAAAACAGGAGAGCTTATTTTTTATGATAAGAAAAACAAAACAGTGATTAAAATGACGGGTACGTTTTCGATTTTTGGCGCGACAATTGTGATTGACGACAAAAAAGGAGAATATGTCTTATTGTCCACGGGAACTAGTATGTCCAGAGGAATTATTCCTCTTTCTCTTGCAAAGAAAGCTTTGGCTGGAAAGGAATTTTGCGCAACTTCTGATTTTCTGTTCTACCGGGACTACGTCATCTACGGTAACTGTGATACTTTCCAGAACCGTCCTTGGGAAGCAGGCCAAGCTGCTAGTCTTATTGCTCTAAATCTAAAAACCGACCAAGAGAAAACAATAGTGAAGTCCGATCTTACTCACCAGTATGGCTCAACAAAAATTACTGGCGATACTTTATATTATCTTGAGACTTTTGTAACAAAAGAAGAAGATTGGCAAAATCCTGATAATCAAAAAACCGTAACCAAAACTTATAATCTTTTATCCTTGTAAGTTTTAAAATTCTTTTTGCTTTGCAAAAAGTAAAAATCGCGCGCGCGAAACATAAGCGAGGCCGAAGGCCGAGCCCTTCGACTGCGCTCAGGGTAAACTAAAAAGATAGCGCTGCGAGTGGGTGGGGGCACTCGCAGCGCTATCTTTGAAAATCAGTCCGTATCTTTTCGTAAAGTGCTCACTACTTACCACCACTTGATGCCTTCCAGAGAAAGCTCCTTGGCCGCCAGGGCATGAAGATGGGCCTGACAGCCACTGGTGCTTTTGGCCAAAGCTAGTTTTTCTTGAGCCAAAAGGTAAAGCGCTGCTTGGCCAACATTGTCGTTCATTGGGGGTAGGGAATGAAAATTTCCCTCCATTTCGCCAAAAAATCTTGCCGCCATCATGATCTCCCGATCCAAACTTCGCTGGGAATAATTTTGATTTGCCAGCAAAGCGCAACTTGACTGCAGCCCGTCGGCCACGGCCATGACCTTGCTTTGCAAATCAGGCAAGCGCGACTGACTGATTTTTTTCAGCTTAACCAAAGAGGCCAGCCATTGATGCAAGCGATAAGAATAGAGAATCGCCTGCTCATATTGCCGATAGCGTGTCAGCCGACTGATACTGTCTAAATAAAAGAGTCCTTCCATGCGGGAGCTAACCGCCAGGTTTTCAATCTGCAAGGCTTGTTTTAGAATCGCAATTCGAGCCGGAATACTTTGCTGGCAAATTTTTTGTTCTTGACCGGGCCAAGGATCTGAAAACGGCAAATCAGGACTGAATTCAAACCAGTAATCAGTTTGCTCGCCGGGCTGGGCAAAACCGGCCAAACTGTGCCAGCGTTCTCCAACGTCAGCAATTTCGCCAACATCAAGGTGCCAAATTCCTTCACCAGCGCCGTTGATTTTAATTTGATACCGACCAGCGACTGCTTCGGGAACAAAAACAGTTTGGCTATCCCGAAAGCCGGCCGGTTGGCCATTAGGATCCAAAACTGCCACGGTTGCCGGCGAGGCCAGATTAAAGATCAGTGTGGGAGAATCATTGATATTTTCAGAAACGGTGGAAACGGACGTTGGCGCCAAGCCAAGAACCTCCATAATTTTGGCTTGGCTGGCAGCAGAGGTTAATATCTCACTGTGGTTAGCGCCTTCAATGAGAGTAACTTGATTGCCAAACTCGGCGCTTTGGCTGAGCACGGTTTCGTCACCGTCATCAAGCTCCTCCTTTCCAGTTGGTTTGCCGTCTGTCCAAAGCCCTGCCAGTCTTTCGATCCAACTGGGGGAGGTAACGTGGATCCAGCGCAGGGTGCTGTCGGGAATCCGGCCGGCAAAAGTGTGCAGTGATAAAAAAAGCCTCTCATCGGCCGCCTCGTTTAACTTCTTCAGCCAAATATTTTGCTGATCCATCCAAGAGACCGGAATGCACTCGCCGCACTCCTTAAGATACGGGAAAATAGGCAGAAGGTCTTTAAGACCGGGCGCAAAGGCCCTCACTGCTTGGACAGCGGTAAAATAATGCTGCCGATTCAGTTGCAACAGCAAACTAATCGCTAGCCTTTGCCAAAATGGAAAACTGCTGGTTAAAACACCCCCTTCCCAGATAGGGTAAACTTTGACGCTGCCACGGTGCGGTGAGCCAAGGGTGATCAGCTGGTCAACTTGATGATCAGGATATTGTTGCAAATAGGTTCTGGCGGCCAAACCACCCAGGCTGTGACCGATGAGGTCAATTTTATCCTCCGCTTTAGGGTAGACCCATTTTTGAAGAAATTCCTCCAACTGGTCAGCGATTTGATTTACCGGCTGGCGCCAGTCGTAATTAAAAATAAAAAGATCGTCATTTTTTTGATAACCGGCGTTTTCCAGCGTTTCGATCAAACCGTCATAGTCACGAACCCCCGGGGTCATGCGCCAGTTCTCCTGCGGTTGGTCTTCCCCCAAAATCATGGCCTGGTAATTCCAACTGGCTCCCAAACCAGGGAGAAGCACAATGGGCTGAAGCGGCGGGGTAGGGGTTGGGGTGGGTGTCGGTGTGGCCACGTCATCAAAATTACCTTCAATGTAGCCGATTTGCCAATGATCGCTGGCTAAACCGTCATACCAAATTCTGAAAATGTCACCCTCTTTAATCACAAAAGGGGAGGCAACGTATCTGCTATCAAAAGAGCTGGCTGGACCAGTGCCGAAAACCGGATTTTTGCTGGCTGGTTTTTCCCAATGAATGCCATCGGTGGAAATGGCGTAAACAATGCTTACCGGTAAATTGAGGCTTGTTGCTGCATAAAACATGTGATAAACGCCGTCTTCATAAATGACGTTGGGATAACTGACCATGTTTCGTTCCCACCACTCGATCGGCTCAATGACGGGATTACCGGCATATTTCGTCCAATTGATGCCGTCCGGAGAGGTCGCGTAGCCAATCCGCCACTTTTCCTCAAGTGTTCCCATCTGCTTCTCATTCCCGCCCGCATACCACATCTTGTATTCATCTCCCATCTTCAGCACCGTCAGCCCCCTAGCAATACCACCACTGTCCCATTCTCCCGGGGTTCCCCTTAGTACCCAGTCATTTTCTTCCCAATTAATGCCATCGGCAGACGTGGCATATTTTGTGCGATATCTATCTGGCCCACTCGACGGAAACATACCTTGTAAAGAGGAATACCACATCTTATATTGATTATCGTCCCACATAACATAGGGATCCGTTGTTTCTTCACCCCAAGCAATATCTTCAAGAAGATCAATTACTGGCCCTTCACCTCTTTGCCAGTTTTGTTTTCCATCAGGAGAAAAAGCGTAGCCAATACGCCATCCAATTCCACCGTTCGCGCCATACCACATTTTGTAAACATCTTGCTCTCTGATTAATGAACTGCATTGAACGTGATATTTTTCCCAGCCATCACCAAAGACAGGAAAAACTGGATTTTGATCATATCTAGTCCATGCAGCAAAAATATTATGAGGGAATAAAAGACAGAAGAAAATGAAAGTTACCAGTAGAAATATTTCTGCCTGCTTTTTAAATATCATCTTTATAGGAATAATACGAGAAAAAAAGCTTCTTTGTCAATAATGTTAAAATTAAGTTCATGAAAGATTATTTTTATAGAATTGGTATTAACACCAGTGTTCAATTTGTAAGCAAGCTGTGCACTGCTGTTTTGGGATTCTTGGGGGTAGGATTATTAACTAGATATCTTGGGCAAATTGGCTTTGGTAATTTTACTTTAATTTTCGTTTACCTCTCTTTTTTTGGAATTATTGCAGATTCTGGATTGCAGTTAACCATGAGCAGAGACATTGCCAAAGGGAAGCATTTGCCAGAGAAGATTTATGGCACTTTTTTCTGGTTAAAAATAATTTTAATTTTCATTTCGATTGTTTTGGCATTTATTTCTCTCGCGTTTCTTCCTTACTCCCCCCTTGTTAAAAGGGGAATTTTTGTTGCGTCTGTCGGAGTTGGCTTGGGATTTTTTAATAGTTTTGGCACCACAATTTTACAGGCCAACCTTAGACTAGATTTGGTCGCATTAATAGACCTCTTGGCAAAAGCTGTAACTGTAGCTTTTGTTTTTATCTTTGTTTTGATGCAAAAAAATTTTTATTATATCTTAAATACAATTTTGATAGGCAATTTTGCAGCTCTAATTCTAACCATTTTTTTATTGAATAAGATAAAGAAAATTAAACTTAGTTTTGATCTAAATTTAGCCAAAAAAATTAGTGTTAAAGCTTTACCAGTAGCTGCCATTTCGGCGTTAGCTTTATTGTATTTCAAAATCGATACATTAATTTTGTCGATAATAAGGGGTATAAAAGAGGTGGGAATTTATGGGCTGGCTTATAAAGTGGTTGAAAATTTGTTACTTGTTTGGGGATTTTACATGGCCACTATTTATCCATTGTTAGCAAAACTTGCCAATAACAAAAAAATAAAAGAAACTGTGGGACTATGGAAAATTTCTTTAACCATTTCAATAATTCTTTCATTGCTGGTTTCTATTTTAGCTTTTGTATTTGCCCCGTTGCTTATTAAAATCTTAGGTGGCCAAGATTTTGCCAGCAGCGTCATGCCTTTAAGAATATTACTTTGCTCCCTGCCTTTATTTTTTGTAAATAATCTCTTTTATCACTCTTTCTTATTAGAAGAGAAAACAAAATTAATTTTAAAAGCAATAGGTACATCCCTAATTTTTAATATAATTATTAATTTAATTTTTATCCCAAAATATGGTTATATAGCAGCATCCGTTTCAACAGTAATAACAGAAGTTTACCTCTCAATTATTTACTTTATTAATAGGTACAAAATTAAATCATTGACAGGATAAATGAAGCTACCAAAAATTGGAGAACGAGTTGAAGTGGCCTCTAAATACGTTATAAAAGCAGGCAAACTGTTAGATATTGGCTGTGGGAGTGGCGAAATTATTTTTTTTGTAAAAGACAGAGTTTCTAAAATATATGGCGTTGATAACTCAAGAAAAAAATTGGAATTAGCTAAACGAAATGGCTTGATAACCAAAGCTTTCGATTTGAATGATGGGAAATTACCATATAAAGATTTCCTTTTTGAGGTAGTTACCTGTTTAGATGTATTAGAACATATTAAAAACCCTGTCAAGTTATCAAGAGAGGTTTACAGAGTTCTTAAAAAAAATGGCGCTTTTATTTTATCTACACCTAATATAAGGTTCTCTGGCCATTTATTTAGTTTAATCTTTAAAGGAAGATTTCCAAAAACAAGTGATAACAAAGAGGCCTATGATGGTGGACACATTCACTATTTTGCGTTTTCAGATTTAAGATCGATTTTAAAAAAAGCAGGATTTAAAATTACTCACGAAAGAGGCATTATAAATAAAGCAAAGAGGGGGTTTTGGGGACAATTTTTTAAGATAATTTTGGGGGGAAAATTTATGAGAGAGTTCAGAAGCCAAGGAATACTTATCGTTGCTAAAAAAGTAAAATGAATGTCTTGCTAATAAGAACAGGGGAGGAGTTCGGGGGAGCGGAGATTTACAATCTCAACCTGATTCGCGGTTTTCGACGGTATTTCCCTGAAACTAAATTATTTTTTTTTGCTACTTGGCCGGAATTTAGTCGGCGCATCAATAATCTTGGCGGCCGGGTTTTTTTACTACCGATTTTTAAAAAAGAGGTCGGCACCAAAAAAGATTTGGTCGGGCTACTCTTTCATCTGCCAAAATATCTGACGGTGTTGCTTAAAACCATCACGAGGATTAACGAAAAAGAACCTCTGAACGCCATCTGCCTGCAGGGGACGACAGAAAAAATCATTTTGACTCCCCTGCTTAGGGCAAAGGGCTATCGGGTTTTTTGGCTGGAGCATGGCCCCCTTTTTAAACCCCAAAAAACTTGGTTAGTAAAATTTTTTTACCGGCTTTGGAGCCACTTAACTGTCAAAATTATTACCGTTTCTCAAGACAGCTATCAAGACCTTTTGACCAACGGCTTGACAAAGAAACGCGTGGTGACTGTTCCGGTTGGGGTTGATCTGCATCAGTTTCAGCCTTTGTCCAAATTGCAAAGGCAAACGTTGCGCCAAAAATGGCATCTCAAGCATGGGGAAAAAGTCATCGGGTTTGTGGGAGCAATCTCCGCCGCCAAGGGAGTAGAGGCATTTTTTAAAATTAGCCAGCAACTCATCAACCAAGGTAAAAAAGTAAAGTTTGTTCTGATCGGCAGCGGGCCAAAACTGACCTGGCTCAAGCAAAAAATTCATCAAAAAAAACTAGGCAATTATTTTCTTTTACCCGGTTTCCGCCGTGATATCCGGCCCTACGCCAAAATTTTTGATCTGGTAGTTTTCCCCACACAGCATCACGAAGGCTTATCCGCTGCTTTGCTCGAAGCCGCGGCGATGGCCAAACCAATTTTGGCCACGGATATTGGCGGTAACCGAGAAATCGTCATTGATCAGCAAACCGGCTTCTTGTTTAAGAAAGCCAGTTTGAAAAAGTGGGTGGAAAAAATTGATTGGCTTTTGGCTCATCCCCAAGTCAGGCGAGCGATGGGACGACAAGCCCGACTGCTGGCCAGCCAAAAGTTTAGCCAAGCTCAATGGATCAAAAATCTCTATGAAGTCTGGCAAGGCTAAACCAAAATCAAGGTTGCTTTCCGTCGTGATCCCGACTTTTAATCGCGATCAGCCATTGCGGAACACCTTGCAGAGCTTGCTGGTGCAGGATTACCCACGCTTTGAAATTATCGTCGTTGACCAATCGACCAAAAAATTCCCTCCCAAAGAAGCATTTTTAAAAAAGAAGCACTTTAAAGTTTGGCATCATTCCCCGCCTAACGCGGCGGCGGCCCGTAATCTGGGCATCAGCCAAGCTAAGGGGGCGATCATTCTTTTTTTGGATGACGACGTGATTTGCCAAAAAAACCTGCTGAAAAATCACGTTAAAAATTATCGCGACGCCCGCATCGGTGCGGTGGCCGGCCGGGTGATTGATCGGTCAAGCAAAAGGTTTCGGGATTCCCATCGAGTGGGCCAAATTACCTGGTACGGCCAGTTTACCGATGGCTTTGCCGGTTCCCAAAAGCAAATGGTGCTGACAGGGATGACTTGCAACGCTTCCTGGCGACGGGAAGTCTTAAAAAAGCTCCAGGGCTTTGACGAGAATTTCACCGGTCCGATCCGAGAAGATTCCGATCTTTGTTTACGCACAATCAATGAGGGCCACCAAATTATTTTTGAACCGCAGGCAGTGGTGGTTCACCAGCGCGCCAAGACCGGCGGTTTTCGCAAAACCGAAGGCCGGTTGCAATGGTACCGCGGCTTTTTTAAAAACGAAACCTATTTTTTTCTCAAACATCGACCCAAAATACTGCTGCCCCTGGTTTTGCTCACTCGAGCCAATCTAATTTTACGGGGCATGTTTGGCTTCGGCCACGAAGTGAGCTGGCGATCGCTGGCCACTCCCTGGCAGGGAATTGGCGAGGGGATCAAAGCTTACGGGAGGTGGCGCAATGACCATCGGGGTTGATGCCGGCTGTTTGGTGGCCAAGAAAGGCGGGGTTTACCAAACCACGTACAATCTACTGACCACCCTGTCCCAAATTGATCACCAAAACCACTACGAGCTTTATACTTGGCAGCTCGTTAAACACCCTTTCGGTAAAAGAATGAAAAACCTGGTGGCGCGACCGCGGCCAGGATGGTGGTTTTGGGGTTTACCTAAACAGCTTGCTTGCCGGCGTCCAGCCGTATTTTTGGGTCCGGCCCAGGCTTTGCCGGCTTGGTCTTCCGGCCCAACAGTCGTGATTGTCCATGACTTAGGCTTTGAACATTGGCCCAAATTTTATCCCCAGCGTCGGCGACTGCGACGACTTACCAAGCTGGCGGTGGCCAAAGCCAGCCGCATCGTGGCGGTTTCGCAAGCGACCAAACGTGACCTGGTACAGCTTTACCAGGTACCGACGGCCAAAATTAAAGTAGCTTGGGAGGGCTGTGACCAAAAAATTTTTTGCCCTAGCCCAAAACCCAAAAAGAAAGCCTTTCTTTTTGTCGGGGCGCCCAAACCCAGTAAAAACATTGCCGGCTTGTTGGCGGGCTTCGCTTGCTTTTGCCAAACCAGAACTGATTATGAATTGTGGCTGGCCGGAGGCAATTTTGCGCCGCTGATCGGGGACCGCCAGAAAGTAAAAAATTTAGGCTTGGTAAACCAAAAAAAGTTAGTTAGTTTATATCAGCAAGCCACCGCCCTGGTCTCGCCGGCGTTTTATGAAGGTTTTGGTTTGCCTTTGGTGGAAGCCCTGGCTTGCGGTTGTCCGGTCGTGGCGGGGAATACCGGCTCGCAGCCGGAGGTAGTCGGCCGGGCCGGCCTTTTGGTTGACCCTAGTGACCCCAAAGCGATCGGCCAAGCGATGTGGCAAGTGATCACCCGGCAAAAACAGTTAGTCCAAGCCGGTTTAAAACGGGCAGCCCTTTTTTCCTGGCAAAAATTTGCTCGTCAAGTCATGGAAGCGATCAATGAAGTCAAAAATTAAAGTGTTGGCAATTGTTGTGAGCTATCGAGGCGGCGCAAAACTCCAGTGGTGCCTGGCGTCATTAAAAAAGGCGTCCCTCAAAGCCATCGTGATTGATAATAACCAGCATAACCGGGGCTTTGCCAAAGCCGCCAATTTGGGCATCAGGCGGGCCCTTCGCCAGCCAGCCAGCCGTATTTTGCTGGTCAATCAAGACGCCGTCGTCCCGCCCAATTTTTTAAAATTAATGGCGCAAAATCAGGCAGACATTGTGGCGCCGGTGATCAAGTTTAAGCGCCACGGCCGTTGGGTCAAAGATTTCGGCGGATTAGTCGATTTTAATTGGGGAACAACCAGCCATATGGAAAATAAACCAACGCAAGCGCCGGACTATGTTTCGGGCTGTGCCATGCTGATCAAAAGCCGGGTCTTCCCAAAAATCGGTTTATTCGACGAGCAGTTTTTTCTGTACTTCGAGGACGTGGATTTTTGCCTGCGGGCAAAGCGAGCCGGCCTGAAAGTGGCGG
>Ga0210051_1006549_pt1 | contig 10980 bp, 10 predicted proteins | sample CryGey092014_all_FD_185464 | JGI IMG/M metagenome (GOLD analysis project Ga0210051, IMG submission 185464) | Groundwater microbial communities from aquifer - Crystal Geyser CG23_combo_of_CG06-09_8/20/14_all (SPAdes) (version 2) | ecosystem: Environmental > Aquatic > Deep subsurface > Groundwater...
AACGCCCTTTTAAATGACTCATCGTTGAGCAGTACGCCTGCATCTCTAATGAGTTTTTCTTCGACTTCTTTTTTCATGTTAACCTCCCATATTTATTTAAGAAGGTTATAGAAAATTTATGATTTTTTTTGAAAAACATTCAATCCCACTTCGGTCTGTGATAATGCTTGTTATAGGGAAGCATATCAGCAAGTTCTTTCGTTGTCAAAACAATAATCGGATAAGAAACGAATTTTCTATCTGGAGCTTCATTTAGTCTCAGCTCGAGTGCTTTCTTTTTTCTATCATCTGGCGAAATAAAAAGAAGGGCGTAATCATTTATATCCATATTTACTCCAAAGAAACCTCTCTTATGCTCATAGCTCTCCAGTTTATCGTTGATGCGATCAACTCCACGATTTCCAGTCTCAACTTCCATAAAAATTGTTGCTTCTTTCTTTATTGAACCTTTGAGAGGACGAAGTCCTGGCAGGTAATCGAGATCAAATTTGCAGTACAGGTCAGGGACCGGAATACCTCTCATTTCTTCTCCTAACTGTTTGATTGCAACGTTTGTCGTATAGCCAACCCCATATTTATGCTGCAACTTTTCCTGCCCTTCTTTCTTAATTGTATATAATAGAGATTTCCACTTATCTTCATCGCCAACAAATCTCTCTTCTCCACCTTTTTCCCTTACAATGTCATGCCTGAAAAAGTAAGCAAGAAGCTCTGAGATCAGGAACTTATGTTCCGAAAATGGACGTGCCGCAAGCTCTTTCCACCCAAACTTTTTTCGCTTAATGCCAAGCTTTTGGTACCCCCGTGAACTCAGAGTATAAAAATTTGTGGGCATTTTACCACTAAAGGGATAATCAAACACAATTCTTTTAACGAGCTTAAACTGAGTGAGCATTATTTGCATATATGCACGCATTATAGAAGTTTTAGTATAACCTGTTGCTGCCGCAAGAAGCTTGGGCGTTGCAAATCCCGCAAGCCCAAGAAACCACAAAATTTCCATCTGGCCAGCAAGAAGCTTGCCGTTAAGAACATCTTTACTGGTAAAATGACCTGATGTTTTTGTTTTGCCTAGATACATCCCATCATCTCCTTAATACTTAATATGATTCTATAAAAATAAAATACTGTGAAAATATGATTTCTTATAAAAGGAAATCTTACAAGTTCGAAAGGGAAAAAAAGAACAAAAATATAAAAATATTTTTTTAAAAAGTAAAAGGAGGTAAGAATAGCGAAAAAAAATAAAATTATCGAATGAATTTTTAGCAATTATGCCAGATAATATAGTTTTTAACGCAGTTTTAGCGCATATTAGTTTTTCAGAGATTTTCATAATTTTTTCGCCTCACACTTTTTTACAATATGCTCTCTTTGCCATTTTAACAAACAATATGTAAATTACATGAAATTTTCAAATTTTAGCAAGTATCCTTTAATTATCAATTTCATACACATTAAATTGCAAAAATAAAAAATTGCCAACAAACATATGCTGCATAACACTTTATTTATGTTTGAAACTATTGCTTATGGACAGTGAGAATACGATGCTCCCCACTGTTCTGGATTTTGAGCAGAAGAACTGTCTAATGCTTCGCTCAGAGTTGTTCCAGCATGAACTTCATAGTGCAAGTGTGGACCGGTAGAATACCCTGTACTTCCAGAAACTCCTATCTGCTGTCCTCGAGTAACTGTATCGCCTGTACTTACTGAAGTTTGGCTCAGGTGAGCATATTTAGAGACATAGAACATATTATCGACCTTCGATTGGACGATAACAATAAAACCATAACCACCAAGCCATCCTGCATAGTATACTGTTCCATCCATTGCTGAATGAACAGGAGTTCCTTCAGCAATACCAATATCTATGCCGAGGTGAAATTCTTGCTCTCCGCTTATAGGATCTGCTCTCCAGCCAAAAGGAGAAGTGATACAGCCCGACGTTGTAGGATTGCCAAAAGGAATTCCGCCCGAAATGTCTACTGGAGGATAAACTATCTTTGTAGGAGCATTTTTATCGGTACCTTCATTATAACCAGTGAAAGTGACTGCATTAGAAAAAAATGTTAATGGATCTATCGGAATTGTAGAAAAATAATCCTTGGTACTTTCAAAAGTCTTTCCACTAATCAAATTAGCAATAATTTCCTGGTTTACCCAATCTTCTTTTTGAATTCCATCATCCTGCACATTATATACACCTTGCCCAAAAATCTCAATTTTGTAATAGATTGGAAACTGAGTATATCCGTGATTCTCGTGAGCATATGCAAGTTTTGCTTCTTCACTTACATTATCGTTTTCTACGTCAACAGAGTATTCAGTTGACACTCCTGTATAAGTTAATTTAGGTCCGCTCAAAGTGATCCTCAATTTACCGTTTGAGCTTGAAGCAGAAACTGAACCAATTGATGTTGCTCCAAATTTCCCGACATTAACGTAGAAAACGGAGCTCGCGCTAAAATCAGCAGTCGCTACATTACCATTGCTGGTGAATGCAACAAGCTCAATTTTATAAGTCCCTTCTGCGCTTTTCTTGAAAACCAAATCTTTATCTTTGGTTTTGTTTCCATCCACATCCCAGAAATAGTGCAAATTACTGAAAAGGCTCGATGGGAGTATCGCAGAGAATGTTGTTTCTTTTCCAACATCAACATAAGTGCTTCCAGAAGCTCCAACGTTGTAGGTAAACGGAGATGATGTGGTGTTGCCGGCTTTGACAGATAACACAACTTGCATTCCAGAATCATCAGTATCATCAGAGAGCATAACAAATATGAGCCCATCGCTATTTGCTTTGACAGTGAAAGTATTTCCTTCAATTGGACTTATGGCAACAAGTCCTCCTGAAACGCCCCATACTGCCTGAACAGGATAACTTGGACTTAGAACTTGAACCGTATATGTTGCCGTATCTCCCGTTTTAATAACATTAGGGCCTATAACATTAATGTTGGAAATAAAATGAGGTTTGAATCCTTGATTAACCGTTACGGGAAGAGTTGCGCTTGCAGCATCTCCTGTTTTAATGTCTTGAACAGTCACAGAAACATTTTTATTGCCTGCTTCTTCCCAATTGTATGTAGCAGAACTGCCAAAACAATATTCCAGACCATCCAGGCTCCAGTCAATTTGCGTTGTGCTTTCTTCTGGAGAATTTGTGGGATTTGGCCCCCAAACATGATCTTTTTGATCTAAAAATACTTTCCTCTCCTGGTCTGTCCAATCAATTTTATATCCAGTACCGGTCACTTCTGTCGGATTGCTTGGATCACCATAGATAGGGTAAGAGCTGACAATTGGTACTTGATATTTGCCGACAAAATAGTAATGAGTCATTGCAGAAGACGGATGTGAAGTCTCTGCGATGAATAATGGCGTCTGGTGGTTGCCAGAACCACTTTGGACTGGATGAAAGAAATTATAATTTTTAAATAAATCCCCGTTATACTCTGTATAAATCCTGCCATTACCATTTGGCAGGCCTCCATCTCCCTTTTCTCCCAGCATTGAATAAAATCCATCGGAATCTACTAAATCAAGAATATAATTTTCTTCATAGTATGGCACTAATCCTATATTTCTGAGATCATTAAGCCAAAACTTTAGCTTGCTTTTTGAAAAAGGTTTTGCTTCTATTTTGAGCAGATAAGAATCAGCCGTATCGTAATAAGAAATCGCATCGAGGTACTTTTTCTTATCAAGAGGAGTCAGTTTTCCTATTTCTTCATCCGTTAAGTCATAATACTCTTTTAACAGTTTATCAGGTTCCTTTTGCTTCTCAAGTTCGATGTTTTCCGAACCGTTTGTCCTGAGTCCAGTCAGTACTATTCCAGTATAATAGTGGTCAAAAGTATCCTTGCTTATAACTTTTCCACCCTCATAGATGTGATAACCATCTTTAGAAAAGAAAAAAGAACCTTCCTTAACTCCTATTGCAGGATAAACTTTTTCTTTATCAAGCCCATACTTCTTCAAATCCCAGCCTTCGATTGGAGTATATACCCAGCTTGCGTTAAGTTCAAATTGTGTTTCCGCATATCTCACATGTGCTACATCGATATAATAAACTTTATCAGTACCTAAAAAAGCTGCTTCCTCTGGAGATAAAGTTATATATTGACCTTTAAGCCAATCTGTATAATCTTTCTCTGCTTTCTTCCACCTCTCTTCTAACTGTTTATAAAACTTATCGGCCGGATCGTTAGAATCTTTCTTTGATTCCCAATTAGCTTCTTCCTTTTTATCCTCGTATGGCCCGAACTTTGCAAAAGCATCAGAATTATATAACATGCCGTTCATGTAATTGACCTGAGTAACCTGACTTCTCCAGTCTTTAGATGTTTCTGCATCACTCTGGTTCGTATCGTTTAAAGATTCATCGTTTTCATCATTAACGGAAGGAACGTCTCTGTTATTAGGTGTAATTTGTCCATTATCTAAAACAGACATTTGCCTGTCTATCTCGTCATAATAAGAAACACCTGGTTTGAAATTATCATCAAGAAAACCGTATACTATATTCGCAAGAGGGATAGGATTGCCAAGTGGAATAGTGGTTGCACGAGCTGGCTGACCTCTAAAAAAAAGCAACTTCATAAAAGCTCCAAATGTAGCAATCTTGCTGTAGGTTCCCATGTCCCATACATACGAGTAAGATTCGTTGCTTGAATCTGCCTCCAGGGTATTTTGTCTTCCAGTACCAATACTGAAATGCCTGGTGAAGAATCTCTGAATTCCTTGCACTGTGTTCGCTACAAGTTCCATTGCTTTGGCAACTGGCAGAACAATAGGTCCAAATATAACCAGTGCGGGCAATAGCACTATGTTAGACAAAAAGATTATAAGAGTTAAAATTGCAGCAATCTTTATAACAGTTTTTCCGTAGTTTTCCATCTCTCAAGATTCTCCTTCATTTTTTCAGGTCGTGTATCAAAAAGTGCATACTCTATATTTGAAGTCGAAACAGTGAGAGGAAACCGTTCATCTCCAACAATGAGGATTCCAGAACCTCTTCCCATTCTCTGGAGCATCAATGCTTGTTCGTCGTTAAGCATGAAGATGCTTTTTACTAATGGCAAAGTCGTTTCATTCTGCGTAGTAAGGTACTTTATCGTTGGCTCTTCCAAAACACTTTTTCCTGCAGGAGATTGAACAACATCAGTTATTTGCTGTGTAGCAAAAACAACTGACAGATTATACTTTCTTCCTGTTTTCATGGCTGTCTTCACTGCTTCCCCGCCGATAGAACTTGCAAGCATAGTCCAACCCTCGTCGATAAACAACCTCGTTCTTTCCCTGCTGTCAAAGGCGTGTTTCATAATAAAAGTAAAATCAAGATATACCAGGTACTGCTTTATGGCTGCAGGTGCATTTGAATAATCGAAGGTCGTAAGCTTGTTGTCCAGAACAACATTGGTTTGTCCATTAAAATAAGGAGCATACGTTCCAGAATGATATGGAAGAAGCCTCTCAGAGAGAACATGTCCTCCTGCTGCATTTAACTCCTTTATAAAATCAGTGAAAATTGGATTTTGATTCTTTTCATAAGTTGCAAAAAGAGCTTTTTCTATTAAAGAAGCATCTGTTTGAGTGAATTTAGTTAACAGCAGCATGATAAAGTTTTTAGCGTCAGTTACAGTTTCTCTGATATCTCCTTTTCTATCAAACGGGTTGATTCTGGTTTTATCCGTTCTGTTAATGAAACTGCCACGCAGATAGAGAGTGAGAAGTTCATATTCCCCTTGCTGGTCTATTATAAATTCCCTCTCGTTTCTGAACATAAAACTCCTTGCAGCGATAGTCTTTGCAAAGAAAGTTTTTCCGAATCCCGAAGGCCCTAATATTGCAACATGAGCATTGGGAAGTTCCCACTCATTAATTTTAATAAGAGAATGCGTATCAGGATTAATACCGTACATAATACCATCTTCCATTTGGAATTCTTTGATATAAAGAGGAAGGCTTCCTGCAAGTCCCCGTAAAGAAAGCAAGTGCATTTTTTCTATATCGTCGAAACCAATTGGAATTGTAGAGATAAGCCCTTTGCGCTGTCTGAAATTTAAAGGATGAAGAATAATTGCACCAAATCTTGCAAGCAATCCTGTTCCAGCATTCTCAATTTCTTTCTCAGTCTTGCCAAAGACCGTTCCCCTTATTCCAACTTTGAATATAGATTCGTTGCCCGAAGCAACAACATTGAGAAAATCATCTACAGAACGCTTTGCAACATCTACTGCCACTGAAGAAACCTTTCTCTTTTCCATTTCTTCCATTCTATACGAATCAATAGACACTTTCTTTCTCTCAATTGTCCGCAGTATATCACCTTCTTTTATGCGTTCAGCATGCAAACCGATTAAAAAGTCGCCGGGAAAAGAGAGTATATTCTTCATCCAGCCAATTCTTAAATGCGTTGCCGGAAAACGAACAACATTAAAAGATTTCGATAAAGAATCAGCTATATCAATGAATTTATCCTTTACGCTCGAGGGTGGATTAATAAGTACCTTATCGTTTGTATCCAATCTGAGCCTCCTTTATAAGCTTTTCTGCTCCATCGGCAAGGATTCTTCGTTCGAGTTCAGCTTTATTGATTTGACGAGCGACTTGACGCATTGTTTTCTCAAATTGTTTAAATTCCTTAGGAATGACAATTCTTTTTTTCACAGCAAATTCTCTTCCTCATTTTCTATCTTTTGATAATAAGACCTGTGTATATTCATGATCTCGTAGAGAATAACAACAGGCGAATAAATACGCCTTACTCTGAATACGCCTCCTTTATCTATCGTTTCCTGCATATTGACACCTCTCTTAAGTATTATGTCTTTGCTACCGTTAAGAACCATAAAATATCTCATAGTTCCAATGCTCTTCTCTTTAACAGTACGCACAAGCATGCTTTTATACGCTTGAAAGTACTCCTTGTTTTTAGAAGACTCTTCTACATTTTTTATTGTCTTGAGCTCTTTATTAACATCCAATCTTTTTCTCAACGCATAGAAGCTTATTTTTCCTTCAGTAGAATAAAGCGTTTCGACAAGGGATTGCAAAACGACTGCTTTAGATCCTTCTCCCATCATATCGTAAGTTATCCCTGTCAATTCGTATATAATACTTGAGGAACCGTCATCCAATTCAATGATTCCATCTTTTATATCTTTGACTGGCAATAATCCGCCCATAACAAACACCTTCTCCTTTCTTGTAAAAGTTAACATGAGATTTAAATAGTCCCAGAGGATAACTCCCTCTATGTCCATTTTCGCAAGAGCAAAGCCAGTAGCTACCCCAATTGCAATTGCTATTATCTTACCTATATCTGATGGAAGAAGCAGAAAAAGAGGCCCCCCAATGACTGCCGTTACTATTCCGATAATAGCAATCTGCTTTTCAGTTAGTACTTTTGCAACGACATCAAAATTAAGTTCCTGAGGAACTACAAAATCTTTGTTATCCATTTAGATTTTAATACCTGTCTGCTTTAACATGCCACTTATTGCAGGACCGGCAACTTTATCCAGATCCTGTCCAAGGTTAGTAAACACGTCTTTTAGCATCCCCGGAACTTTAAGAATAATAGTCATCCCAGCAAAAAACAAAATAAACATAAAATAATAAACTGCAGGGTTATCCCCTCCGACTATGCCAGAAACCAAGCTTCCCGCTCCAAGAGTTATTTGTGCAATGATGTAGAGAATGATTGATACTACAGAAGGAAAGAATGCCCATGTCATAAAATTTGCAAACCACACCGATATAGACATCATTTTTCCTTTAAAACCTCCTCCAACAGCAAAGATAGAGGGAGCCAAACCAAACCAGAAAACTATCATAACAATTCTGGTTGCAAAAAGTATGGCCATTGCAATTAGAAAGAAAGTGGAATAAGCTTCAAATGCACCGAGAAGTACTGCCTGTTTCATATCAAATATTGCGAGAATTCCTGCACCTGCTGTAGAAAGATGTAATTTTTCCGCAAACTGAGTAGTATGCGGAGCTAAAGTCATATAAGCTATTGAATTTGCAATACTATGTTCTCCCAACTGTATTTGTGAAATACCGGCTGCTGTAAAATCGTTAATTGTGAAGCTATTCATGCTTGGAAATGTAACTTGGCCCATAATAAATTGGGAAAGAACTCCATTAAACCAGATAAGCATTTTGCCTACAGGATAAGAAACAAAAGCAAGGACGAGCCCTACCAATGCTCTTCCCAGGTATACCATCACACCGCTTCCACCTCTTTCTGAACTTGTGGATTCTCCCGTTGCTTCCTGGATAACATCTTTCACGAAGTTATACAAAAACCCTATGATTATCAACAAAACTGACAAACCAAAAAACAGAAGCCAAATTTTATCTATAGCTCCGAATTTCAATAAGGACGAACCTTCGCCACCGCTATCAACTTTTTCTGAAACCCATATTATGGGAAGAGTTAGAAGAGATATATATCTTTTGATAAATGCTTCTAATCCAACAAAGATAAATGAAATCAAAGATATAAGGATGCTGAAAAGCCACCCTGGGCCAGATGGAGAAATTTCGATGGGAGTAAGGTTATTTCCTCCTGAAGGTCCCATATTCAGATTTGCTTTAGGAAGAATACCGCCAAGAACGCCAATTAGCGGAGGAAGTAAGATAAGCACAAAAAGAAGTCTTGCAACAACAATTAATAAATGTCTTCCACGCATTTTGCTTTCGGGATCACTTTGACTGAAAAGAACGATTGCCCGTATACCTACAAATGGTAAAATCAATACCGCTATAAATAATGCGATATAGTAAGAATATAAAGTTATTTGACCCACTACAACCCTCCTGTAAGCGCAGCTTTAAACAACTGAAAGACGAGACCAAATCCAACCTGGAAAAGCACAATGGCTACCATTGCAATAAAAGACGAGATAAGAGAAGTTCGCGCTTCATTAACTTGCTGGGGATTTTGTTCAATATACCCTTTTACAACTAATACCATTGCTAAACCTGCAGAGACAATAGCAAACAAAATCCCCAGATTGAGTGCCACCGTATAAAACTGGCCAGCAGATTTTGAAATATCTCCTATACCAATTGTGTCAGGTAACATCCAATCTGGGAATGATGGGAATGGAAATCCCATGTTTTATTCCCCTACCCCTGGAAACTAAACCCAAATGTATTGATAATAATCGTTGCAAGCTTTGGAATAAGTGCAAGCCCTGCCAACCCTACAAAACTGGCGAATATTGCAGACCTAGCATGGTTAATTTCCATCGGATTCTGCTGAAGCATTCCACTTACCAGCTGTACTGATCCCAGTCCAGCTGTACCGATGAAAATCACGGCGAAGATGTTAAACGCAATTGTGATAAGCATTCCGCCACCATGAGTAATGTCTTGCATGGTTCCCGCAGTAGGCAGTGTAGGCGTAATTGTATCTGCTTTAACCACGCTTGTAATTGACACTACCAATACGAGCACATACACGAATAACATAACTTTACTCAACTTCTTTTTCATTTCTTCAATACCTCCTCTTATATGTATTTGGTATCTTATAGAAAAAATTTTTAATAATGCAACTAAACATTAACTAAAAAATTTCTATAACTATCTAACTCTAAAGTTTGTCTTTTGGGGTAGAACCGTCGTCTGCCTACCTCAGGTAGGCAGACGGAATATAGGAGGAAAAAATGGAAAAGATAACTCTTATGATAAAGATCATAAGAAAAGCCCATGTCGAAGATACAGTTAAAAGAAGTAATCTATCAATCACAGATTTTTTTATCCAGACAAACATCGCAATCGAAAAGAAAATTAAAAAAGGAAACTGCAAACTTCTATTTGCACGTTATCCTGGAAGTAAGGTGGTCGTTGGTGACGGCACTTTAACAGTTACCGTCAATGGCTATCTATTTTATCTATCTGGAGAGGCACGAGAAGTTTTCTCAGGCAAGTGGGCTCTCGGAATAAGGACAATTCTTGATGGTAACATGATTCCACGAGAATTGTCAAGAGAACACATAGAAATAAAAGTAGACAGCGTAATTTTTGAATAATAGTCTACAAATAACATCTCTAAGGGGAGCAAAAGCTCCCCTGTCTTTTTTGTTTAAAATATTGCTACTTTAGTGAAGTGTTCTTCAGGGTAAAGATCAACATAAGCAGTTTCTCTTGGCATAAGGCAGATGTCTCCGCCTTCAAAGAAGACAACATATTCATTTGCAAATCTCGAAGCAAAAAGTCTTGCAAGCTCAACATCGTTTCTTCTTAAAAAGAACTTTATATTGTTCTTGATTGTCGCTTCTATAAAACGGTTTGACAGCAAATCTTTAAGCAATAAATAGTAGGGACTCTTCATTGTGTACTTTTCGCAATCTTCACTATTGTCTACAACTTCAACAGTAAAGGGATGTTCTATTTCGTGGTTAGATTTGAACAAATAAAAGTAGATGTATTTAACAAACACTTCAAGCAAACTTGCTCTTCGCACAATTCTTGTTGTATTAATGTGCTTTCTTAGAAAATTGACGTGTATTCTTTCCGGGATATGTTGGTTGTAGTGTTTATATAAGCGCTCATGAACGAGTATGTATTCTGATTTCCTATTATTGTTTAGTCTTTCCTCTGGAGTCATAACATTTACTTCGCTGTCAAGGATTTCTTCGAGTTTTTCGGCTTCTTTAGCCCTCTCTTCATAACTCATTTTGTTTCTTTCTTCTTTGTTCATAAAAAAATACCTCCTTGGTATATGAATTTTATATACCGATAAACAATTATCGGTATATAACCACCAGGAGGTTTTTGCCTCATTATCTTCTTAATAACATATTATATCCCATATTGCCAAACTGTCAAGAGGATGATAGTTGCAGAATCACCAATCCTACTGAGAATCGTTATACTCCCCATCGTCGATTAAATCCGTGCTGCCATTGTTTAAATCTCCATCATCCAGAAGATCAAGATGCTCTGCATCGTTTTGAG